>Ga0075522_10000488_pt1 | contig 28589 bp, 34 predicted proteins | sample NGEPerA_FD_74796 | JGI IMG/M metagenome (GOLD analysis project Ga0075522, IMG submission 74796) | Arctic peat soil microbial communities from the Barrow Environmental Observatory site, Barrow, Alaska, USA - NGEE PermafrostL2-A | ecosystem: Environmental > Terrestrial > Soil > Wetlands > Peat ...
CCGTCTATCTTAAGGACCAGCCGGCGGCAAAAGAACCGCCGCCACCGATGGTCGCGCGTGACGATCCGGCCATGCGGACGGGGGCGGTACTCTATCAGAACAATTGCGTGGGCTGTCATGGCTGGGACGGCAAGGGCGAAAAGCTGATCTTTCCGCCGCTGGCCGGCAACGCGGTTCTGGTACAGCCCAGTGCGGAGAGCCTGATCCGGGTGGTGCTGGCGGGCGCGCAGGCTGTTGCTACGAAAGCCGCGCCCACCGAGCCGTCCATGCCATCCTTCGCCTGGAAGCTCAACGACCGGCAATTGGCCGATCTTCTCACCTATGTCCGCAACAGCTGGGGCAATCAGGCCGCGCCGGTGAGCGAGAAGGGCGTGGCCAAGGCGCGCGCCAGCTTGCGCGGCGGGACCTAGACCCCGCGTATCGTCGCCACCAAATCGGCGACATGCTCGGGCGGCGTAGGTTGCATCACGCCATGGCCCAGATTGAAGATGAAAGGCTTGCCGCGCATCGCCTGCACCAGCCGCCGGACTTCGGCGCGCATGGCCTCGCCACCCTGCAGCAGAAGAATCGGATCGAGATTGCCCTGGCGGGCGACATGCGGGGGCAACGCAAGGGACGTGATGTCAGTCATCTGGTCGACGCCCACGCCATTCACCTTGGTGGCTTCGGCGTAGCGTGAGAGCCAGCCGCCCGCGCCGCGCGGAAAGCCGATGATCGGTATCGCGGGATGTTTCGCCTTGACGGCAGCGACGATGTGGGCAGTTGGCGTAAGCACGGCGCGCTCGAACAGACCTGCCGGCACCGTCCCGGCCCAGCTTTCGAACAATTGCAGCGCCTCCGCGCCGGCATCGGCCTGGGCGATCAGATAGGTGCTGGTGGCTTCCACCAGCACATCCATCAGCCGAGCGAAGCTTTCGGGTTCTCTCCACGCCCAGCGGCGGATGTTTTCGTGATCAGTGCCGCCGCGGCCTTCGATCATGTAGGTGGCCACCGTCCAAGGCGCGCCGGCAAAGCCGATCAGGGCGGTGTTGTCGTCCAGCGCGCCGCGCACGTTACGGATGGTCTGCATCACCGGTGCAAGTTTTTCGCCGTCATAGCGAAGGGCGGCCACGGCCTGGGCATCGCGAATGGGTTCGAGCCGCGGCCCTTCACCTTCGGCAAACCAGAGCTTCTGGCCGAGCGCATGTGGAATCAACAGGATGTCGGCGAAGAGAATGGCGGCGTCGAGCTGGAAACGCCGCACCGGCTGCAGCGTGACGTCCGCCGCCAGTTCGGGATTGAGGCAGAATTGCACAAAGTCGGGCGCCTTGACCCTGAGCGCGCGATATTCCGGCAGATAGCGGCCGGCCTGGCGCATCAGCCAGATCGGCGGCACCGCAGCCGCTTCGCCCTGAAGAACGGAAACAAGCTTTTTCACCATCCGCGTTTTTCCAGGCTCTGGATGAATGTCTCGCCCGCTTCGGCGCGGATCTCCCGCCCCAGTCTGTGGCCCAGCCGTGCCGCGTCGGCTTTGGCGTCGGCGCTTAGCATGACCCGCTCTTCTCGCCGCCAGCGCGCCTTTCCGTCTGGCGTCAATATTTCGCCCAGGAAATGAAGCTGATCGCCGTTCAGCCGCGCCAGCGCGCCGATGGGGGTACGGCAGGAGCCGTCGAGCGCTTCCAGGAAACCGCGCTCGGCCGCAATGGCAATCTCCAGCTTGAGATCGTTCAGGCGCGCCAAAATATCCAACGTCTTGGCATCGTCGGCGCGGCAGGTGATGGCCAGCGCGCCCTGTCCGGGCGCAGGCGGCATGTCTTCGACCGCGACCAGCGACGCGGCGTGGCCTTGCAGCCCCATCCGGGTCAAGCCCGCCAGCGCCAGGAAGGTGGCATCCATCCGGCCTTCCCCGATCCGATTCAGCCTTGTCTCGACGCTGCCGCGCAAGGTGACGACCTGAAGATCGGGCCGCAAATGCAAGGCCTGCGCCTGGCGCCGGAGGCTGGCCGTGCCCACCACCGCGCCGGGGGGCAACGCTTTCAGATCGCGCGCTTTGGGCGAGATGAAGGCGTCGCGCGGATCCTCGCGGGACGGAATCGCCGCCAGCGCGATGCCGTCCGGCATCCGCGTGGGCAGATCCTTGAGCGAATGAATGGCGGCGTCGATGCGGCGGTCCAACAGCGCTTCATCCAGCTCCTTGGTGAACAAGCCTTTGCCGCCGGCCTCTTGCAGGCGGCGGTCGGCGATGCGGTCACCGGAGGTGATGAAGCTTTCAATCGAAGGGGTCTCGCCGATCAGGGGCGCCAAAAGTTCGGCAATATAACGCGACTGCGTCATGGCCAATGGCGAGCCGCGCGAACCCAGCTTCATGTCCATTCCGCGATCGGCGGCATGGACGAGAGGATGCTTTCCACATTGCCCCCGGTCTTCAGCCCGAACATGGTGCCGCGATCATAGAGCAGATTGAACTCCACATAGCGGCCGCGCCATTTCGCCTGTTCGTGACGCTGGGCCGACGTCCAAGGTTCGGTCCAGCGGCGTTTCACCAATTGCGGATAGATGTCGAGAAACGCCGATCCCACGTCCTTGGTGAAAGCAAAGTCGCGCTGCCAATCGCCGCTCTGATGATGGTCATAGAAGATACCGCCCACGCCGCGCGGCTCGCCACGGTGGGGCAGGAAGAAATATTCGTCCGCCCATTTCTTGTATTTGGCATGCCAAGCGGGATCGTGCGCATCGCAAGCCGCCTTCAGACGCGCGTGAAAGTCCTGCGCATCGGGATGCGATTCCGACCGCGCGGCATCCAAGGTAGGATTGAGATCGGCGCCGCCGCCAAACCAGTTTTCGGTAGTGGCGATCATGCGGGTGTTCATGTGCGCGGCGGGCACGTTGGGATTCTTCATGTGCGCGATCAGACTGATGCCCGAGGCCCAGAAGCTGGGATCCGTGCCAGCGCCTTTCACCTGCTTGGCGAAGTCGGGCGAGAAGGCGCCATGCACGGTCGAGACATGCACGCCCACTTTTTCGAACAAGCGGCCCCGCATCATGCCCATCACCCCGCCGCCCTGCTCGTCGCCCGACGGCGAGGGCGCGCGCTTCCAGGGGGTGCGGACAAAGCGGCCGGGCGCGCCGGGATAGAGGCGCGTATCGGCCTGGTCCTCCAGCGTCTCGAAAGCCGCGATGATCCGCCCCGCCAGGTCTTCGAACCAGGCGCGCGCGGCTTTTTTGCGGGTTTCCAGCTCGTCCATGACGGCTGGGTTCTAGAGCATGGCTTTGGCGGAGGGAAGCAGCCTTCCCGCCTCCAACCAATCTATATAACAGATTGTTATCATAATAATGATCTGTTGGATTAATAAGTCGATCTGGTGTGAATTGTCCCATGTCCAATCCCGCCCAAGCCGTCGCCAAGCCGCCTCTCCTCGACGCCGTGACCGCCATTCTGCCGGGGCTGGCGCTCACCGGCGCCATTGCCGCGGGTGCGTTCATGCTCCGCCAGATTCCCGGTATCGGGATGTTCAGCCCCCTGATCCTGGCCACAATTATCGGCATGCTGGTCCATAATCTTCTGGGCACGCCGGCGATCGCGAAAGCGGGCGTCACCTTCAGCCTCAAGCGGGTCCTGAGACTGGGGATCATTCTTCTGGGTTTTCAGTTGATGCTGTCTCAGGTGGTCGCGGTGGGCATCACCGGCATCGCCATCATTCTCGTCACCCTGGTGGCGACCTTTCTCTTCACCAAGGCGATGGGCCGGGTGATCGGCGTCGATCCCAAGCTGGCCGAATTGATCGGCGCCGGCACTTCGATCTGCGGCGCCTCCGCCGTGATCGCCACCAATACCGTGACCGAGGGAAGCGACGCCGATGTCGCCTATGCGGTCGCCTGTGTCACCGTGTTCGGCTCCATGGCGATGCTGCTTTATCCGCTGCTGCCGGGGCTGCTGCATCTGTCGCCCCGCGCCTTCGGCCTGTGGAGCGGCTCGTCGATCCATGAAATCGCCCAAGTGGTGGCAGCCGCGTTCCAGGACGGCCAGATCGCCGGACAATTCGGCACCGTGGCCAAGCTCACCCGGGTGATGATGCTGGCGCCCCTGGTGATCGGGCTAGGCTTTTTCGCCGCCCGCAAAGCGCGTGGACAGGGGGGCGAGCGCAAAGCGCCCCCTATGCCCTGGTTTGTGCTGGGCTTCATTGCGGTGATGCTACTGAACAGCGTCATCACCGTGGCGCCCGCGGAAAAGGCCCAGATCGTCAATCTGACCAATTTCCTGCTCTCGATGGCGCTGGCGGCGATGGGATTGGCGACCGATTTCGCCAAATTAAAGCGCGAAGGCCTGAAGCCTTTGGCGCTGGCGGCCTGCGCCTGGATCTTCATCGCCGGCTTCAGCCTCGCCTTGGTCAAGCTGTTCGCCTAGAACCTCCTTTATGACACTGGAACAGTTGCGCCTGTTCGTGGCGGTGGCGGAATGCGAGCATGTCACGCGCGCCGCGGAAATCCTCCATCGCACCCAGTCGGCGGTGTCATCAGCCATCGCCAGCCTGGAGCGTGGCTCCGGTGTCGCCCTGTTCCATCGCGTGGGGCGGCGCATCCAGTTGACCGAAGAAGGCCGTGTCTTTCTGGTTGAGGCCCGCGCGGTGCTGGCCCAGGCAGGCGCCGCCGAACGGGCGCTGTCGGATCTTGCGGGCCTGAAACGCGGCATGCTCTCGGTGATGGCCAGCCAGACCATCGCGAGTTATTGGCTGCCGCAAAGGCTGGTGGCGTTCCGTGCCAAACATCCGCACGTTGCGGTGAAAGCCCTGATCGGCAACACCGCCGAGGTGGCCAAGGCCGTGGCCGACGGCAAAGTCGAGATCGGGCTGGTGGAAGGCGCCGTGCATGATCCGGCGCTGGAGCAGACATTGGTGGGGCGCGACCGTCTCACCATCGTGGCGCATGCCCGCCATCCCTGGGTGAAAAAGCCGCCGCGTTCGGTGTCCGACCTGCTCAAAGAGGATTGGGTACTGCGCGAGCCGGGCTCCGGCACACGCTCCGCTTTTGAGGCTGCGCTAGCGGAAAAAGGCGCCGATCCCAAACGGCTCAAGATCGCCCTGGAGTTGCCATCCAACGAGGCGGTGCGCCTGGCGGTGCGCGAGGGAGCAGGGGTCTCGGCCCTGTCGGAACTGGTAGCGGAAGGGGGTTTGCGTTTCGGCGCGTTGGCGCCGGTCAAATTTCCGCTGCCCGAGCGCGCCTTCCATGCGCTGCGGCACAAGGAACGCTATCTGAGCAAAAGCGGCATCGCCTTCATGGCGCTGGTGAAAGTTAAATGATCAATGTCGCGCGCGGGCGGGAACTTTCTTGATCAACTCCGAGAAGGGCACCATGAACATCTCGTCGCCCTTGCCATTGTGGATCAAGAACTGACATTCCATCGGATCGCGGCCGTCGCGCACCATCTCGGCGGCAATGTCAGGGATGGCGCGGCAGGCTTCCACGAACGCATCTTCCGGGCCTTCGCACCAGACCGCGAAATCGGCCGGTTCCAATCCTTCAGGCGTCCGCAGATGGAAATAGAAATCACGCACGGGACGTGTCCCTGTCATTTCAGCCGCAAAATACGCCTTACCCGATGAATTCAACATGAATGGCTCCGACGGGCTCTCTTTATGACAGGGAACATGGGCGCATTTAGTCTCGGGGCAAATCCGTAGCGACACGCTATTGACAGGCGCTTTGGCTGCCCGGCCATTCAAGGCGAAATCGTGGCGCGGTTGGCGGTCAGGAATGCCGCGCCGCCATGTCTGGCTTCAGAGCATTTGCTGGTAGAGTCGATCCAGCCGCGGATTTCGTCTCGCGACAGAAAGAGGATCACCCAACCGGAAATCCATACGCCGCAGGCGAGCGTGAACAGTTCGCCGCCGTCGCCCAGGATCACGACGCCAATGGGACTGAAGAGATGGAAAAAGATCGCGCCCGTCATAATGCCGATAGCGAGAGCGGCGCCGAAGATTCGCGCCCGGGGCACGAACAACAATATCGAAGCGGTGAGTTCGCTCAGCCCGATGATCCAGCGCCCCACCGGCTCGAAAAGACCAATGCCGGACCAGTCGCGCAGGGTCGAGAAGATGTAAATGCTTTCCGGAGCGCCGGTAAATTTGAAGAACAAAGACTGGACAAAAACCGCGGCGATATAGGCACTGAATACCCAGAGAACGATGGCCCTGACCTTCATGTGAATCCCCAAAGACCGTATCTTGGGTCTATTCGCGAATGGAGAAAGAAAGTTACGCCAGTGGAGTGAGACTCAGGGTTCGCGCAAGGTCCGCCGCGTGACTGGCGTGAGCGGCTCGTCTTTCTGACGCCGAGAGGCCGTGCCGGGTGGTAGCAAGTTGCCGCGCGCGTAAGAATTTACCAGGTTACGCGGACACGGGAACTTCCTTGCACCAAGATGACAAAGTTTGGCGATGAAGCCGCGATAAGGTCGGCTCAATCGCATAATCAGAACGCATAAAACAATTGGGGTAGCACGATGAGCGAGACGGAAAACAAGGCGGTCAGCCGCCGATCCTTGCTGAAGATGATCGGCACCGTGGCGGGTTCGACCGCGATGTATAACGCCATGACGGATTTGGGGTTTGCCCAGGAATCCGGTTATTCCGGCCCGCCCAAGCTGGGCAATCCCCGCCCCGGCGCCTCGGTCCTGATCTTGGGCGCGGGCATCGCCGGCATGGTGGCGGCGCTGGAATTGCGCGACGCCGGCTACAAGGTCCAGGTGCTCGAGTACAACAACCGGCCCGGCGGCAGGAACTGGTCGCTGCGTGGCGGCGATACCTACACCGAATTGGGTGGCGCCACCCAGCATATCCAGTTCGCGCCCGGCCAATATTTCAATCCGGGACCGTGGCGGCTTCCCTATCACCACCAGGGTATCCTGCATTATTGCAGCCGGTTGAATGTGGCGCTCGAGCCCTTCACCCAGGTCAATTACAATGCCTGGGTCCACAACACCGAGGCGTATGGCGGCAAGCCCCGGCGCTACCGCGAAGTGATGGGCGACTTCCAGGGCCATGTCGCCGAATTGCTGGCCAAATGCACACAGCAAAGCGCGCTCGACCAGGCCGTGAACAAGGAAGACAAGGAGATGCTGGTGGAGGCGCTCAGGCGCTGGGGCGCGCTGGACGCCAACATGCAATATGGGAAGGGCGCCGCGTCGTCGCGTTTGCGCGGCCCGCAAGTGGCTGAAGGCGGCGGATTGAATTCTCTACCGGTCTATTCCGAGCCCGATCCGCTTTCGATCATTCTCTCGTCCCAGATGTGGCAGTCGGTGGGGCGCGGCCAGAGTTTCGAATCCCAGACCCCGATCTTCCAACCCAAGGGCGGCATGGGCCAGATCGGCATGGCCTTCGGGCGCGAGCTGGGCAATCTGATTCAGTACAACGCCAAGGTGACCGACATTCACCAGGACGACAAAGGCGTCACCGCGACGTATATGGATTCGCAGAAAGGCGGCGTGCCGCGCAAAGCCACCGCCGATTGGTGCGTCTGCACCATTCCCGCCTCGATCCTGTCGCAGATTCCCATGAATGTGGGCGCCAAGATGAAGACGGCGATCAATCAATTGCCTTATAGCGCCGCGGCCAAGATCGGCCTGCAAATGAAGCGCCGCTTCTGGGAGCAGGACGACAATATCTATGGCGGCATGAGCTATACCGATCAGCCCAACAGCCAGATCGGCTATCCGCAATGGGATTATTTCTCGCGAGGAAAGGGCGTGCTGCTGGCCGCCTATGTCTTCGACAAGGAAGCTTATCATTTCTCTGCCCAGTCGCCGGAAGAGCGCATCAAAAACGCGCTGGACTATGGCGAGAAGATTCATCCCGGCAATTACAAGGCCAATTACGAATGCGGCGTTGCGGTGGCATGGCATCGCGTGCCCTGGACCTTGGGCTGCGGCGGCCGCTGGACCGAGGAAAGCCGCGCGGCGCATTACAACGATCTCTGCGCCCTGGACGGACGTATCGTGCTGGCAGGTGAGCATGCCTCGCGTCTGGCGGAATGGCAGGAGGGCTCGGTGCTTTCTTCCCTCGACGCGATCACGCGCCTGCACCAGCGGGCGATGTCGGCATAGCTCACAATCTCCCAATCCGGCCGGACTGTGCGTCCCGGTGCACGACACGCCGCGACAAACATCCTGTTCCGGGTTGACGTCATTGGATGTAAGGTTACAGAAAATACAGAAGGATTCTTTGGGGGAAGAGCCATGAGCGAGACGGACAATCCAGCGGTCAGCCGGCGGTCGCTTCTGAAGATGATCGGCACCTTGGCGGGCTCGACCGCCATGTACAACGCCATGACGGAAATGGGCTTTGCCCAGGAATCCGGTTACGCCGGTCCGCCGACTTTGTCGGCGCCACCGCCGGGCACCTCGGTCTTGATATTGGGCGCTGGCATCGCCGGTTGCACGGCGGCGATCGAATTGCGCGACGCCGGCTACAAGGTGACGGTGCTTGAGTACAACAACCGCTCGGGCGGACGGAACTGGTCGCTCTATGGCGGCGATACCTATACGGAATTGGGCGGCGCCACCCAGCATGTCCAGTTCGACCCCGGCCAATATATCAATCCCGGCCCCTGGCGGCTGCCGCACCATCATTACGGCATCTTGCACTACGCCAACCGTTTGAACGTGGGCCTGGAGCCCTTCCAGCAGGTCAATTACAACGCCTATGTCCACAACACCAACGCCTATGGCGGCAAGCCCAAGCGCTATCGCGAAGTGCAGGCCGATTTCCATGGCCATGTCGCCGAGCTGCTGGCCAAAGCCACCCACCAGAATGCCCTCGACCAGGCGGTCACCAAGGAAGATCAGGGGATTTTGCTGGAGGCGCTGCGGGCCTGGGGCGCCCTTGACGCCAATATGCAATATGTGAAAGGCCGCCAGACTTCCAACCGTCGCGGACCGGTGGTGGATGACGGCGGCGGGCTCAATTCGCTGCCGACTTATTCCGAGCCGGATACGTTCACCACGGTGCTCAATTCCTACACCTGGCGCGCCATCGGCTGGGGCCATGATTACGAATATCAGACCTCGATCTTCCAGCCCAAGGGCGGCATGGGCCAGATCGGCCTGGCGTTCGGCCGCGAGCTGGCGCCGCTGATAAGATACAATTGCAAAGTGATCGACATCCATCAGGACGACAAGTCGGTAACCGCGACTTATATCGACAGCCGCAGCGGCGGAGCGCCGCAGAAAGTCACCGCCGATTGGTGCGTCTGCACCATTCCTGCCTCGGTCCTGTCGCAGATTCCCATGAATGTGAGCGCCAAGAAGAAGGCGGCGATCAATGTGATTCCCTATGGTGCGGGGCTCAAGATCGGGCTGCAGATGAAACGCCGCTTCTGGGAAGAGGATGAGCGCATCTATGGCGGGCTCACCTATACCAACCAGCCCAACGCCATGATCGGCTATCCGATGTGGGATTATTTTTCCAAGGGCAAGGGCGTGCTGTTGGGGGCCTATGTGATGGGTGCGGGCGCGTTCCTGTTCGCGTCCAAGCCGCCGGAGCAGCGCATCGCCGATGCCCTGGAATATGGCGAGAAGGTCCATCCCGGCAAATACAAGGCGAATTACGAATGTGGCGTGGCCGTGGCCTGGCACCGTGTGCCCTGGACCTTGGGCTGTTCCGGCCAATGGAGTGAGGAGAATCGCGCCGCTCACTATGACGATCTTTGCGCGCTGGATGGGCGCATCGTGCTGGCGGGGGAACATGCGTCGCGCCTGCCGGCCTGGCAGGAGGGGGCCGTGACGTCCGCCACTGACGCGATCACCCGGCTGCATCAACGCGTGATCGGCGCCTGATGGAGGCGCTGGTCTTTTGGCTCCTGAGTTCGTCGCGCGCACTCACGGGCTCTACGCCCGCTCCGTGCGTCGCTCCTGCTCAGGTGCCAAAATCCTGCGCGCTGGATTGTTGACGAAGATAAGGGAATGAAGGGGGATAGTATGAGAATGCATTTTGCCGCGGCAGCGGTGATCATCAGCGTGGCTGCGATGGCTGGGGCGCAGGCCGACACCGCCCAGGACATGGGCGCGGGCGCGATGAACCGCAGTCCGCCTTATAATTTCCAGGGCGGCGAGGCGGTGTTCAAGAATATCTGTCAGGGCTGCCACATGGCCAATGCGGAAGGCGCGGTGGGCGCCGGCATGTATCCGGCGCTGGCCAAGAACGCCAAACTGGAAGTGGCGGGCTATCCCGTGGCGGTGATCGTGCATGGCCAGAAGGCGATGCCGCCATTCGGCGGGCTTCTCAGCGACCAGCAGATCGCCGATGTGGTGAATTATGTCCGCACCAATTTCGGGAACAGTTACAAGGACAAGGTCACGGCCGCGGACGTGAAAGCGCAGCGGTGAGGGCTATGGCTTGAAGCGCATCGGTGCACTCTTCGGGTTGGCTCTTTTCATGGTCGCCAATCCTGCCTGGGCGGAGACCATGGACCTCAGTTGCAACAACGGCATCGTCACCGTGCCCCTGCATCTGGATACCGCCGCCGGCTCGCTCACCATGGAGGGAAATTCGTTTCATGTGGGTTTCGGCAGTCCGAAAATCCTGTTCAGCGTGTCCGATCCCGCCGGTGACAAGATCGATTATGTGCTGGACCGCGCCGCCAATATCCTCACCGAAACCGACCACGACCGCATGCCGGACGGCAGCTTCAAAGCCATCACCCTGCAATTCACCTGCGTGAAAAGCGCCAATTGAGGCGATAACCTCAAATCGCCTTGCCCATCCTCAGTAGCGGCACTTCCACGCCATTGGGCGTCGCCACTTGCATGGCCTCGATCGGCTGATAGCCGCAGGCTTCGTACAAGGGCTTGCCGCCCATGGTGGCGGCCAGCTCCACGCGCGAGAAGCCCTCCTTGCGCGCCGCCTCTTCGCACAGCGCCAGCACCATGCGGCCCACGCCGCGGCGTGTGAAGTGGGGCGAGGTGTACATGGCGCGCACCCGTGCCGGTTCGGTCTTGGGATCGAGCAGGCGCGCATCGCGGCCTCTGGTGTGATTGCCGCCGAACAAGGTCGCCCGGCGGCTCCAGCCACCGCAGCCTGCCAATTCGCCGCCCAGTTCGATCACGAAATAGGTGCCGTCCTCGATCAGGACCGTGTCCAACCCCATCACGGAGAACGAGGCCTCGACCTGCTCCGGTGGAAGAAATTTCGGCAATAGGCCACCGATCGCCGCGTTCATCAGCGCCGTCAAGGCCTCCATGTCGGAGGCGGTTGCCAGGCGATGCGTGAGAATGTCCATCGAAAAACTTGGGTGCCCCGAACGATTTTGCCGCTGGTCAGGCGGGTCTTTCCGGCGGAGGCTATTGCCGTTCCGGCGCGCCCGCAACTCGCGTGCTCAGGGGAATGACAACAACCCTGCATATTAGAGCCGTGGCGGATGGTCCGCCGCGGCGAGCCACTTCAAGGGAGATTTTCATGAACATCAAAACTTTGATTTTAGCATCGGCGGTCACGCTTACCGGCATGGTCCCGGCCGCTCAGGCGCAAGAGATCAATCGCATGGTGGCCAATCCCAACGCGCTGTTCGCGTCGGTGGTGGCGGTGCCGCCCGGCTATACGCTTTATTTCGTCTCGGGCGCGCTGCCCGTCCCGGTCACGCCGGCTGCCAATGGCCAGCCGGCCAATTGGGGCGACAGCACCCAACAGACCCAGTCGGTATTGGACAATCTCAAGGCCAGCATGGCGAAGGCCGGGCTCACTTTTGGCGACGTGGTCAAGGCCACTGCCTTCATGGGCCCCGATCTCGATTTCCAGGCCATGAACAAAGTCTGGCTGACCGAATTTGGCACCGCCGCCCAACCCAACAAGCCGGCCCGCGCGGCGTTTCACGTCCAGGCTTTGGCGGCGCCAGGTGCGCAGTTGGAGATCGAGTTCATCGCCGCGAAAAAGTGATTGAAGCTTGAATTAAAAAGGCGGGCTTACCGAACCCGCCTTTTTGCTTAGCCCAGCAACTCGGTCACCGCCCGATGCGCCTGGTCGATGGCGACATCGGTGTAGGCGCCCAGGCCGGAATCCGAATTGGCGATGGTGATGCGGCCGAAGCGCTTGCGCGCCATCAGGTTGGGCGTCTCTTTGTTGTTCGGGCCGTCGATCAGCGAATTATATTCCGGCGCATAGCCATGCGGCCAGCGATTGACGGCGACGCCGACGATGTCTCGCGCCGGATCGAAGCCACCTGCGCCGAGTGTCTGGGCAAGCTGGGCGCGGATCTCGCGCTCGAACGTCTCGAACGGCGTGGCGAGCAATTCCGCGCGTCCCGCCTTGTGCTGCTCGCGCTCCGGCAGGCCGGGTTTGGCCGGTGTGCGCAGCATGCGGATCAGCATGGGCGAGGAGGGCGCGCGCGGGCTTTGATAGCTCCCGATATTGACGGCCTGATTCAAGTGAAAGGCGGAATGATAGCCGCCCGGCGCTGTCACCGAACGGATGCCCAGTTTCCTGAAGCTCTCCCAATCGCGCAGCGCCACGCTGGTATAGACCAGAGGCGTCTTGATCAGCCGATGCAGCGCGGCCTTTTGCGGCGCCGGCAGCTCCGGGCAGAGATAGGGGATCATCATGTTCCAGCTCGCCAAGACGCAATCCTTGGCCTTGACCCGCGTCACCGCGCCACTGCCCGATGCCCGCGTATAGGCGATCTCGACGCCGCTCGGCACATTCCGCGTCCTCACCACAATCTGATTGAGGCGCAGGCGCACATTCGAGGTGGGCACATCCAGCTTGCTGTAATCGGCCTTGGCGGTGACGATGTCCTTGGCGTCATGCCCGTCGAGCACGCCGGGGATCAACGCGCGCACCAACAGCCGGGCGACGGAGGCGTTGCCGTCCGGAAAATGGAAAGTGTAGGAACCACCGGTCTGGGCATAGCCGGCCGGCGTGTAGCCCATCCGGTCGGTCGAGCCATGCGCGAGCTTCAGGCCCTGAAAGCCCGAAAGGCCTACGCCCCAGCAATCCAGCGCTGACACCGCGTCGATACCGCAACCCCAGAGATCATCGGTCTGATGCCGGTAATAGGGAACGACGCTGGCATCGGCCTTGAGCAAGGTGAGGAGATAATCCTGATAGGAGATGCGCGACAGCCGGTCTTTCTTGGCGTCGGAGAAAAGTCCGGGCAGCGGATCGTCGGTCGCGGTCTGGATGCGCAGAATAGACGCGCGCGTCTTTTCGCTCAGGGGGCTTTGCGCCAGGAAGTTTTTCCATTCCACCGCACTTTTCGGCGCGCCCACCACCAGCCGGTCTGCGCCGAAGGTCTCACGGTCGAAAAACACTGATGGCTTGAGGCCGGCATAGATCGAAGGATCGTTGCATGCTTTTTCCAACGCGGGCGGGTCTACGCCCAGAATCTTCAATAGCCCGTCCGCCACCGCGCTGTAGGGGTAGGGGCTGTCGATCTCCAACGTGCCGCCATTCATCAACAGCGGATGGCCCTGGACGGGAAATTCGTTGCGCTTGGCGTGGCCGCCGAAATCGTCGTGATTGTCGAGGATGAGAATTTTCGCGGCCGGCCGCGCCTGGGCGTAGAAATGGGCCGTTGCCAGGCCGCTGATGCCGCCGCCCACCACTACCAGGTCGAAATCCTCGCCGGTGTCGTGCAGCGTGGTGGCGCCGTTCCAGAAATCGCCATCGCGCAATTCATGCGCAGCCTCGAACGAGCCGGGATGGCTGCCCCGCATTCCCAGCCGCGTGGGCGGATAATAGCCGGGTTGATCCTGGGCTAGCTTTTCCGCTTCCACTGCCGCGGCCAATTCGGGCGCAAGGCCGCTGGCCAGGGTGGTGATGGCCGCGCCTTGCAGGAAATCGCGCCGGGCGATGGGGCGGCCTAGGCCAAGCTCCTTGTCGCTTCCGGCCACCTAAATAATGGCTTGCGGCCGCGCGGCCAGCGGGATCGGCTGGGCATTCTCCCATTTGGCGACCACTGCGGCGGCAAGCCCGTTGCCGATCACATTGGTGGCGCTGCGTCCCATATCCATCAGATGATCCACCGCCAGGATCAGGAACAGGCCCTGTTCCGGAAGGTTGAAGTAGGGCAGCGTCGCCGCGATTACCACCAGCGAGGCACGTGGCACGCCGGCGATGCCCTTGGAGGTCACCATCAGCATCAACAGCATCAGGATCTGCTGGCTTATCGGCACGGTGATGCCATAGGCCTGGGCGATGAACATGGCGGCGAAGGTGCAATACATGGTCGAACCCACCAGGTTGAAGGAATAACCCAGCGGCAGGACAAAGCTCACGATCTTGGCCGAGAAACCCATTGCTTCCAGCGACTCCAGAAGGAGCGGGAAGGCGGCCTCGGACGTGGAGGTGGAAAAGGCGATCAATCCCGGCGAGCGGATGGCTTTCATCAAGGGCACGATCTGGCCGCCCAGCACCAGCGCCGCTACCCCCACCATGCCGGCAATCAGGATCACAAGCGCGAGATAAAAATCGCCCACCAGTTTGGCATAGGTGACGATGATGCCCACGCCCTGGGTGGAAACCGCGCCGGCGATGGCGGCGAAGATTGCCACGGGCGCGAACATCATCACATAGGTGGTGATCTTGAGGATCACAGTGGCGGCCTGCTCGATGACGTGGAGCAGTTGCGCCGCCTTCTGGCCCACCGCCGAAATGGCGATGCCGGCGAAGATCGAGAACACCACCACCTGCAGGATCTCATTGCGCGCCATGGCGTCGATGATAGAGGCGGGAATCAGATGCTCGAGGAAGCCGGAGACGCCTTGCGCTTGGCCCACGCCCGCCTGGGCAGCGGAAGCCGTGACACGGGCCACGCCGGCGCCCACGCCGGGCTGAAGCAGATTGACCATCACCAACCCGATCACCAGCGCCACGAAGGACGCCGAAAGGAACCAGATCATCGCCTTGGTCCCGATGCGGCCCACCGTGGCGGCGCTCTCGATGTGGCCGATGCCGCTGGTCAGCGTGGTGAGCACCAGGGGGGCGATGATCATCTTGATCAGGCGCAGGAAGATGTTGGTGACCTGGTCGAACCAGCCTGTGGCGGTGGCGGTGTCGGCCGGCGACAAGGTGGCGTGCACGATCATGCCCGCGATGAAGCCGCCGATCATGGCCGCGATCACGAACATCACAAAGGAACGCCTCATGGAAATCCTCGCCCTGAACCCGCCGCCTGAACCCGCGCGGGGTGCCCTTATTTTCCTGCCATGTTGGGGGTTTACGTGTGCGCCGTCAAACCCGCCGGCCGGGTTGCGCCCACCCCTCAAGGCCTCGCATAAAGAGGCCAAAGGGGTTCGATGACATCGATGCACGGCAAAGACGGCATGCATGGCAAAGGCGGCGTCTGGCTTGCCGTGGGATCGCTGCTGGTGGCGATGCTCTGCTTTCAGACCGGTGCCTCGCTGGCCAAGCAATTATTTCCTGCGGTGGGCGCGCAAGGCACGGTGGCGCTGCGGGTGGGCCTCTCCGCCCTGATCCTGATTCCCTTTGGACGGCCCTGGCGCGCACGTCTCACGCGGGACAATTGGCAGGCGCTGCTGGGCTATGGCGCGGCGCTGGGAATCATGAATTTTCTCTTTTACATGGCGCTACGCACCGTGCCGCTGGGGATCGCGGTGGCGCTGGAATTTTGCGGGCCTTTATCAGTGGCGCTGTTCTCCTCGCGCAAGGCCTCCGATTTTCTTTGGGTCGCGCTGGCAATCGCGGGGCTGGTGGTCCTGCTTCCCATCCGCCACGCCGCGGGCCTGTCCTGGAGCGGCACCGCGCTGGCTTTGGGGGCGGGCGTTTGCTGGGCGCTTTACATCGTCTTCGGCCAGAAGGCCGGTGCGGTGCACGGCCAATATGCCACCGTGCTGGGCAGCATCGTGGCCGCCTTGGTGATCACGCCCATCGGCTTCGCCCATGCCGGTTGGGCGTTGCTCACGCCGCATAATCTCGCCTGGGGCCTGGCGGTCGCGGCCTTGTCCAGTGCGCTGCCCTATTCTCTGGAGATGATCGCGCTGCAGCGGCTTCCCGCCCAGGCCTTCGGCACCTTGATGAGCCTGGAGCCCGCGGCGGGCGCGCTGATGGGATTGCTGCTGTTGCATGAACAGCTTTCTCTGCTGCAGTGGGGCGCGATCGGCACCGTGGTGCTGGCCTCGATGGGCACCGCTCTGTCAGTGCAGAGCGAAGCCCATCCGCGCCTGCCGGATTAGCAAGCCTCTTTCGCCACCGCCGCTAGTGCGTTCGCCATGCCATCAAGTTGCTGGTCGTGGCCGCTCACACCATGGCGGCGCGCCAGCCACCGAGGATCGTTGTAGCCGATCCAGGTCTTGCCCGCGCCGTCCTGCCAAACCAGCGCCTTGAGCGGCAGGTCTATGCCCAAGGTCTGCGCCGCCTGCATCAAGGGTGTGCCGCCTTTGGGACTGCCGAATATCAAAACCTCGGTGGGGGCAAGGGTCATGCCTGCGTCTTTCGCCGCCGCCGCATGGTCGATACGGGCGAACACCGTCATGCCGTGGCGGACGACCGATGCCGCCAGCAGATCCATCGCCTCCTTGGGCGCGCGGGGGCAGGAAAGAACCACCAGGCCTTCTGGAGTCATCAATGAGCCGCGCCCGCGTGTTTTTCCAGCCATGTCACGATCGCCGATTCCAGGGCGATGCGGTGATCGGAATAGGGATGGTCTGTCTCCATGTGGATTTCGCTTACATCCTTGTCGCCCGCGCCGTGCAAGGCTTTGCCTAGGCGCACATTGTCCGGCGTGAGCCCGTCATTGGCGGTGATGATCAGCACCGGACGCGATTTAAGTTCAGGTGTGTAACCCACGAAATCCCATTGCGAGGCATTGGCGGCGGCTTCCTGCATCAAGGCATCCGCAGTGGTGCCGGCCAGTGGAATTACATTCTCGCCAAATTCGCCGGCGGCTTGTTTCTTGCGCACCGCGGGGTCACGGAAGTGCGGGCCTTGCGCGCCGATATCCCAGGCAGAGATCATCACCAGCCCGGCGATATTGGGCGCATGATGGGTGGCGCTGGCTGCCAGCCAGCCGCCCATGCTGTGGCCGATCACGAAAATCCTGGCGGGATCGACGGTATATTTGGCGGCATTGCCGGTCATGAATGAAACCGCCGCGTCGGAATCTTCGGCCGCATGGGTGAAGGAGAAATCGCCGGGGCTGCCCCAGGCGCCACGATAATGCAGCGTGAGGACATTGAAACCGGCGCGGCGCATCGCCTGCGCCAGGTCGAGATTCTGTTCATTGCCGGGAAAGCCATGCAACAGCACCACGCCGGGGTGGGGACCGGCGCCGGAAGCGGTATAGAGCACACCGTTGAGCAGCGCGCCGTGGCTGGGGATGCGCACATAATCCATGGCGGCAGGATGGGCCTTGTCCAGGGGGGGATCGGTGGTGATAGCGGCGGGCACTTGGGCAAAAGCGGCATTCGCGAACGCAAAAAAACTGAACGCAATCAGCGCAGATTTGAGTTTCATGTGGAATCCCCTTGGACCCCTAGAGTTTAAGGCGGTTGGAGCAGGACGGCCAGAGCGTGATAGTCTTTCCACTCAAGGAGGCGTCATGTCCCCTGTGCGCATCATGGCATTGCTGGACCTGGTCCTGGTGCTGGCGGGAATGATGGCCATCCGCTCGGCCGACAGCCATGCCCAGGCCTGGCTCACCGGCCGATGTTTCCGCGACCCCGCGCCCATGGTCTGCCGTCACGCCGGCGCCAGTTTTTCCTCGCGGCACTATGACATTTAAGAGAAATTGATATGACCAAACTCATCACTCTCTGCGTCATGCTGCTGGCGAGTGGCATCTGGATATTTCGGCGCAGAATATGAGGCCCTATGGCGCCCAAAGCTGGCGGCTTATTCCCCACGTCTATTGAGGAAATCCATGCGCGACCTGGACAAACGAACGATAGCGCCGCTGGCGGTGGGAGCATTGGCCTGCGGCGCGGTCGCGGTGGGGGCGATGGCAATCGGCGCGCTGGCCATCGGCAGGTTGGCGGTCGGGAAGGTGGCGATCAAGCATGCCAGGATCGGCAAGCTGGAAGTGGACGAGCTGGTGATCCGCAAGATCACGCGGCCCGGCGAATGAGCATGCGCGGGGAGCACGCATTCAAATTCTGCGCCGGCGTGGTGGCGTTGATGACGATTGCCGTACAAGCACAGGCCGCCTGCACGCCGATCCCGCCCGAGAAGATCGGCTTTCAGCTTTACAACATGCTGGGCGCGATGATCCCCAAATCCCAGATGGCCGCCGCCGTGGCAGGCGGTCCGGTGATCATTTCGGCGGCGACGCTCGACGCCACGTTCGCACGCATGCATGCGATCGGCTTCCGCAACATGGAAGGTCTGGGCGACCGGCTGCCGGCGCCGCGCCCGGCCTATCAGGCGCTTCTCATCAAGAATGGTCTCGCTCAGATCGGCAGCCACCGGCCGCTCGACGACGCCCGGTGGAATGCGATCCTGGATGAAGCGGTGGCGCTGGGCCAAAAGAATATCGGCGCGCCGGGCTTTGGCGAGCCGGGGATCGGCAGCCTCAAGGACACGCTGGCGACGGCGGCCAATCTCAACCGCTTCGGCGCCGCGGCGGCGGCGAAAGGCCTGACGCTCTATGTTCACAATCACGACGAAGAGATCAAAACCAAATATCCCTATGATCTTGCCCATGACGGGCATCCACGCCCGGTTTCAGCGTGGGAGATCGTGGCCGCCAATACCGATCCGCGTGCGGTCCATTTCGAAGTTGATGTGCATTGGACCCGTGTCGGCTTTGGGCTCGATCATTTCGCAGAGGTGCTGGCCTTCCTGCGTGCGCACCGCGACCGCATCGCATTTTTGCACGTCAAGGATACCGCCGCCGACGGCCGGATCACCGATCTGGGGCGCGGCACCACCGACTGGCCGGCGGTGTTCGCGGCGGCCGGCGCTCAAATTCGCACTTACATCTGGGAATATGACGACGATCCCAACCCGTTCCGGTCGGCACAGATCGCCTATCACTATCTCAGGTGCGAGAAGTGATCCTTGCTTGGCTTCTAGCGGCGGTACTGGGATCGCCGACGAATGCGGACGATGTGGCTCTTGGTCTGGATAAATTGCATTGGGGCATGACCGAGCGGGAAGCGCGGCGGCGCTTGCCGGCGCTGGACGGCAACGAACCCGAGCCAGGACAATCCGATGCCCAATTGACGCAGAGCGGATATTCCATCGCCGGATGCCGTTTCACTTTGACCTTGGATTTCGAACAGGCCGCGCTTGCCGAAATCGAACTCGAGAGCGAAGGTGCGCGCCAACTGCAAGCCTGCGACAAGCGGATCAAGACGCTGCTGGTTCGCCAATATGGCGGCGAGGAAGGTGGATTCTCGCCGGCGCGCAATCCCCACGGTCTCAGCGAATATGCCAGTTGGAGCAGCGCCCGGACCAACGTGACTTATGGCGCCCTGAAGGACGGCTTCATCGACATCACCTTCCGCCGCCGGAACAGCGAAAGATGATCAGGTTCCGAGCTTCTGGCTGTGCGCGGCTTCGATCACCTGAATCTGGCCTTCATTGGTGAGCGTAATTTCGGGCTTGCCGTGATACATTTGAATGGCGCCCGAGATCTGCACCCGATTGCCGATATAGCCGTTCAGATGGGCGAAAGCGGCGGTGTTGTTGGGGAAGATCATGGCCACGAATTTGTTGTCGGGATCGCGTCCGCCCAGATCGAGCAGGATCATGCCGTTGGGCGCGGCATGAACATCGGCGACGACGCCTTCCACCGTGGCGGTTTCGCCCACATGCTTGCCGGCGTTGTCAGGCGTGACGGTCGCTGCGATCGCGGGCGCCGCCAGGATCATCAGGCCGGCGGCAATGGCGAATGGTTTCATGAACCCTCTCCCCGTTTTGGTGCCAGCATCCTAGCACGGCGCGGGGCAGGGAACATTGCCGGCTCGTTCAGGTTCATGCACAGGATTCCGCGTCTTCCGGTTGTTTTCCAGCACGTTGCCAGGCGCCAATGCGGGCGTCGTGAAGCTCAAGGCAACAAATAACAGCGCGGCGCGCGCGTATAGATTCATGTTGTGGCGGAACGCGCGCGGACAAAGACATCGCCTCACCAGATGAGCGCGCATCATCCAGTCCTGATTTTCATCTCTTTCGCTACACGCGCAGGTTGTCCGACACGGTTACGAATTTTCCATCTCAAAATACTTGACCTCGCTATAATACAATGCAAGATACTAACAATGCAAGATACCTATCATTGTACTATATGAGGACAAAAATGCTTTATAAATCAAACACTTCACTTATCTCATCGGTTGTTCGTGAGTTTTGCGTGCTGCTGCTGGCGGTGTTATTCGCGAGCGCCCCGTTTTTCGCCGTGCAGGCCGAGGCAAATCCTCTCACCTCGGCAGCGTGGAGCGTCTCAGCCGATCGCACACCGATCCCGTGACGGTGGTGCGGGAAGGCGAAGGGACAATGCGTCCTAAGGAGGGAGCGCTGGGCCGTCATCGCGGGGTGCGCGGTGGCGGCCCTTATTTTTAAGTCAGATGCGCCGCCGCCGCCGCCATTTCCAAAGATTGAGGCGGGCGGGGCGCGAAGAAATCCCCATTAAGGTGGAAAGCGACCAGGCCGCGCCGACAAAGATGGCCAGGAAGATCAAGAGCACCGCGATAGGCTGCACCAGATAGGGCGGCGGTGGAATCTGGGTGGCGTCGGAAAACGCCATGGCCGGCGAGGCCGCCAGCGAGAAAGACAAGGCCAATGCATTTCCGCGAAGAGACATGGGATGCTCCCTGACGCGTTTCGACAGGGGTATCTAGGGCCAAGCCCGGTCCCGGCACAGAGAATCTTCCCGCTGCGGTTAACGGCCTTGATTTTCCCGTTTGGGGACACAATTTGTCAGGGGCGGTTTAAGAGCATATACTCATTTCATGGAACAGAACGCCAAGCTGGGCATCCGGGATTGCAACTGCGCGGCGCTGCGCCGGGCGGCCCGCCGCATCTCCAACTTCTATGACAGCGAGCTTGCGCCCAGCGGTTTGCGCGCCACCCAATTCGCGATCCTGGCCCTGGTCAACGAGATGGAACAGGCGTCAGTGAACAACGTGGCGGAAAGGCTGGGCCTGGACCGCACCACAGCGGGCAAGAATTTGCGGCCCCTGGAAAAAGCCGGACTGATCAGTGTGACCTCGTCCAAAAGCGACGCGCGCCAGCATGTGATCAGCCTCACCAAGACGGGCTATGCCACCTTGAAACAGGCCCTTCCCCTTTGGCGGCGGGCCCAAGGCCGGTTCGAAACCGCGAACGGGACGGTCAAGGCCGCGCAGCTCAGGACCATGCTGCGGGATCTGAAGGTCGAGGCCGTTTAGCCGGATTCCCTTCGGAATTTGGATATCAGTCCGGCGTGACCGGCAGGCTACATCACCATTCTGTCCATCGCGGGCGCCAGAGTACCCAGCAGGCTGACGCTGGCGACGACCAGAATGGCAAAAATTTGCTCGGCCACGACCGAACGCAGAAGCAGTTGCAGCGACGCCTCCCCATCACCTGCACCGGCAAGCTGAGGCATCACGAAGAGCCGGTTGAAAAGCGCCAGCGCCACCATGAAAAGGAAACACGCAACTTTGACCATCAGTACCTGGCCGTATGTCGTATGCAGAAGCGCATCGAACGAACCGACCAGAAACCAAGTATTGAGGAGACCGCTGGCAACGATCAGCAACACGGCGACGAAGCCCACCAGCGAAAAACGCGCAAGGGCGTGGCGCTGCAGCTCGACGCCGAGCGCGGCGTTACGGATGTAACGGATCGTGTGGAACAGCGATAGCAATCCTCCGACCCAGACCGCTGCAGCCAGAAGATGGACCGCCTGATTTCCCAGGTGTGCCCACACGCTAAACCCGATGCCCATGGCGCCATGACCCACACCGGCGAGACTTGCGACCAAAAAGATTCCTGAAACAAGAACCGGCCATACCAGGGGCGTACGATGACGGAGGAGGCGCCATCCCAGAAAAATCGGCAAAAGTAGCAGAAGCAGCAGCCGCCAGCGCCATATCTCGCCGAATTCCGTGTCGCTCAACACAGTCCATATGGTGGCACCCTCACGATATCCATTGGCGTCACCGCTCATCAGAACCGCTTCGCAGCCAAGCCATCCGACCGCCGACAACAGCGCCGCGAGCGAGGCATAGAATGCAACGCGTTGCACAAACGCTGCTATGTCCGTGATGCAGCCGCGATTGCTCCCTTTCCCCGCTAAGGCGTAGTAGGGGAACAGTGATGATCCGAACAGGATCATCACTGCCATGTACTGGACGAAGCGAAGACTGACGAGAAGAATTTCCATTCAGAAACCTAGGGTTGATAACTGAAAGGGAAATGGCCGTTTGTCCGGTGGGTATCGACCGACAGCACGTCCCACCGCACCTCATATTGCCCGGCGGCGAGTGTGCCGGCGACGGGCGCCGACAGGACCGTCTGATCGGAGGGATCGGCAGCGGCCGGTCCCATCACGATTTCCTGGCCGCCCGCGGTGAAGAGATGGATGTGCGAGAACGCCACTTCCACCCGCTGTGTAAGCTGAATACGAATGATTTTCGGCGGCGCGGTGACCACCGAACCGACCTTCGGTGTCGCATTGTCAAGGAAGGCGTGGGCAACTGCGCTTGTATGGGACCCGAAAAGAATCGCGATTACCATTGCCTGCGAAATGATGCGGAGTGTCATCGATTTGCTCATCAGATTGCTCCCATGAGGGGTTGAAAGAACGCCGGGACAACGTCATCGAGATAGACGTGGAATTCTCCCGTAACCCCGACGCCGTGCTGATCCGCGGCGGTGAGGGGTAACGTCGCTTCAATGCCGAACTGCCAGGTGTTGGCCATGTAGATGAAGCCGGGATTGATCGTTCCGCCCCAGGTATGGACGCCATTGTTGAGACCAACCGCGAGCGGAATCTCGACCACTGGAATCAAGTGATTGACAAAATCGGGAAGGTCATAGTCCTTCACCGCGGATTTCAGGTATGGCATGCTGTATTGCAACGTGATCCCCGGTTGGAATTCATCGGGATTGCTCCGATTCTGCGCTATCGCCACGCCAATCGTGCCGGTGATGGCGAAGGGTTTCAGCAGCGCCATGCTGTCGGGCAAATCGCCAAAGCCTTTTCCGAAATAAACTGTCGGCGTGAATGTGCTGGTGCCGTCATCACCCAGGCTGGATGCACCCGTCCCGCCAATATCCGCCACCAGACCGGCGGACATCAGGATCTCATGCTCGTCATTTTCGTAGAACAGATATTTTCCCGAAACCTCGATACTGTCATACCCATAAACACTGCGTTCGCCCCTGGCGGTCTGAGAATTCCAGCCATCGGAGATTCCCACCGCCAAATTCGGAGCAATCAACAGATCGAATTCGGCTCCAATATTCGTCAAGTTGGGAAAATTACCGTTGTCATCGAGCGGACCGCGCGCCCAGCTTACGCCCGGCAGTGAAAGCTCGGTTGCAACCGAAGGATCGTCGACCCCAAGGGTGGCTGGAAACACCCGATCACCGGCAATGGCATGGGCATGCGCCGATTGCGGTAGCAACGTGAGGATCAGCGCCGATTGGGCCAGCGCCAAGGCGTGGGATGCGAGTATGCGTTTGTATTTCTGAATACGGAAAAGCAGATACCTAAGAAAGAACATGATCCGACTCCAAGTAGCGGAAATGGCCGGCCTGCGCGCAAAGCGCACAGGTGCCGGCGAAGACCTGCCAAAAGCAGGTTGCGCTAGAAGATCAGATCGAGGTGGGTGGGGCGCGCGGCGATTGCGGATGATAATCGAGCGCGAGCGCAGGAAGCGTGGCGCTTATGGGCTTCTGGGCGAAACGAGCCAGCTCGGAAGGCGGCGCAAGCTCGGCGATGGTGAAGGACGCCGCGATGTGCGGTGCTGCGGCGAACGGGCATTGCTCGTTATTCTGCTGCTGGCCGTGGTCGTGGCCATGCTTGCCCATGTCCATCGGTTTCGACATGTCCATGCCGGGCGGCATGTCCATCAGACAGATCACCAGCGGCGATTGGGCGAAGCCTTCCGGATTGGGCATCCAGCCCATCGGCAGCAACGCACGCAGCATCATGGCGGCAAGCGCCAACTGCACGGCTGCGAGGCGGAAGGTCCGAAGCATAGGCGGATATGCTCTCACCGCGATCCGGGAGGGTCAAGTTATCCTGAGGCCGCAGCGGACAGACAAAAGAGAAATGCCGCCGTAACCCGAAAAATGTTGGCCTTATCAGCCGGTTACACGCGCTTATCGTGCGGAGATGGTGCTGCCCGGCGCCAATGTCCGGCTGCTGGTGCCAGGCGTGATGGCGAGATAAGAGCCCGGACTCAATCCACCGCTCGCCACGCCGATGGTGGAGTTCACGGGAATCTGCACATCGCTGCGGATACGCAGTTGCACGACCGCCTTGTAGGTCTTGGGATCGAGGGCAAGGTCGGACACCGAGCCCACCTTGATGCCGCCGATCCGCACATCGGAGGCGCTTGAGAGTCCGTCGGCATGCGCCATATCGGCTTTCAGCTGGTAGTCGGAGGGTCTGGCGGCGCCGGTGATCACATAGGTGTAGGTGAGAAAGCTCACCGCCACCACGACCACCGCGGCGCTCAAAAGTACTTCAAAGAAATTGTTCTGTTTCATCGCCTGGAGCCTATAGCGCGCCGCCGCGTGTTATGCCAGTTGCTCCGCCGTTTTGGGAGGATGATCATAGGACGGTGCCAAGATGCCGCCCGCGAAATGGCGGACCGCGATCAGGATCACCGCCGCGATCACCATCAGCCCCACATGCAGCATCCAGAATTGTGTGGCGGGCATCACATCCAGCAGGCTGCCCAGATAGCCGACGATCATGTTGGCCAGGAAAAGCTGGAGATAATAAACCCCAACCATCAGGCCCGCAGCGCCTTTGGGCGCGGCCCGGGAATAAAGCGCCAGTCCCACTGGCAGCACATTGGCGAAACCCAGATCGTTGAGAAAGTGAAAAGCCACCGCCCAAATCAGCGAGACGGGATGGCCGGTCGAGGCCACCACCCATGAGGCGACCGCAAGCACGGTGGGCGCCAGCGCCGCGATCACTACGCCGATGACCATCTTGGTGATCTCGTCCGGCTCGGTCCAACGCTTGGCCCACCAATGCCAGAACAGGATCGAGCCCGCCATCAGGATGGTGCTGATGAAAGCGTCCACCGACAGCATCCAGGTGATCGGCATGGTCTTGCCGAAAAAGACCAGCTGGAAATTCTTTTGCGCCCAGATCAAGTAGGCGTTGAAGATCTGCATATTCCCCACCAGCGCCAGCGCCAGGACCGGGATCAATCCGATCAATAGGGCCACCGATAGGCCATCGCGTTTGGTCATGGGGGGACGGACCAATTCGCCATCGCGCATTTTCTCCGGCGGCAATGAGGGACGGCCGATCAGATAGGTGGCAAGGCCGATCAGCATGCCGATGCCCGCGGCGCCGAAGCCATAAGGCCAGCCCACGGTCTCTCCCAAGGTGCCGCAAATGAAAGGCGAGATGATCACCGCGATCTGGATGCCCAGATAATAGATCTGGAAGCCGTCGGCGCGCCGGGGATCATCAATGGCATAAAGATCGCCCACCTGGGCGGCGATATTGCCCTTGAAGCAGCCCACGCCGATTAAAAGGCAAAGAAGCGCAAGCAGGAAACTCGCTTCGAACGCCATCAGGAAATGGCCCAGCGCCATCAGCAGCGCACCTATCGCGACGGTGCGGGTACGGCCGATCAGCCGGTCTGCCACCCAGCCGCCCGCCAGCGGCGTCAGATACACAAAGCCCGCATAGAAGCCGAATATGATGGAGGCCAGCGCCGGCGGCGTGAGCTTCCCATAAACCGACTCGACGGCGTGACGGAACGGCACGAAAGCCCAGACATGCTCCACATGCCCGGGAAGAAGCAAATACTGGGTCATGTAGAGCACCAGCAGCGCCTGCATGCCGTAATAGGAGAAGCGCTCCCAGAATTCCGAGCCGCTCAACCAGCCAAGGCCGGTGGGATGGCCGAGGAAAGCGGTGTTCTTGTTTCTGGTCATCGAAGTCCTGTGCGCGTGATGGTCAACATGGCGGCCCGGAGCCATTCTCGAGCATGCCCGATTTGTAGAAGCCCTGCTCGATCAGATGGCCGCCGGAATCGAATTTGGCGCCATAGCCGTCGAGCACGCTTCCTTCCAGCACCGCGCCCCTGATCAGGGCGCAAGCGATCCTGGGGCCGCCATAGACTCCATAATGTCCGGCCCAATGGGCATCCTTGAAGTCCTGCAGGCCCAGGACTTCCATGTTGGTTTTCTGTCTGCTTGCGCGAAAGCCATAGAGGCCGGGATAAAACCCGTCCTTGTCGCGCTCGATGCCGAACCCTATACGCGCGCCATTGCGGTATTCGCCTTCATAGGCGTCGGCATTGTTGAGCGCGGTGTCGCCGCCCAAGCCGTTCAATCGCCCATCGCGGAAACGGCCCGCGAATATCTGTTGCCGGCAATGCATCACGCCCAGGCCAGTGACGCGGCCCTGGGTGGAGCGGCCCTGATAGAGGCAGGCGGTGCCGTCGGCGCCCGGCACATCGAGCCTGTCGTAGCCGCGGACTTTGCCGGCTTTTCCGCCCGCTGCCATCGCCGCCCGGATGATGCTTTCGGCGGCGGAAGCGGCCCGGCTTGCCTGCGCGGCGGCGGCGATCGCAGTCCTCACGGATTCTCCAGTCCTGGACGTCAGTTTCGCCGTGTCGAGCCGGGGCAAGAGAAGGGAACCGTGCCCGGACAGCGGCAACGCGATGGTTCCTTCCGCGCGCGCGGCCGCTGGCGACAAAAACAGCAGGGCGGCAAGCAAGGGGCGCCATCGATCCATCCCGAAAGCTCTCAAACCCGTGGGCCGCGGGCAACCCCTTTGCGGCTCGCGCGAGCGCAAGGCGAAAAAAAGGCCCGGACCTATGAGGTCCGGGCCGATTTGTCTGCGTGGCCAGGGGTGGCCGCGCAGACCGTGTCAGAAGTTGTAGGTGAGACGGCCGTAATAGTAGCCGCCGGTGGGATCGAAGGCGCCGATGATATGATCCCGCGCGATGTTGCCGCCATCGGCTGGGGTACCATCGGGCACATCATACTGGTGGAAGTCAGGCTTGATGTTGAAGATGTTGTTGGCGCCGACCGCGAATTGAAGCGCATCGGTGACGTTGTAGCGGCCTTCCAGGTCGGTCAGCACGACGCCCGCCTGATTGGCCGTAAAGTCAGGCGGCGAGCCGGACGGCGTGTCTATGCCATGCTGCGGGCCCCAATAGGTTTCGCGCCATGTGATGCCGTACTGATCCAGCGACCAGTCGGCCGAAAGCACGACCTTGTCCGCAGGAGCGCTGTGGGTGAAGCTGTACAGATTCTCCGGAGTTTCGATCTGCACGGCCGAACCGCCGAACACCGACGGGGTGGGCGCGACGCGCGACACTGCGGTGGTGTTGTAGTTGCCCGCCAAGGTCCAGTTGATCAGGCCCATGTCGCCTAGGTCAGTGGGATAATTGGCAGTGAAGTCCACGCCCTGGGTCAAAGTATTGAGGCCGTTCAGGAACGCGGACACGCCGATCTGGGTGACGGTGGGATCGATGAACTGCCCTGCAGCAGCGATGGCCAGGTTCACCAGCGGTGAGATCACCGTGCCCGGACGGCCTGCACTGTACACCGTCGAAGAGCTGACGATGCGATTGCCCACCGTGGTCGAGTAAACGTCCACCGTCATGCTGAGGTCTTGCAGCGGATGGGCGACGATACCGGCCGAATAGCTGGTCGAGACTTCAGGCTTGAGGTTCTGGAGGCCCAAAACCTTGGCGGCCGCGGAGTCGGCCGGCAATTGCGTGGTATTGCTGGTCGGCGAGACGTTGACCGCGTTGTAGAATTCCTCGGCCAAAGTAGGTGCGCGGAAGCCGGTCGAGATGGTGCCGCGGATCGCCCATTGCGGATTGAAGTCGTAACGCGCCGTGACCTTGCCGATTTGGGCATCGCCGAAGTCGGTGTAATGCTCGACGCGGCCCGCCACATCCAGTTGCAAGGCCTCGATCGGGGCCAGAGCCAGGTCGATATAGCCCGCATAGTTCTTGCGGCTGTGATTGCCGGCAGAGGCGTTCAGATAGCCGGGGAAAGAGTTGCCGCCTTCCTTGTATTGCGAAGCCGGATCGCCCGCGCCGATGCCATAGGCATCTTCACGCGCTTCGGCGCCGATCGCCACCGTCAGCGGCGAGGCCATGCCCACATTGTAGGAATGGCTGGCATCGATGGTGCCGGTGAACTGGCTGGCGGTGAGAGTGCCGTCAAAGAAGTTGGTGGGCGAGGTATGGGTGTCGTGGAACAGCGAATTGTTCAAGCTGTTCAAGGTATAGATATTGTCGATGTCCTTGCCATAGCTGACATCGGCATCCACCGCCCAGCCGGCAAGATTGAACTTCTCGCCGATATTATACTGGTAATCGTCTTCCTTGAGGGCTTCGAGGGGACGGAAGCCTTCGGGCGCGGGCCTCAACGCCAGCGGCCCGAAAGCCGGCCAGGTCATCTTCTCCGGCGGCGGCGGCACCTACACCACGCCCGGCGAATTGATCCCCGCGCCCGAAGGCTTCCGTC
>Ga0075522_10000492_pt1 | contig 28506 bp, 26 predicted proteins | sample NGEPerA_FD_74796 | JGI IMG/M metagenome (GOLD analysis project Ga0075522, IMG submission 74796) | Arctic peat soil microbial communities from the Barrow Environmental Observatory site, Barrow, Alaska, USA - NGEE PermafrostL2-A | ecosystem: Environmental > Terrestrial > Soil > Wetlands > Peat ...
GCGATTCTTTCCGGGCGCGCCTCCGGCGTGCTGTTCCACGAAATCTTCGGACATCGCATCGAGGGGCATCGTCAGAAGGATGAATCCGAAGGCCAGACCTTCACCAAGTCGGTCAACATGCCGGTCCTGCCCGATTTTCTGAGCGTGATCTTCGATCCCACGCGCAAACAGTTCGGCGATGTGGCGCTGAATGGCTACTACCTCTATGACGACGAAGGCGTGAAAGCGCGGCCGGTCACGGTAGTCGACAAAGGAATTCTGAAAACGTTCCTGCTGTCGCGCTCGCCCATCCAGGGCGTCCCCGTTTCCAACGGCCACGGCCGGAAGTCTCCCGGCAATGAAATTGTGTCGCGGCAATCCAACATGTTCGTCGAATCCACCAAACAGGTGAGCGACGAGGAGCTTCGCCGCATGCTGATCGCGGAAGTCAAGCGCCAGAACAAGCCGTACGGGCTGTTCTTCGATCAGGTGACCAGCGGTTACACCACCACCGGACGCCGGGGGCTGCAGGCCTTCACGGTGGTTCCCCTGGTGGTCTACCGAGTGTACGCCGACGGCCGTCCGGATGAGCTGGTCCGCGGCGTGGATATCGTGGGAACCCCCTTGGCGAGCTTCGCTAAAATCATGGCGACTTCCAACCGCATGGAAGTATTCAACGGCATCTGCGGCGCCGAATCCGGAAGTGTTCCGGTGGCCACCATCGCTCCCGCGATACTGGTTTCCGAAATCGAAGTACAGCGCAAGGACAGCTCGCGCGACCGGCCGCCGTACTTACCTGCTCCGTCGTCCATCCGCTCCTCCGCCAGGGAGCTGCGTCCGTGACCGTACGCTCGCTCATCGTACGCGGAACCGCATTGATAGCAGGGCTGGCCATCTCGGCCGCCTGGCTGATCTCGCAAACCTCGGAGCTCTCGATTCCTGCCGACGAAACACTGCTGCGGGCGATGCGCGATGAGCTGCAGCGTTCCAAGCAGCTGGCGGTGGTAGCCGGTCAGGACGCGCCGTATTTTTTCAGCTATACCCTGACCGACGCCGAGACGCTCCGGATCTCCGCCAGCCAAGGCGCGGTGACGAATGTTTCCCGGAGCCGTTTCCGCTCCCCCGACGCCGAAGTTCGCGTGGGCAGTTACGATTTCGACAATACCGGCCATATTTACAGCGGAATCTACTCCGGCTCGCGGTATGACGGCAACTGGCCCCTGGACGACGATTACTCCGCGTTCCGGACCGAACTGTGGCTGAGCACCGACCGGGCCTTCAAGACGGCCGTGGAATCGATGGCCCGCAAGCGGGCGTCGCTCAACAACTCGGCGGCTTCCTCCATCGAGCCTCTGCCGGATTTCTCCAGGGTCACACCGGTAGTGAGTATCGGCAAGATTTCCAACCCGAAAATGGACGACGCGGCCTGGACCGCGCGCACAGGACGCATGGCCGCGGTGTTCAACGACTACAAAGAGGTGCTCTCGTCCGGTCTCGAACTTCAATTGATCCAGGGCCCCACGACGCTTATGAATTCCGAGGGGACGGCCGTCCGCTATAACGACGACATGTATTGGATGTACGCCAAGGCCGAAGGGCAAGCGCCCGATGGAATGCTGCTGCACGATGCGGTATCGATCCAGGCTCTCGACCTGGACAAGTTTGCTTCGGAAGCGGAGATGCGCAAGTCTCTGAGCGAGGTCGGCGAGGACGTTCGCGCGCTGGTGAAGGCGCCGGCGGGAAAAAGCTATACGGGCCCTGTGTTGCTGGAGCCGCGCGCCGCGGCACAATTACTGGCGCAACTGCTGGGCGATAACTTGCGCGTCCCGCGCCGGCCGCTGTCCGATCCGGGCCGCAACGTTCCCTTCGCCCCCAGCGAATTCGAGAACCGTATCGGCGGGCGGGTCCTGCCGGAGTCTTTCGATGTGATCGACGACGCGACGCAATCCACCTATAACGGCAAGGCTCTGCTGGGTTATTATCCGTTCGACATGGAGGGCGTAGCTCCCAAGCCGGTGAGCGTGGTGGAAAAAGGTGTCTTGAAGAGCTTTCTGACCACGCGGCAGCCTATTCGCGGATTTTTGACGTCCAACGGTCACGCGCGTTTGCCTGGTTCCTATGGCGCTTATTCCGCGGCGATCGGAAATCTGTTCGTGAAGTCCAGCGAAACAGCGCCGCTCGCCGACCTGAAGAAGCGTCTGATCGACCTGACCAAGATGCGCGGGGAACCGTATGGGATGTTGGTGCGGAAGCTGGATTATCCGTATTCAGCCGGTGGGGCCGAGTTGCAGTCGCTGGCCCAGGCCAGCGCTCAATCCGGAGGATCCGCCCGGCCGGTGAGCCCACCGCTCCTCATTTATCGTGTGTATCCGGATGGACGCGAGGAACTGGTCCGCGGGCTGCGGTTCCGCGGTTTAACCAGCCGCACGCTGCGGGATATCCTGGCGGCTTCCTCGGAAACGGAGACGTTCGACTTCGTCAACGTGGGCGCTCCGCTGGCGATTCTAGGCGCGGGCGGGTATCTGGCGCCGGCCAGCGTGATTTCGCCGGGCCTGCTGTTCGACGAGCTGGAACTGGAGCCGCCGCAGGACCAGTTGCCCAAGCCTCCCACGGTTCCGCCGCCCAACGCTGGGAATTGATGCCGACCGGACAGTACCGCTCCATTACTGTCGCGGCTCGGAAACAACACGATTCAGAGCCGCGACAGTAATGGAGCGGTAACAGCTTCTAGACCATGCGCCTACTAAGCCGCACTCTCTTCCGCGAAATTCTGACCAGCGCGGCGCTGGGCTGCATCCTGTTCACTTTGGTCCTGTTTCTGGAACGGGCGCGGCCGCTGTTCGAATTCCTGGTGCGCGATTCCGGATCGCCCAAGCTGGTCGCTTACCTGTTTGCCCTGGTGCTCCCGCAGGCGCTCCCCTATGCCATTCCGCTGGGAGTGCTGGTCGCCACCCTCATCACCCTGAGCCGCATGTCCAGCGACGGCGAGATCACCGCCATGCGAGCCGCAGGCGTCTCGGGCCGCCGGGTGGCTCCGCCGATTCTGGCCTTCGGTTTCCTGATGATGCTGGTGGCCGCGGCCGCTTCGCTGTGGCTCACTCCCTGGTCCATTCGGAAGCGCACCCAGATCCAGAACCAGCTCATCTCCGGCCAGTTGACCGCCGACGTTCAAGCTCGCGTGTTCCAGGAGCAGTTTCCCAACTCGATTCTCTACATCAGCGACATTCCTTCCAGCAACAACACGCACTGGCATCGCATTTTCCTGGCCGACGTCACGCCCTCCAGCGACCGCGGCGACAGCCCGCGCGTGACCCTGGCCACCGATGCGATTGCGGTTCCGGATGCCCCCCAGAACCGCATTCAACTGTCGCTGAGCAACGCCAGCACCTACGATGTCAGCAAGGACCCGTCCGAATACAAGGTGAGTTCCTCGCCCGCTCATGACATCATCCTGCAAGCGAAGCGAAACGACGATGTGCCGGCGAAACCCGTGGTCGAGATGGACTCGTGGCCGCTCTATAAACTCGCATACGGCGGCCTTGCTTCCGACAAGCTGGATCGCGACCGCACTCTGGAAGCGCGCATCGAATTACACCAGCGCCTGGCTCTGCCGTTCGCGTGCATGCTGCTGGCGCTGACCGGCATTCCCCTGGGGGTCGGGTCGCGCCGCTCCGGAAAGTCGTCGGCATACGTGCTAACGGTGGCGCTGGCATTTCTTTACGACATGGGCTTAATCGTGGCGATCCATTTCGGGCGGGAGGGAACGCTCCCGGCCGGCTTTGCCATGTGGACGCCCAACCTGGTGTTCGCGGTTCTCGGTTTTTCGATGCTCGCGCGCCTGGAAGCCCCTGGCGATCGGGACTACATCGGACGCCTGACCCGCCTGTTCCGTTCCGTTAGCCGCGCACCGCACGAACGCATCCCGCGCATGCTGGACCGGATCCAGCCCAGCACATGGAAGTGGCGCTTCCCTCTGCTGCCTCAAATACTGGACACCTATCTGCTCTCGAGCTTCCTGTTTTACTTCGTGCTGTGGCTGGTGAGTTTTGTGCTGATGTTCCACGTCTTCACCTTCTTCGAACTGCTCAGCGACATCATCAAGAATCACATCCCCATGAGCCGCGTGTTCACCTACCTGTTCTTCCTCTCGCCGCGCCTGATCTATCGCTTCACGCCGGTGAGCGTGCTGACCGCGGTGCTGGTGGTTTTCGGCGTGCTCACCAAGAACAACGAAGTCACGGCGTTCAAGGCGTGCGGCGTGAGCATGTACCGACTGACCGTGCCCATTCTGGTCGGCGGATTCCTCTTGAGCGGCGGACTGTTCGCCTTCGACCACTACTGGGTTCCGGACGCGGACCGCATCCAGGACGCGATTCGAGCCGAGATTAAAGGCCGGCCCGCACAGACCTATCTGGACCCCAGCCGCACGTGGTTCTACGGTCTGGAAGACCGTATCTACAATTACAAGTATTTCGACCAGAAGGCCAAGGTCATGCTGGGCGTGAACGTTTTCGAAATCGATCCGAAAACGTTTCGCCTGAAGAAGCACATCGAGGCGGAGCGCGCCCGCTGGGAGCCTGCGCTGAAGGCATGGGTCTTCCAGAACGGCTGGAGCAGGGACCTGAGCCGCGACAAGCGAGGCGATGAATCGGCGTCTGTAATTGACTTCGCGGGGGACACCCACGTGTTTCCGGAGCTCAAAGAAACACCCGACTACTTCGTCAAGGAAGCCCTCCAGTCGAGCCAGATGAACTTTCTGGAATTGCGTTCTTATATCAGAGAACTGCAGCAGAGCGGCTTTGACACGATCCAGCTGCGGGTCCAGCTTTACAAGAAATTCTCGGTGCCCCTGTTTGCGTTCATCCTGGCCCTGGTTTCGGCGCCGTTCGCGTTTTTGGCGGGCAATCGCGGCGGGATGGCGGGCATCGGCATGAGCTTCGTGATTTTCGTGACGTACGTTTCGGTCGATCAGCTTTTCGAGCAGTTGGGAAACTTGAGCGAACTGCCGCCGCAGCTTGCGGCCTGGTCCCCGGACGTGGTCTTCTCGCTTGTGGGACTATATTTTCTGGCCCGCATGCGAACGTAGTCGTGCGGCCTGAGGGGAACCATGGCCGAATCACGAACGCGACCGTTCACTGGACAGGAATACATTGAGAGCCTCCGCGACGGACGCGAGATCTATATCTACGGCGAACGTGTCAAGGATGTCACCACGCACCCGGCATTCCGCAACACCGTCCGGATGCTGGCGCGTCTGTACGATGCGCTGCACGATGAACGCAAGAGCGTGCTGTGCACGGAGACCGATACCGGCAGCGGCGGTTACACGCACAAGTTTTTTCGCGCCTCGCGCAATGCCGAGGAATTAGTCGGCGCGCGCGACGCGATCGCCGAATGGGCGCGCGTCACCTACGGCTGGATGGGCCGCAGCCCGGATTATAAGGCTGCGTTTCTGGCCACGCTCGGCGCCAACTCCGGGTTCTACGCGCCGTACGAGGATAACGCCAAGCGCTGGTACAAGAAGGTGCAGGAGGAATGCACGTTCGTCAATCACGCGATCGTGAATCCGCCGGTGGACCGCAACAAGCAGCTCGACGAGGTCCGCGACGTCTACATGCACGTCGAAAAGGAAACCGACGGCGGCCTAATCGTGAGCGGCGCCAAAGTAGTGGCCACTACGTCGACTCTGACGCACTACAACTTCATCGCCAACAACGGCGCGCTGCCCATCAAGACCAAGGATTTCGCCTTCGTGTGCATCGTGCCCACGGATGCTCCCGGGGTGAAGCTATTCTGCCGGCCGTCTTATGAACTCGCGGCCGCCGCCACCGGCAGTCCGTTCGATTACCCTCTCTCCAGCCGGCTGGATGAAAACGATTCGATCATCGTGTTCGACAAAGTCTTCGTGCCGTATGAAAACGTGTTCGCGTACGGCGATATCGACAAGGTCAACAACTTCTTTCCGCGCTCGGGATTCCTGCCGAGGTTCATGTTCCACGGCTGCGTCCGCCTTGCCGTAAAGCTCGATTTCATCGCCGGCCTGCTGCTCAAGGCCGTGGACGCCACCGGGACAAAAGATTTTCGCGGCGTGCAAGTGCAGGTCGGCGAAGTCCTGGCCTGGCGCAACCTGTTCTGGGGACTGACGGACGCGATGGCGCGAGCCACTGTCCCCTGGACGCCGGGTCACGTGCTGCCGAACCTGGATTACGGACTGGCGTACCGCGTGGCGGCCAGCACGCTCTATCCCAAACTCAAGGAGATCGTCGAAAACGTCCTGGCCAGCGCGCTGATTTATCTGCCGTCACATTCGAGCGATTTCAAGAATCCGGATATCCGCAAATACCTGGATCAGTATGTGCGCGGGTCAAACGGCTACTCGGCCGAAGATCGCGTCAAGCTGATGAAGCTGATGTGGGATTCCATGGGCACGGAATTCGGAGGTCGCCACGAGCTCTACGAGCGCAACTACTTCGGCAGCCACGAAAGCATCCGCTTTGAGGTGTTGATGGTGGCTGAAGCGCTCGGCCAAACCGCCAAGTATAAAGGCTTCGCCGAGCAGTGCATGTCCGAATACAACCTGGACGGCTGGACGGTGCCCGACCTGATCAATCCCGACGACGTCAGCATCGTGATGAAAAAGGCCGCCGGCAAGCCGTAGGGTCTCGCTCACAGCGTATGGGACTGTGGGGAATTATCCCTATCGTACTAAGAGCCCTCAGATAGCCTTACGTACTCTTTAAGGTCTTCGCACGATGTTTCCGGGACTTTAATGGTGATAGCGTTGGAAGCGAGCTCCATCAGAAACGATTATGTTTCGAATTCCGTCCGGAAGATCGATCTCCGCGATCAGTGGGATAATACTGGCATTTTCCCTCGTCGCGCTGGGCCAACCATCTCTGAGGGCTTCCGTCCATGACGTGATCGAAGCCGAGGAATCGCATCATGTAAATGGTCTGCCCGGGGAAGAAGCCAATCTCGTAGGTATCCTGACATCGAACTTCAATACCTTTGGCGCTGATGCTGAAGGTCCGTCGGAGGTCTCATTCATCCAGGATTCCAGCGGCGCGACGGGGCTGAGCATCCCAGCAAAGGATCTCGCCGGGCAGGAATTCAAGTCTGGTGACGTGGTGGAACTGCGGGGAAGGGTTCAGCGCACTCCCTACGGAAAAGATTTCCGGATCAGCAAGATTTTGAAGTTGGGAACAGCGCAATTACCAGCTCCGCGGCCGGCTGACGCAGCCGGCGTTTGTTCCGGCCGCTTCACGAACGAACTGGTCAGCGTGCATGGAACGATTCAACCCATGCGGACAGTCGGCGACGTGGTGTTCCACGATGCCGCGGGAACGCTTAGGGTGTTTGTCCCACCCGTGGATGCCTCTCAGGACCTAATGAAGCGCATGACGTCGGGTGGGCTGGCCACCGTGACCGGCTTTGCGCTACCCTCACTGCCCGGCTCCGGGATGCCTTGCTACGTAGCCATCCGCACCTCAAGCGACATTCAGTTTGCTCCTGTTCCACCTTACGGAACGATCGCCTCCGTGGCGGGAAGCGTCCTGATAGGGGGGCTTCTGCTGTATTTGTGGGCCCGGCGCCGGCGGGCGGAACAGCGTTCGTCGGAATTGGCGGAGCTAACGGCTGAGATGCAAAAGGCTCGCGACGGGGCCATGGCCGCTTCGCGCGTTAAGTCGGAGTTTCTGGCCAACATGAGCCACGAGATCAGGACTCCTTTAAACGGTGTGATCGGGATGACCGGGACTTTGCTCGATACGGAACTCACCCCCGAGCAGCGCGAATTCGCAGAGATTATCCGTTCGAGCGGTGAAATTCTTCTTGCGCTTCTGAATGATCTCCTCGATTTCTCCAAGATCGAGGCAGGGCAGCTTCAGTTCGAAAGTTTGGAGTTCGATCCAGCGGATTCGGTCAGGGACTCGCTCCGCATTCTATCCGGGGGGGCTCAGAAGAAAGGTCTTGACCTGGTCTCCCGCGTGGAATCCGATGTGCCGACGGCCATAGTGGGCGATCCAGGCCGGTTGCGGCAAATCTTGATCAACCTGGCGGGAAATGCGGTGAAGTTTTGTGAGGCCGGCCGAATCGAAGTGAAGGTCTCAAAGGTTTTGGAGGATTCGCGCTCGGCGGTACTTCGTTTTGCGGTGAGCGATCAAGGCGCGGGGATTGCGGCAGAGGTGCAGGCGCGATTGTTTTCCCCGTTCACGCAAGCCGACAGTTCCATCACGCGTAAGCACGGCGGAACTGGGCTGGGATTGGCGATTTGCAAGAGCCTGGTCGAGCGTATGGGAGGAACCATCGGTCTCGACAGCGTTGTAGGCAAGGGATCCACTTTTTGGTTCGAAATATCGTTTGACAAGCAGCGGAATAGCACCGCCCCTCAAACCATCCCCGTCGAAGCTGTCCGCAGTGCCGCATCCGCCTTTACTGCCGTCGAAGCGACTCGGCTCTGAGTCGTAGCGTGCAGATCGCTCCCGTCCGTGCTACGGATCGGTGATGGCGCCGCCCATCATCAGACTTTCGCCGTCGGGGCGCTTGGCGTCTACCCACGTACCGCCGTTTTCGCCGGTTTTCAGGGGATGCAGCGTAACGCTAATCTTGTCACCGGGCTTCAAGGTCTTCCGGTTCCATCCCCGGCGAGCCAGATAATTGGGGCTCATTCCCTCGATCCCCCAGGTCTCCGTCACGCCCTTGTCATTCACGACGTCGATCCAAATCCAGGTATGCGGATTGGTCCAGTCGAATTTCTTAATCGTCCCGGTGACGGTCTTTAGGCCGGCCATATCGAAGGCCGAGTAGGAGTGGTGTGCCACTGCCAGGCCGGTGCCGCCTGCCATCAGACTCGTACCGATGATGATTCTCCACGCCACCTGTTTCATGTTGCGTTTCATAAGGATCTTTCTACCTCGCCGCTGCGTTAGGGTTGGCGAGTTTGACTCCCGCCTTGCCGTTCGCATCCACATAATTGCGATTATTCTCTTCGCAGATATATTCCGCGATGGTCCAGTTGCGATGCCGCGTCAAGGTCCTGGTCCCCATCGAGTAAGGTGTGGTCAAAGCCTCGGGATCGACAATGGTGGTCTCGATGCTCATGGTGTTGGGCGCCGTCAGCCGGAAGCGTTCGACGATCTTCATCTTGTCGCTATAGGGGAAGGTAAGTCCGCGCGCGATATCCTCAAAGCCCACCGTCTCGGCCACCAGCGTATCGCCTTCCCAGTGCCCCACGGAGGTGCCGTAAAACGTTGGATCCGGATCCTCCGGCAGCGGACGGCCGTCGGTGTAGATATGACGGATCTGATTGTAGGCCTCGATCACGATCGTGACCTGACCGGGCGTCAGCAGGAATTCCATGGGATACGGCTGGCCCATGATTCCGGGCAAACCGGGGGGTAGACAGTTGGCCGTGAGGCTTGCCTCCTCGGCGCGGGCCGCTTGCGTTGCTTGAGCCTTGGCGGCATATTCCGGTGTGAGGGAAGGACCCGCTCGGCCCGGACCACGCCCTCCCGCACGGCCCACCGGTGCGGCGCCAGGCGCACCACGACCCTTCGCCGCGGAAGCCCCACGACCGCCTGCGCGGCCGCCTCCCAAACCAACCTCCCAAACACCAGTGAAATCCGGGAGCTTGGCGAGCGCCGTCCAGTCCGCCGCGGTGGGAGCCTTATGCCCGACCTTCTGACCGAACGCGACCGTCGCGCACGCCGCCGTAACGGCGAGGAAGGCAAAACCAATCTGGCGTGTGCTCTTCATATGGTTAATCCACTCTCTTCGGATGCACCCCAGAGTCTATCAAATCTCCGGGCCGTCACCACCAGCATAAGACCGGGCGCTAGGCCGTCCAGCACCCTTGGGCCGATTTAAATCGCCGTCCGCTGGATAGAATGGATAATACGCCTTATGCACCGCTATCTGCTCCACAACGACGAGATTCGCGATACGGGTGCCCAGGACCTCTCGGCGGGGCAGGTCGGATTGCTCAACGGCTGGGGAGTCTTCTCGACCATCCGCGTCTATGACGGCGTGATGTTCGCCTGGGAACGCCATTGGGCCCGGATGCACACCGATGCCGCTCGCATGCGCGTCCCCTTCCCTCCAGACCGGGAGTGGCTCGCACAGCGGTTGCAGCGCCTGATGGATGCCAACCTGCCGAATGCCAATCCAGCCTGGAACGCCACGCTGCGCGTCGCGGTGATCCGCAACCGGGGCGGCATGTTCGAAGGTCCCGGGCCGATGCGCGAATTCGATATCATCGCGTTCACCGCCGACGTGAACCGATGGGCAGACACTGTAAAGCTCGGTCTGGTTCCCAATGCTCGATACGCCGCCAGCGAGTTCGCTGGAACCAAGAATCTTTCCTGGTCGGAGAATCTCACCTGGTACGAGCGTGCGCATGACCAGGGTCTGGATGAGGTAGTACTACTGAACGAGCGCGGCGAGGTATGCGAGTGTACCTCCGCCAACATTTTCGCGGTGCAGGGCGACCAGGTGTGGACGCCGCCGCTCGCTTCCGGGTGCCTCCCGGGAGTGACCCGCGCGCTCCTGCTCGAGGAAATCCGCGTTCCCGGGCTGCAGATCGGGGAAAAGACGCTCCTGCCGGCGGATCTGGAAGCCGCTGACGAAGTTTTTATAACGTCCACCACGCGCGAACTCCTGCCGGTGGTTTCCGTGGAGGGATTGAAGGTCGGGTTGCAGCGCGGCGAGAACAGGAAAGTACGCGAACAGCTTCAAAAAGCTTTCACCGCTTACGTCAAGAATTACATTGCTTCACGGAAACGCACCGATATAATTGTTTAGGACCAAATTTTAATGCAATTAGCGTGTCCGACCTGTGGAGCACGAGACGTGCGCGTCTCCCACCCCCAGGGACTGGTCCAGTACGTGAAGGACTTCTTCGGCATTTCGGCCCTCCGCTGCCGGCGCTGCGGTAATCGCTGGGAAACCAGCGTATGGGCGAACGGATCGTGGAAATACGCGCGTTGTCCCCGCTGCTACCATCAGGAATTAACGAAGTGGACGATGCAGTACTATAACCCGAAGCGTTGGACGCGATTCCTGCTGCGGATCGGGGCGAGTCCACGGCGCTGTCCGGCTTGTCGCTGTAATTTCGCCACCTTTAAACCGGCGCGAGGAAATTTCGAGTGGCGTCACCAGGTTCGAGCAGAACCAGTTCCGCGAACGCAAACTCCAGAGACTCCCGAGGATGGCACCGCAGTGACGACTGGACACACCCCGCCCGGGGAGGGATCTGGGGAACAGATGCCTTAACTGGCCGCACGCGAAGCGTGCAGTGGGGCGGGCGGGATAAAAAATGGTTCCAAGTGACCCTCCGGCAGCTTGCTCTCCGACCGGCATGCACGGTCAGAACGTGGCATCCGGACTGGCGAGACGTGAGCCCCTTGCTCCCCGCCGCTGGTTTTAGCCAACTGCGGATCAGTGCGCAGGTGCGCGTCTGCTCTCCATTCCGGTAGAAGTCCGCTTCTCGATACGGCCTTTCGCTCTACAGCACCGAGGACTGGCCTCGCGACCGATCCCCGTAACTGCGTCAACGCTCCTGGCCTACATCTTCGAAACGATCCTCAGATCTGATCCTGCCCGTTCGGCGCCGCACTCCCGTCCCCGCTCGGCCTTTTGTGACCCCGCGGGGCACGATCTGCGTGCGAAACCCGTTGCCTGACGCGATCTCAGGATTTATAGCTCGTCTTCGGACTTCGGCTCCCCTCCGGGATCTCTCGATCCCTCGGGATCAAAGCCCTCGACCCGATTTCGAACCATAAAGCTTACCCTTGCAGGTTGCCCGATCTTCTTTCGCTCCCCGCAGCGCGGCAACAATTTTAGTCATCACTCAGCGCTACGGATCATCGGTCCGGATCCGCTACTTCCTGCCAGGCTCACTGTCCTTCGAACCTCTTGGAACCACAGTTATCATGCTCTGAATCGGGTTCACCGTCAATAACAAAATTCGACTTTCCTCAAAAACTAACCGGTCTGGAATGTTGGACTTAGATCCTCGCTCGCGTGGATGCCTTGTGAATAAAGCAGACTGGGCGGATTCTGTTTTTGCTGTTTCGGCGGAGATCACCCGCGCCGGGCGGGACTCATGACCAGATCCAGAACCTGCGCTGTATCCAGCGCTTTCAGATCGCTTTGAGCCAGCGCTACCAGGCATCCGATCTGCTCGCCCACGGTAGTCAGCAGTTCCATTTCCCCTCCGGAATGAAAATGCGGCTCGCGATGCTGCACATTGATGACGCCTGCCACGCGATCGCGCACGATCACCGGCGCCGACAAAAAAGCCTCGTACGTATCTTCCGGCAGGCTGGTGAAGAGCTTGAAACGCGAATCCCCATAGGCTTCGCGCGAAATCGCCAGCAGGCGCCGCTCGCGCGCCACCCAACCGGTGAGACCTTCCCCGAAGTGCAGGCGCACCTTGCCGATGGTTTCCGGACGCGGATTGTTGGAAGCGCCCAGCACCAGTTCCTGTCCCTCCAGCAGATACAGCAGACAGGAGTCGCACTCCATGAACTCGACGACCAGGGAGACCACTTCCTGTAGAGCGGCGCCCAGGCTCATTTCACGAACCATGAAGCGGCTGATCTTTTGCAGCAAACGGAGTTGTTGCTCGGTATGTTCGAGACGCGCTTCGAGGTCTTTTGCCCGTGACACAGTGCCCTTATTATGCCAGATCCCTCGCAACGGGAAGCCCGGCGATGCGCGTCACGGCCGGAATGAAACCGATCGGCAGTAACTCTTCTGCAAGTTGGCGATCCAATCGGCTGGCGCTCGAAAAGATGATGGGACAAACGGGGGCAAAGGAGGAAGTTTCTAAATGGATCCAGGAGAAGTTGTTTGGTTGCCCGGCAGCGGTTACGACGATAATGCCGTCTGCCAGGAAATGTTCGGATACAACTATTACGCCTGTGGTGAGGCGCCGGACCCCAACGGGGGAACCGACGTCTACTGCTGCCCCTACTAGGGGTGTTGTAAAAGGTGCGGCGGTCCAACCGGGCCGCCGTTTCGTTGTTTTGGAGGAGTTGAATGGAACCTGAACTAGAGCCGGTGATCGTGGTATTCGACCCAAACGCCAACCCCGAGCAGGCTTGCGCAGTGCTGTTCCAGGGGGATTACCACTACTGCGGCGATGCAGGACCAGGCTTGGTCTTATGCTGCCCGGGAGGAATTCAATGAAGAGCGTTCTGATCTCATTTCTGGCTTGCGGTCTCGCGCTGATGGCGCAGGGGCCGGTTCCCAGGCCGGCACCCGAGTTGAAGATTGTCGAGGCCTCCGGCAAGACCACGATGCTATCGAGCTTCCGTGGACGCGTGGTGCTGCTGGCGTTCATTTCCACCCAGTGCCCTCACTGCCAGCGGGCGTCGGGAATCTTCGAGCAGCTCTCGCACGAGTTTGCCGGAAGACTGGAAGTGGCCGAGGTGGCGGCCTTTGGGGATACATCCGAAGTCGCGGCATTCGAGAAGCGCTTGGGCTTGACGTTCCCGGTGGGCATCGGCACCAGTGACGCAGCACACGACTTTTTGGGTCTGGCGCGCGGGGCGCGAGTGGGGACTCCGCAGGTGGTGGTGATCGACCGAAGGGGCATGATTCGAGCGCAGAGCGAGCGGCAAGGCAGTCCGATCCTGCAGACGTACGACTACTTGCACGATCTGCTGAAGGCGGTGATGCGATGATCGACCACTCGCTGGTTATTTCACCCCAGGCCGCGCTGATTTTCCATCTGAAGCAGGGCTTCTTTCTGTATGTATGGCCGATGTTGATCGGCTTCCTGACGATTCTGGGGTATCAGACGCTGGGCCGCGTTGGGATGATGGGAACCGCAAAGTGGCCGGTGGTGTTCGTGCTGGCGAGCCTGGTTTCGATGATCTCGCTATTCGGCTGGACGATGATGGTGCGGGGCATTCCGATGATCCCGTTCTATGGGTGCGGATTTGGCTTGGCGTGGGCGATGATGTCGCGGGTCTACGCGATCCTTGCGCCCGTTCATCCGCGGCTCAAGGTGCGGATACCGCGAGTGATCTGGCGAGGGGACAAGGAAGGTATCGAGAAGTTACAGAAGGCGCTGCGGGCTAGGGTATAATCCCCAGTTGAATCCGTTGGAAGGCACGCAAACGGATTCCAGTTAGCGGATGCTGGCCAGACTTATCCCGATGTCCTTGGCGCTGGCGCTCCTGTAGGTGTCTCTGCGATGCAAGGACGAAGGCGATCTGGCTCGACGCCTAAAAGCGCGAGAGGCCGGCGCGATGCGTGAAGTCTATGACCGCTATGGCCGGCTGGTTTACTCGCTGATTCTGCGCATCGTACGAAACTCCGCAGCCGCCGAGGACCTGGTGCAGGAAACTTTTCTGCACGTGTGGAACCGGGTGCAGGCGTTCGACCCGGAACGCGGGGCACTAGGGCCTTGGGTGCTGACAGTGGCGCGCAACCGCGCCATCGATTCCTTGCGTTCGGCGGACGGAACCGTGTCGGCCCGGGCGCTCGATCTGGACCGGCTGGCGCATCCGGGCCAGTTCTGCGATTTCGAAGATCGCGCGTTGTCGCTGGATCGCGCGCGGCGGCTCTCAAGGATGCCTTTGAGAAGCTGACTCCGCACCAAAAAACAGTGGTAGAGCTGGCTTACTACCAGGGGCTTTCGCAAACCGAGATGGCCGAGCGCATGCAGCAGCCGCTGGAAAGCGTCAAGACTTGGTTCCGGTCGGCGCTGAAGGCGTTGCGGGAACAACGGACCGGGACGGCGGGCCGCCGCCTGCTCGTTGATCGTCACGCTATGGCTCAGTCTCGAGAAGCGAACCTCAGACCGCGAATTGACCAACGCGTACTTGACCCTGCAACAGGCGGTGGCCGGGCGCAATCGGCTGGAGCAGGCGTTCACGTTCCTGAACCAGCCCGAAACACGGCAGGTGACGTTCGGGCAGGGCCAGCCGGCGATGCCCGGAGGCAACTTTTTCGTGAACCCTCGCATGGGAGTCTTGCTGGTCGCTTCGAGCTTGCCTGTGCTGCCGGCAGGTAAGACGTACGAAATGTGGGTGATCCCGAAACGGGGAGCGCGGCGTTCGGCAGGTCTGTTCCAATCCGCTCCGCAGGGTACCACCATGCACATTCTGCCGGGCGTCGTGGATTCCAACCGTGACTCTGGCCGTCACACTCGAGCCAGAATCGGGCTCTCGCGTGCCGACGTCGAACGTTCTTTTCTCCGCCAGGTTTTGACCCCCAAGGGATTTCCCTTGGACACACCCCCAATTCCTGGCAGTATTTAACTGCCCAAGAAATACGGTACGAGGTTGCTGTTGGCCAGATATTCCGGTGATTGTGCACTTGACAAAGCATAAGGGTTTAGGCTATGCTTAGTTATGGCACAAAGCCTGATACAGACCGCCAAGAGCTTCGGGACCGAAGAGCAGTGCCTAGCCTATCTGGAAGCCATGCGGTGGCCGGATGGACTTTGCTGCCTTCGCTGCGGGTCTGACAAGGTTGCCCGGATCGTCACGAACGAAACCACACGGGAGCGTACCAACCGCAAGGGTGAAACCAAAGAGGTTCGCGTACCTGCCCGTCGTCTCTACCAGTGCAATAACGAGGGATGCCGCTATCAATACAGCGCCACCACGGGCACGATATTCGACAAGAGCCACCTACCCCTAGCCAAGTGGTTCATGGCCGTGGCGCTCATCGCAAACGCCAAGAAAAGCGTTTCCGCAAAGCAGATGCAGCGGGACCTAGGCGTCAACTACCGCACAGCGTGGTTCCTAGACCATCGCATCCGTGAAGCGATGCAGGATGAAACCCTTGGCTTGTTCGGAGGGACAGTCGAAGTAGACGCTACGTTCGTTGGTGGCCGGTACGATCCCCGCCGGAAACGCGCTGCCTACGATAAGCAGGCCGTGGCGGGCGTCATGCAACGCGGTACCGAGGGCGAACCTTCCCAGGTCAAGGCGTTCCCGGTAGAGCGTGAGATAAAGAAAGTCATGACGGGCGTGGTTCAGGATCACATCGCCCCAGGTACGGACATCATGACCGACGATCACAAGGCTTACATATCGCTCGGCAAGTCCGGCTGGAAGCACCAAATAGTCTCGCACTCGAAAGACGAATGGGTGCGCGGGCAAGTCCACACGCAGGGAATCGAATCTTTCTGGTCGCTGTTCAAACGCGGCCTGATAGGTTCATTCCACAGCGTGAGCGTGAAGCATCTCCACCGCTATCTGAACGAGTTTTCGTTCCGCTTCAATCAGCGCGAGTCGGAAGACCTGTTTGCGCTCATCATCATGAATCTGGCGATAGGGAGCGCGCTTCGCTACAAGGCGCTTATCGGGAAGACTTCCGAGGGCGAGACTTCGCAAGGGCCTTCCGCTTAGGCTTCAGATCGTCCTTGCGTATCGGTGGCGAGGCGATCAGAGCACCAAGTAGGGCGTCGAACGCGGACTTGTCCACGCTGACGTTCTTGAGTGCTGTAGTGCGCTTAGGCATCAGAGTAGTTTCCCCAGGATCGCGTCGAATTGGGCTTTGGGAACCTTCACGAAACGCCAACGCCAGCCTTCGCGCCCAGACGAATACGCATTGCAGCCTCCGATACTCGGAAGATATTGGCTAGCACCGCAGGATTATCTCCATGCGTATTGATGTAGCTCACCAACAACTTACGAGGAATCAAGATGTTTGCCGCGAGTCTGTTAGCCTCCACTTCCTCCCAACTTGAAAGGTTGCTCCTGTAAAATTCATTGTCTGTTAGCGAAGCGCCGACCTTGTTACGATGGAGTACAAAGTGGGCGATCTCATGAGCAACGGTAAATCGTTTCCGCACGTAAGGGTCATGGGCTCGAACCGAAATGCTATAGCCCGAAGGGGTGGAGTTTTCGGGGTCTTGGAACAACTTTCCAGAGATCCCTACTGGGAGTTCTTCGTCCTCCCACACCGATAGTCCGAGTGCTTCGGCCAGGGCTTGAACATCCACGGGAGCGGTCTCTTTGAAACGGTCGATGATCTCATAATCATTTTGCGTGGACATTTTACCCTCCCTTCTTTCTTGGTCGAGGCCGACCTACTTTTTCCCCACTGGCCTCTGTCTCTATTGTAGACGCCTGGGGAGGCTGGGCGGAAGCAAGTTCCTCGCCATATTTTCTTTCCGCCCGTTCGGCTTCAATAACGGTTCTTGCCTCAGCCCTCAAAATATCTTTAATTTTTGGGCTGTTGACTGTTTCGACTGCGGCCCTCTTCGCAGCCTCTATAGCAATCCTGCGCGCCTCTCTCTTAATTTCTCGATATCCCCATAGTGCGAGACCGGCAATCATGACTGCGAGTATGCCGATGCTGATGGTCAGCCCCGCCAGCATCGTGGCGAGGAGCTCCATAGGCGTAATCTGGGATTCCCCAATTCGAGCCGGAATCAACATGAGGCCGAAGCGCACGATGATCCACAGGGCGATTGGAATAACTGCAAAGCAAAGCACGCAGACAGCTATCAACTTGCCAATAGCCCTCAATTGTTCTGGAGATCTGGAGTGGCCCACCACAACGGAGCATATCAATAAACCGTTGGGGTATACTTCTGGTTGAGCGGAGGGCGGCAGAGTCGAACTTGCGATCCTGTCAGGGAACCGGCGTTTATAAGACGCCCTCTAACACCGACTAGTCGCCCTCCGAAGATTACGCCCTACGCTTAAACTCCAAGACTTTGATGTTTAGGCTTGTAGCTGGGATGCCAAATGGTTGGGGATTGGGTGAGTGGGAGCAGCAATCCGCCCAGCACAACGTGGCGTAATGCGAGGAGGGTGAATAGCCGGTTAGCTATGCGCCGATTTATGATCGGCTGATCCAATTCGGATCGCAGTTCAACTCTGCCTCCCTCCGCCGATTATTCAAATCGAAATGGCGCACAGCTTTGATATTTGCATTGATGAATCAGGAGACCAGGGGTTTACATTTGGGGACAACCAATCCTCGCACTGGTTCGTTGTTGCCGGTGTCGTTGGACTGGCTAGCCGGACTCCTCAAATGACGGCTGCGGTTCACAAAGCGAAGATTCAGGCTGGTTTGGCGGTTAAAAAAGCTCTCCATTTTAAGGATGTAATGTCGGAACGCAGGGAGCCCGTAGTCGAATGCTTCACGGCAGACCCATCGCTCTTTCGGGCAATCGTTATCATGGTTCACAAGCCGTCCCTCGAAGACCCCGAAATTTTTAATGAACGCAATCGACTCTACTTTTACTTCACCCGATACCTTCTCGAACGGGCCTCTTGGCTTTGCCGAGATAGTCGTGAGCAGCGTCTTAAACAACACGGCGATGGAAGCGCCCGCGTTGTGTTTTCATGCATGGATGCGGTTTCTCACGAAAGGATTGGTAAATACTTCTCAGACCTTCGGGCGGAGCCGACGACCATAGAATGGGGCGTAATCAAGCCGGATCTATTCATCACAAGAAAACCAAGCGAACATGCGGGGCTGCAAATTGCCGACTCGGTGGCGAGCGGGTTCTTTTGCGGGGACCATCCGAAGGATCATAAGCGAAGCCCGCGATGGTGCGAGATGTGGAAACCAATGCTCTATAGCTACAAATCTCGATACCGGGGCTACGGCATGAAGATTTTTCCGCCTGCAGCAGAAAAGCAAATCGCCCAAGGGACATTGTCCGCTTGGGCGAATTTGCTCTATCCAGCGTAGGCCCAGGCTCCAGGATCCCACCAAATCTTTGGCTGCCACCCATAAGGGCGACCTCGAGTTGTTCCCACGAATCCTACGCCCATAGGATACCGTAGCGGGGTTATGAGATCAATACTTTTCGTGGTAAAATGACCTGCTTACCATAAGTCGTTGACTTAACAGCTACCTTTTTACGACATCCGCGTCTCTCTCCGCTTCGTCTTCGTTCCCCGCATCCTGCCCTGCTTGATGCGCTTCTGGCGTGGCTTGGGCATCCCAGGATAGGGCCGTTCCGCTGCTGTCTCTGGCCCTAGGAGTTCGTCTAGCGCGTGTTCCTTGGCCCATTCCGTGAGCGCTGCAACGTCGCGCATGCCCGTCTTGGTGTAGACGCCCTTCACGAGTTCGTAAACCCGCTGGCGTTTGAATCCTAATCGTGCCACAATCTCAACGGGCCGTACGCCGTTTACGAGCAGCGCCAACACGTCGAGTTCTCGACCTGTAAAACCTGCAAACCCCACAACCAAATAGTAAGGGAGAATTGCCGACCTGTCACGCCCTATCGTTGCGCGCGAGGGCCTACTTTGTCAAATGCACAATCCCCGATATTCCCTAGGCCTTTGCCTTGTCCTCACCGTATGTATGGCTGCCACGCGCCCGTCGTCGGCCATACGGGCTGGGTCGCCCGACTCCAGCCGGTGGTGGGAGACCAAAGATTTCGCTGAATTCACGCATGCCGCGCATGCACGCAAAGCCGCAGGGGATTTTTTGGGCCTGGAATCCGTATATGCGGAGGGCTATCGGCGAGCCAAGGCGCTGGGGAATCTTGCAGCGCAAATCAGCTATCTGAGCAACCTGGGAAACGCGCGTTGGCTCTCGCTACGGTATGCTCCGGCGCTCGAAGCCTATCTGGAAGCGAGCAGGCTGGCCGAGCGAACAGGCGACTGGTCCGCACTAGGAGGGATCGCGATAAACCTGGCGCTGATCTACCAGCAGATGGGCGATGCGAACGCCGCTCTGAGCGCGCTGGAGCGAGGAAAGGCGGCGATAGATCGCCTGCGGACCCCGCCGTCTTATGAGGCGCAGCTACTCATGCGTCTTCGGAGTGTTCGCGCCGCGTTGCAAGAAAACCCAGCCGAGCGTCCTTCCATAGAGCCTAGATATGAGGATGCGATTGAGGCGGCCCGGCAGGCCGGCAATCCGGACGCGGTGCAGACGGAGGCGCGGGCCTGGGATCTTCTTGGCAAGGAAAAGATCGCCGCAGGGGATCTGAAAGACGCCGAAATCTCGTTTGGCCACGCCCTGCGCTTGCGAATCTCATCTTCGCCCCAAAACCTGGGATTTTCCTATGCGGCCTTGGGCGCTTTGCGGATGGCGCAGGCCAATCGCTCCGGTGGCCGGGGGCGCCACCGGCTGGCCCAGCAGGCGGAGGATCTAACGCAGCGGGCAATCCGTCTCGGCTCACCTGGTCCGGCCTTGTACGTGCTGTTGCATCAGCGGGGCCAGATTCGCGAAATCCTGGGCCAGCCCGATTTTGCCCTGGAGGATTTTAGGACGGCCGTGAACGAGGTGAGCCAATGGAACGGAGTCGTGCCGGCGGCGGTTTCCCTGGTGAGGGGAACGAATATCGCCCTGCAACAGGAGGTCTTCGACTCCTTCGTGGATGCTGCCGCCCGTAAGGCGTTGCATACGGGCGACCGAAATTTGGCGGCCGACGCGTTTATGGCGCTCGAAGCGAATCGCGCATCCAGCCTGCGGGAAAGCCGGGAACTGGCGCCGGTGTGGAAAAAGAAACTACCCGTCGCCTATTGGGAAACTCTGGGACGGCTGAGCCAGGAAGAAGCTCGTGGTTTAAGTACTGACGGCACTATAAGTCCTGAAGCAAAACGTCTCCATTTGGAACTTACCGAAATGGAATCAGCCGCCGGAGTGGGAGTCCCGGTGATATTAACCGAGAATTTTCGCACTCGGAGTTCACTTACTCATTTCCAACAAGGCCTAGGCGAATCTGAGTTGCTACTCAGTTTTTACCTAGGCAAGCAGGAATCGTATCTTTGGGCCGTTACCCGAAGCAGCATCGAGCTACACCGGTTACCGGCGGAGTCCGAGGTCAGCAAGGATGTAGAGCAGTTTCGGGAAGCGGTCTTCACGGGCCAACGGTCAGGAGCCACATTGGGCGCAGGTCTCTATCAAAGGCTATTAGGTTCACTCGATCGGGCGGACGCGGCGAAGACGTCGTGGCTGCTGTCGCTGGATGGAGTGCTGTTCGACCTGCCGTTCGCGGCGCTGGTGAGCGGTTACGAGAGCGGCCAGCCGGTCTATGCGGCCGAACGCCATGCGACGCAAGAGATTCCAGGGGCTCTGTTTCTGACCGGGGGAGCGGGCTCGACGGGCGGATTTCTGGGCGTGGGGGACCCGGTGTACAACTCGGCCGATCCCCGATGGAAGCCCGATCCGATATGGAGTCGGAGTTGGAACGAAGGTCGCCGTCAGTTGAACCGGCTGGTGAGCAGCGCTCGCGAATTACAGCGGAGCTCGGCAAGCTGGCAAGCCGATTCCGGCCTCACCGGGCCCATCCAAATCCTGGAGGGAACGGCGGCTCAGCGCGACGCCTTTCTCAACGGGCTCCATGCGGCACCCTCGACCATTCATTTAGCGACACACGTTCTTACGTCCGCGACACAACCGGAGGAAGCGTTTTTGGCCTTTTCACTGGACGCAAGCGGGAATCCGGGGTTGCTGTCGACTTCCGAGATCGGCATGCTGCACGTGCCCGGGGCTCTCATCGTGATGACCGGGTGCGCCACGGGGACCGGCGACGCACGAGCGGGCGTTGGATTGCTCGGACTTACGCGGGCATGGATGATGGCAGGGGCACGAGCCGTAGTGGCGACAAATTGGCCTGTTCCGGATGCGGACGGCGACCTGATTCCGGCGTTCTATCGGAATTTGCGGGCGCGGAACCAGCGAGCTAACTCCGCGGCCGAAGCCCTGCGCCGCAGTCAAGTGGAACAGATCCATTCGGGCACCTGGCAGGCCGCGCCGTCCTATTGGGCGGCATTCCAGGTTACAGGAGGTGGACGGTGATACGTTCAAGTCGCCGAATTTATTCGCCTGCGGTAGCGCCGAACCCGCCGCCCGAGTCCGAGAAGATGCCCGCCCACCTGGCCGCATTGGAAGCTGCGACCGTGGCAGAAGCAAACGCCGCGCTCGCCCCGCCCTTAGAAGAAGCCGATGGAGCGCTGGGCGAAGCAGCCGAGGGAGCGGCGGATGTGAATGCGGGATGGGTGGAGTTGGTGGAACGGATCCGCCTGGAGAAAACCGACGGAATGGAAGAGCTGTATCAGCTTTTCTCGCGCGGAATCCGGTTCTATCTGTGCCGGCAACTGGGACCTCAGGAGCTGGACGATAAAGTCCACGACACCTTTGTGGTGGTGGTGCAGGCGATTCGGCGGGGAGAGTTGCGGGAACCAGAGCGGTTGATGGGGTTCGTCCGCACGATCGTCCGCCGCCAGGTGGCCGCCCATATCGATAAAGTGGTGCACAGCCGCCGCGAGCAGGCGGAGTTCGATTCTACCGTAAGGGTGGCGGATCCCCGTGGTAATCCCGAAGAAGCTGCGATTTTCCACCAGAGGATAGGGCTGATCCGGCAGGTTTTAAGAGAGTTGTCGGAGCGGGACAGGGAGATCCTGACCAGGTTCTATATCGATGAGCAGGGCCAGGATCAGATCTGTTCGGAGATGGGGCTGACGGAGACCCAGTTCCGCCTGCTGAAATCCCGGGCCAAAGCGCGTTTTGGCGAGCTGGGCAAAAAAAAGCTGCTGCACAAAAACCTCAGTACAGTTTTCTTGAGAACTTCAAGGAGTGTGTCCCACTAAGAGACAGACGTTCTACTTTGAAACGAAGCTCTTGTTTGATGCTCCGTTATGGGAATCGTGCTGGACCCAACCAAATTTTTTCTGCCCCATCCAAACGAGGATATCCTCGAAGAATACGTACGTCACCGTCTTCCCGAGCCGCTGGCCGCCCAAGTTGAAGAACACCTTCTGATCTGCCCCCTCTGTCAAGACGCGATCACGGAAACCGATCAGTTCGTCGCGGCCTTGAAGGCAGCGGCTAGCCAACCGGCTCCCGCATCGGCGAGACCGGGCTGGCTGGATGCCCGGACGAGTCTGGCTCCAATCCTGGCTTTGGTCATTTTGGCGCTCGTGGTGGTCTGGAACTACCCAAACTACCCACAAGATGTTTCCACGCCGGTTGCGGTGAGCCTTTCCTCTCTGCGCGGGACGGATCCCCTATCCCCGGCGCCGGCCGGAAAGCCGCTGCAACTCAGCATCAACCTGCCGGATCAGGTGTCCGGCAGCAAATATAGCGTCGAGGTGGTGGATGCGGCCGGAGGCCCGGTCTGGAAGGGAGCGGTATCGGAGATCGACGGGAAACTGGTCGCGACGATGTCCAAGCCGTTGGTTGGCGGAGTCTACTGGGTCCGGTTGTACGGCGCCAACTCGGGACTACTCCGGGAATTTGGCCTCTCCGCCAAATAGAATCAGATTCTGAGCTCGTATCCCGCCGAGCGCATTCCCCCGATGATCCTGGAGCGAACCGCGCCGGCCTCTTCCGCGGAAAGCGTCCGATCTGGGGCGCCCACCGTTAGCCGGTAAGACAGGCTGCGCGCACCGTCCGCCAGCGCAAATTCCCGCAGAAACGCGATGGAGAGCAAGGTATCACCCGCCAATTTTTCCAGAGCCGACTGCACATCGGCGATCAGCGCGCGAGGTCCCGCGAGAACCGAGAGATCGAACGCGCTCTCTGGAAAACGTCGCAGGGGCTGATAACGCTCGGGAGCCGGCTGGAACTGCATTAAGCGTGTCAGGTCCAGATCCAGCACGGCAGCGCGGCCGCCTTCGACCATTTTGGGGTGAAACTCGAACAGACGGCCGACGATGGTCTCGCCGTGCAGAACATCCGCGGTCCGGCGCGGGTGCTCATAAGTCTGCGTCCCGTCGGCCGGACGCACCGCGACTCCGGGCAATAGGCATTCGGCCAGACGCTTAAGCTCGAACAGGCCGGACACATCTTCTTTGGAAAACATTGCCGCCGCGAAATGGGGCACTTCACGGCCGGGGTGAATCGCGCGGCCGATTTCAAACAGACGGAACTGGTCGAAGTGGCGCGCGTTATCGTTGATATTCTTCCAAATGCCTGGCAGGAGGCTGGTGCGCAGCAGATTCTGATCCGACGCGATGGGGTTCGAGACCTGCACGTGCGCGGACAAATCGACCGAGAAGACCCGGGCCATTTCCTCGCTGATGAAAGAGTAATTGTGGACTTCCGTGAATCCCTGCGCCGCGGCCATCTCACGAACGCGATGGTGAAATTCGCGCTCGGGGCTCGCCGGAGGAACGCGCGCGGGCGTCAGCGGAGCTACCGGCGGGATGGAATCGTAACCGATCATGCGCCCGACTTCTTCCACCAGATCGTCCTTGATGGAAACGTCCTTGGTGACGCGCCAACTCGGCACGAAGACGGAAAAAACGCGCGGAGCGATCTCTTCGACCCGAAACTCGAGCGATTCGAGGATCCGGCGGACTTGCTCTTCGGCGACTGCCCGGCCGAGCTTGCGATCGAGCCAGTCAAGCGGGAGCACAACTGGGGCCGGCATTGGCATCGGCCGGTAGTTATCCGCCAGACCACCGACCAGCCGGATGCCGGGAGAAACTTCCTGAAGCAGAGCGAAGGCTCGCTCCAGACCGCGGATGGTGTTCACCGGGTCTTGCGCTTTTTCGAAGCGCATGGAGGCGTCGGTGCGGAGCTTGAGCTTCGACGAAGTCTTGCGAACACTGGATGCGTTGAAATTCGCGCTTTCGAGCACGATCCGCGTGGTGGAATCCGAAATAGCGCTATCCGCTCCGCCGATGATGCCGGCGATGGCGACCGGACCAGATGGATCGGCGATCACAAGATTCGACGGGTCGAGCGCGTAGCTTTCTTCGTTCAGCGCTTGGATCGTCTCGCCGGCACGCGCGGAGCGAACGATAATTTCATCGCCCTGGAGCTTGGCGGCGTCGAAAGCGTGCATGGGCTGCGCGATCTCCGCCAGCACGTAGTTCGTTACGTCGACGATATTGTTGATGGGGTTCAGCCCGACGGCTTCGAGCCGCTGCTGAAGCCACTTGGGAGACGGCTTGACGGTGACGTTCTCGAAAACCAGCGCGGAGTAGCGCGGGCACAGCACGTGATCTTCGATAGACACGCGCACCGGCGCACCACCGGGAAATTCCGCGGGCTTCACCGGATCGAGCAGCTTGCAGCCGAGAATCGCGGCCACCTCGCGAGCCATACCGTAATGTCCCCACAGATCCGGCCGGTGGGTCAGGGATTTGTTATCGATCTCGATGATGAAATCGTTACCGTGCGCCTCGACGCCCTCGGACTCGGCGGTCTTGATGGTGATGAGCTGAGCAAGCTCTTGCGGCGGCGTATCGAGTTGCTCGACCAGGTCGTGCAGCCAGTTGTAGGAGAATTTCATCGGCCGCTCCGTGGGAGCAAGACGCGCTTTGAAAATGGGGACAGCCAGCCGATTTCGGCAAACCGATCCGGACAGCGCAAGATGCGTTCATCGAAATCGGAGGCAGTCCCCATTTTCGTCAAAATTGCCTCAGGAATCGCAGGTCGCCGCCAGCGAACAGGCGGATGTCGTCGATGCCGTAGCGCATCATGGCCAAGCGCGTGAGCCCCAACCCAAACGCAAAGCCGTTCCATTGTTCCGGATCGACGCCGCCGTAGCGCAGCACGGCGGGATTTACCAGGCCGCAGGGCAGCAGCTCCACCCAGCCGGAATGCTTACACACCGGACACCCCTTGCCGCCGCAGATCAGGCACTGAATATCGAGCTCGAAGCCGGGTTCGACGAACGGGAAAAATCCCGGCCGCAGCCGCACCGTGACGTCCCGATGGAAGATCGCCGAGAGCAGCGTCTTCATGAAGTACAGCAGGTGTGCGACGGAGACGTCGCGGTCCACCATCATGCCTTCCAGCTGATAAAACGTGTGCTCATGCGAGGCGTCCACTTCCTCGTTGCGGAACACGCGCCCGGGAGCGATCATCTTCAGCGGCGGTCCGAATTTTTCAAGCGCCCGAAGCTGCACCGGCGACGTGTGCGTCCGCAACAGACGGCCGTCCTTGAGCCAGAACGTGTCCTGCGCGTCGCGCGCCGGGTGATCGGCGGGGATGTTGAGAGCGTCGAAGTTATAGTATTCGGTCTCGACCTCGGGTCCGTCCATTACCGCGAAGCCCAGCGAGACGAACAGCTCTTCGAGCTCGCGCTGCACCTGCGTGATGGGGTGCAGGCTGCCGGGACGAACGCCGGGGGCGGGCGCGGTGAGATCGATCCACTCGGATTCCAGACGAGCGTCACGTGCCACAGACGCTAAAGCGTCCTGTCTTTCTTCTAACCGCGTCTCCAGCTCCTGCTTGACGCTGTTGAGAAGCTTGCCGACGCGGGCGCGATCCTCCGGCGCGAGTTTCCCGAAGGTCTTGCTCACCTCGGCCAGTTTGCCTTTGCGGCCGAGCGCGTCCACGCGGATCGCTTCCAGCGCCTCGAGCGTGGTGGCCTGCTCCAGCGCGGCGAGCGATGCCGAATGCAGTTCGGAGATGATCTGTTCAGGCGACACTTACAACGCCGCTCCGTTCGCTTCGAGGAACTCGACCATCGCCTGTTGCGCCTTCGTAAGGGCGAGATCGAGAGGTTTCTGGTTGTTATCGGCCCGGACGGATACGTCTGCGCCGGCAGCGATCAGCGCGCGGGCGGATTCCAGATCGCCGTTCTGCGCGGCGGAGTGCAGCGGCGCCCATCCTCCGTTCTGGCGAGCGTTAGCGCTGGCGCCGTGATCGAGCAGAAGCTTGACGATATCGGCGTGCTTGCCCGCGGCAGCGGCGTGCAGGGGTGTATTGGCCATTTGATTGGTGGATCGCGCAGTGACGGTCGCGCCCTTATTCAACAAGACCCGCGCAACGGCGCCTTTCCCGAAAAATGCGGCCAGATGCAGCGGCGTCCAGCCGTCGGGACTCATTACAGAAACCAAGGAACGGTTGCCGGTCAGCAGTTCTTCCAGGCGATCCGCGTCCCCCAGAATGGCCGCGGCGAAGATCGCGAGCGTAGGATCGGCATCCACCAGAGCTTGGACACGCGCGAGATCCCCGGCGCGCGCGGCCTCGAAAAGTTCCTTCATGCGGCAGGCTGGAACACCTGGTCGGCTTTGGCGACTTCCCAGCCCAGGTGATTGATATAGAATAGCAGCGCCGGCGCGGGATACACCGTGTGGAACTTCTCCCAGGCCTGCTGCTGCCAGCCTTCCTTCAAGTGGCCGGAGACGTCGGCGTCCTTGGCGAAAAACCCGTCTTCGTGGGGGATTCCCTGTTGATCCAGGACGGCGCGGATCATATCCAGGTGCGATATCAGGATGGCCTGCGAGACCTCGGCGGCGAACTCGTCGTCGCGCTCGCCGATGCGCGCCCAGATGCGCGGCCCAGCTTTGCGGAGCGTCTCGGAATTCAGCTTGTTGAGGTACAGCATGGTCTTCACGCGGTCATAGAGCTGGTAAGTTTTCAGGCGGCCTATCGAGATGCCGCGGAGAAGCTGGTTAAAGTTTTCCTCGCCCAACTGGAGGAAGATATCGGAAAGCTGCATCAACGTTATTGTAGCCGCTCGGCGTGTAAATGGATTTAGAAGCCGTCATTGCTACAATAGTGCGCTGGAGCACGCGGAGTCCGTTGTGCGCGATCAAACGAAATGAATAACGTAATCGTCCTGGGCGCCCAGTGGGGCGACGAGGGCAAAGGTAAAGTCGTCGACCTGCTGGCGGAAAAGTTCGACATTGTGGCCCGGTATCAAGGCGGGCACAACGCCGGCCATACCGTATTTATCGGCGAGAAGAAGTTTATTCTCAAGCTGATTCCCAGCGGGATTCTGCGCCCCGGCGTGACGGCGGTGATCGGCAACGGCGTGGTGGTGGATCTGGCAGCCTTGGCTGAGGAAATGGCCATGCTGGAGGCCGCGGGGATCGACGTGAAGTCGCACCTGCGCATCAGCAATCGCGCGCACGTGATCTTTCCGTTCCACCGGCTGGTCGAAAAGATGTCGGAAGCGCGTGAAAACCGCATTCCCCTGGGCACCACGGCGCGGGGGATCGGGCCGTGCTACGAGGATAAAATTGGCCGCCGCGGCATTCGCATCGCGGATCTCTACGATCCGGCCAGTTTCCGCGTGCTCTACGACACTCTGGCCGAGGACAAGAATACGCTGGCCGAAACCTTCCACCTGGAAGGTCCCATCGATTACACCGCGATTCGCTGCCAGACCGAACTACTGGCCGCGCAAATCCGCCCGCTGGTGTGCGATACGTCGAAACTGCTGGCGGACGCAATGGCCGCGGGAAAACGCGTATTGTTCGAGGGCGCGCAGGGGACCATGCTCGATATCGACCACGGGACGTATCCCTTTGTCACATCGTCTAGTGCGGCAGCGGGCGGAGCCTGCACCGGCCTGGGCGTGCCTCCTACGCGCATTCAGGGCGTGATCGGAGTGTCCAAGGCGTACATCACGCGCGTCGGTACGGGACCCTTCCCCAGCGAGACCAACGATACCGCGGGCGACCTGCTGCGCCGCGAAGGCAAGGAGTACGGATCGGTCACCGGCCGCCCCCGCCGCTGCGGTTGGTTCGACGTGCCACTGCTGCGCTACACCGCGATGGTCAACGGTTTCGACTCCCTGTTCATCACCAAGCTGGACGTGCTGGACCAGCTCGCCAAGATTCCGGTGTGCGTCGGGTATTGGCTGGATGGGAAGGAAGTCGAGGATATGCCCGCCACGTACCGGGCGCT
>Ga0075522_10000494_pt1 | contig 28469 bp, 23 predicted proteins | sample NGEPerA_FD_74796 | JGI IMG/M metagenome (GOLD analysis project Ga0075522, IMG submission 74796) | Arctic peat soil microbial communities from the Barrow Environmental Observatory site, Barrow, Alaska, USA - NGEE PermafrostL2-A | ecosystem: Environmental > Terrestrial > Soil > Wetlands > Peat ...
TCCGCACTCTTCCCCCCCTGACTCTTTACCCTCCCTGCCCTTACTATCAATTGGCGGGCGAGGGGCAAGGCGAAACCCGTGTCGATGCCCGGGTCAACCTTGATCCGTCCAAGGCTGCGGGATTGAAAATGCGCCTGGAGTTAGTCGATTCCGCGGGCGCTTCCCTGCTGACGAGGCAGGCGGAGTTTTCCGGGCAAAATGCGGCGGGTGTGGACTTTAAGGTTCCCGTCCAGACGCCGGCGGTCTTTCTGGCCAAGGCGCAACTGATCGATTCCTCCGGCCAATCCCTCGGAGACAGTCAATACGAAATCCACGTCATCCCCTCGGGCCAATCGAAGGTCACAACGGGCGCGGACGGTTTCTTGCGTGTGAACGGACAGCCGAACTTTCCCATCGGCATGTATAGTTGCGGCCATTTCGAGGAAATGGCGGCGGCGGGTTTCAGTGCCACCCATTCCTACGCCATCACGATTGGAGAGGCCAGCGATCCCATCAATTCCCAGGATGGCCAATTGGCTGAATTACTCGACAAGTCGTGGGCCAACGGCATGAAAATGATGGTCGAATTGCCCCGCAAAGCCATCGAGAAAGCGGACTGGTTCCAGGTAAGACGGCGAATTTTGACCTTTCGATATCATCCCGGCTTACTTTGCTGGGGGTCGGAAGAACGGGTGGCCCGCGGCGCCGCGCCCTTGAAAAACATGGCGGCTCTTTACTCGCTGGTGCATGAACTGGATCTCGATCATCCGTTGGTTTTGGGGGACACCCGCGACGTCATTCAGCATCTGCAGACCGATCGCAGGAATTTTTTCCCAGATGACTGCATGGATGCGGGTATCTGGTGGTGGTATCCTTTCCCCGATAAAGAAATTGGCAGCAACGGAGCGCCGGCCACGCTGGAGCCGCCGTCATGGCTGGTCACGACCTTGTCCAAAAAACCGCTTTGGATCGCGGTTCAATCCTACCAGAAGCCAAACCGCGACGCGCGGTTCCCTACACCCGAGGAATATCGCTACCAAGCTTATCTTAGTATCATAGACGGGGTCAAAGGCCTGTTTTTTTACACCGGTTCCGGCCAGCGAGACTTCGACGGTAAACCCGCCGGCTTATTGAATAAACCGAAGGCGGCCCATTGGGACTATGTCCAAAAGTTGGTCACCGAGCTGCGCCAGCAGAGTTCCATGTTTATGGCTCCGGTGGGCCACGAAAAAATAGAGTTTTCTCCCTCCAGCGCACCGGTCGAATTTACGTTGCGAGATTTCAACGGAAGCTTTTACTTGATCGCCGCCAATAAATCCTTTCGCGCTCAATCGGTGACTTTTAAAGGAAACGCTCTCGAAGGCAAAAGTGCGGAAGTTCTGGGTGAGGGTTCGCGGCTTGGCGTTCGTGTGCAAGGCTCTACCTTGACGGACGAGTTTCCGCCCTTGGGCGTGCATATCTATCAATTCAAATAATACTGTCGCATGAGCATATCGTTTTGGCGCTTCGCAGGGTTGCTCGTGGCGTGCTCCGTTTTTGGCGCGCGCGCGGACGCGGCATTTTGGAAGGCCGGCCTCGCGGCGACGAACATTACTCCGACCCAGCCGCTCTGGCTGGCCGGATACGGCGGGCGGTTGCATCCGTCTGATGGCAAGGAAATGGAATTGCGCCTCAAGGCTCTCGCGCTCGAGGATGACTCCGGTCACCGCGCGGTCATCGTTACGACAGATTTGCTGGGGATACCCCAGGACATTTACCAGGATGCGTGCGCGGCGTTGCAGGAAAAATTCGGGCTGACTCCCGAGGAAATACTCTTGACAGCCTCGCATACCCATTGCGGCCCGGTGGTGCGAAAGTCGTTGATGGATGTCTATGATCTCGACGCCACCCAGCGCCAACGGGTCGAGGCTTATTCGCGCGAATTGGAGACTAAACTTATTGATACGGTCGCCCGGGCGATGGCGGACCTGGCGCCAGCCCGCCTTTCCAGTGGACAAGGGATGACGACGTTCGCGGTGAACCGGCGCAATAACCCGGAAGGAAAGGTCCCCAAACTCCTTGAACAAGGTGACCTAAAGGGCCCATCAGACCCGAGCGTCCCGGTTCTCGCCGTCTGGTCCACCAATGGTGGGTTGAAATGCGTCTTGTTCGGGTACGCCTGCCACAACACGGTCATGGATTACTACAAATGGTCCGGAGATTACGCGGGTTTCGCCCAGCTCGATCTCGAGAAGAGCCATCCGGAAACTCTCGCAATGTTTTTCATGGGTTGCGGGGGTGATCAGAACCCACTGCCGCGCCGCCAAATTGTCATGGCTGAGCGCTATGGAGGCATGTTGGCGGCCGCAGTTGAAGAAGTCCTGCGCAAACCGCTGCATATCCTTGCGCCGAAACTCAAGACCGCGATGGAGATGGTGGACCTCCAACTGGGTGCCGCTCCGACGACAGCCGAACTCGAAAAACTGGCCTCGGACAAGGGGCCTGACCATGTAGCGCAACGTTGGGCCGCCCGGCTTCTAGTCCAAAGCAAAACAGCGCCATTGGCGCGAAGTTATCCTTATCCCGTCCAGGCGTGGCAACTGGGCGGCGACCAGCTTCTAATAACTCTAGGGGGCGAACCTGTGGTGGATTATGCGCTCCAATTTAAATCCCAGTTCGGCAATAAAATCTGGGTGGCCGGTTATTGCAACGATGTAATGGGCTACATTCCTTCACTTCGCGTCCTGCAAGAGGATGTGCCGCCCTTGGCCCAACGCGGTTGGGGATACGAAGGCGCTCGGGCCATGTTGGTTTACGGGCTGCCTGCCTGGCGATGGAGTCAACACGTTCAAGACCAGATCACCGCCGCAGTCGGGCGCCTGGTTGATCGGATTGATCCAGGGCGGGGAATTGTGATCGAGACAAATGTTCCGGCAGTGATGCGCGATGGCGTGGTTCTCAGGGCAGACATCCATCGGCCAGCCGAGGGCGGCCCTTACCCTGTTCTTTTGATGCGGACACCCTACGGCAAGCAGAAGCAGCACTTCGAAAAATATGTCCGGGCGGGTTACATTGTGGTCTGTCAGGATGTTCGCGGACGTTACGCCTCGGATGGCGTTTGGGAATCATGGCTTCGTCCTAGGACACATGACGCGACGGATGGTTATGACACGGTGCAGTGGGCGGCGAAATTGCCCGGGTCCAATGGTAAAGTCGGAACTATCGGCCTGTCTTACAGCGCCTTCTTGCAATGGCGGCTGGCCCCCTTGCGTCCACCCGCTCTCCAAGCCATGTCCGCCCACAGCATTCCAGCGCATTATGGCGACCTCGAGGAGCCAGGCACCATCCGGCCCGGGCGGCGTTTGCGCTGGTCGGTGGTGACAATTGCGCCCGATCTGCGTCGGCGCTCCCACCGGCCAGGTCCGCAAACCGAATCCGAAGCGGCTGCGCTCTGGGATGCCGGGGATTCCGCCAAGTGGCTGCAATTCATGCCGTGGCTGAAACTGCCTGGAGAAACGTTCGAGGACGAAACCCCTTATCTGCTTGACTGGTTGCGACAGCCACAAAGCGATCCTTGGAAACTCGATCAAGGTTGCCGGGATATTTCCGTCCCCAACCTTGAGGTGGTTGGTACGACCATGCCAAAGGGGATATGGCGATGGAGGAAACCTTAATGAAAACCGGCGGCAGTGTCGCCGCCCGCGAAGAGTCGCGCATGGTCATTGGCCCGTGGAGCCACTTCCCGCCTGGCGGACGCAAATTCGGCCCCATCGATTTTGGACCCGCCGCCGATGTTGATCTCGTTGCCTTGGATATTCGCTGGTTTGATCATTGGTTAAAAGGCGCAACGAATGGAATCGAGCAAGACGCCTCGGTCAAAATATTCGTCATGGGCGACAACGCCTGGCGCGATGAAAAGGAATGGCCGCCGAGACGCGCCCAGTCGAAAGCTCTCTTCCTGGAAGGGGCGGGCCGGGCCAATACCCCCGCCGGCGACGGACGGCTGGCCGACGTTTCTACACAACAGGAAAGCAGCGACGTGTATTCCTACGATCCACGCGATCTGGTCCCGACACTTTTCGCCCCCGGCAACTTTACTTGCGCCTCCGACCAGCGCCCTCTTTCCAAGCGCGCGGACATTCTGGTTTATCAGACGGAACCCCTGACCAACCGGATCGAAGTCACCGGTTTTCCGAGCGTCGAGCTTTACGCGGCTTCGTCCGCCCCGGACACCGACTGGTTTGCGCGCCTGATTGACGTTTCGCCCGACGGCCTGGCGCGCGATGTTTGCGAGGGCATGGTGAGGGCGCGTTATCGAGAGGGAGTGGCGCATCCCCAATTATTGACGCCTGAAAAAATTGTTCACTACACCATTCGGTTGAATCCAACCTCGAATGCCTTCCTTCCCGGACACCGCATTCGACTTGACGTCACCAGTTCAGATTTCCCCAATTACGACCGCAATCATAATACGGCGGCCAACCAAAATGCCGACGCGAAACTGGCCGTGGCGAGCCAAACGATCTACCACGGGCCGAGCCACCCTTCCAAAATCATCCTGCCGTGGATTGCCCAATGAGACGTGCCGCGATTTTATTCCTCCTGACCGCGCACGTATTAGGCGCGACCCCCTCGTTGAACGAAGCGATCAACTCGAAGGAGGACTTGTGGGGGGATGCCGCAATGCGCCAGCCGGATGGGCCCAGTCTCGAATTCTTCAGGTCTCTGTTGCCCCCGCTCCATTACGTCAATGCGGATTTTCGCCATTATCCGATTATCTTAAGCGGCCCACGGGCTTTGCACAAAAGTCGCTTCGCTTCGAACGGCAGCGGCATCAACATGCGCGCCAATACCTCCGCCTGGAATGAAATCGGCACACCCATACTTTTTCGCGTCGGCAACGACGAGCAGGCTTACGGCGAATTTCTTGACCATCTCGAGGGCCCAAAATGGGAGGAGGGGTTTCTTCCCATCGTTCAACTTACTTATCAACACGCGGACGGGGTCTATGCGCAGGAAACATTTGCTTCGGTCAATCCGATTTACGCCAGCAACGCCATTTCGCTGACACGATTTCATTACTCCGGCAGCCAGGCGGGCCGCATGGCGGTACTGATCGAAACATCGGAGCCGCTCCAGGCGGAGTCCCACCGCATTTTAAACCAGCGCGGCGAAGTATTACTCTGGTTCGAAGGCCCTTGGAAGTGGCATCCTGCCCGGCGGGTCCTCGTAGCTGCCATGACCAACGGCGCCGAGTTGGGAGTGGCTGTGGCGACGCCCCCGGCGCAGGCCGATACACCGTCGCCACTGGCGTCGAACGGGTTTGCTCGCGAGCGCAAAAATTGTATCGACACATGGCAAAGTCTTCTCCGCGGGGGCATGAGCGTGGAAGTGCCTGAACCAGAGGTGAACAACGCCTGGCGCGCCCTGATTATTGCCAATTTTTCGCTGATCCACGGCGACCGGATATTTTACAGCGCGGGCAATGCCTATGAGAGGCTTTATGAACAGGAAGGCAGCGCGGCCGCCCTGGCACTGCTGGCATACGGCTTTGAAGATGTGACGCGGCGGTTGCTGCTGTCGCTGCTTGATTTTACCCGCAAGGGCCTTGAGTACCATCAGGCCGGGCACAAGCTCGACGATGTCTGCCGGTTTTATTGGCAGACCCGCGATGCCGGCTTTGTGCGGTCGATCCGGCCGCAATGGGAACAAGAGGTGAAACGGCTGGCCGGCCACCGTTCTCCCACCAATGGCCTCTACCCGCGCGAGCAATATTGCGGCGATATACCGACGCCGGTCTTTTCGCTGAACTCGAACGCCAAAGGCTGGCGGGCTCTGCGGGACACCGCGGCGCTGCTCGAGGAAATCGGGGATCAACGCGAGGCGGATCGGCTGCAAACAATCGCCGTTGATTTTCGGAAGAACATCATGCGGGCGATAACTAATAGTATTGATACAAAACTCGATCCTCCTTTCGTCCCGAACGCGTTGCTCCACGAGGAGCAGCCCTACGACGTGATCACGAAGACGCGCATGGGAAGCTACTGGAATTTAATGGCGAACAATATTCTAGGAACGGAAATCTTCGGCTCCGGCTCCGAACTGGAAGGCGGAATGTTGCGATATTTCCAGGAACACGGCGGGCTGTGCATGGGTTTGGTCCGGGCCAGAGCCTGGCCGGCATTCTGGGTTGGCGTTGCCAACCTGAATCCACTTTACGGCTGGTATTATGTTCGAACGCTCTTGCGGCGAGATGAACCTGATCGCGCCTTAGTCAGTTTTTATGGAATGCTGGCGGCTGGACTAACGCCCGATACCTTTACTTGCGGTGAAGCCTGTGCGCTCGAGCCGGTGGATCGTTGGGGACGCCAATATTATTTGCCGCCCAACAGCGCCGGCAACGCCTTTTGGCTTGAGATGTTTCGCAACCTGCTCGTCCAGGACTGGGACCTCAATGATGATGGCCGTCCAGACACCTTGCGCTTGCTCTTCGCCACCCCAAAACGCTGGCTGGCTGATGGACAAACGATCACCGTGGAACGGGCGCCGACCGCCTTTGGCCCCGTTTCCATGAGGGTCCAGTCGAAACTCCGCCAAGGCGCGGTCATTGCTGAGGTGGATTTGCCGCAACGCAATCCCCCGCGTCAAACGCAATTGCGGGCGCGCTTGCCTGATGGATGGCGCGTCACCTCCGCCAGCGTGGCGGGGCATGCAGTACCGGTGGATGAACATGGCACGGCCGATTTGTCCTCGTTGACGGGAAAAGTCATCCTTGAGTTCAAGGTCAAAGGACCCTAACGTGCCCACGCGTCGCAATGGAAGTCCGAAACACCTTTTATACGTTGGTAGAAACCGTTTGCCGCGATCTCTACATCCAATCCCTCAAGGAAATTCCGCCGGATGTCGTCGCCGCCCTTGAACGCTCCGCTAAAAATGAAACGACCGAGGTCGCTCGCCGTATTTTCGCTCATTACCTGCGCTCAATCGATTTGGGCCGCAAGGAAAATATGATTGTCTGCCAGGACACCGGCATTCCAATCTATTGGGTCGAGATTGGCGGCGAACTGCGGTTGGATGGATCCCAATTGACTGCCGCGATTATTCGCGGCACCGAGCGCGCCACCCGCGAACATCCCTTGCGCTCGAGCATCGTCTCGCCCCTGGGCCGGCAAAATCGCCAGACCAACTCCGGCCAGCGCATTCCCATCATCCACTATGATTTCACTCCAAATTCCAACGTGCTCGATATTTTGTTCATGCCCAAAGGCTCCGGTTCGGAAAATATGTCCTTCATGCAAATGCTGCTTCCCGCCGATGGCCTCAACGGCATAAAAAAATTTGTTTTGGAAAAAACAATCGGGGCCGGGGCCAAACCATGCCCGCCGATGGTCGTCGGGGTGGGCATTGGAGGATCGTCGGATTTATGCATGACATTGGCCAAGAAAGCCACCACCCGCTCGATCGGTTCGAAAAATCTCGATTCCGAACTGGCGGCCCTTGAGGAAGAGTTATGCGCCGCCATCAACGAATCCGGCATCGGCCCGCAAGGGTTGGGCGGCGCAACCACCGCCTTGGCCGTGCATGTGGAATCAGCCTGGACCCATATCACCTGCAATCCCGTCGCGGTGAATATCCAATGCTGGCGCGCCGAACGGAGACGCGCTCGAATTTCTCCCGATGAACAAGTGGTTGTCGGATTCTAACTTATGCCCGAGTATCGCTTCAAAACGCCGTTGCTGGAGGAAGATATTCGGCAACTGAAAGTGGGGGACGCCGTGCTGCTGGACGGGGTTGTGTTCGGGGTGCGCGACGGTAATTTAATGCGTATATTTGACAAGAACACGCCGCCCCCGTGCGATTGGCGCGGGGCCGCCTTGCTCCATTCCGCCCCCAACGTCCGCAAGCTGGGCCCCGGAAAATACGAGCCGGTTTCGGTCGGCACGACCACCAGCATGAGGATGGACCGCTTTACCGAAGGGTTGCTGCGCGATTACGGCGTGCGCGCCCTGTTGGGCAAGGGCGGACTCTCTGAACGCAGCGCCGAATTGATGCGCCAGTACGGCGCCGTTTATCTTTCGGTGACGGGCGGGGCGGCGGCGATGGAAACACTGCAAATCGAGGAAATCGAAAAAGTTTTTTGGGAAGACCTCATGCCGGAGTGCATTTGGCAGATACGTTTTAAGGGCTTTGGGCCGCTCACCGTCGGCATCGATACACATGGGAGCAACCTGCAATGCGAAGTGCAGCAGCGAGCGCAACGAAAAACGGTCGAAATTCTTAAAAAAATGGGCATCGACTGACGGCTCCTATGCCAAAACATTTTCGAAATTATCGCGGGACCTGGGCCTGGCTTATTCAGCGAATCAGCGCCATTGGGTTGTTTCTGCTGATCCCGGTGAAAATTTATTCAGGGTGGGCCGGCGCGGGCAAGGTGCCGTTCCCGGCTTTTCTGGGCGGGGGTATGCGGGTACACTTAAACGCCGGCCTGGACATTGCCCTTTTGCTTTTTTTCCTTTTGCATGGGTTTTACGGCCTGAGAATCATTCTTATTGACGTCGGGCTTTTCCGCGAGGACCGGTTTTTTTGGCGCACCCTCATTCTCGCGCTGGCCATCTTCGCGGCCGCGGTGTGGATTGTTTACGCGCCGAGGCGAAGTTACGAGTGAGCGTCGGCACATCGAGCGCCGGCCACCATCCCCCGGCCCGCAATCTTACATCGCGTATTGTGGAATCTTGAGTAATTCGCCGTCCTTCAAGGCGGATTGGTGGGCGATAATGCCGGGAACGGTAAGGTTCAGCGCCATGGCGATATTCACCATTGGCGTGCGGTCCTGCAAAATAGAGGTGACAAACTCATTCATCAAATATCCATGGGAGCCGCCATGAAAGCCGGGTTGGACGCCGGGAGGAAGAGGCGGCCGTTTCGTATTGACAACAGGTTTTTCCTTCCCCTCGAATTTTCCGTAGTACGAGCCTTTTTGCCCCCGAATGCGCCCCATCTCGCCGTCATGGCCGGGCGTGTCCCAACTGACAATCATGCGCGAAGTTCCACCTTCGCTCGTGCGAAATAGAGCGGCCTCTGTGCCAAAACCGTTTTTGTAGCGGTTATTGCCGGGTTGCAGGAATTCGAGCTCGCTCGGCATGGCCAGGCAGGAAACTTCGGTAAAGGTCCCGCCTGTCACACAGACATAGTACGCATTCGAGTGTGTTGGATACCATTGGGGCGGCGTGCCGTTGCGCCAGCCCTTGAATGAAGGCAGCGGTTTTTCGTGGTAATGATAGTACTCGCCTTCCGAATAAACCAGCTTGCCCAACCCGCCGGCATTGTAAATCTGCCGCATGGCATGAAGGTCTTCATGAAAATTGGAGGTCTCAAACATCATGTATTTAAGCCCGCTGGATTTGACGGCGGAAAAAAGTTCATCCGCCGCCTCAAGTGACCCAAAGACCGCCGGAACCGCCGACGCCACATGTTTGCCGTGCTTAAGAACTTCCTTGCAATGCCGCGGATGGCTCGGAGGATCTGTCGCCACAAAAACCGCCTCTATTTTGTCGTCCTTGACCATCTCTTCGAGTGAGGGATAAGTGGTCGCGCAACGGCACGCTTTGGCAAGCGCGGCGCACCGTTCCGGGATCAGATCAGTGACAGCCACGATCTCGACGTTCGGATGATCTTGAAACCCGAAGAGCGCGCCAAAATGTGAAAAACCGTAGCCCGCGATGCCGACCCGAATCTTGCGGTCAGAGACAGGCTTCCAGCCTTTGGATGGATCTTCCGTCAGGCGTTGTTTTTCAAACCCTTCAACGGGGAGTTCCTGTGCCCTGCCCTTGTGCGGCAGTCCTAAAACCGCGGCGCCAAGGCCCACAGTCTGCAAAAACGAACGGCGAGACGTCTTGTTAGACATAAATTTCTGATCCGCAACGCATTTTCAGCACAAAGCAGTGTCGAAGTAAATCAAAAACAAGACCGTGATTCGTATTTACATTTTGACGGCGGCCTTATATGCATTCGCTGGATTAAACATGACAAACACATGGCCGAAATCCAGCGAAGTCCTTCGCCGTAATACCCAATGGGTTCCGGGCGGAGTCGTGTCGTTGAATCGAAAATCCGATCCCAATATTTGTTTCGCCCGCGGCCAGGGGAGCCGCGTGTGGGACATCGATGGCAATGAATATATTGATTACCACGCCGGTTTTGCCGCAGCCTTTCTGGGCCACAACGACCTCGACGTGAATGCCGCTGTCTCGCGGGTCCTCGAGGACAAACGGGTCCTGATGGGCGCCGGCCCGACTGATCTCGAGGGGGAACTGGCGGAACTGTTTTGCCAGTGCGTCCCGATGGCGGAAAAACTTCAAGTAACCACCAGTGGATCGGAGGCCACTTACCACGCCCTGCGCCTCGCCCGAGCCGCCACTGGGCGTGATCACGTTATTATCATGCAAGGAGGTTACAATGGCTGGCATAACGACGTGGCCGCGAATGTCATTAGTGACCTGAGCGTCGTCGGCAAGAGGGTCAGTCCCGGCGAATATCCATTTGACGCCCTTTCAGCCGGCATTCCGAAAGCACATGAGTCATTGGTCCACATTGTCAATTACAATGATTTGGATTCGATCCGTTATGTTCTTAAAAAATACCCGGTGGCAGCCATCCTTCTCGAACCCATTCTTCAGAACGTCGGCGTGGTTAAGCCGGTGCCTGGGTACCTCGAGGGATTGCGCCGCCTGGCCGACGAATCGGGAGCGCTTCTGATTTTTGATGAGGTCAAGACTGGTTTTCGCCACGCTTTGGGCGGGTATCAGAGCCTTTGCGGGGTCAGGCCAGACCTATCGACCTTCGGCAAAGCCATCGCCAATGGTTACCCCATGGGCATCATAGCAGGCAAAAGCGCTTACTTGGATTACTTCATCCATCCTGACAAAAATAAGCGTGTTCTCATTGCCGGAACTTACAACGCGCATCCTGTCTCGACGGCGGCGGCGATCGCCACCCTTCGAAAACTGGCTTCGTCCGAGCATAACGTTTACCAGCGCGTCCAGGAAACCAGCCGAACACTCGAGGCCGGCCTGCGGGAGATTTTTGATAGACTCGGCAGGCCGTTTGTCATCGCGCGTGAAACCTCGGCTTTTTGCGTCTATTTCATGGACCATGCTCCGCGCGATTTCCATGACATCGCGGAAAATCACGATTTTGCGCTGGACCGGAACTATCGACTGGAACTGATTCGTCGGGGCGTCTTCCATTTCCCGTTGGCCATCAAGCAAGGCAGCGTTTCGTACGCCCATACCTCGGAGGACATTGAAGAAACACTTATACAAACGAGAAATGCTGTGAGTCAATTAGCGTAACGGCCCGCGAATTAAGTTCCAATGAACCTGAATCTGACGTCGCTGGACGCCGCGGTTTTTGGGGTTTATATCCTGGGAGTCTTCGGCCTTGGCATGTGGGCTTCGCGCAAGGCAAATCGCACGAAACGCGATTACTTTCTGGCTGGCGACAAACTCCCTTGGTGGATGGTCGGAGGGAGCATCATTGCCTCGAATATCAGCAGCCACCATCTAGTCGGTGCGATGGGACTGGCTTACAGTCGCGGCTTCATTGCCATTGTGGTCGAGTGGGGGGCGATTTTGATCGGATTCAATGCTTTACTGTGGATTTTTCTGCCCTTTTATCTTCGCAACGGCTTTTACACCATGCCGGAATTTCTCCAGAAGCGGTACGGCCGCGGGGCACGGCTAACCTATGGCACCCTTGTTTTGTTGACTTATGTCTTTGTCGAAATTAGCGCCGTCCTGTATCTCGGGGCTCTTTCCTTGCATTCGCTGCTGAACATTCCGGTGATGGCCAGCGTCGTTGTTCTCGCCCTCGCGACCGCCCTCTACACCATCGCCGGTGGACTTCGTGCGGTCGTTTACACGGAAATGCTTCAACTTGGCGTGCTCCTTCTCGGTGGAACGGCGCTGTCACTGGCCACAGTCCACGCCGCCGGGGGATTATCAGGGGTATGGGCGACGTCGAAAAACTGGCATCTTCTTTTGCCCGCCAACGATCCGGATTTTCCATGGACCATGTATCTTGGCGGCTCGCTTTGCATCAGCGTGTTCTATTGCGCGACAAATCAATTCATTGTTCAGCGGGTGCTAGCGGCCAAAAATGAATGGCATGCGCGGATGGGGGTGATATTCCAGGATTATCTCAAATTCTTGATTCCACTCATTATTACCGTGCCGGGAATTGTTGCGCCCAGGTTGTTTCCTCACTTGGCGCGACCCGATTTGGTTTTTCCAACCTTGGTGGAAAAACTCCTTCCAGCAGGTCTGGTGGGTCTGGTCATGGCGGGTTTGATGGCCGCTGTCATGTCCCATTTATCAGGCGCCATTAACTCCTGCACGACCATCTGGACGATGGATTTTTATATCCCTCTATTTCACAAAAAGGCCACGGACATACAGGCTCTCCGATCTGGCAGAGTAGCCGGCGGCGTCGTCACTGTTGCTGGCATTCTGGGAGCCGGGCTGCTCCTGAATAATTCCGACAAACCAGTCTTCTTATATCTCCTCAATGCCTATGGCCTCTTTACTCCGGGTATTGCCACGATGTTTCTGCTCGGAATCCTCTGGAAACGGACAACGCATGCGGGCGCGCTCGCCGCGGGATTGCTGACCATCCCATTATCGCTGGTGATGGAGTGGGTCTTTCCGAGGATGCCATTTTATAATCGCACTGGCATAGTATTTTGGGCTTGCATGGCCATTTGTGCCGGGGTCAGCCTCGTAACCAAGCCAAAATCCGCGGTTGAATTGACCGGTATGATTTGGAACCGCGAGAGTCTGAAACTCCCAACCGCCGAGCGCGCCCACTATCGCGGCATTCGCAGTCCCTTTCTATGGTGGACTATCATCACCGTTTTAGTGCTTTCCTTTTATATTCGTTTTGCTTGACTCAGCGCTTAACAAAATTAGTCAACAATTCAACAAGTGTCTCCAAAAAAAATCGTCCGTTCCGGCTGACAAGCGCACCGGGGTATGACTGGATATGCCGAACCACTTTTATTGCAATTTCCGGGCTCGGAGTGGGGACATGGCTACTCGTCGGCCAGTCGTCTGAAGGCCCGTTTTTGTCCATACCCCCGAGCTCTTTGAAAAGTTCGGAGGCGCGGGCATCGACCCAGAGAAGAGTGTGGTTGCTGCGGCCTCCACTGGTGTAAATCGCCGATACGCGAGCCGGGAGTTGAGCCACAAAAGCGATCCAGACATCTGGCGGCGCTTGATCCGATTCGAGGACTGCATAGCGGAAAACCGCTGTCGTTGGGCAAACGTCCCCGAAGCAGAGGCAATGCGCCTCATCACCGAGGGAATGACCCGCCCACCATCGCCAGCGAACGAAGTCATAACCGCCGTTCGGAAAGCATACTGTTCAAACTGGCAACCGTCGCAATCGGGCAAGTCGTTCAGCCCCCGTCCTGTTTCGCTCGTCGAGATCAAGTTACTCAAAGCGATGGCTGAGAAAATCTGCGCACCGAAAAACTGGCGACATTTTTTGCGGGAGCGAAGTCCAAAGCGGCCAGATGCGATGAATGCCGCCAGCTTCATATCGAATCTTTACCAACCCGACGAGCAGGTTCTTGTCTTCGATGTTTTTGAGACAAAAAGTCCTGTGGCAGTTGTAAAGGTCACAGAACCAATGGACTGCCGGCGTCCCTGCTCAAATCGAGGCCGGCGGAAGATACGGAAATGGCATCTGGTTTTTATCCAACCCCGCAGACGGGCAATGGCATCCGAATCCCCGCCAAAATAACGAGGCATCCTGCCGAAGCGAAGAGTCCGTTACCAGTTGCCATGCTGAGAATCCACAGATGAACGCCGGTGCCAGCGGCAGGACAAGCGGTCCATTGGTGGGCTTGAACTACGGCGGGAATGGGGTAAGTTCGTTTCATCGAAAATTGTCGCGCCGTTGAATCCGGCCAGGATGCGGCGCGATTTTTTTCAAGTTTCCGCCTTTTCCTGAAATGGCCTCACATTCCACAGCGGACACGCCCAAGCCGTGCATTTGGTCACTGCCGCACGATCAAACCCCACACATTCAAGGCACATCGCCTTAATGCACGCAGAACGGGGCGCTTTACCAGCGAATACCCGGCTAAGAAGCGCCCGAACTGATTGCGGGGATGTAGATACCCTGCCAGCCCGTTTTTGGGCGATTTTCCGCTCTAAATCGGCATTGGGCGTATCGGCAGCGGTGGATGTCGCCCCGGGGCGCAACGATTCGCGTGGGTTCATTGCGCACCTCCGCGTTGTAAGCGCAGAGGCAGTTGATTACGCTTGGGAACTCTGGGAAGAATCACAAGAGGTTCTACAATACGGCAACCCCGCTGTCCGCGCTCTTCGTAAGCCTGACCCAATCGAGCAGCATTGGAAGCAGACGGGCCGCTTCCCAAAAAGATTTCCGGTCAAGCTTGACGATTTTCTGCGGCTCATGCTGCCACACCTCAGCGGCAGAACAGCCGAAAAATTAGGCATCTTTCGGGAGTATCTGAAATTTCGCCTACGCAATCCCTCGCCTCCACCGTTCGTAATAGCGCATGACAAACACGGTCCTATGAAAGGAACGCCTTTTGATTGTTTGAACCCACGAACGGTTCCTCCCACTACCTCCTGAGTATGAGCCACGCTTTGAATCTTCCAACGAACTCAGGGCATTCATTGACGAAAAGGAATTGCTCGGTCGGCTGCCGATTTCCCGGCGCACCGCCTTCACCTGGGTTCAATCTGGAAAACTACCCTGTGTAAAAATCGGCCGCCGCAAACTCTTTCATTGGCCGTCGTGCGAGGCCGCGCTTCAGAGGGAGTCTTAGTCGTGCCTTGTGAAGCAACGGCGGCGAGCATGGAAAGCGTTTTGATGTCCGGGTACTCCATCGGTAATATGGCAGAGGCGATTTCGGTGCGGTCATCTTTTTTTGCTGGTTTCTCAATCCCATAGGCCGACTCAATTTGCGCCAGGGCGTCCAGCGTGGCCGGGGACAATTCACCCTCCAACTCCGAAAGGATACTGGATGTTTCAGTGTCCGTGGCCTTGGTGGGTTTCTTGGGTTTCATGGCATATTCACTCGTTTTCGGCTGCGGCAAGGGTGATGACATTCGCGGCCCGGCCCGGTTGGACGCTGAACCATTTCTCGGCCTCGGCCTTGGTCGCCAGGCCCTTGTAATGGGCGTGAATCATCGCGGGGGAATTTCCGGCTGTCGCGGCGGTCAAGTTCTCGTTGCTGTGCAAAGCAAAATGGAAACTGCAAAAAGCATGGCGCAGCCCGTTGCGGCGGGATGGGATTTTGAGCGGCTCGCGCAATCGAGAGAATGCGCTCACGTAGCCATTCAACGTTGCGGTTTGGCTCCATACGCGGCCTTTCATTGCTCGAAACGGTTGCAACCATGCGGCCAGCGCCGGGCAAATTTCAATAAGGCGGCGGCGGCGTGTCTTGGCGTTTTGCGCGGTGATTTCAACGTGTCCGGGGATGCTGAATACGTTTTCCCAAGTCAGCCGCAACGCTTCTTCCAACCGCAGCCCGGCCAGCCCTTGCAGGGCGATTACAGCCTGCATCGGGCCTTCTGCCGCTCGGAGCAAGGCGCGGAATTCGCCGGGGCGATAGAACTCGGTCGCGGCGGTGTCGAGTTGTTCCCTCTGCATGGCGTCCGCTTCAAACAGGCGGTGTGTTTGGGGCAGGTAGTCTTGACGGGCGCACCAGCGCATAAACATGGACACGGCGGCGCGGCGGTCGTTGCGTGACTTTGGCGAAAGAGTCGCATATTCCCCCATATACTTGGCGAGGAAATCGCGGTTCAAGTCGCCAAGGTGATGACCCGGAAAGGTCGCAGCGAATTCTCGCAACCACGTTTCAATGTGCAAGGCATAGACGGGCGAAAGTTGCGCCCGTTTGCCGTCTGCCGCTTGTGCCTTGGGTTTCCTGACGGCGATGAACTCCTCCACGGCTTCGGAGATCACCTTGGGCTTGATCGTGGCCAGAGTGCGGGAGTAGGCGCGTACGGCTTCCGTCGGGTTAAATCCTTCCGGCAGTTGCTTGACCACGTCCAGAAAACCCGTGACAGCTTCCAAGGCGGTATAAGAGCGCCCGGTGTCGCGCCGGAATGCGTCCAGGGCGTCACGGATGGCAAGGGCGGCGGTTGCTTCTTTGGCGGTCAAGGCGATGGATTGATTCCCGTTGGCGAGTTGCTTAACCTTCGCGTCGGCTTCGGTCTTGGCCGCTGCGTAAGTGGAGAACGATTGAATGCGGCGCTTCCCGGCGGCGTAATAGCAGAGCCGGTAAAAAGGGTAAGCCGCGCTCTTGCCGTAGATTTTGGCTTCGGCTTTGCGAAACGTGACTTTGACCGGGAATTTCATTTTGCCAGACGGGGCGTCTCCCGAATCGCCCTGATTCTGTGCGGAATCTGTGCGGAAGATTTCCGAATTTTGGTTAACCTGTTGTGTTTCAACGGTTAAATTGGCTCCAAAGGTAGGACTCGAACCTACAACCACACGGTTAACAGCCGCGTGCTCTACCATTGAGCTACTTTGGATTCCAAAGGAGGGCTAATCTACAAATCGCCCCTCCTTACGTCAAACGCTTTTACGAGTTTTTTCTGGACGCTGGGCCTTTATTGGCCTTACCAGTGGCCGATGCGGTAGAAGCGACCGGTATCGCTGGGGTTGGGGTCGGTCATGGTCAGGTTGGAGCCGGTGCCGGCGACGAGGGGCAGGGCGGTCCAAGTGGAATCGGTCAGCGAGGTTTTGTATTCGAGCGCGTAAACGCGGCCGCTTTGCGAGGGCAGGGTCACGCTGAATCCGTTGCTGCTTAAAATGGGGTTGGTGAGGGTCAGCGGGCTGAAAACGGACGGCCCTTGCCCGGCGAGGGCCATGTTGAAGGTCGCGCCGGATGAAATCGCGATGACGTTGGTCAGGCCGGCCGGCACGTTGGTTTCGCCCAGGCGGTTGTAGCCCCATGACATAACGACGCTGTTGGCTTGCAAGGCGACGCTGTCGAAGAGTCCGGCGGCAATGGCTACGACATTGGTCAATTGGGCCGGAACGTTGGTGGCGTTATTGGCGTTGAGTCCCCAGGGGACGACGGTGCCATCGGATTTCAAGGCCAGGCTGTGCTCGGCACCGGTGGCGATCGCGACGACGTTGCTTAGGTTTGGGGGAATGGTGATTTCGCCAAAACTGTTGTCGCCCCAACCTATGACGGTGCCGTCAGATCTCAAGGCCAAACTGTAACTATCGCCGGCCGCCACCGCTATGGCGTTGGAAAGCGTCGCGGGAACGCTCGTCTGGCCCATGCCATTGTATCCCCAAGCGACGACCGTCCCATCGCTCTTTAATGCGACGCTATGGTCGCCGCCATAGTTGGGAAGAGCGATTGCCACCACGTTCGTCAATCCTGCGGCGAAATTAGTCTGGTTGTAAGTATTGTCGCCCCACTCGTTAACGGTGCCGTCGGCTTTTAAGACCATGCTGTTTATTGCGCCGGCCTTAACGGCCACAACGTTCGTCAGGTTTGGCGGGATGGATTGTCCCGCATTGGTGTTAGGGCCCCAGGAAATGACGGTGCCATCTGATTTTAAAGCCAGGCTGCATTGAAATCCGCCCGAGATGGCAATCACATTGGTGGCGGCGGGCGGGACGGCGGTTTCGCCATAGACGGGCCATCCCCATGCGGTGAGATCGCCGAAGCTGAGGGCAGCGTTAGTGCTATGGTTGGTGCCCGCGCTGTTGGTGACGATGACGCTGTAGCTCCCGAGGCTGGCGGCCTGGACGTCGGTCACGGTGTAGGAGGAGGAGGTTGCGCCTGGAATATTGGTGTTGTTGAACTGCCATTGGTAAGACAACGGCGGCGTGCCCTCGGCGCCCGCGTAGAAGGTATTGTTGACGCCTTCGATTTGCGATTGGCTGGTTGGCGCATTGGTGAAAATCGGCGCGACGGCGCCGGCCACATAGCGGACTTCATCCAGATAGCCCGAACTGGAGTCTCCCGGCGGAATGGCTTGCGAATAAACCCATTGCAACGTCTGGCTTCCCGTCCCGAGGTAAAATGTTTGCTGTTCCCATGAATAGGTGGTGCCGACCACGCTGGCCTCAGCGACGCCGTTGATATTAAAGGTCAGGGCATCCTCTTCATCGATCATTGGGGTGAACCACCAGAAACTCAACGTGCCTGGTCCGGTCACGGTTGTTTCCAAGGTGGAAGTCGATCCAGATGAAGAAACGCGGCTGCTTTCCACAGCGGACCCGTCGAGGCTGGTGCTGCTTTCGATTGACCAATCTTCGCCACTGCCCGTGCCGCTGGAGGTCCAAATTAGATTCGTGGTGTTGAGTGCGGCATTGTAGTTTTGGGCGTAAGCGGGAGTCGGAAAAAAATTCACGCCGACGAATAATAAGGCGCAGGGAGTAAAACTACGGTATTTCATCATCTGTCTCTATCAGGAAGAATGCGCAGGGTCAAGGAACTCGACATTGGCTGGCGGGCCTAAAAATTGGAGGGTCAGCTTTTTCCTGAGCTTTAATACCTGACGAACCCTGATTGCGAAGCTTGCGGCGGGCTGGTCTGGTTATTAACGGATGAAACGCCACATCATTCTTGGGTGCAGCCCTTTCCGCAAGGGGCTGTTGAGTGAGAAACGAGGATAAACTCTATGCAAAATAAATATTCCCCTCCCGAACCGGTTCATGTCAAAGGCACCAACAAGGGAGAAGAGATGGTGCTCAATAAAGGCAGGGAGGCGGGGCGCGGCAAAGGGCAGAAAAGTTATCGCACGGCTCGCGATTCGACTGGAATTAATGCCAAGGACCGCGACCCCATCATCCCGGCCATGGGCAATATTCCGCCGGCTTGATTCGTCGAACCCAAACGATGCGACTCACGGGAAATTAACCGCGTTGCCATGAGCGATTCAGCCACTCCACGAAGCGAAAACGCCGTCAACGTGTTGCGCCGCATCGCCCAGCCGCGGGTCGTCGAGGAACAGTGTGAGTTTTGCAGCGTGCCCATTGCGCCTATTCATCGGCATCTTCTGGAAACCGCCAAGCATAAGATTATTTGCGCGTGCGATCCTTGCGCCTTGCGGTTCGAGTCCGTCGTGAACGGACGTTTTAAGCTGGTTCCGCGCGATGCGCGGCTTTTGCCGAACTTCTGCTTGACGGACGGCCAGTGGGATGCTTTCGCGCTGCCCATTAATCTGACTTTTTTTTACCGGGACACTTTGGCGGGGAAGATGGTCGCCATGTATCCCAGTCCCGCCGGGGCGACCGAATCGCTTTTGCCAGCCGACAATTGGAAGGCGTTGGAGGCGGATAACCCGGCCTTGGCGAAAATGGAATCCGACGTCGAGGCGCTTCTGGTCAATCGCATCGGGGCGGCGCGGGAATATTTTATTACGCCCATTGATATGTGTTACGAATTGGTCGGCCTGATCCGGATGCACTGGAGGGGCTTCACCGGCGGTGAAAAGGTGTGGCAAGAGATCGACGGTTTTTTTGCGGCGCTTCGCGAAAAAACCGGTGCGTCCAGCGCAACCGCCACGGAGGTTTTGCATGCCTGAATTTGACTTTGAGATCACAGGAGTGGAAGCCGCCACTCGCGGATTGGCTCCGTTATTGCATTTTAAAGTAGCGATCCGCAACCAGCCCGAGACCGAAGCCATCCATACGGCGATGTTGAATGTGCAAATTCAACTCCAATCGCCGCAGCGGTCCTACAGCGCCGAGGAGAAGGAGAAGCTGGGAGAACTCTTTGGCAAGCCGGAACGCTGGGGGCAAACTTTGCGCAACCGTCTTTGGGGTTTGAGCAACACCACCGTGCGCGGATTTACTGGAACCACCGAAGCGACCTTGCCGATGCCCTGCACTTTTGACCTCAATGTGGCTTCGGCAAAATATTTCCACGGGTTGGAGGGTGGCGACGTCCCGCTTTTGTTTTTGTTCAGCGGTTCGATTTTTTACGAGGGCAAGAACGGCCAGTTGCAAGTGCAGCAAATTTCGTGGAACAAGGAATGCACTTACCGCATGCCCCTCCAAGTGTGGAAAGACATGATGGAAGAGCACTATCCGAATAGCGCATGGATCGGGCTGCAGCGCGACATCTTTGACCGTCTTTACGCCTACAAGCGCAGCCAGGGTTTTACAACTTGGGAGGAAACCATCGCCGGCTTATTGGATGCCGAACAGAAGACGGCGGTGGCGGTATGACTTCGCCGCTCCTGGATAAAATCGTCAATGCGGTCCTTTACGAGGGCTACATTCTTTATCCTTACCGGGCGTCGTCGGGGAAAAACATGCGCGAACGTTTTACCTTTGGGCGGGTATATCCCAAGGACTATAGCGATTCGCAGAAGGGCGCCGAACCCTGTGTGTGCCAGACGGAATGTTTGCTGCGATCGAAAGACAAAGCGGCCACGCTGGAGGTGACGGTCCGTTTTTTGCAACCGATGTGGCGGGAAGTCGGTGAAATCAGGGACGGCACGGAAGCGACGTTTCGGATGGTGCGCGAATTGACGGTGGAGGGCGCCGTCTATCAATCGTGGCAGGAAGCCATCGAGCGGCAAATCACGGTGAAGGCGGGTAGTTCGCCGTTTTCCTTCGCGGCTTCCACTGCTTTGGAGCCTCTCGGCGCGGAAGGCGAGGCGGCGATCAGAAGGCGGCATGAAGCGCTGGCCGGTGTGGTTGAGGTTGAGGTCCTGCCCGTCGCGGAGGAGGTTTTTAAAGTTACCGTTCGCATCCTGAACCGGACACCGGTCAGCGATTCGCAGTGCGCGGACCAAGACGCCGTGATCATGCGAACGTTTGCTTCCACGCACACGATTCTGCATGCGCCCGGCAGTGAATTTATTTCGCTGCTCGATCCGCCGGCTGAAGACAAGGAACTCGCCGGCCATTGCAAGAATATCGGCACCTGGCCCGTCCTGGTGGGTGACGAAAAGCAGGCCGAGCGCGAGACCATGCTCTCCTCGCCGATTATTCTTTATGACTATCCACAAATCGCGCCCGAAAGCGTGGGCAGCTTTTTTGACGGAACGGAAATAGATGAAATGCTTACCTTGCGGGTTATGACTATGACGGAGAGCGAGAAAGCGGAGATGCGGCGCGTGGATGAATTTGCGCGTAAAATCTTGGAGCGGACCGAATTGGCCGGGGCGGACAATTTGATGAAGATGCACGGAATCATGCAGAAAGTTCAAACCATGGAAGATTTCTTTAATCACGCGTCGCGGCTTGAGACTGTTTCGGTGGCTGGCCACGAATTGCACGCCGGCAGCAGTGTCCGCATCCATCCCAAAAATCGCGCGGACGCCTTCGACATGATGCTCGCCGGAAAAACTGCGGTCATCGAAGCCATTGAACAGGACGCCGAAGGCCGCGTTCATCTGGCCTTGGTGCTGGACGATGATCCGGGCAGGGACCTGGGTTTCGCGCGCCAGCCGGGGCATCGTTTTTTTTATGACCTCGACGAGGTCGAGCCAGTCGAGGAACCCGCATGAAAAAGATCCTCGTTGCCGGCATTGGAAATATTTTCCAGGGCGACGACGCCTTCGGCTGCGAGGTTATTCGCCACCTGAATCCTGGCGCATTGCCGGAGGGGGTCACGGTGAGGGATTTTGGCATCCGCAGTTACGATCTGGCCTACGCCCTGAACGACGGCTACGCGGCGGTCATTCTGGTGGACGCCGCTGCGCGGGGCGAACCGCCCGGCACCCTTTATTTGATGGAGCCGGAGGTGGATCGTCTGTCTGACTTCGATCGCTCGGCAGTCGATGCCCACACCATGAACCCCGTTTCTGTCATTCAAATGGCCAAAACCCTGGGCGGCGTGAAGGGAAAATTATACCTCGTGGGATGCGAACCGGGGGTATTGGAAAGCGAGGGGGAGACGGGCCTGAGCGCGAAAGTCGAGGCGGCAGTTCCTGAAGCGCTGGCCATGATTACCACATTGGTCAAACATATTTTGGATTCGGAAGAAAAATTGGCAATCAACGTGCCGGCGGCATGAAAGGAGAATTATGGAAACTGTGCTTATCATCCTCGGAGTAATCGCAGCCCTCGTGATTATCGGGGTCATCATGATGTTCCCGGAACTCAAGCGTTATTATAAAATTCGGAATATGTAAGAAGAGAGCCACTTATGAAAATATCATCAGTGCCGGTGCAGGCGGACCATCAACCGGCGGTCAAAGAAATTCACGTCATCTGGATGACGACTGGGCTGAGTTGCGATGGCGATTCAGTTTCCGTGACGGCGGCTTCATTGCCGAGCATCGAGGATGTGGTCATGGGCGCGATTCCCGGCCTGCCCAAAGTGCATTTGCATAATCCCGTCCTGGCTTACGAATGCGGCGATGATTTCATGAAGTGGTGGCACATGGCCGCCGAAGGGCGATTGGAGCCGTTTGTCCTCGTCCTGGAAGGATCGGTGCCGAACGAGAAAATCAAATCGGAAGGGTATTGGGCGGCGATGGGCACCGATGCCAAGACCGGCCAGCCCATCACCACCAACGAATGGATTGACCGGCTTGCGCCCAAGGCGACGGCGATCATTTGCGCCGGAACCTGCGCCACCTACGGAGGCATTCACGCCATGCAAGGCAATCCCACCGGCGCGATGGGCCTGGCGGATTATCTCGGCTGGAATTGGAAGTCCAAGGCCGGGCTGCCCGTCGTCAATGTGCCCGGCTGCCCGGTTCAACCCGATAACATGATGGAGACGCTATTGTATCTGCTCTATCAAGTGGCGGGACTGGCGCCCATTATTCCTCTTGACGATCAGTTGAGGCCGACGTGGCTTTTTGGGAAAACAGTCCACGAGGGTTGCGATCGCGCCGGTTATTATGAGCAGGGCGATTTCGCGCACGAATACGGTTCGCCCAAGTGCCTGGTCAAGATCGGGTGCTGGGGCCGGTGGTCAATTGCAACGTCACCAAGCGCGGCTGGATGGACGGCATCGGCGGCTGTCCGAATGTGGGCGGCATTTGCATTGGTTGCACCATGCCGGGGTTTCCCGATAAATTCATGCCGTTCATGGACGCGCCTCCGGGTTCGGCGGTCTCGTCTTTTGCCAGCGGGATTTACGGCTCAGTCATTCGTTACCTGCGCGCCATTACCAATCACACCGTCAGTCAAGAACCGAAATGGCGGCATCCGCGAGCGGAACTCACCACGGGCTACGACCCCAAATATTACGGCAACGGAGATCAACACTAAAAACCTAACTCTAAAAAATTATGCCTGCCATAGTCGAACCCGCTCCAAAAAAAGCTGCGGCCTCGCCCGCCAGCGATCTCGTCGAGATGTCGTGGGACCCCATCACCCGCATCGTGGGCAGCCTGGGTATTTACACCAAGATTGATTTTGCCCAAAAGAAAGTCGTCGAGTGTTCCAGCACGTCGTCGATCTTTCGCGGCTACAGCATCTTCATGCAAAACAAAGACCCGCGGGACACGCATTTTATCACCAGCCGCATTTGCGGAATCTGCGGTGATAATCATGCGACCTGCTCCGTGTACGCGCAGAACATGGCTTACGGCATCAAACCCCCTCCGCTGGCCGAATGGATTATCAATCTGGGCGAGGCCGCCGAATACATGTTCGACCACAATATTTTCCAGGACAATCTGGTGGGGGTCGATTTCTGCGAATTGATGGTCAAGGAAACCAACCCGGGCGTTTGGGAAAAGGCGCAAAAGACCGAAGCGCCCCACGCCAAAGACCACGGCTATCGCACCATTGCCGACATTATGAAATCCCTCAATCCGTTCGAGGGAGAATTCTATCGCGAGACGCTGCAAGTCAGCCGGCTGGCGCGGGAAATGTTTTGCCTCATGGAAGGCCGGCACGTCCATCCGTCCACGCTTTATCCGGGCGGAGTGGGCACGGTTCCCTCCATCCAGATTTTCACCGACTATCTGGTGCGGTTGATGAAGTACGTCGAATTCATGAAAAAGGTCGTCCCGCTGCATGATGATCTTTTCGATTTCTTTTACGCCGCGCTGCCGGGCTATGAGCAGGTGGGACAGCGCCGTATTTTGCTGGGATGCTGGGGATCGTTCCAAGACCCCAATGCCTGCGACTACCAGTATAAAAACATGGATAGCTGGGGCAAAAAAATGTTCGTCACGCCGGGAGTGGTGGTGGACGGCAAACTGGTCACCACCAATCTTGTTGACATAAACCTGGGCATCCGAATTCTCCTCGGCTCCTCCTACTACGAAGATTGGGCCGAGAGCGGCGAAGTCTTTGTCAAGACGGACCCGCTCGGCAATCCGGTGGACAAACGGCATCCGTGGAATCAAACCACCATTCCCAAGCCGCAGAAGCGCAAGTTCGGCGAGAAATACACCTGGGTCATGTCGCCGCGATGGTTCGACAAACGCACCGGCGATCATTTGGCCCTTGATACCGGCGGCGGCCCCATGGCGCGCCTCTGGGCGACCGCGCTGGCCGGCTTGGTGGACATCGGCTACGTCAAAGCGACCGGCAACAGCGTGAAAATGCGCCTGCCCAAAACGGCCCTCAAGCCGGAGGTCGAGTTCGAGTGGAAAATTCCGCAGTGGAGCAACGCCATCGAGCGCGACCGCGCTCGCACTTATTTCCAGGTTTACGCGGCTTGCGTGGCGCTTTATTGCGTCGAGCAGGCGCTAAAGGAAGTTCACGCGGGTCGGACAGAGACGTTCACGCCTTTCAAAGTGCCCGAGGAAGCCATCGGCTGCGGTTTCCATGAGGCGGTGCGCGGAGTGCTTTCGCACCATCTTGTCATTCGCAACAAACGCGTCGCCAATTATCATCCCTATCCGCCGACGCCATGGAATGCCAGTCCGCGCGACACTTATGGCACGCCGGGGCCGTATGAAGACGCGGTGCAGAACACGCCGATTTTTGAGGACAACGGTCCCGACAAATTCAAAGGCATTGACATTATGCGCGCAGTGCGCAGTTTTGACCCGTGCCTGCCCTGCGGCGTCCACATGTATTTAGGCGGCGGAAAAGTCCTGAAAGAAATGCACACTCCGACCGCGCTGCTGGGGCTGGCCAAAAAATAACTCTATGACCACGACCATTCCCACCATCAAGGCATCGCCCGAGGAAATCTATGATATCGAACTCGAACACAGTTTGCTCGAGGCCAACGCCAAACTCGCCAAGGGCAATCGCGCCCTCTTGGACAGCCGTGGCATCGTCTCGATTGATTTCATGGGCGCCATCGGTTCCGGCAAAACCACGCTGATCACGCGCCTGGTTGAAAAAATGAAATCGCGCGTGGGCGTCGCCGTCTTTAACGGAGACGCCACCATCAGCACCGACTACGACAAAGTGGCAGGGCAGGGCGTAACCATCGTCCAAATCGCCACCGTCAACGGCTGCCACCTCGATGCGAATCTGGTGGGCAAAGCGCTTAAAGGAATCGACCTCGGCAAAATCGGGATGATCTTCATCGAGAACATTGGCAATTTGATTTGCCCGGCCGAGTTTCCCCTCGGCTCGAAAGCGCGGGTCGTTGTCGTCAGCGTGACCGAAGGCCCTTACATGGTGAAGAAGCATCCGCACATGTTTCTCGGCGCGGAAATTGTCGTCATCAACAAACTCGATTTGGCCGAAGCCATGGGCGTGAGCATCGCCGAGCTGACTCGCGACGTTCATACCCTCAAGCCCGACATCAAAGTCATCCCCACCAGTTGCAAAACCGGGGCGGGGGTGGACGAAGTCGCCGCCGCTCTTCTGGCCGTCCGCGACCGGTAGGGCGGCACGATGCATGAATTCTCCATAGCGACGCAGATTTTGGAGAGCGTCCTGGAATTTGCCGAGGCGCGCCCTTCCGAGGAGGTCCTCAAAGTGCGCTTGGAGATCGGCGAACTCATGTGCGTCGAAGCCGGGCAACTGCGCTTCTGCTACGACTCCATCAAAACGAACACGCCGCTGAAAAACTCCCTTCTGGAAATCGAGTCCGTGGCCGCCGTCGTGCAGTGTCCGCACTGTCAATACGAAGGCCCCCCCAAATACTGGGACGGCGCGCTGGCGGGAGCTTCCATCGCCACCTTGCAATGCCCCACCTGCGGCAAGGCGGCCGCCGCCATTCAAGGCCACGACTGCGCGATTAAAAGCATTCAATTAAGACGTCCGGATGAATGCTGTTTCGGAACCTGAGCGGCCGTCATACGCGCAAAAGCGGAACTTCCTTCCGCGCTCCAAGACGCTGTCGCGTTGAAACTGGCGTCCGAAATACCGCAAGGTTTTGATAGGGGTACCTCCACCCTCCTATGCACGCTCTTTCTCAAGCGCACGAGCGCGGAACGTCAGTTCCGCTTTGGCCCGGGAACAGGTCTCTCGGCTATTGAAAAATTTTGTCTCGTACTCGTTGGTCTTCACTGCGGCGCGTCCGTGTAATAACCGTCCGGGGTCGGGCGGGTTTCGTCCTGCCACCAGTGTTGAACGACCCAGGCTTCGGCTTTGGCCTCGACGCCTTCGGGAAGGTAGGCGTGGATGGCCAGCTTGAGCGGCTTTTGCGACCATCTTTTCGCCAGGCGGATTTTATAGACGACCCAGGAACAGCCGAAGGATTGCGTGTTGCCAAATTGCCGGCCGTCGGGAACAGGCACCAATTGCACGTTCTCGTCATCCACGCGCAGGATAGGCTGGACTATCTCTTCGACCGTCGGCGCGTAACGCCATTGGGCCTCGCCACGACGCAAGCGAATGGCCACCGCGAAAATGGCGGGCTTTTCGCCCAAGGCGGGCAGCGTCGTTTCATACGCGTAGGTGCGTGGTTTGAGATTCTTGGCCGCAAATCGCGCCGCATCGGCAAAGCGCACGGTCATGCGCTCATCCAGGGAATTGGTTGACAAGGGCAGGACAATGCCAAGGCGCGCGGCCTCGGCGTCCGAAAGGGCGCGGGTGATGCGCGGGCCGCCCTTTTTTTCCGAAGTCACTTCCAGCATCAAAACCTCGAAGGGACGCAACCAAATATCGAGCATGTCCCCCATCTTGAAAGGGCCGCCATCGCGACGCCGAAGCCCGGCTTGCTCTGGAAAATGCGAGACGACATTCAATTGGGCGCCGTGCGTGGCTTCCAGGCCGAGATTCGTGTCAAGAGGAAGTTCAATCCGGCGCGATTTGAAGTCCGCGTTGTTCAGAAAAATAAAGCCGTGCTCCTTTCGCCCGTAGGCATAGCCATAGACCTGGTTTTCGGCCGGATCACCCAGGATCTCGATGCGGTGCATGAAAAGCGATTCGTTCTGCCGGGCGATGGCGCTCATCCGGGCCAAAAAGGCTGTGTCGTCGTCATTGAGTTGATAGAGGTCGCCCCAGAGGTTGGGGAAGAGCAGGTTGCCGCGACCCAGGTCCATGACCAATCCTTCGCGCCAGCGTTCCTTGCCCATAAAATTTCCCCACCGGCTGTCCGAGAGCCAGACGCCGAGGCTGTCCTTGACCAGCGGCGGAATGGTGGTGGCAAACTGGGCGTTTTGGTCCTGGGCCAGCGTCACGGAGTCCCGGTAGTAAAGGGTCGGGACGGCGCTCGTGCCCGAGCCTTCCATTTCCAAGCCGGATTCAAAAACCATATCGCCATAGAGCGCCCAAAACGGCGAACCCGCCCCCCAATACCAAATGATAAAAATATCCGGCGCGACGGCCCGGGCGCTCTCGGCAACGTCAATCAAATTTTCATACATGGCTTCCACCGAATACTTTCCCGGCAAATGGCCGTGGGCCGTGCTGTCGCAATAATAATTGCCGCCGTCGAACTTGAGCAATCGGACGCCGTTCTTTTGCACATGATAAAGGACGGCGTTCTTGAAAATGCTGAAGTAAGGTTCGGAGGCGAAGCAAAAGTTAATGCCCCCCGCAGTCAAAGGAGAACCCTGGCGGTAGGGCAGGCCGGGCGGGCTGCCGCCGCCATAAGCCGGCGCGTAATCCCAACAAGATTGCGTGGCCCAGCTTGTGCCAAACCACAGTCCGAACTTCATGCCCTCGCTTTGCACTTTGTCAATTATTTTTCCTGGCCCTTCCGGGTAGCAGGTGGGCCGGAAACGGGTCAGGTCCGAAGCGGGATCGGTCCAGCCGGTGTCCAGCGTGAAATAGTCGAATCGAACGCCTTTGCTCCGCAATTTTTCCGTCAGGCCCAGCACGTCGAGCGTCTCCTCGTCGTCCAAGGCCGGACACGCACCCCATTGGTTGTTCATGCCAAAGGGCGTGTAAATCGACAGGACTTTCTTGGGGCGCAGACTCTTGGCCTGTAAATAAGAAACAAAATGCGCCGTGGCGCCTTCCTTGGCCGCCACACTGACCAGCGCGACATGGCTGCGATATGCGCCGCCCGGCTCGATCCGCTTGCCCGGAAAATGGGAAAGTTCCACCCGGTCGTTTTTACCCGAATTGACGCCGGCGGGATGTTCGATGGCCGCGAACACCTCGTCTTCGATAAAGAGCGGTTTGCCGTTGCCGCCGCCGGAGGTGTTACCCGCGGTGGCGAAGTCGTCCAG
>Ga0075522_10000497_pt1 | contig 28397 bp, 26 predicted proteins | sample NGEPerA_FD_74796 | JGI IMG/M metagenome (GOLD analysis project Ga0075522, IMG submission 74796) | Arctic peat soil microbial communities from the Barrow Environmental Observatory site, Barrow, Alaska, USA - NGEE PermafrostL2-A | ecosystem: Environmental > Terrestrial > Soil > Wetlands > Peat ...
CCGCAGTACCGCGCGGTCGATCGAGCCGCTGAACCGTAACGTGCCACGTGCCAACTCGATTTCGATCGCGGGCTTCGGGTCCGCGATCTTCGTCGGCATGCGAGATGCGGATCGCGGCTTGACCACCACCGGCAATAGCATCGTTCCCGGCGCGGCGGCTTGGCCGTATCCGCCCTGCTGATACTTCACCACCCACTTGCGCACCATGTTGGCATTGATGCGATGCGCCAGCGCTACGCCGGCCAACGACGCCCTTGGCTCCAGACATTCACGCACGATCGCCATCTTCTGCGCGATCGTGTGCCGCCGTCGTGGTCTACGCTCCTGTGCAGCCGGTGCGCTTCCATGCTCTTGTGCCGCTTCGTCCATGGTGTCCACCTATTTCGTAGCGGACACCATCTTCACGCCTATCAGCGCTTCGGTTCAAGACGGTATTGGCCGGACGCTTACGCTGCTGTGGAGTATCAAAAAGAATGCCCGCCTGCCGTGCGACAAGCGGCTGGCCGACGGCTCCTACCTGAGCCGTATCTATCCGTCGGAGAAAGATCGAACACGCCAACGCCACGCAATTTGCCTGCGGGTGATCGAGTACCGCCTGGAAGGCGTGAACGATGCCGAGCCGATCTATCGCCTGGTCACCAGCGTGCTCAACCCGCAACAAGGCCCTGCGGCGGAACTGGCCGCGCTGCACCACGAGCGCTGGGAGTCGAAACCGCGCTGAATGAACTCAAGACCCATCTGCGCGGCGCCAGGATCGTCTTGCGCAGCAAGACCCCTGACCTGGTGCGTCAGGAGTTCTACGGGCTGCTGGTGGCCCACTTCGCCGTGCGTGCGCTGATGCACGAGGTGGCGCTGAAGACGCACGTGGATCCCGATCGGGTGTCGTTCATCCACGCGGTGCGCGTCGTGCGACGCAAACTCCCCGCGTTCAACGCTATTTCCCCTGTGCAGAGGAAAGTGTTGCATGAGCGTGTGCTCGACGAGATCTTGCAGGAGCGAGTTGCCTGCCGCCGCGGCCGGCGCAACCTGCGCGGCGTCAAACGAAAAATGAGCAGACTGGCCGCTGCGACGACCTCATTATCACACCAAACCGCCCCAGCCCGTGAACATCAATCAGGCGATTCAGATCATTAAGTGACGCGTATTGGAGCTAGATGGGAACAACGCGCTAAGGCTCCACATCTAAGACCGAAACACACGCGCCACCGGTGGACTTCAAGCATAGCCTTCGGTGGGATCTAGGCATGGTGCCATGCGATGGAACCGCGACTACTCCTGGAATGGTGCCCGTGCATCGTATTCCCGCACGGCGTCTTCCATGGTCATGAACGCGGCGCCGTTGTCCGCTAGGGTATGGATCAATTTATCAAGCACGATCATCCGGTGACCACGTCCGATCACATAGGGATGAAACGTATACGACAGGACGCCCCAATCGGCGTTGTCCTTCATGTACATGAACTCGTTGATCCAGTTCTCCAAGACGTTGCCCGCGTTCATCAACCCGGGCATCAGGCTGGTCCCTGTGCGCAGAAACTCGAAATGCGGGAAGTCGTCGAGCGCGTAGCTGATCGGCATCTCGATTAGCCGGGTCGGCTTGCCGAATTGGAGCGGCTGCTCGAGCTCGACGATGTCGCCTTGGCGCGCCCGGTAAGGCGTGTAATCGTCGCCCATCAGGCTCGAGTCGTACACGAAGCCATGCTTCACCAGGAAACCGATCGAATGTGGCGACAGATCCCACGACGGGGATCGATACCCACGGGCGTAATGGCCGGACAACTTGTGAATCTGCTCGTTGGCGCGCAGGAGGCCCGCTTCCTCCGCCTCAGCCGTCATGGCGTTGGGCGGCACGTGGGTCCAGCCGTGATGGGCAATCTCGTGACCATCGTCGAGGATCTGCCGACACTGCGCGGAATAAGTCTCGAGCGTGAAACCAGGGATGAACCAAGTGCAGCGCATGCCATGCTTGCGCAGGAGCGACAGGATGCGCGGCACCGCGACCGCGCCAAACTCGCCACGTGAGATCGGCGTCGCCGTCATCATGCCGCGTGCCATCAACCCCGACATCGCGTCGAAATCGAACGAGATACACGCTATGTGCCTTGCCATGGCCAGTCCTTCGTTTGCCTCAAAGGGGGAGCGGGCCCGCGCATCCCAAACCTGCCGATAATGGTAACGCCAGCCCATTTTCACCAAACTGCGCCGCCGATCCGGCATTCTACGTCACGGCATGCGTTTAGCAATGGACATGCCGCGACTTGACATGTTTTCTTACGGGCGCGCGTGACGCCGCCGCAGCAAGTCAATTCCAATAGAGGTATGAGCCTGAACGACTTGGGTTTGGCGTGAGTTTCATGCGGCGTTCCTGGATCGTTTGTGGCGATATTCTCAGCGGCGAGCTCGACTCGCTGATTCTGCCGCACGTCAATAACGCACTGCATGCAACTGTTCTGTGCGAAGTCTGGCAACGCCACCCGAACGCGCACATCGTGATGGTGCTCGACGGTGCGGGCTGGCACGCCAGCGGCGCGCTTCGGGACCAAGAAATCGCTCGCGCTCGACGCCAGCGAAAGCAGAAATCAGGTCCTGATCGGTTGATCCTCCGCTTCTTACTACAAAATTCGCGTAGAACGAGCGGCCATCACGAATCGAACTCTTCACAACCATAAGGCACTCCTCTTCGAAATTACCCACTCGATTCCGTGAAGAGCCATAATTTCATCCCACACCAATATCGGATGCCCCAATGCAAGAAATGGCGAGCACCGCGAGAAGATGTGTACCCTGTTCACATTGCCTGCAGCTTAACTTGAAGTGTTCCAGTTATCTGATTTTCTTGAGTCACGGCCAGCCCTCGCCGCGACCGACAAACTCCTGCGACAGGCCGAGCCGCAGATCGGCATGTGACTTCAGGTCGGACTGACGCGTAACGCTGGCCGCAACGCGTTGTCGCCTCGCATCGCCAGCACGTTGGTGTGTTGAATCGCAAAGGAACCCCGACAGCGGTGGAGGCCAATACCGTCAGGCCGGTGAGCGTGTGAACGCGGAAGTCTACCGCCGTAGGTGTGGGGCGCTCGCGACTACGTTGTCAACAATTTGGTGCGGATGATTCGAGAGAGCGACATTTGGCGCGATACCGCGCAACCTGAAAGTCTCCATGTCATCGACGGCCTCCCCATCATCGCTGCAGGCGACCTTGTAGTTGGCGCGGGCTGCCGCCGCGCTTACCTTGCCATGCGCGACGTCCTGTGCCACGGCACGGGGCTCGCGCGCCGCAGGCGAGCCGAGGCCACCGCCGCCCGGCGTGACGATGCGGAGCAGATCACCCTGCTGCATCCGCCGCTCCGAAAACGTCGAGTGCAGCGTCTGCTCCGACGCGGTTCCCGGATTAAGCACATAGGCGCCCAGTTGTCCCGCGTGGCCGCCGTCGCGCCCCTGTGCGGCAAACTTTTGCCGCGCGCTGCGGACGGAGAGTACGACGTCATCGCCGAGGATGCGCAGATCGCGATAAACGCCACATCCTCCGCGGTACTTGCCGGCCCCCCCGGAATCTGTACTGACTTCGTAGCGCTCGACGCGGACCGGAAACTCGATCTCCATCACCTCGATCGGCAGGTTGGCAGTATTCGACATGTGCACCTGCACGACATCCATCCCATCGCCATCGCAGCGCGCACCCTGGCCACCGGCAAAATTCTCATAGTCGACGAAGTAGCGCTGCCGATCGGCTGTCGTACCTGCAAGGATGATCCCCTGATATGGGCCGGACGCAGCCAACGCGCGCTCCGGCGCCGCCTGACCCAGTGCATCGACGATCACGTCGGCGAGGATCATCGACGTCAGATTGCGCGAGCTCACACCAGCCGGCGAGCGCGGATTCACGACTGACCCTTCAGGTGCGATCACGCTGACCGGCCGGAACATCCCTTCGTTGATCGGCACGTTCGGGTCGCTCATGGCCTTGAGGCAGTAGTACACGGTGGCCATCGTATGCGTATACGGGATGTTTTTGCCGGTTCCGAGTTGCGCCGCACACTCGGTAAAATCGAACGCAACCGTATCGTCCTTCACGGTAATCGTCACGGCCAGTTTCACGGGGGTATCACTAATCCCGTCTTCGTCCAGCCAGTCGACGGCGCGATATACCCCATCGCGCAGGTTGTCGCGGATGGACGTGCGCAGTCGCCGCTCCGTTGCATCGAGCATTGCGACAATCGAGCGCCTCACGGCGTCCGATCCGTAGCGCACATGCAGCTCGCGCACGCGCTGGATACCGCTCGCGGTCGCGGCAAGCTGCGCGTAGATATCCCCTTCGCTGAAATGCGGCGTGCGCGAATTGAGCAGAAACATTTCCAGCACGTCGGCGCGCAGCTTGCCTTCCGCGAACATCAACACCGGCGGCACGCGGATGCCTTCCTGGAAAATGCTGGTGCAGTCTCCAGATTCGCTGCCCGGCACCCGCCCACCGACATCCGAATGATGGGCGACCGCGGCGGCAAACCCCGCAATCTTGTCATCGACAAATATCGGCGCCGCGAGCGTGCAATCGTTGAGATGCGTGACGCCGACGATGTACGGGTCGTTCGCGAAGAATGCGTCGCCTGGACGCATCTTCGAGAGTGGAAAGCGTTCGCAAATCGCAGGCACCATCCGCAGCATCGAGCCCAGGTGCGCCGGCCCATGCGTGGCGAGCGCCAGTGTGCGACCTTCAAGATCGCAAAGCCCGGTCGAGCAATCCGCGCGCTCCTTCACGTTCGGTGAGTAGGCCGTACGGATCAGGCTTGCCGACATTTCCCATGCCGTGGCCTCCAGTGCGCTGGAGATGATCTCTGTATGGGGATGTTTCATGTGCGCGCAGTCCGCTTTTGCGTGAGTATCAGGTTGCCCCATTCATCGGCAAGTGCGTCGAAATCGGGAGGTATCACCGTCGTGGTGTCCATTTGCTCGATGATGGCCGGACCGGCGATGCGATTGCCGGACACGAAGTCCGAGCGCCTGTATATCGGGCAGCCGACGAACGCGTCCGCTGTTTCGAAGTAGGTCTCGCGCGTGCCGATGGGCGCAATCGCTTTTACCGGCCCTTTAGGCGCGGCGGCGGCGACCAGATCGGGCTTGGGAACCGGCAGCGACGCCTTCAGGCGGAACGTGACGAACTCGATCGCCTCGGTGGGCTTGTCGTATCCATACAGGCGTTTGTGCGCGCCGTCGAAACGGTTGCGAACCTTCTCGAGTGCACGGGTGCCGATGGCACCAGGCTCTACGCGGATCGGGAGCTCGAAGCTCTGCCCCTTGTAACGCACGTCCGCAGTACGTTCCAGCTGTAGGTTCGACGTGTCGAGATCGTTCTGCACGAACGTCGCCGATGCTCGCGACTCCAGCGTCGCGAATATGTCTGCGATCACGGCGGCGCAGGCTTCCAGCGGCCCGCGTACAAGACGTGTCTGACTGAGGTTGAGCTGGATGTCCTTGGTCAGTACACCCATTGCGCACAGCACACCCGGTCCGGGCGGCACCAGCACTTCCATGTCGAGTTCACGCGCGACAGCGGCGGCATGCAGCGGTCCCGCACCTCCGAAGGCGACCAGCGTGAAATCGCTGGGGTCGAAACCGCGCTGGACCGACACGTAGCGGATGGCTTGCGCGATATTGACGTTGGATACCGCGAAGATTGCCGCCGACGCCTCGGATGTGCTGATTCCACGCGGCTGCGCGATCTGCTGCTCGATCGCGTCGCGCGATTTCGACGAGTCGATCGGCAATGCGCCGTCGAGCAAAGAGTGCTGGTTCAGGCGACCGAGTAATACATTTGCATCGGTGACGGTTGCTTTGGCACCTTCGACGCCATAGCACGCGGGACCAGGCGAGGCACCGGCGCTGTGCGGCCCGATGCGCAGCAGCAAGCCTGCGTCGATCCACGCAATGCTGCTGCCGCCAGCGCCCACGGTGTGTATGTCCATCGACGTCGAGCGAATAGGCAAGCCATCAATGGTCCGTCCATGAGCGACATCTGCACGTGCATCCTGGATCAGGCAGACGTCGGTACTCGTGCCGCCCATGTCGAACGTGATGATGTTCGGGCGTCCTGCCATCGCAGCGTGGTAAAGCGCGCCACTAACACCGCCGCTCGGTCCAGAGAGCAGCAAATCGATTGGACGCTGGATCGCGAGCTCCGGCGTCACGACGCCGCCACCCGAGCTCATGACGAAAGGCGGGTCCGGAATGCCAAGCGCCCGCACCTCCTCGGTAAAGCGCGTCAGGTATGCCTTCATGATCGGCATCAGGTAGGCATTCACCACCGTCGATGACAGGCGCTCGAATTCGCGAAATTCGGGGACAAGCTCCTGCGAAGATGTAACTGCGACCTGCGGATGGCGCGCCCGCACCACCTCGAGCACCCGCACCTCGTGCACGGGATTCGCATAGGAGTTCAGGAGGCACACCGCGATGCTCCGCACGCCCCGCTCGACCAGTGTATCTAACGCGTGCGCGATTGACGTCTCGTCGATGGGTGTCGCGACCGAACCATTGGCATCGACCCGTTCGACGACCTCGAGTCTGCGCTCCCGTGGGACAAGCGGCTCGGTTTTGCACACGAAGAGATCGAACAGGTGCGGTCGCTTCTGCCTGCCGATTTCGAGGAGATCGCGGAAACCGGCCGTCGTGATTAACCCGGTGACGGCGCCCTTGCGCTCCAGCAATGCGTTGGTCGCGACCGTGGTGCCTAATCCGACGAATTGCACGCTGGCTGCTGTGGAACCGGCCTTCTGCAGGATTTCGCGAATGCCGCGAATCGGCGCGCGATAAGGATCCTCCGGCGTCGACGGCAGTTTGTGCCGCAACGCCCGGCCGTTGGCCTCATCGAGCAGATACAAGTCCGTGAAAGTGCCGCCGACGTCGATCCCGATGCGGATGGTTCGTTTGCCCGATTCACCTGCCATGAATTCGCGGTCCGGGGGTTCGGCTCGATATGGCTGTGCTGTTCGCATCCATCAATTAAATTTCTCTCGGTTCAATAGTTCATTGCGGCGTCACATCGGGCTCTTGTCGATGCCCGCCTGCTTGAGTACCTTCGCCGCCTGCTCCATATCGACCTTCATCGACGCAGCGAATTGTTCCGGCGTGCCGCCGGTCGCATCGACGCCCACCGCCGCGAAATGCTCGATGACGTCTGGCGACTTGAGGATGCTGACCACATCCGCATTGATCTTGCGCACGATGCCGGGTGGCGTGCCCACCGGCGCAAAGACTCCGTTCCATGAATAGGCGATGAAGCCCGGATATCCGGTTTCGACGCCCGTGGGCACATCCGGAAGTGCGGGCGACCGATGCGGCGCGCTGATCGCAAGCGGACGTACCTTCCCCGACTTGATGTAAGGAACGATCGACGCCATCGTAGCAAAGCTCACCTTGATGTCCTGGCCGCCGATCAGGTCGGTGAGCGCCGGAGCGCTGCCTTTGTACGGAATATGGGCAAGCTTTACGCCGGACGCGGACTGGAACAACTCTCCGGCGAGTTGCGTCACGGTGCCGGTGCCGGACGAGGAATAATTAAATTGGCCGGGCTTCGACCTTGCGAGGGCGACGAATTCGGCGACGGTCGTGGCAGGCACCGACGGGTGTACGACGAGGACAACATACTGGTTGGCGATCGAAACGATCGGCACCAAGTCCTTCAGCGTGTCGTATGGGAGATTAGTGAAGAGATTGGGCGCCAGGATCATGTGATCGGACGACCCGACATACAGCGTATAACCATCCGGCGCGGCCCGGATGACTGCGGTGGCGCCGATCGTCCCGTTTCCGCCAGGACGGTTTTCGACGATGACCGACTGGCCCCAGCGCTCGGTGAGCTTTTGCGCGATGATGCGCGCGAGAAAGTCCGTGCCGCCACCGGGAGGAAAGCTGCAGATGATGTGGACAGGTCGATCGGGATACGCCTGCGACCAGCTTGTGACGCTCGTCAGTGCGAGCCCAACGTACACAAGTGCGGCGAACAGGCTGCGCAAGATCAAACGGACGTTCACAGGATCTCCTTAGGGTTTTTGCCGAGCAGGCGTTCGCCGGCAACGAGCAGCGCACGCGTGCAACGGTGTACTCACATGCCGTGAATACTGTTGGTGGCGGAATGTCCGCGGATTTTGTCCGCGTTCGCGAAGCAATATTTCACATCGGGATGCTTTCGCGCGAGCTGCGCCGCGTCGATCGCGACGCAATCAGGCGCTTCGCCGTCGATCAGCACACGGCGCACCAGCGTCGCGATAACGCGCATGTCGTCGGCCCCCATCCCCACGCGGCTGACGGCGGGCGTCCCCAGGCGCAGGGCGCGCCGCTCGGGGTAGGTGGCAGCGAGCGGAACCTTCGTCGTCAGGATGCCTGCGGCCTCGAGCCGCCGGAAACTGCTCGCGTCGTCCGGAAGGCCCGCAGGATCGAGCAGCACGACGTGCGAATCAGTGAAATTCGGCTGCCTGCCGACAACCGGGAGGCCGGCATCGGCCATTGCGCGGGCCAGGCTGCGTGCGTTGCCGACGATCGCCGAAGCGAATGCGTTGCCAAACTGCACGGTCTCCGCGAGCGTCATCGCGAGCGCCGCGATCCGGTTGTTGTGGTAGTTCGAAATCAATGTGGACGTGACACAGCCGATGTGTTCGCCGAGCTCGCGCGTCGCTGAAAGCACGAGTCCGCCGACCGGACCACCCAGCGTTTTTTGCGTCGAGCCCGTCAGCACATGTGCGCCTTCACGAAGCGGATTCTGGAATTGCCCACCAGCGACAAGCCCCAGCACATGTGCACCGTCATATAGCAGCTTGGCGCCGGCCGCGTCGGCAACGCTGCGCAGGTCGGCGACCGGCAGCGGCTCTAACATCCATGCGGTGCCGACGACGATCACGCGAGCGCGTTCGCGCGACGCTTCCCTGCGCAGAGCGGCCAGATCGATCGCACCATCAGATTCGCGGCAGGGAATGTCGACGACGCGCAGGCCTCGCGCGCCTGCGTATCCGCGTTCGCGGTAACTCGAGTGGCCACCGAAGCGCGCCGGCAGCGCCATGATCGTATCCCCCGGTTCGGCCAGCGCGATGAGCGCGAGCCCGTTGGCAAGTGCTCCGCTCATTGCGCGATACTCGACACCTTCGGCACTGAACAAGCGTCCGCTCAACTGGACAACGATCGCATCGATCGCATCGATGAATCCCGCGCCCGCATGTTCCCGCTCACCGGCCCGACCGGACATGATGTGATCGGCCGTGCTCGATGCAAGCAGAGACATCGCTGCGGGGCTCAACCGGTTGTGCGAAGCGACAAGGTTGATGACCGATTCGCTCGCCTCGCCGTGTCCTGCAACCAGCTGATCGATGAGCGCAGCCACGTCTTCAGGTTTGCCATTGCACGCAGCGACTACGTTCGCAAGGGCAGGCGGCGGTGGGTCCGACGGATTCGCCGCCTTGCTCACTTCGCTATCCACGACGATTGCGCTCCGGCGAAACCGCGATGAGGCTACATACTTCCAAGACCATGTGCGAGAGAAGCCGCTGTTCATGGCCTCGGATGTCAATAATGGTAATATTCTTCCAATATAACGCACACTGTCAAGCCGTATTCGGCAGCACAATTCCGGAGATTTGATGGCGTCGGACGAATTGACTCACGCTTCCGGCGACGGCGCAAAGGTCGACTCAAGCTCGCTTCTTCGGGGCCTCGCGTTATTGGAGGTGCTGCAAAGGGCCCAGCGGCCACTCTCGGCAACCGAGCTCGTCGAAGCCACGCAGCAACCGCTCAGCACCGTCCACCGGCTGATGCAGGTTCTGATGGGAAGCGACTACGTCTATCGAGACGGTAACAAACGCTATTTCGCGGGGCCGAAGGCGCTCGCGCCGCTGCATCTGTACCACCCGTTGAATGTATTGCGCCGAGAAGCACGCGAGCCGCTGCGGTCGATTCGCGAACAGTTTCGCCAGACATCTTCGATCCTGGTGTTCCTGGGAGCCGAGCGTTTGGTGCTCGAACTCGCTGTCGAAAACGACTCGCTCTCGCCTTATCACGCAACCCATCTGCGCAGCGCACTGAATGGCGGCGCAAGTGGCAAGCTGCTGCTTGCCAACCTGTCGCCGGATGAGCGCACACGCGCGCTCGGCACCGAACCATTGCTGAAACCCACGCGCAACACAATCGATGACCTCTCGAAGCTCGAAGCGGAGCTCGATGTCGTTCGCACGCAGGGATTCGCGGTCGCCATCGACGAGGCCCATCTTGGCCTAAGTGCCGCCGCGGCACCGATTGCCTCCGAAGGCGGCCACGTCGTCGGTTGTTTCGTAGTTTCCGGACTCAGCGTTGGCTTCGGCCCCGACAGGGTGTACGAAGCGGCGCATTTCCTGAAGTCCACCGCGGATGCGTTTTCGCGAGGCTCGTCCGCAGTGCGTTCCATCGCCATGCTGGTCGGTCGCGATTTCGACGCGATGCCCGCGTTTTGCCGGTAGCCGGCAGTACAGATCGGGATCTAACGTGACAGCGGCGCCAGCGGGAACGGTATGCCGTCAGGAATCGAGGTGACGCTGTGTTTCGAGCGGCTGAGTATCCGGGTCGAGCTCGTCCCGCGCAGATGAAGAAATTGTTTTATTCACGATTTATTAAACAGACTCTTCACGGAATCGAGTGGGTAATTTCGAAGTTTTTTAGAATTTCGGAAGCATGCAGGTGAGAACTTTCAGACGCGGCAAGCTACCGCGAGGGCTGCGCCTTTGCGAAATCACATCAAACATGCCCCGGCTTTCGCCGGGGCATTGTCGACGCGAACGTCGCTCTCTATTTAATACTTGCGGCTCACCACCATTTGCCAAATGATCGGCTACAGCGGTGCATGCTGGTGATGATTCTGAGGAGGCGGCGGATGCCCGTGCACTGACACATCCTCGTGTCCACAGACGGTGCATCGATAGATGCCTGAGTACGGCGTCGGCTGACCAGGAGAATAGACTCAATTGTCTCGAGCCTTAATTCGTTCATATCGATCACCATTTCTCGGTGATCGATCCAACGCACTCATTTCAGCCTCCTATGCCGTTGGAAACACGGCCCCGTTTCAGCCTCCTATGCCATTGGAAGAGGCTCCCCGGCGACGGCGGCGCTGCATGCGCTCATGCTGTCGTCGGTGGTGGCGGCTATTCGACCTTGCGCCCTACATTCCCGGCAACGGCGAAAGCTCCATGATTTCGATCGTCGCTTGGGGAATTTGCAAGTGCGGATGGTTGACGAACGGCTTGGTCGCCGCTTCGTGTGAATCGGCTTGCACGATCGAATACAGCATGACCTCGTTGCGCGTGTCGGACACGCCGCGCGCATCGACCTGTTTGGTCTTGCCCGCGCCCGCGCCGACATCGGCGAAGATCTTCGCGTTGTCCTTCATGCATTTCTGCCACTCGGCCATCATCTTCTCTTAGTCGGCCTTGCGCTTCGCAGGCTCGGCCTTTTTCCATTCGTCGACGACGGACACGGGCGCGAGATACAGAACCATATATTTCTTCATATGCGGCTCCTCGAGATTGACCGATGGAAATTGTCATGGGGTACAACGCGCGACTCACTGCGACTCGCGCCGCGCCTCATTGCTGCTAGACAATACTCGCGGTGCGTAAGTTTCAGGTTCGCGGGCGACGACCAAGTGCCCCCGACCGCCGCGCCGCTGGCGGACTTCGGGCGCGATTGTTGCGTCCTTCCTGCTCACGATCCGATACGCAACCTGCATCGCCGCCATCGCCGTGTGTGTGACCGGCTGCACGCCGTCGACCATCGCGCCGGAGCCTTCGACCGCCAACGTCCCCGCCGTCGAGCGTACCCGCCTGCCCGACGTGCCCACGCCGCCCAAGGTGCCCAGCGAAGTCGTTGGCGCGCCACCGGTTTCGGCGCCCCCCGCCGTTGTTGCCCCCCCAACACGTTGTATGTGTGCGTGATCGACAAGGGAGGCGTGCGCAGGCAGACCGCGATCGAGTTCGCAGCCAAGGTCGACGCGCTCTGTGCGAAGCATCCCGAAATGGGACGGTGCCAGTACGAACGAAACATCTACCGAAGCGCCGGTGGACGCGTGTACGCGGCCAACGGCGACGAGATAACCATGGCCACCGAAGCGGAGTACGACAAGAAGGTGATGCGGGTGCGGTTCACGGCGAATTGAGTTGTCATTCCCCGTACAAGTCGCCGTCGTTCCCGCCCTATGGCGCCAGCATCCTGGTGACTAGAGGCCGGTGCGCCAAACGCTCGATGCAATCGTCAGGGGCCGTCCGACTTCGGCACTCCGCCATAGCTTACCCACGGTGCGGCAACCAGGTAGCCGGCATCGACGGCGACATTGACGCCGGTGATCGCTGACGCCATATCGCTGGCCAGGAAGCCGACGGCCGCGGCGACCTCGTCGGCCTCGACCAGTCGTCCGAGGGACGCCCCTCGGATCATGAGCTCGAGGTTCATCGTCCCGTTGGCGATCCCCCTGTCCAACCCTGGCGTTCGCGTGAACCCGGGCGAAACGGCATTGACGCGCACGGCTGCCGCCCCCCATTGCGCCGCGAGACCTTCCGTCAAGCTGATCACCGCGGCCTTTGCGGGTCCATAGGAATGCACGGGTGCGGACCGCATGCCGGCCACTGATGCAATGTTTACGATCGATCCCTTGCCACGTTGCGCCATCGCCGTACCGAATACGGCGCAGCAAACGTAAAGGCCCCTCAAGTCCACTTGCTGGACCAAGTCCCACTCTCGCATCGACAACGCAGCCGGCGGCGCGATCCGCTGCAACACACCGGCGCAGTTGACCAGGATCGTAATCGGACCGATCTTTGTTTCGATGAGCGCGGCCGCGTCGCGGATCTGGCGTTCGTCAGCGACATCCATCGTCACCGGATGTGCGCCGATCTCGCGGGCGAGCGTCGTCGCCGCGTCCACGTTGCGATCAGCGACGACCACGACACCGCCTCGTGCGGCGAAAAAGCGGGCGCACGCAGCGCCGATGCCACTTGCACCTCCAGTGACCACCACCCTGTGCCGGTTGAAGTCCACCTTGGTTTTCGCGCGAGACTGGTAAACAGCGGTCAGGCGCGGCGCCTGAAGTTCGGATCCAGCCGGTCGCGAAGCTCGTCACCGAGCACGTTGATACACAGCACGCACAGCATGATGGCGATGCCGGGGAACGTAACAACCCACCACGCCAACTGAACGTACGGGCGGCCATCCGCGACCATCGTTCCCCACGTGGGCGTGGGTGGCGGTACGCCTACACCCAGGAATGAAAGCGTCGATTCGAGCAGGATGGCGGCCGCCACCTGCAGGCTCGCAAGCACGATGATCGTGTTGGCCAGGTTCGGCAACATGTGTTTGAATAGTATCCGCGTTCGGCTGCAGCCTATCGCATACGCCGATTGAATGAAGTCCCTTTCGCGGATGGAAAGGGCCTCGCTTCTCACCATCCGGGCAAAGGGCGCCCAGTAGATGAGTCCCACGAGAAGGATCACGTTAGTCAGGCTGGGTCCGACCGTCGCGGCGATCGCCAGGGCGATCAGGATCGAAGGCATCGCGAGGAACAGATCGGTGGCACGCATGATGGCTTCGCCGCCCCAGCCACTCAACATGGCGGAAACGATTCCAAGCGGCACGCCGATCGCCAACGCGAGCGAGACCGAGGCCACGCCCACCAGCAGCGAGACGCGTCCGCCCGCGATCAGGCGACTGAACAAATCCCGTCCGAGCGCATCGGTTCCGAGCAGATGCACCGATGAGGGTCCCAGCAGGAACTCATCCAGGTTTCCGCGATTCGGATCGTAAGGGGAGATGACGTTCGCGAAAATGGCGGCCACGACGACAACCAGCATGAAAGCCGCGGGAACCCAAGTCATCCAGCGGAATCGCCGCCGGCGCGGCGCGTGATTCACCGTGCTTTCGGGCGCAGTCTCGATTTCCATCAGCGCCGTCTTCCGTAGCGGATGCGCGGGTCCAGTACGGTATAGAGCAGATCGGCGATGAAGTTCACCGCCAGGAAAACCATACCCATGAACATGACCGCTGCCTGGACGAGCGGAAAATCGCGGCTGTAGACGGCATCGACTGCGATCTTGCCGACACCCGGCCACGTGAAGACGGTCTCGGTGACCACGGCGCCACGCAGGATGGACGCCGCCTGCAATGCCGTGATCGTCAGGATCGGTACCGCGGCATTCTTGAGTGCGTGCACGAGCGTCGCACGCCACGGTGAAGCGCCTTTGCTGCGCGCCGTGCGTACGTAATCAGCCTCCAACGCGTCGAGCATCGATGAACGCGTCACGCGCATGATCGCCGCGGCCACGTATCCCCCGAGCGTCACCGTGGGTAGGACGAGGTGGCTGATGTCTCCGTAACCCGAGCTCGGAAACAGCGGAAAGTGCAACGAAAAGATCAGGATCAGCAGGATTCCGAACCAGAACGTCGGCATGCTCTGGCCGATCAGCGCAACCATCTTGCCGGTATGGTCGATCCACGAATCGCGCTTTACTGCGGACAGGATGCCCAATGGGAGCGCGACCAGCAATGCGAATGCAAGCGACGACACGCACAAAATCAGCGTCGCCGGGAATCGATCCAGGATGATTTGCGCAGCGGGCTGCCCCCACTTGATCGACTCGCCGAAATTGCCCTGCAATGCATGGGTGAGAAAGCGCCAGTACTGCACGTGCAGCGGGCGGTCGATTCCCAGTAACGTGCGAATTTTCGCGAGATCTTCCGGCCGCGCATCCGCCGGCGCCATCAGGCTCACCGGATCACCGGACAGATGCGCGAGCGCGAACACGATGATGCTGAGGCACAGCAGCGTGAGGAGCGTTTGCAGCAATCGCTGCAGGATGTATCGGGCGGACATGGAGGTCTTCGCTAGCCTGCCGGACCGCGCGGGTCAATCGATCGCCACCATGCGATCCGCCTGCTCGCGTCGCAACCCGCTCGTCTCAACGCAGATGACATGACGCCCAATGACCGGGCTGGACTTCGCGAAGAAGCGGCGCTTCGACTTTGCACCTGGGCATCACGTAGGGACAGCGCGTATGAAAGTGGCAGCCCGTCGGCGGGTTGATCGGATTGGGCAGTTCTCCGGGAAGCAGGATCCGGCTGCGACGATTCCTTCGCGGTTCGGGACGCGGCACGGCGGACATCAGCGCTTCCGTGTACGGGTGCTGGGGCGTCCCGAACAGCTCGCGGCGGCCCGCCAGCTCGACCACCTTGCCGAGATACATCACCGCCACGCGATGACTCATGTGCTCGACAACGGACAGGTCATGCGCGATGAACAGATACGAGATGCCGAGCTCATCCTGGAGATCCATCAGCAGGTTGACGACCTGCGCCTGGATCGAGACGTCGAGTGCGGAGACCGGCTCATCCGCGATGATCAGCTCGGGGCCAATGGCGAGGGCGCGGGCGATGCCGACACGCTGACGCTGACCGCCGGAGAACTCGTGCGGATAGTTCTTCATCTGGTCGGGCCGCAGGCCTACCCGACGAAACAGCGCCGCAATGCGGTCGCGCTTTTCCTGTCCGGCGGCGACACCGTGCACCGCCAGCGGCTCGCCGACGAGGTCGCCCGCCGTCATGCGCGGATTCAGCGAGGCATACGGATCCTGGAAGATGATCTGCATTCGGCGCCGGTACGGCAGCATCCTCTCGCGCGACAGGCCCGCAATGTCGTCGCCATCCAACTGCACGGTGCCGGCGGTCGGCTCGATCAGGTTCAGTATCGCGCGGCCCACGGTGGACTTGCCGCAACCACTCTCGCCCACCATGCCCAGCGTTTCGCCCCGTCCGATCCGGAACGAGACGCCATCGACTGCGTAGACGACGCTTTGTCCGCGGCGAAGCAGGCGGCCGCCGACCGGAAAATGCTTCTTCAGCCCTTCGACCTGCAGCAAGGGGACGGCAGTCGGTTGCGGAACGGAAGCGTGCGTTGTCACGGCTGTCGATCGGTTCGTCAGTTGACGACGTCAGCATCCGGCTTGCTGTTCCAGCACGCCGCCGAATGACGCAGCGCCTTCGGCAATATGGCCGGTGAATCCTGCGTGCATACCGCGGAAGCCAGGACGCATCGCGGCGCGAAGGCGCAACCGGTGGGTCGATTTCGCAGTGAAGGAACCGTCCCTTCGATGGCCAGCAGCCGATGCTTGGCGCCGTCATCCAGTGACGACCCCAGCTTCGGAATGGCGCGTATGAGCCCTTGCGTATAGGGATGCCGCGGATCGGCGAAGAGATCGGCGACGTCGGCCTCCTCCACCACTCTTCCGGCATACATCACCACGACCCGATGCGCCGTCTCGGCGATCACACCGAGATCATGCGTAATCATGATGACCGCCGTGCCGAGATCCTGCTGCAGCCGCAGTATCAGTTCGAGGATCTGCGCCTGGATCGTCACGTCCAGCGCGGTCGTCGGCTCGTCGGCGATGAGCACCTTGGGGTTGCAGGCGAGCGCCATGGCGATCATCGCGCGCTGGCGCATGCCTCCCGACAGCTGGTGCGGATAGTCGTTGATCCGCCGTTCGGCATTGGCGATCTGCACGGTGCGCAGCATCTCGATCGCCCGGTCCCACGCTTCGCGCGGCCTCACCCGATTGTGAAGGCGAATGGATTCCGCGATCTGGAAGCCGATCGTGAAAACCGGGTTGAGCGCGGTCATCGGCTCCTGGAAGATCATCGAGATTTCATTGCCGCGAATGCGCTGCATCGCCGCGTCGTCGAGGCGCGCGAGATCGGTTCCCGCATAACGGACCGAGCCGCCGACGACGCGGCCGGATCGACTGGGAATCAGTCCGAGGATCGACAGCGCGGTCGCGCTCTTGCCGCAACCGGACTCCCCCACCAGCCCGAGCATCTCGCCCCTGCGCAGTGCGAAGGAAACGCCGTCGACCGCGGCGACGCTTCCCGCACCGGTGAAAAAATGAGTCTCCAAGTTCTCGACCTCGAGAACGATGTCCTCAAGTGCCGCCGCAGACCGTGCTTCGGTCAATGGATCGGCGCGATGCGGCGCGTGGCGACCCTCATCGCTCGATTCCCCGCCGCCCGGCGCAGCGATCGGCATCGCTACCGGCGATCGATCGCAGGTCGCTGAGTCATCGCCGAATTCGCAGCGATGCCGCAACATCCGCGCGCCCGTCATCCATCAGTCGTTCAGCCTGACGGTGTTGATTTCCAGTTGGTAGGGACTCCCCGCGCTCGGCTTCCAATCCTTGATCTTGGGACCCGCCGCGAAAGGCGTGTCGCACCAGAACAGCGGAATCGTCTCGCGCTGCTTGTCTTCGATACGAATGAAGTCCTGCAGCAACGCGATGCGCTTCGCCATGTCAGGCTCCTTGCTCTGGTCATTGTAGATCTTCTCGTATTCCGGCCTCGCCGCGTGCCCGTGCGCCCACACGGCACCCGTCGTGTACCAATCGTTGATGATCTTGCCGCCGTCGTCGGGAATCGACACCAGCCCGGAAAAGACGCCCGGCTCCTGCTGCTTGCGGAACGTCATCACGTAGGCGCCCATTTCGACGGGCACGCGCTTGACCTTGAACCCCAGCTGCTCGATGGTGCTGGCGATCGCTTCCATCACTTGGGGCGCGCCTGGAAGGGATCCGGGCGCTTCGGTGATAAGCAGAAACGTGACTTCGCCCGATTGCGGGCCACCCGCGGCGGCTAACAACTCCTTGGACTTGGCCGGATCGAACGCGATCTGCTTGACACCCGGCAGGTACCCGAGCGTGATGGGTGTGAATATTTCCGGCGCGGGCTCGCAAACACCACCCAGAATCGTCTTGGCGATCCCTTCGCGATCGATCGCCTGCGCGATCGCCATGCGCACGCGCGGATCCTTGGCCTGCGGAAACTGCGTGCTATTGAAGAACAAGGCTGAGGTGCCGCTGTACTTCGACATGAAGATGTGGAACTTCGGATTGCTCTTGATGCGCGGAAGCAGCGGACCCGTGATGCCCATGACGATGTCCGCCTCGCCTTTCTCCAGCATCGCAAATCGCGTGAATGGCTCCTTGACCAGTCGTTGCGTCACGTACTGCACGGTCGGGATCGTGCCCCAGTATCCGCTATTGGCCTCGTACTTGTTCCACTCCCCCGCCCGCATGTCGACCAGCTTGAACGGCCCGGTGCCCACGGGCTTTTCGAGAAAGCCCTTGGCGCCGACCTTCTCGTAATAGTTCTTCGGCACGATCGCCTGGATCGCGTACTGCGTCGACGTCAGGAAGGCGGGCCACGGCTGCTTGAGCACGAAGCGGGCGTGATCCGGCGCCACGACATCTACGTGGTCCAGGATGTCTTCGTACGTCTTGCCGTATACGTGCGTCGAGTCGGGCTTGGCAAGCGTCTCGAACGTGAACTTGACGTCGTCGGCGGTGAACGGGTCGCCGTTGTGGAACTTGACGCCCTTGCGCAGCATGAAGTCGATCTGCTTGCCATCGGCACTCACCTTGTACGACGTCGCGAGACCCGGCTGCTTGCCATCGGCGGTGAGGTTGAAGAGGCCGTCGAAGAGAAAATCGTACGTCATCGAATCGGCGATCTGCGACAGCGCGATGGGATTGAATTTCTGGCTCAGGATCGTCGTCGCAATCGTGATCTCGCCCTTGGGTGCGGCAGGCGCCGACAGCGGGAAAAGCGCGAGCACGAGGGTGCACGCGAGCGCCGAGGCGACTCGGGCCGCACGGAAAGCAATAGACATGTTTCCTCCTGTGATCGTTCCGGGGATGCTTGACGTTACCGGCCGACGTAGAAGCGTGCGGCGCAAGGACAAGAAACGGCAAATGGGAAGTCGATTCGATGGTACACACGCGCGCAATCCGGTGTCAAACAATATGATTGCCGAACCATCGTTCATTTTTGTACCCTCGCCATCGGCGGCACGAATGACGTCCATCGCAGTTCCTTCTCGAGCATCAGGCCCAGCGCGATCAGACGGTCTTCCCGGCCATGCGGCGCCACCAGTTGCAGCCCCACCGGGTGACCCTCTGCGGAGAACCCACAGGGAATCGCCAACGCCGGCCAACCCATCATCGTGATCGCGTAGGTGGACATGCAGGTGTCGAGCGCCTCGGGAATATCCTTGCCCTCGATCACTTTCGGTGCGGCCGCGTCAGCGTCGAATCCGACCATCTGCGTGGCCGGCATCGCCAGCACGTCGTGGTGATCGAAAAAGTCGGCACACGCGGCCCACACTCGCGAGCGCGCGATCTCCGCCTTCGCCACGTCGAGCGCCGTGGTGCGTTTCGCGCGCTCGATGGAAGCGATCAAAAGGGCGTTGCCCATTTCGTGAATGCGCTCCAGCCGGCCAGCGTGGAGAATCAGGGTGCGAACGTCCCGCAGAGGGATAACGCTGTCGCGAACGCCACCCATGGGCGGCGCCGCGTCGCGTGTCGACACGCCGATTCCCTCGATCGCCTTGCGCGCCGCTTGCATGACGGTGCGGATCTCGGCGTCGACAGGAAACAGCCCGGCAAGGTCCTCGCTCCATGCGACGCGCAATTGCCGCGCGTCGACATCCGTACCGTCGTACCCCTGCATCGGCGTCAACGGCGAGGCCACCACTGCGCCGCTCATCGTGCGCAACATCAGGTCGAGGTCCGCCACCGTACGGCACATCGGTCCGGCGACGGCAAAGGTATCGAATGGCCAGTTGCTCGGATAGGTCGGAATGAGTCCCGGCGTGCCGCGGAGTCCGACGATGGAGTTGAACGCCGCCGGCAATCGCACCGAACCGCCATAGTCGGTGCCGACGCCGAGCGATGCCATGCCGGTCGCGATCGCCACCGCGGTGCCTCCGCTGGAACCGCCGCTCGAGCGCCCGGGGCACCAGGGATTCAGCGTGGTTCCGACAAACACGTTGCGCGTGTTCATGTAGGCGGCGAATTCAGGCAGGCTGGCCTTGCCTACGATCAGCGCACCGGCCCGCTTGAGCCTGGCGACGAACGACGCGTCACGCTCGGGTACGTGGTCTTTGAACTCGGCGGATCCGTACGTCGTGCGGATCCCGGCGGTGTCGATGTTGTCCTTGATCGCGAGCGGCAGGCCGTGCAGCGGAAGGCGTTCGCCGCGCGTGTAGCGCGCATCGATTTCGTCGGCCTCGCGCAACACGTCCTCCGGCCTGACGGTGACGAACGCGTGCAGTTGGGGATCGAGTGATTCGATCTGCTGGAGAGCTGCTTGAGTCACCTCGCGCGCAGACAGTTGTCCGGCATGCATCAACTGCAGTGCGCGGTTTGCTTCCAGGAATGCGATGTCCTTCATTTCGACGCGGCTCCATGCTTGCCTGCGGGCACGCCTTGCAGGCCGAATTTGACGAACTTCATATAGGTGTCGATGACCTCGGGGGGAATAACGGTTTTCTTGCCGTTGCGACGGCCATGGCGGATCGCGAGATAGCTGCGGGCCGCCATCAAGATGTAGACGATGGTCTCCAGTTCGCTTTTGTCGTATCCGGGAAATTCGCCATTGGCGAGCGATCGTCCAAGGAAGCGCAGATAGCGCCTCGAGACGATCTCGAAGTGCTTCTTGTGTCCCTTGGGGGCAAAGCTTTCCGCCTCGTTGAGTATTGTGAAAAACGACGGCGTCTCTTCCAGGAACGTGAAGAACGCGCGGAAACTGCTTTCCTCGAGCTCTGCGAAATTGCGACCCCCAACCGCGCTGTCATGGATGTGCGTCAGCATCCGCTCTCCCAGCGCGGGCAGCAGCTGGTCGAGCAGGTCCTGGCGTGATTCGAAGTAGTTGTAGAAGGTGCCCTGCGCAAGGTTGGCCTTCTGCGTGATCAGCGCAACCGCGGTATTCGAATACCCGACCTTGCCGACGATTTCCGACGCGCAGGAGAACAGCTTTTCACGCGTGGCCTCGGCCTTGGCGGCGCGACCGCCTTTTGCCGCAGGCTGCTTGACCTTCGACTTCGTGGGCCTGGTTGGAATCTTGGCCTTCGACTGGGTCGTTGCTTTCATCCTGATGCGCGTCGCGGCCGACTTCTGCGGTAGGTTCACGGATGGCTCCCTGGGTGTGTCCACGGTTCAATATCCTCGCGTCATGCCGAGGTCGTGCACGGCAATATAGTTGAGAATCATTTCTTCCGAGACCGGCGCGAACCGGAACAGCCGGACGTCGCGCCACAACCGCTCGGCGTGGTAGTCCTTGGCGTATCCCATGCCACCCATCGTCTGCATCGCGCGCTCCGTCGCATGCGTTGCCGCCTGCGCCGAAATGAGCTTGGCGATGTTCGATTCGCTGCCGAACGGCAGGCCCGCGTCGAACAGCGCGGCCGCTTGCAGGTTCATCACCTGCGCGCATTGCAGCTCCGCGTAGGCTTGCGCAAGCGGGAATTGCAACCCCTGATAGGCCGAGATCGGTGTGGCGCCGAATACGCGGCGCCCGTTGGCGTAGTCGACCCCCAGCCTGATGGCGAGCTTGCCGGCGCCGATGAGTCCGGCGGTGGTGACGATTCGCTCGGCATTCAGGACATCCAGCAGCGCGCCCCACCCTTGATTGAGCGTGCCGACCACTTCATCGGGTTCGATCCGAACGGCATCGAAGAAGACGGATGACGCGGGTAGCGTGTTGGTGCCGAGTTTCTCGATCGTTTGATGCGAGACGCCCTCGCGCGTCGAGTCGATCAGGAACATCGTGATGCCGTCGGTGCGACGCCTGCCCTCCTCGGCGTCGCGCGTCCGGGCGATCACCAGCATCTTCTGCGATGTCGGCACCGCGGTGATCCAGATTTTCTGGCCGTCGAGGCGAAAGCCGTTGCCATCGGCCTTTGCCTTGGTACGGATGGAAAGCGTGTTCGATCCGGCATCGGGTTCCGTCAGCGCCATGCAGAACTGGACCTCACCGCACAGCAGCTTGGGCAGCAGGGCTTGCTTCATCGCTTCACTGCCAAACTTCGAGACCGAAACACCGCCGAATATGGGATTGAGCATGAACAGCTGCGCGATCGTTGCGCCCGCGCCCGCTGCTGCCAACGCTTCGATCGCGACGGCCATTTCCACCATCCCAAGCCCCGCGCCGCCGTAAGCTTCGGGCAGCGCGACTCCGCACAGACCGGCGTCGCAGATCGCGGTCCAGGCCTCGCCGGGAAACTCGTATCGGGCGTCCTTGCGACGCCAATAGTCGAGCCCGAACCGTTCACCGACTCGCTTCGCAGTCTGCGCGATCATCCGTCTTTCTTCTGTCATCGATATATCGTGGTTATCCATGCAAGGCGAGCGCCTTCAATTTTTCGATTAGAGCCGGCAAAGCAGCCGATAGGGTGCTTCGAGATAATTTGCGATCCGCGACAGCACCGCGATGCAGGTCGCGTCATCCACCACGCGCGCGTCACCCGTCAGCACCATACCGACTTGGCGACACGGCACCGGTCGTCGTTCCGCATCGGCACGAAACCCGTCGCGGAGGCTGCCGATGGCCAGGACCAGTGACTGATCGTCCACGATCGCGGGATGGTAAAAGGCGACCCGTTCGCACGCTGCGACATGCACCGCCATCGCCGCATCCGCAATTTCATGACCCGCTCCGCCCGCGGATTGCGCCACGATGGGCATCTCCCGCAACTCCGCGGCGATCTGCTCAACCGACTTGCGCCCCGCGTCGCCGATCACCCGCGCGCGACGCTCCTCCGCCGACGTTTGCACAGCGGTAACGGCGGAGTCCCCCAGCTGCACGCTTTCGCCGCGTTTCCACACGCGATTGGCGGCCGGAAGCTCGGCCAGCGCGCGACCGGCTGCAGCAATGACGAATGGCGTCAGCGGCAAATGCGGCAACGTGGCGTCCTGGTTCAGCTTCGACCGCAGTCCTTCGAGGGCGGACATGTCGACTTCCGCGGTCAACGAGCAATGTCGTGACGCCCGCACCGCGTGAGCGTCGATGTCGCGCGTGCGCGCGACGTCGACCGCCTTGATCCGTCCGTTGGGTCCGCTGCCCCGCACGCGGCGGAGGTCCACTTGTCGCTCACGAGCGAGCACGCGCGCGTAGGGTGTTGCAACGGTCCGCCCGGCGTGCGCCGGCTGCACGTCGACTCGCGCCGCAGCTTCTGCATCGCGACGCGACACCGGCACACCCGAGCCGTGTTCCGAAGCCACGGATTTCGCCGGGCGAGTGTCCGCCATCGTGTCCGATCCCTCGATCGTCGCAACGGGCATGCCAACGACGACGACATCCCCAACGGATATGCTGCCGCGCCGAAATACCCCGCTCGCCTCGGCTTCGATGTCGACGATGGCCTTTTCGGTTTCGACACAGAACAAGACATCCCCGGCGGTCACGTGATCGCCGGAACGCGCCTTCCATTCGGCGACGATGCCCTCGGTCATCGTCAGGCCGAGCTTGGGCATGAGAACGTCGATCGGCACTTCAGCGGCCCCGAAATTCCGGTTTGCGCTTTTCGAGGAATGCGGAACATCCTTCGTGCGCGTCGTCACTGTCGAAGACCAGGCTGACGAGCGCCTGCTCATGCGCCAGAGCGCCGGCGAGCGGCATGTCGCCGCCCGCGAGCAGGCCGCGCTTGAGGATTCGCAGCGTCAGCGGTGATTTCTCGGCGATTTTCGACGCCATCGTCATGACCTCCGCCATCAGTGCCGCGCGCGGCACCACCTTGTTGACAAGCCCGATCGCCAGCGCCGTCTGCGCGTCGATGACGTCGCCGGTGAACATCAGCTCGCGCGCCTTGCAGGGCGCGATCTGGCGCATCAGCCTTTGGCTGCCCCCCGCGCCGGGGAACAATCCCAGCGTGATTTCGGGCACGCCGAGCTTGGCCGAGTCGGCGACAATGCGCAGGTCGGTGGCCAACATCAGCTCGGTCCCGCCGCCCAGCGCCCAGCCGTTCACCGCGGAAATGGTCGGCTTGTCGCATGCCTCGATGTGCCGGAAGACACGATGCACAACGTCGGCGAACTCGAAATAGTGCTGCAGTGCCTTGCGTGAATTGAGGTCCGCGATGTCGCCGCCGGCGACGAATGCGCGATCTCCCGCGCCGGTGAACACGATGACCCGCACGTCGGGATCGTGCTCGGCATCGGCGACGCGGTCATCCAATGCGCGTAGCGTCGCCAGGTCGAGTGCGTTGAGCACTTCCGGCCTGTCGATCGTGATGATCGCGACGGCACCATCGCGCTGCGACCGCACTGTGGCATCACCCATGTTTTTTCCTTTCAAGCACAGACTGCGCGGATCGCCGCCGCGATCGCATCCGCGTCCGGCAGGTAACGCGACTCGAGCGAACGCGCGAATGGCACCGGCATGAATGGCGCGCCGACACGCATGACCGGAGCGTCCAGCGCGTCGAAGCCCTCATCGGCGATGGTCGCCGCGATCTCGGCGCCGACACCGAACGCGCGCACGGCTTCGTGCGCCACGACCACACGATGCGTTCTGCCGACCGACTCGAGAACGGCGCTCTTGTCCCACGGCTGCAACGAGCGCAGGTCCAGCACCTCGACATCGATGCCTTCCTCGGCCACCGATTCCGACGCAGCCACCGCCAGCGCAACGGTGGCTCCGTAGCTGACGACCGTCACGTCCGACCCTGCGCGCGCGGTCCGCAGCCGCCCGATCGGCACCGAGACCGGAGAATCATCGAATTCGCCCATCTGCGCGTACAGCGCCTTGTTCTCGACCACGATGACGGGGTCCGGATCGGCGATCGCGGATCGCAGCAACCCATATGCGTCGCGCGCGGTCGCGGGGCACACGACCTTGAGGCCCGGTATGTGCGCAAACCACGCCTCGAGACACTGCGAATGCTGGGGGCCTGCGTTGAGACCGCCGCCATGCGGAAGGCGCACGACCATCGGCACTCCGCGCTGGCCGCCAAACATGAATCGCGCCTTAGCGCCCTGATTGACGATCGCATCCATTGCGAGCGTCACGAAATCCATGAACATGATTTCGACGACAGGCCTCAAGCCCGAGAGCGCGGCCCCCACCGCGACTCCGGCAATCGTGGCCTCGCTCAACGGCGTGTCGCGCACACGCTGCGCGCCGAAGCGTTCGAGCAGCCCTTTCGTGGCCTTGAACGCACCGCCGGCGGCAGCGACATCCTCGCCGAATACGACGACGGACGAGTCGAGTTCCATCGCATCGTTGAGCGCCCTGTTAACGGCCTGCACGTAGCGAGTTTGTGCCAAGACTCCGCTCACGCCGAATAGACGTCGTCGTGCGCGTGGGCGAAGACCGGCAACACGTCGGCGCGCGCCTCCGCAACCGCGGACAGCACCGACTCGTCCGCTCTGATCCGTGCCTCGGCAATTGCCGCTGCGGTGACGCCCGCGGCCAGCGCCTTCGCGATCGCCAACGCGATCGGGTCGTGCGCGTCGAACTCGTCGAGCTCCTGCGGATTGCGGTATTTCTGGCGATCGCCTTCAAAGTGACCGCGCGCGCGACGCGTCGTGCATTCGAGCACGGATGGCTTGCCATTGCGCGCTCTCGCGACCGCAGTCCGCGCCGCATCGGCGACCGCCATCACGTCGTTGCCATCCGTGCATTCGTAGTCGAGTGAAAATGCTGCGGCGAGCGCACTGAGCTGCCCCCTGAACTGGGTGGACGTCGGCGAAAATTCCGACCAGCCATTGTTTTCGCAGACGAGCAACAGCGGCAACTCCCACAGTGCGGCCAGGTTGATGGTTTCATGGACGACACCTTCAGCCATCGCGCCGTCGCCGAAGAACGCCACGGCGATGGCCCCCGATCCGCGCACCTGATGTGCCAGCGCGCTCCCCGCCGCAATGGGCAAGCCGGCGCCGACGATGCCATTCGCCCCCAGGATTCCCAGCGACAGGTCGGCCACGTGCATCGACCCACCGCGACCGCCGCAAATGCCCCCTGCGCGGCCCATCAGCTCCTTGAAGAATCGGATGGTGTCGATGCCGCGCGCGATGACGTGACCGTGGCCCCGATGGGTGGTCACCATCGTATCGCCCGCGGCAAGTGCCGACATCACGCCGGCGGCAACGGCTTCCTGGCCGATGCTCAGGTGAATGAAGCCTGGAACCTCGCTATTCGCGTACAGCTTGACAAGGTGGTTCTCGACCGCGCGGATCAGCAGCATCGTGCGCAACAGCGCCGTCACTTCGGTGTTCGCCGCCGTCATGGCTCGCCACTTCCGGCGATCGTGCGCAAGGCATCGCGAGCACGCGTGGTCGTGGCCATTTCAACGCCCTTGAAAGCGCGGCGCGCGCTTTTCGCCGAACGCGCGCCGGCCTTCCACATAGTCGTCACTGTCGACGCAGGCGCGGACGGCATCGGCGGCGGCACCTGACAACGCTTCGTCGGGCGACGCGATCGCCGCCCGAATGGCCAGCTTGGCCGCGCGTATCGTCAATGGCGCGTTGCGGGCGATCGTCGCCGTGATCTCCTCGACAGCCGAATCCAGCGCTTTCCCGGCGTGGACCGCATGCACCAGTCCGACGGCGCCGGCTTCGACGCCGTCATACGTGCGGGCGGTGAAGAACATTTCGCCGGCACGTGCGGCGCCGATCACGTGGACGATGCGGCGCAGGTTGCGGGGTGAATAGCCGAGCCCGAGCTTCGCCGCTGGCATACAGAAACGCGCGTCGGACGCCGCGTACCGCAGATCGCACGATAGCGCGAGGCCGACGCCGCCGCCCATGCAGGCGCCGTGAATGCAGGCGATCACCGGCACCGGGCACGCGACGATTGCCGTCAGCGCCGTCTCGATGGCAGTATCGTAGATGCGCACGTCTGCCGGAGAGCTACGGTGGCTGTCGAATTCGGAGATGTCGGCGCCCGAGACGAACGCCCGGTCAGCTTCGCCGCGCAGCACCACGACGCGAACATCGCGGCGTTCCGAAATGGCGCCGAAATGACCGCCGAGGGCCTGCCACATGGAAAGCGACATCGCATTGCGCCGCGCCGGATTGGCGACGGTCACGCGCGCGACAAACTCGGTGACGGCGAGGTGAACGACGCCTGGCACTGCACTCATACGACGCCTCGCGCACGGAGACCGCTGATCTGTGCGTCGTCGTAGCCCGCCTCGCGCAATACCTCGTCGGTGTGCTCTCCCCATTCCGGCGCTGACCGCTCGACCGACGCCGGCGTGCGATCGAGTCGCACCGGCTGCGTGATGACGCGCACCGTGGGTCCGCGCGCGGACGCGAGCTCCTGCGTCGTTTCGAGATGCCGCACCTGCGCATCTTCGAACACCTGGGGAACCGTGTAGACGGGTCCGGCAGGAACGCCGCCATCGTTCAACAGGTCGACCCAATGCGAAACGGTGTTGGTGCGAAACAGCGTCTGGATCTCGGCATTCAACCGCGCGCGATTGCGCACGCGCAACGACTCGACCTCAAAATCCGGATCCGACCGCCACTCGGGCTTGTCGATGACTTCGCAGAAACGCTGCCACGTCCCTTCGCCCGAGGCACCGATGTTCAGCATGCCATCGGAGGCCTCGAACATGCCCATCGGACTGCTCGTGGGATGGTCGTTGCCCACCTGCTGCGGAACATCGCCTTCGTTCAAAAAGCGCGCAGCCTGGAAGTCCATCATCGCGACGAGCGAATGCAACAGGGACGCGTGCACCCATTGACCCTGTCCGGACTTCTCGCGCTCCAGCAAGGCGACGAGGATCCCGATGGCCGTATAGAGGCCCGCGCTCGAATCCGCCACCGCGAGCCCCGCGCGCACCGGCCCCTGTCCGGGGTGGCCAGTCACCGACATCAGTCCCGCCGTCCCCTGCACGATCTGGTCGAAGCCCGGCCGTTTCGCGTACGGCCCGGTCTGCCCGAATCCCGAAATGCTCGCCAAGATGATTCGCGGGTTGATCGCCCGCAGCGATTCGTAGTCGAGTTTCAGGCGCTGTTTGACGTCCGGTCGCCAATTCTCGACGACGACATCGGCATCCTTGGTGAGGTGCCTGACGACTTCGATGCCCTCCGGCTTCTTGAGGTTGAGCGTCATCGAGCGTTTGTTACGATTGAGGTTCTGAAAATCGCCGCTCATGCGGTTGGCCGCAAACAACGTCTCGTTCGGATCGATGCCGGGCGGCGGTTCGATCCGAATGACGTCGGCGCCAAAATCCGCCAGGATGCGGACACAGGTCGGACCCGCACGCACGCGCGACAGGTCCAGCACCCTGAACGACGATAGCGCAGGCGACCTGTTGACCTTAGGCATTGGAGCGCTTCACCGTAACCGTAGCGCCATCCTGTGATGCGATGACCGGGGATTCCGCGCGCGCGGCCTCCATGCCGATCGCCCTATAGCGCGTCAAACAGGTCCTCGCGGACCAGCGCGTAGCGCTTGTCGACGATATCGATCTGCACGTTCTGCGCATCGAGCGAGGTATCGGCAGAAGCACGCGCGAGCAATTGGCGCAGGTCGTCGGCGGATGCCGCATCGCCGGCCTCGATGACCGCCGA
>Ga0075522_10000502_pt1 | contig 28253 bp, 19 predicted proteins | sample NGEPerA_FD_74796 | JGI IMG/M metagenome (GOLD analysis project Ga0075522, IMG submission 74796) | Arctic peat soil microbial communities from the Barrow Environmental Observatory site, Barrow, Alaska, USA - NGEE PermafrostL2-A | ecosystem: Environmental > Terrestrial > Soil > Wetlands > Peat ...
ATTGGAGCCGATCTTCTGCGCACCAGCGCCCACGCCCACAGTCAGCGTCGTCAGCAGCAGCAATGCCTTAAGCTTTGTCTCGAGCTTTTGCATCGTCAAAACCTCAGCCGCCCCGTCACCTGAAAGCTGCGCATGGGACTGGTTGATCCAGGCAGCCCAAATGTTGTGCTGTTCACCACCGTGTTCCATGCAGTAAAGACAACATGATTCAGCAGGTTGCTCGCATCGATCCGCACATCCAGGTTGAAGGGATTCCTTAGCCGGAAAGTCCGCGACATAGCCCCGTTCAAGCTGAACTGATCAGGCCCGGTAATCGAGTCCCGCCGTGCGGTGCCCCACGCGCCCGCAGTGGGCGCCGCGAATGCAGCCACGTTCAGATGGTAGCCGGAAGCCGCGGTATAAACTGGCGCGCCCGTAAGGTTCGGCCGAATCGTTCCCGTTATACCCGTGCCTGGCACGGCCGCCAGAAAGATAGGCGTCTCCGGCAGGCCGGTGCCGGTTGAGATCTTGCTCACCACCGTCCATTCTTTCAGCAGCCTCCCACGCCATCCGCTCATCAGCGTTCTGCCGCCAATTCCCATCCCGGTCGTGTACTGAATCTGCGCGTTCAATAGTTGCCGCTGATCGAAGGTCGAGAGTCCGTGTTCAGCGCGCAAATCGCGCCAGTTCTGCGCCACAGTCGGTCCCGGCCCCGCCTGGCTTGCGCTTGCCGTCGTCGCAGTCACATGGCCCTGCGCGCCAATCTGCGCGTCGTCATCCATTGCTTTCGCCCATGTGTAGTCCACGCTCGCCGTAAATCCACTGCGTAGCCTGCGCCGTAACTGGAGTTGCCCGGCCTCGCGCGTCGAATTACCACCAGAAGTGCGATAGACAAATCCCGTTTGACAGGTTGGACACGGGTTCGTCCCGCCGATCGGATAAGTGTTGGGAAGAAACTCCTGCATTCCGTGCGTTCCCTTGGTTCCCAGATAAGTGGCCGTCATCACCAGCGCCCAGGGCAAATCCCGCTGCGCAGACAATTGCCAGTTCTGCGCGTAGCCCACGCGCAAGTTTGGATCGATTGCAAAAGTATCCGCGGCAGCGCCCACGCAGTGAAGGAATCCATTGGCCAATGTCAACGGACATCCGCTGCTGTTGGCTTCACTCAGGCTGGTCGAGAAAGGCGCCTGCTCTGCCATGCTTTCCGCGGCGGCAAGGTAAACCGACGTGTCGTCGTAGATTCCGTAACCTGCCCTCACCACCAGCGTCGATGCTGGTATCGGCCGCCACGAGATGCCGATGCGCGGCTCAAACCCGCGCTTGTCCGAATGCACAAGCGAGCTTGGATAGGACATCCCGGTCACTGTGCCCTTTGGACTGTTGGCCAACACCGGCGCCACCGTAGTAAATCCCTGCGAAGCATCAAGATTCGCAAGCCTTCCAAACAACTCTGTCATGGGCGCGCCGTAGTCCCAGCGCATGCCGGCGTTGACGGTCAACTGTGGCAGCATCCTCCAGTCGTCAGTAAAGTAGAGGTCGTAGACCGACTGTCGAAAGTACTTGTCGGGGTTGCCGAACGAAATCGCGCTCGTGTCCGGAATCCCGAGCAGAAAATCCGCCAGGTCTGAGCCCGTTGTCGCAGAAGCACCCCCGGAAGAAGAACTCCCGCCCGCCTGCGTCGCCGTGCCGGTAAACGCGAATGTCCCCCGCGGGTTCTGCTGTCCGAATTCGTTGAACTCCTGCCTGCGAAAATCGCCGCCAAAGACAAAGTTGTGGCGTCGATAGTTCGTCGATACATTAACCGACATCGCATCTGTTCGGTTGCGATTGAAGGCGCTGTTTGCATCGCTGAGCCCGGCGATCCCGCTCGAAAATGTCAGCCCCGGCGGACCCCAATCCGCTGGGTCCGGGTCGTTGCCGCTAATACCAGCCTGTCCCGAAACATTCACGCGGCCCTCAAACGCGGGACGCACGTCCGTACGTAACCGTGTCAAGTGATAGCCCAGCAGCACGAAGGTCTGGTGACGGTAGCGGTGCGACCAGTTCACGTTCGTATCGATACCCAGTGAATTCGTGGTATCCACAAAGTTGAAGAGGTTGGTATTGTTTGCCCGCGAGCTCCGAAATGCGAATCCGCCATATAACTGGTCACGGTGGCCAATGGTCTTGGTCAGCCGCGACTGCAGTCCGTCTGTATGCGTGTTATTCAACACCGCGGCCTGGTAGTTATAGCGCGAGTTACCCGCCAGGTTAGGCTGCGGATAGAGACTCAACAGCACCGCAGCCTGCGAACTTACCGGGATGTTACCGGTAAATGGCAGACCGGTGGCGGGATTGTTGATAGTTACAGGCTGTCCCTGCGCGTTCAGCACTCCCGACAGATTTCCGCTTCTCTCAGCCGCTGTGGGCACCAACCCGGTCTGGTTCGCCGCATCCGCATTGCGCGTCCACTGGTAGGCGACAAAGAAATTGGGCCCAATCGGCATAAGTCTGGGAATGCGCAGAGGACCACCCAGCGTCACCACCGTCGTCACCCTGCTGTAAAAGTCCTTCGGAGTCTGCTGCCCGGTCAGCGAGTAAGGCCGTGCATTGAACACCGAGTTGTCCACGATCGCGCCGACACTTCCGGTGTAAAGGCCTTTTGCTCCCGGCCGTCGATTGCCGAATGCCGGCGATAGTGAATACTGCGAAGTTGCCGCATTATTCTCGCTGCCATTGATCAGCAATCCATCTGCGGACTTATCGGCCGCATCGTCAGCCGCTGGCGGCGCAGCAGGTACATTCGTGTCCGCGTTCTTCTGCGCTTCCTCGTTCAAAGCCGGCTTGGTCTCCGCCGCAGGACGCGCCTTGAGCGGCTTGCCTTCTTGCGCCTGGGCCAGCATCTGCTCCAGCCCCAGCAACTTCAACTCCCAATTGCCCTGTGGAGTATCAGACGCTACTGTTACGTTGCCATCGAGCTTCGAGAATCCGCTCATCTCGATCTCGATCTTCCATTGGCCATCGGCAAGATCGGCAAACTCATACAGGCCCTGCCGGTCGGTAACGGTGGAGAACCGCTTGTCGTCCTGTGTAACCGCAACCGTCGCTCCCGGCACTGGCACGCCGTTGAAAAACACCTGTCCGTGATATTCCGCAGCCCACGCCGAAATTGAGGCACAGAGGCACACGAATGCGCAGAGGTGCGAGATTTTGGAAGCGCGCCGCGCCATCAGTTGATTTCCACCAATTGCTTAATTGTCAGAAGGCTTCTCAGCCTTTTCGATTACCAGAACTGGAACCTGGGCCTTGCCCGCATCCAGCTTCAGTCCTATCTGTTCCTGAATAGCTGTGAACAGAGGCGGAGGCGCATCGGGCGCATCGCTCGGCGGAGGCACCTTGACACCCATGCCGCCGAACTGCGACTCATCCGGCGTCCATTTCAGCAGAAAGTTCCACTTACCTGGCAGCGAAGTTTGATCCACCACCGGCCGGTCCAAAACTGCAGACTGCATGAGTCCCGCAAAGTCCTGCATCGTGGCGTTCTGCACGGTCAGCACGCCCAGTCCCCGGAAGAACAGGCCCGGAAGCTGGTTTGGATCGTCGCTGCCCTTTTTCATTCTTTGTCCGCCCTTGGCCTCGGTCAGCACATACGCAGACAACTCCTTCGTGTCCTTGTGGAACGCGAGCTTGAAACGGTCGGCCAGCAGCTTTTGAACCATGGTCGCCACCTGCTGCTTGTTAGGAGCGCCGGCCACATCAGGCTGCGCCTCGATATCCCACTTGTCCGTATCCATCCACGACGGTGCGCCCACAACCTGCTTTTGCTGCACTCCATAGGCGAACGTAATCAGATCGGTCAGTGTCGTGTTGATCGTTTTGAAGTGAGCTCCGCGCACACCGAACATCTTGCCCGGTTCATCCGGTTTGCTCGGCTTGATCGTGGCCACTTCAAAGCTCGGACTCGCCTCGGCAGCCATTGGCGGCAAACTCACCGGCGGCGGTGGTATGGTCCACTCGGTCTCCGGCGTCGCCCGCTCCAGCAGCAGCGGGAGCGGATTTGGACCCTGCGTCCAGTTTCCGGCAATCGACTTGCCGTCGGCGGAAATCTTCCCCTCATAACTGCCATCGATCGCCTCGATGGCGTACTTGAACACATTGTCCTGAAAACTGGCCGACGAAGCTGTCATTCCCTGACCGCCCTGGTCGATGCTGTAGTCCGTTACCTTCAGCTTGCCGTCGTCTCCCTTGGTAATCTTGTTCACGATTCGCAGGTCGATCCCTGGACGATTGGCTGATGCAGGAACGTGCAGCGTTCCCTGCCAGGGGCCAACAATATCGTGGTCCGGAATTGCCGCCGGAGCTTGCGCATTTACTCGGCCCGCATAGAGCGCGCCAGAGACAACCGGAATCAATCCCATCGCGAAACAGGCCAGGCCGAGTAGCACCCTCCTGCGAATCGGTCTACGCTCAGCAACTACACTCATCATGCGGATAATCCTCTTCTATGGCCGGCATCCGGGCTTACAGAGATACAAACCACTTGTTTTATTTGATCCTGAGAAGAATACACCGATAAGACGCCCGCCCCCTTGATTTGTTTCAGCAATTCCGAGGTTTTTGGTCACAAATCGCGACGTTCTCCTTGCCCGGCGCTAGTTTTGCGAAGGCCGCTCAACATTATCAATGACAAGAACCTCGACAGGAGCCCTGCGTGGCTCGAGCTTCAATCCGAGCTGTTCTTGCAGCGCGGTAAGAATCGAAAGCCCTGCAGAATCCTGCGACGCCGCACTCGCTGCTCCCTGTGCGGCGCCAGCTCCATTGAGCGGTTCCATGCGCGCGTTCCGCGGTGTCCAATGCAAGGTGAAATCGAAGCCGCCCTTCAGTCCGGTTGCATCGATCACGACTCGATTGTCCGTCTCCTCTCGCCCCGACAACCACTGCGTAAACAGCGCCATCGACACCGAGCTCGCCTGCAACTCACCTCTCGAACCTCCTGCCAGAATAGGCACGCGCCGCGCAATCGCCTCCGGTGATACATTCGATGCCGTCAGCTTTGCGCCACTTTTTGTCACAACCAATGCATAAACCGGTAGCGCCTTCATTCCGGTGCTGACTTTCAGCTTGAATCGATCCACAAGCAGGGACTGGAGCATCAGGCGATATTGCTCAAGTTTCTGGTCGGGAAGCAGCTTGCTCATTGCCTCCACATCGGAGTCATCGACCTTCGCATCGATATCGAGCTTCTCAGAAGCAATCCACGCCGGCTCCTTCGAAAGCTGATTGTCGGACCTGATGTCGAAGGCAAACCGGATGAGCGCCGTCAGGGGCGCGTTCTCCACATGAAAGCGCGCGTTCGAAAGCTGATAGTTCTCAAACCCTCCATCCGCGCGGCTTTGCCTGATTGACGCCACCTCGAACGACGGCGCAGTTCCATCAGCCGGATGAAGTAACTGTGCGGCAGCACGCGAAGAAAACGCCACGCCCAGGACGATTGTCAAAGTCACGGCCATCCATACCGGCGCGCCCGGCGACACACCTCTGAATTGGCCAAGTCTGTGCATTTCCCTCCAGTACTCCACACCAGCAATGCCCCCCCGCATAATTGAGCAGGTCGAGAAGGGAACCCACACATTAAGACGCAAAGTTACCTCTCTTTGTTCCCGCTTTCCAGCCCTCCCGGCAGATTCATTGAGTGTTCTGCCTCAACTGTGCGCTCTCTGAGCCGATCTAAGGCTTCTTCACGCCTGTGCCGTCGCAAATTTAGATATGATGAAGAGTGAATCTTCTTCCGCAAGAGCCCCCACACCGGGCTGCCTCTTGCAATCGCAAACAGGGGAAAATGACAGCAACTAAAGCCAGAAGAATCGAACTGTTCGATACCAGTCTTCGCGACGGGATGCAGCAGCCAAACCTCGAAATCTCGGTGCCGAACGCCGTCATGCTGCTGCAGCGGATGGGTGCCTTTGGCGTCCGCTATGCGGAGATCGGCTTTGCGGGCGCCAACCAGTTTGTTACTGACCTGACCGGCGCTCTCGAATCGGTCGACACCGGCTCCATGCAACTCGCATTGTTCGGCAGAACCCGCGGCCGTGGCGCCAAAGTTCAGGATTGGCCCGACGTGAGATTCATCGTCGCCAACAAGAAGCGCGTCTCTGTTGCGGTGGTCGTGGTCAAATCCAGGCTGTTGGATATAACAAAATCCCTTGAAACTACGCCGGAAGAAAACCTGCTCATGGTTTCGGAAACCATTCAGTGCCTGCATGACAACGGCCTTGAGGTCTTCGTTGATTTTGAACATGCCATGGACGCCGCTTGCGGCCGGCGCGAAAACGGCAACCCCTGCGACGCCGATTTCAAAAAGCAGAGCCTGGACTACTTCCGGCAGATCGTAGAACAGTGCGTCGACCAGAAGGTCAGCCGCTTGGTTGTTTGCGATACCACCGGCGGCGCCAGTCCCGATGAAGTTGCGCATGTGATCGACGGTTTGATTCGAAGTTATCCCGAGGCCAACTTCGGATTTCATGGTCACACGGACCGCGGCCTTGGCGTCGCCAATAGCCGTGCCGCGATTCTTGCCGGCGCAGTTCAGGTTCAGGGCACGCTTCTCGGCACGGGAGAACGCTGCGGCAATGTAAACCTGACCACAGTCATTGGCAGCATGCAACTCCGCGGTGAAGCTGAATTCGTGCCTTCCGCGTCGCTTACTGGACTCACCAGCCTTGCGCATTCGGCCTATGCTGCCTTCGGACTTGAAGCGCCGCATGGAACGCCTATCGTCGGGCCGGGCGCTTTCGGTACCTGGGCCGGCATGCACGGCAGCAGCGAACGCAAGAATCCGGGAGCCTATCTCTGGTGCGATCCGGCCATTGTAGGCGCCAACCCGGTCATTGGCGTCAACGCTCAATCGGGAAGAGCCAATATCATTCTGCTCTCTGAGGCGCTTGGTGTACCGCTCGATTCCGCACAGGCGCAGGCGCTAATGGACTCGAATCAGGGGATGATTGACGGTGGCGCGTTCACCGTCAGCGAAGTCTCTTTCAAATTGGCCTGCATGAAGGTGCTCGGAACCCTCCAAGACCGCTTCAGCGTGAAGAGCTGGCGCGTTCTCGACGAATCCGACGAAACTGGAAACAGGTATGTCCAGGCTTCAATGCAGTTGTTCATCGGCGAATCCGTGGTCACCACGCGAGCCGAAGGCGCCGGCCCCGTGGATGCACTGACCAAGGCAATGCGGCAGGAGTTGGAGAAGTGGTACCCGGCCATCGCACACATGCGCCTTGGCACATTCACCGTGACAGCCATCGACGTATCCGCACAGGACACGGCGGCCCACGTTCGCGTAACGGTAAGCTTCAACGCCGACGGTCACGAGCCATGGATCACTGCGGGAGTCAGCAGCGATTTGAACCAGGCCGCACTGATGGCCATTGTGGATGGCTTTCACTACTGGCTGCTGAAAAGCCTGGCGGCCTGAATATATGCCTCGTGCAGATCGCCGGCACAATGCCGCCGACCCACATTAGAGCAACTTCAACGCGAAGCCGGTCGGTCAGGCTGCCGCGCCGAATTTCTCATCTTTCAGCACCCGCTGATAGGCCGGCAGCGTCAGGAACTCGATAAACTGCGGAGCGCTGACAAGTTCGCGCATCAGGTCCGCGGCCTTTTCGTAGGCGGAATAGCGCACGGCATCCACTGCAATCTTCTGCTTCTTGAGTTCGTCCGCGATAATGCTTTCCACTAGCGGAGTGTCAACAGTTCTTCCATCGCTGAGCTTCGCCTTCTGGTGAACCCACTGCCAGAGTTGCGCGCGGCTTATCTCGGCGGTGGCAGCGTCTTCCATCAGGTTGAACAGGGGCACGCAGCCGATGCCGCGCATCCAGGCTTCCACGTAGCCCAGGCCTACCGCCACATTCTGTTTCAACCCTGCATCCGTGATCTGTCCCGCGGGTATCTGGAGCAGATCGTCGGCGGTGACGTTGTAATCAGGCAACTGTTTTGAAATTTGATTCGGCTGCGGCATCAGGCGGTCAAAGATTTCCATCGCCACCGGGACCAGGCCCGGATGAGCCACCCACGTTCCGTCGTGGCCGTCGCTGGCCTCGCGTTCCTTGTCGGCCTTTACCTGCGCGATCGCCTTGTCGTTGGCCTCAAGGTCGCTCTTGATGGGAATGTAGGCCGACATTCCGCCCATCGCATGAACCTTGCGCCGGTGGCAGGTCTTGATGGCCAGCTTGGAATAGCTGCGCATGAAATGCGTCGCCATTGTTACCTGCGCGCGATCGGGAAGCACGGCATGCGGGTCGTTGGAAAACTTCTTGATGAAGCTGAAGATGTAGTCCCACCGGCCGCAGTTCAGTCCCGCGGAGTGCTCGCGCAACTCGTAGAGAATCTCGTCCATCTCGAAGCTGGCCAGGATTGTCTCAATCAGCACCGTGCCTTTGATCGAGCCCTGCGGCACCCCGAGCTTCTCCTGAGCCCGGATGAAAATTTCGTTCCACAACCGTGCCTCAAGATGGCTCTCCAGCTTGGGCAGATAGAAGTACGGACCGCTCCCGCGCGCCAGCAGCTCTTTGGCATTGTGAAAGAAATAGAGGCCGAAGTCGAAGATGGAGCCCGACATCGGCTCGCCATCCACGCGCACATGCTGCTCTTCAAGGTGCCACCCGCGCGCACGGACGAACAGCACAGCAGTCTTGTCGTTCAGCTTGTACTGCTTCTTCGTGGCAGGGTCGGAGTAACTAATGGTTCGCCGGATGGCGTCGCGCAGGTTGATCTGGCCGTCGAGCAGGTTGTTCCATAGCGGCGTGTTGGAGTCCTCGAAATCCGCCATGAAAACCTTTGCGCCTGAGTTCAGCGCGTTGATAATCATCTTGCGGTCCACGGGGCCGGTAATCTCCACGCGGCGGTCCAGAAGATCCGCGGGCAGCGGCGCCACAGTCCATTCCGCATCGCGGATTGCCTTCGTCTCCGCGAGAAAATTGGGCTTTTCGCCGGCATCAAGCCGCTTCTGCCGCTCGTGGCGGGCGTCAAGCAGCGCCTTGCGGCGGTCGTTAAAAGTGCGCTGCAGATCCACGATAAAGGCAACGGCCTCCGGCGTCAGGATCTTCGCATAGCTCTCATTGACAGGAGCCAGAAACTCAACACCGGTTGCGGCGACGGAATGGGGCATGTGGGGAACTCCTTTTCATGAAATTTCAACGAACAGAATGACCAGGCGCCAGGCGCCTTTACACAATCTCAATCTTCAACTTGCATCTTCAAGCAAAACGCAGCGACACGCTCCCGGCGGTCGAGAAGCGCACATTCACTTGCGAACCGGCAGAAGCAAACGTGTTGCCGGTCCAACTTCCCGTGGTGATCCAGTCTCCGCGCTTCAAGCCGCCGGTGCGCGTAGCGCCCTCATTGGCCAGGTAGAGAACCAGTCGCAGCAGGTCGGTACCGGCGGTGTTGGATGCCGTGCGCTCTACGCGGACGTTGCCATCTACCGAAAGTGTCACGGACTCTTTCGCGAAATCGATCTTCTGCCATCCAGGCACAGCCGGGCCGTGGACAAAGCCTCCATGCATCTGCAGATCGCCGATCATGGTGAATCGCGCAACTTTCGACGGGTCGATCACCCCTGCCTCCAACTCCTCGATAGCAGGATGGCAGCTTGCGATTGCTGCCACAACCTCTTCGCGCGTGTATGGATCAGGACGCGGTGGCAGGTCCTGGCCGATCAGGAAAGATATCTCGGCCTCAAGGCCGCGAAGACGGTGGCGGGGTTCCGCAAGAACGCTGGCGTCGTCCCCGATCCAGGCTGAGATCATGGGCCCAAACATCGGCGTGGCGTCCGGCGCTGGAGCGCCCACCTTCCACGCACGCACGCCATCAGGCTCAAGCGAGCGGGCAATTGCGTCCTGCACATAATAGGCCTCTTCGAGCGAAGCAGGCTGCAGAGATACAGGCAGATCGGCAAGGGGCGCACCAGTGCAGCGAGCTTCAAGCAGAAGCCCTGCGGAGGAATGCAATTCGGATTTACGAAGGTCAGAAATCATGCTTTCCAATTTCCCTCAACGTGCGAAGTCTTGTCTCCCCGCAGCAGCTCTCCGGCAGAGATGCCGCGGATAGAAGCGTCAAGCAATTCCACCATGTGGAAGGCGGGCATCGCCTTCATCCCGCGCCGGCGCAGGCCATTCATCAGTTGCAGCAGGCAGCCCGGATTAGCCGAAAGCACGGCCTCCGCGCCAGTCGTAAGAAGATTTTCCACCTTGCGATCGCCGAGTTGGTTCGCTGTCTCCGATTGCACCAGGTTATAAACGCCAGCCGAACCGCAGCACAGCGAGCCCTCGGGAATCTCAGCCACTTCCAGCCCCGGAATTCCGCCCAGCAGCTTCCGCGGCTGCGCCTGGACGCCTTGCGCGTGCTGCAAATGGCAGGCATCGTGATAAGCGACGCGCATCTTGAGTGGCTGCCGCGGCGATTGCGGCTCCAGTTCGCAAAGAACCTCGGAGATGTCCTTGCATTTTGCCGAGAAAGCAGCGGCGCGCGCAGCCCAGGCCGGATCGTCGCGCAGAAGATAACCGTACTCCTTCATGGTCGATCCGCAGCCGGCGGAATTGATAACAATGGTGTCCACCTTCGCGGCCTCGAAGACCGCAATCATCTTCTTCGCCAGTTCGGCAGCTTCATCTTCCAAGCCGGAGTGAACCATCAGCGCGCCACAGCAGGATTGTTCGCGCGGAATCACAACCTCGCAGCCTTCCGCGGCCAGCACGCGCGCAGTTGCCGCGTTCACGTGCGAAAAGAAGACCTGCTGCACGCACCCACTCAACATTCCCACGCGGCGGCGCGGCGAATTCTTTGGCCGGATAACCTCAGGCAGCCTTTGGAACGGATGCGCCGGCACATCCGGCAGCAGTGATTCCATCGCAGCCAAATTCTTTGGCAGCAGCTTTGGAATTCCCATCGCGCGCACCAGCGTCCGCATGCCGCTCTTTTGATAGACGAGCAATGGCAACGCCATCAGCCGCAACCGTTTGGGGTGCGGAAATGTTGCGAATATCAATTTGCGGAAGAGCCGCTCGCTCAAACCGCGGGGCACGTTGCGCTCTATCTGCGCGCGCGCCGGCTCAATAAGTTTGTTGTACTCCACACCCGATGGGCACGCCGTCATGCAGGCCATGCAGCCCAGGCAGCGGTCCATGTGCTGCCGGAAGCGGTCATCGAGCGGCGCCTCGCCCTCGGCGGCTTTCTTGATCATGTAAATTCGTCCGCGCGGCGAGTCCATCTCTTCGCCCCAAAGAACGTACGTCGGACATGCAGGCAGGCAAAAGCCGCAATGCACGCAGTCGTCGATGTATTCCTTCTCCGGCGGATGATGCGCGTCGAAACTGGAAGGACGCTTTTCGTTTTGCACGACGGTATGCGACATAGATGTCAGATGTTTCCTACAAAACGGCCGGGGTTGAGAATGCGGTTAGGGTCAAAGCGGCGTTTTATTTCGCGCATCAGCGGTAGTGCGTTTGAATCGCAGCCCCACACGTCAAGGCCGTCCCGCAACGCTTCCGGAAATTGTTGGGCAACCACGCTGCCGCCGGAGCCGTGCAGCCTGCCACGAAGATGCTTAATCAGCGCAATCGCCGCGTCTGGAGAGGATTTCAGCGCCACCGCCATCAAGCCCGGAGCCTGGGCCACTATTGAAATTTCTGCGTCTTCTCTAGCCGCCCATTGCTGCAACTCCGTGGTTACGGGACAAACATCGCTGGGCAGCAACGAGACTTTAAGAACAACCGCACCTTCAATTGCAAAAAGTTTCTGCCGCGCCTGCCAGACGTTTTCAGACGTCTCGCTCAACTCAATCTGCCCGAAGAGCTTCTGCAAGCGTCCCGCATGATCGTCCATGCACTCGGGCAGGGCTGCGATTCGAACATCGAGTGCGCACTCCTGCTCCCGCACGCGAACTTGTACAGCAGAGGGAGTCATCTGCGAATCGAGCAGCCCGCGCAGCGGCTCGGCAAATCTCGCGGCATCCGTTGCAGTCGCGGTCCACGTGCGCGCGTGAACTTCCACAGGATGCAGGCGGAAGTTCACTTCAGTAATCACGCCCAGCGTTCCGAAGCTGCCGGTCATCAGCTTGTGAAGATCGTACCCGGCAACATTCTTCACAACCTTGCCGCCGGTCTTTGCAATGGTGCCATCGGCAAGCACAATCGTCATTCCAATAATCAAATCGCGCAGGCCGCCGTACTTCAGCCGCAACGAACCACCATCGTTGGCAGCTACCACGCCGCCCACCGTGACCAGTTCGGGCCACAGCGGATCGAGCGCAACTGTTTGCCTGTTTTGCGCTAGTTCCTTCTGCATTTCTGCCCAGTTGCAACCCGCCTCAACGGTGCAGGTCATGTCCTGCCAGGGATGTTCGCGCACGGTATTCATGCGCTTCATATCCAGCCGTATCCCCGCTTCTACCGGATTCCCCCAGCCAAGCTTAGTGCCGCCACCGACAGCCGTCACGGCAATGCCGTTCGCATCGGCAAAGCGAAGTATCTCCGCAATCTGCTGTGCGTCCGCCGCAGCAACGGCGACCGTCTCACCGCAGAGCTGCGTGTGTTCTTGTCCGGCGATCGAGGCCAGATGAGCGAGGCATTCTTGCTGCGTCAATGTAGTCGTCGTGCTCATTAGAAAATCTCCGCAATACCGGCCGTTTCCAGCGGATGCGGCTTGTACGGGCCGGGAACATCCGCGCATAGCCGCGGCCGCGGAAAGACCTTATCCGGGTTCGAGATGTTCTGCGGATCGAAGGCGCAGCGCACCAGTTGCATCGTCTGGAGATCCGGCTCAGAGAACATGTAGCCGAGCGCTTGCTGCTTCTCCTTGCCCACGCCATGTTCGCCGGTGATGGAGCCGCCGCTATCCACGCAGAGGTGCAGAATGCGGTAGGAGAGATCGAGTGCAATCTCTTCCTGTCCCTCAATGGCGCGATCGTAAAGCACTAAAGGATGCAGGTTACCGTCGCCGGCATGAAATACGTTAGCCACGCGCAGATTCACCGCGGAAGACATGCGGTCAATCTCGCTCAGCACGCTCGGCAATGCAGTGCGCGGAATCACCCCGTCCTGCACGATATAGTTCGGCGAGATACGGCCCATGGCGGCAAACGCAGCCTTGCGCCCCTTCCACACCAGCGCACGCTCGGCGTCCGATTGCGCCACGCGAATTTCTCTTGCGCCGTTGTTCCGGCAAATCTCCAGTGCCTGACCCATCAGCACTTCCACTTCGCTCGACGGCCCGTCGAGTTCCACCAGCAGCAGCCCGCCGCAGACGGGATAGTGGGCATGCACGGCCGCCTCCGCCGCTTCAATCGCAAGCGCATCCATGATCTCCAGCGCCGAGGGCAGCATTCCCGCGGCAATAATGTCGCTAACGGTCTGGCCCGCGGCCTGAGGAGAATCGAAGGCCGCCAGCAGTGTCTGCACCACTTCAGGCCGCTTGACAATGCGCAGCGTAACCTTGGTGGCCACACCCAGCGTGCCCTCCGAGCCCACGAAGACACCGGTCAAGTCGTATCCGGGCGCGTCCAGCGTTGCAGAGCCCAGTTGCACAAGTTCGCCGCTGGGCAGCACGACCTCAAGCCCCAGAGTATGCGTTACTGTGAACCCGTATTTCAGGCAGTGCGCTCCGCCGGAGTTTTCCGCCACATTGCCGCCAATCGTGCACACCGACTGCGACGATGGATCGGGCGCGTAGAAATATCCCTGCGGAGCCACGCGCTGAGTCACGTGCGAGTTGATGACGCCGGGCTCGACCACGACGAATCGGTTTGCAATGTCCACTTCGAGAATGTGGTTCATCCGCGATAGGCTGATCACTACGCCACCAGCGGCCGGCAGCGCGCCGCCGCTCAATCCGGTGCCTGCCCCGCGGCTCACGAAAGGTATCTTGTGCCGCGCACAAATGCGGACCACTGCCTGCACTTCTCCTGTATTGCGAGGCAGTACAACGGCACCGGGCATTACACGGAAATTGGTCAGGCCGTCACATTCATAGGTCTGCAACTGGCTCTCGCCGGTGATCAATCCGTCCGCGCCAACGGCCGCGCGCAGTTCGTCAATGTGGCTTTGGGGAAGCACTCTGCCCAATAGCATACTCGATTAGGGGCAATGTTGGCTTCATAAATCGGATTGTCAGACCATCGACAAACTGAACCCATCAAAAAATGGCGGACCCCTTGGTTGCGGGCTCAATGTGTACCCTCGAAACCGGATCGCCAGGCGAGGGGTTTTCGTGGCCAGGGCGGCCCCAATTCCGAGCAAAAGAGCATTGCATTTCTTAAGCGCCGGTCCCACGCCTCAAGACAATTTACTGACTCGGCTTTCTGGCAGCTCCCTCGGAATCGCCAGGGGTCAAATGGACGAACCGTTCGCGCCCGGATCATTGTTGATCGTGAATCTGATTTAATTCATATTAAAAGACTTAGAAGCGTTTGTTCCTGTCCTGACAATCCGCCCAAAGGGCAAAACTCTATTACCACCTGCGTCCCCGTTGTCGCTGCCGGTGCGCACAATTGCTTGGGTGACACCCATCACAGCCGACCCCTCTTGCAAGGAGCAGAATAACGCGGGCTTAGGGGAATATTTGCAGGGGTCCGAGATATGGGCTCTGAACGGAAAAAGGACAAAAGCCGCGGCCTTGGCAGCTAGTGGAAAACGCTGCCGGACCGGGGAGGATGCGCGGACAAGAAATGCGCATCCGGAGGCAGTTGAAGATGTCCTGGAACGAGGACTACAGAAGCAAACGCATGAGCGCCGCACAGGCGCTGGATGCAGTTCGATCCGGAGATCGCGTTTGGATTCAATCGGGGTGCGGCACACCTTCAATTCTTGTAGAAGCGTTGGTGGCGCGGGCTCCCCAGGTGCGAGACGTCGAAATCGTTCACATGATGACGCTGGGCGCCGCGGACTACACAAAGCCGGAGTTCGAAGGACATTTCCGCCATCGCGGATTGTTCCTCGGCGCAAATGTGCGCGAGGCGGTCGCCGCAGGGCGCGCGGACTACACGCCCATCTTCCTTAGCGAGATTGAAGGCCTGTTTGAAAGCGGTTCTCTGCCGCTGGATGTGGTGCTGATGCAGGTTTCACCGCCGGATGCGCACGGATTCGTGAGCCTGGGAACCACCGTGGACTGCACCCTCAATGCCGCGCGTTACGCAAAGACCGTCATCGCCGAGGTCAACGAGCGGATGCCGCGCACGCATGGCGACACATTTATCCATGTGAGCCGCATCTCCGCCGTGGTGGAGACATCGCGCCCGCTACTCGAACTCCACGCAGAGCCATGCACTGAGATCCACCTTCGCGTCGCGCGTAACGTGGCCTCACTGATACCCGATGGCGCAACAATACAAACCGGCATCGGCGGCATCTCTGAGGCAGTGCTCCAGTGCCTTGGCGACAAACGTGACCTGGGCATTCACACGGAGATGTGCCCCGACGGCGTCGTCGATCTAATCGAGTCGGGAATACTGAATGGCGAGCGGAAATCGCTGCATCGCGGCAAGGCGGTGGCGGCCTTCGTACTTGGAACGCAGCGGCTCTTTGACTGCATTCATGAGAACCCCATCTTCGAATTCCGGCCGATCTGCTACACCAACGATCCGTTTGTCGTAGCGCAGAACGACCGCATGGTCGCCATCAATTCGGCGCTGCAGGTCGATCTCACCGGCCAGGTCTGCGCCGATTCGCTCGGAACCCGGCCTTACAGCGGCTTCGGCGGGCAGCTGGATTTCATTCGCGGAGCAGCGCGTTCCAAGGGCGGCGTGCCCATCATTGCTTTGCCCGCGACCGCCATGCACGACAAATTGTCGCGTATCGTGCCAACGCTGGAACCGGGCGCAGGCGTCGTTACATCGCGAGCGGATGTGCACTACGTGGTTACCGAGCACGGTATCGCTTACTTGCATGGAAAAACGTTGCGCGAACGGGCGCAGGCGCTGATCGCTATTGCCGATCCGCGCTTTCAACAGGAACTGGAAGATTTTGCAGTGCGCGCCCATTATCTTGAGCGCGAAAAGACGGCGGCTGCGTTTGTCTGAGAGGCAGGCGGCACGTCGAAGAGGAGCAGGGAATGACGGATGTCGGCAAGCGGGATCGAGGCTTGTTGCGGATCGATGTAGATGAGTGCAAGGGATGCGGGTTGTGTATTGAAGCCTGTCCGCCCAAAGTGATCGCCATGAGCGAGCATCTGAACCACTACGGCTATCGCACCGCGATGTACGCGGGCGTGGGCTGTACCGGTTGCGGGATCTGCTTTATGGCCTGTCCGGAGCCGGGAGCGATCACGGTTTTGCGTGCCGTGATGCAAAAGGCTGGTGCGGTCCCCGTGATGAATAGCGGTATTCAGGGGGTCAGCCAATGCGCAAACAACTGATGAAGGGAAATGAAGCCATCGTCAAAAGCGCAATTCTCGCCGGATGCCGCGCGTTCTATGGCTATCCCATCACGCCGGCCAGCGAGATTACCGAGGCTGCGGCGGAATACATGCCGCGTGCCGGAGGAGTTTTCCTCCAGGCCGAGAGCGAAGTAGCCGCTATCAATATGTTGTACGGCGGGGCTTCCGCCGGAGTGCGCTGCATGACCGCCTCCAGCGGCCCCGGAATCAGCCTGATGCAGGAAGGCATCAGTTACATGGCCGGCGCGCAACTGCCCTGCGTCATTGCCGACATTACTCGCGGCGGCCCCGGCCTGGGCAACATCGGCGCCGAGCAAAGCGACTACCACCAGGTTGTAAAGGGTGGCGGCCACGGTAACTACCGCACCATCGTCCTGGCTCCGCATTCCGTGCAGGAGATGGCCGACCTCACCGCGCTGGCCTTCGAACTGGCAGACCGCTATCGGAACCCTGTTGTGCTCCTCGCCGATGGATTCATCGGCCAGATGATGGAGCCGGTCGAGTTTCCGCAGACTGCCGTCCCACCGCAACAGCCTGATTGGGCCGTCGCCGGGACTGCCGAAACGCGCGGAAACCTGATCACATCGCTCTTCATGGATATCGACGATCTTGAAGCGCACAACCGCAATCTCGAACAGAAGTATCGCTGCGCGGAGCACGCTGAGGCCCGCGCCGAAGAGTGGCAGACCGAAGGCGCCGAGATTGTTCTCGTTGGCTACGGCATTGTCGGTCGCATTCTGAAAGCCGTCACCGCGGAGGCGCGTGCAGACGGCATCAACGTTGGTGTACTGCGGCCCATCACGTTGTATCCGTTTCCGAAATCCAATTTCCGTCGACTCGCCGAGACTGCCCGCGTCTTCGTCGTTGTGGAGATGAGCAACGGCCAGTTGGTAGAGGATGTGCGGCTGGCCTTGAATGGCGTCCGGCCGGTCGAGTTCCTTGGCCGTGCTGGAGGCAACGTGCCGTCACACGAAGAAGTGCTCAACCTGGTGCGCAAACTGGCGCGGCGATCCGCGCCCGCGATCGAGTTGGATGAGGAGCGGCTGGCAAATGTCTAGCGAATTGGTTCAGGAATACACGGTGGTTCAAGGCAGGGCAAAGTCTTTCTACGAGCGCTATGAGCGCAAGTCGGAGCTGCAGCACCAGACGCACTTCTGTCCTGGGTGCGGCCACGGCATTGTCCACAAGATGCTGGCCCGCGCCATCGACGAGCTTGGCATCCAGGACAAGACGATTCTTGTTGGCCCGGTTGGCTGTTCGGTCTTTACCTATTACTACTTCGACGTGGGCAACGTGCAGGCCGCGCACGGCCGCGCCCCGGCGGTCGCCACGGCCATGAAGCGCAGCAGGCCGGAGAGCATCGTCATCGGCTACCAGGGCGACGGCGACCTGTCGGCCATCGGCGCCGCAGAAATTCTGCATGCGGCCAATCGCGGCGAAAACATCACCGTGATCTTCGTCAACAACGCTATCTACAGCATGACCGGCGGACAAGCCGCGCCCACTACTCTGATAGGACAAAAAAGCACAACCACCCCCGGCGGCCGCAGTGCCGTTACTGAAGGCTACCCGATGCACGTGAGCGAATTGCTGGCCACGCTGCAGGGGCCTGTCTACATTGAGCGCGTGGGCCTGGGAGACAACAAACAGATTGCGCAGGCAAACCGCGCCGTGCGCCGGGGAGTTGAAAACCAGGTGAAGGGACTCGGTTTCTCGCTCATCGAAGTACTTGCGCCTTGCCCGACCATCTGGAAGATGTCCGCGGTCGATGCGCAGCATTGGGTTCGCGACGTGATGGAGCAGACCTATCCTCTCGGCGTGCTCTGCGATCGCACCAAAGACAAGCAGCCCAGGCAGCAGCCCGAAGAAGCGCCGCCGCTCGATGCAATTCCTGCGCTTCTAGGCGTCGCCGATGAAGAGTCGCCCGAAAAAATTGCGGTGCTAAGCCAGCAAACAGCAGCAGTAGACCTTCATGTGCGCGTTGCCGGCTTCGGCGGCCAGGGCGTTCTGCTCCTCGGTGAAGTCCTCGCTGAGGCAGGATTGGATGCGGGCCTCGAAGTTTCGTGGCTCCCGTCTTATGGTCCGGAGATGCGCTCAGGCACTTCAAACTGCCACGTGCGTCTGTCGAGCCAGGGAATTGATTCACCGCTGGTAACGTTCCCCAGCATTTTGGTGGCCATGAATGAGCCGTCGCTCAGGAAGTTTGACAAGAGCGTGCGTCCCGGCGGATGGGTCATTTACAACGGCCAAGAGTTCCCGGCCGATTGCGTGCGCGAAGATGTGCGTGTGCTCGCTATTCCCTTCACTCAAGTGGCCCATGAATTGGGCGATGCGCGCGCCTGCAACATGGTTATGCTCGGCGCGTTGCTGGAAATTGCGGGCGGGCTGCCGCAGGCCAGCATCGATGCAGCGCTGCGCCGTCTGGTCAAAAACTCAAGATGGCTTGCCCTTGACGAACGCGCGCTGGCGCGGGGCAGGGAACTCTTCAGGGAGTCGTGTCTAGAGGTGTGATTTGAAAGCCGATGCGGATCCGAACTTGATCGTGTATTTTGGCGGAGAATATATGCCATTGCGCGAAGCCCGCGTAGGCATACTTACCCATGCACTTCACTACGGGACCGGCGTCTTTGAGGGCGTTCGTGCCCACTGGGACGAACCCGCGCAAGAGCTTTTTGTCATGCGCCCCATCGAGCATTTCGAGCGCTGGAAGCTGAACTGCGGCATCCTGCGCATTGAAGTCCCAGCCTCGCCCGAGGAGTTGTGCGCCATCACTACGGAGCTGATGCGCCGCAACGGGCTTCGGACCAACGTCTATGTCCGGCCCATCGCTTACAAGAGCGCGGAACGAGTCGGTGTAAGTACCGACGATCAGGACTCCTGGGCCATTATCGCGCTGCCCTTCGGCGACTATCTGCATGCTGAAAACGGCCTGCACGCCGGAATTAGCTCATGGCGGCGTATCGAAGACAATGCGATTCCTGCGCGCGCCAAAATCTGCGGAGCCTATGTAAACAGCGCGCTGGCCACCGATGAGGTGCGCCGCAACGGATTCGACGAAGCAATCTTCCTCAACGAGAGCGGCCACGTTGCCGAAGGCGCCACCTGCAACATCTTTATGGTGCGCAAGGGCAAGCTGATCACGCCGTCGGTTACTGAAAACGTGCTCGAAGGCATCACGCGCGATTCAATCATGGAACTGGCGCAGCGCGAACTCGGCCTGCAGGTTGTGGAGCGGCCAATCGACCGCAGCGAACTCTATATGTGCGACGAGCTGTTCCTCACCGGCACTGCCGTAGGCATTGCGCCAATCGTGCGCGTCGATCATCGGCCGGTGAAGGATGCTGCCATCGGCCCGATTGCGCGCCAGTTGCAGCAGGCCTATTTTGACGCAACGCGAGGACATTTAACGGCATACCGGAAGTGGTTGGTTCCGGTCTACCGGTCCCAGCAGTCGACCGCGATGGACACGGTTCTGCTGGCGGAAACGAGTGTCGCCTGAGCAAGTGCCAATGCGCAGTTACCGCAACGGCTCGGGCCACGCAAGGAGGAAAGAAGATGCTGATGACAACCGGAATAGGGAACGCGTATGACGTTGCCCTGGAGAACTTCGATACAGCAGCAGACGCCATGGGACTCGATTCGGATACACGCGAAATGATCAAGTATCCCGAGCGAATTTTGATGGTCACAGTGCCGGTCCGCTTGGACGACGGGCACATTCACCGCTTCGAGGGCTATCGTGTGCAGCATAGCCAAGTTCGCGGACCCGCCAAGGGCGGCATCCGCTTCCACCCCCAAGTAACACTGGACGAGGTGAAGGCGCTGGCCACCTGGATGACCTGGAAGTGTGCCGTGGTGAATATTCCCTTTGGCGGGGCCAAGGGCGGAATTACATGCGACCCGAAACACATGTCCAAAGGCGAGCTGGAAAGGATGACGCGCCGCTACACCAGCGCGATTCTCCCCTTAATCGGGCCGGACCAGGACATTCCCGCGCCGGACGTCTACACCAATTCGCAAACCATGGCCTGGATCATGGACACCTACAGCATGACCAAAGGATATCCGATTCCCGGCGTCGTGACCGGCAAACCCATCTGCCTGGGCGGATCGCTCGGCCGCAATGAAGCCACCGGGCGCGGCGTTTTCTACACCATCCAGTGCGCCTGCGACCATCTGCACCTTCCGTTGAAGGGCGCAACTGTTGCGGTGCAGGGCTTTGGCAACGCCGGCTCGATCACGGCGCAATTGCTCCATGAAGCGGGAGCTAATGTTATCGCGGTCAGCGATTCCACCGGCTGCGTTTACAACCGCAACGGCCTGAATATTCCCGAACTTATTCACATGAAGGCCCTCTGCGGACACGTGGAAGGATTCCCGGAAAGCGAGCCGATCTCTCCGGCCGAACTGCTGGCATTGGACTGCGACATCCTGGTGCCCGCAGCCCTGGAGAATACGGTCCGCGAAGACAATGCAGCTACGCTGCGTGCAAGGATCGTTGCCGAGGCGGCAAACGGTCCTCTCACTCCCGCGGCCGACAGAATCCTGCAGAACAAGGGCGTCTTCGTAATCCCGGATATTCTGTGCAACGCCGGCGGCGTCACCGTCTCCTACTTCGAGTGGGTGCAGGACGAGCAGCACCTGTTCTGGGAAGCGCAGGATATCTACGACCGTCTGGAGCGGGTCATGAAGACGTCCTTCCGCGACGTGCTCAAGATCCACCTGGATCAGAATGTTCCCATGCGCATTGCCGCCAACATTCTCGGCATCGGCCGCGTGGCCGAGGCCGTGCAGATCCGCGGCATCTATCCATAGCTACAGCTGAGTGTTTGTTTAATAATTCATGAAAAAGTGTCTGTTCTCCCCGGCCCGCAATGGGTCGGGGAGAACAGATGAGCAGAGGCCGGCTTTGCCTCTGCACAATGCGCTTGAATCGAATAGCTGCTCCATAACGGCCGCGGGAAATCTGCGTCGTCAAACCACATTCACATACAGCATGTACAATCCTGTTTGATGAAAACGCCGCACGCGCAAGGTTGTGCATTTCGAGACACAATTGCGAACGTAGCATCGCGTATTCCGAGGTAAAAAATGAGTCCGAAGGTTCTCTCAGTTATTTCTGGCGCGGTTCTGTTCCTGGGAACGTTAGCGCTTACAGCGCAAACGATCGATCTCCCCACCAGCAAGCAGTTGAACGGTGAAATTCCCGGCCATCCGCAGCGGCTGAACAGCTTGCCCATGTCCATGGCCGTCTCACCCGACGGGCGCTACGTGGTCACGGTCAATGCCGGATTTGGAACCTTCGAGTCGAAGTATGAACAGTCGCTCGCGGTGCTGAACACGCAGACAGGCGCGCTGGCGGATTTCCCGGACGATCGCACAGTTCCAAGAACGGACAAGCAAACGCTCTACTCCGGCTTGGCGTTCAGCCGCGATGGCAAACACATTTACGCAAGCATGGCCTCGCTTACCGCCCCGCTCGGCGGCGCGAAAAAATCCACCGGCAGCGGCGTAGTCATATACAGCTTCAGCGACGGAAAAATCGCTCCCGAGCGCATGATTTCCTTGCCGCTGCAGCAGTTGGCTCCGGGCAGAAAGACCAAGCTGATCGGCAACGTATTAGGCGACAAAGGCGTCCCTTATCCGGCCGCAATCGCGGTGGTTGGCGCCGCCGGCTCTGAGAAGCTCCTGGTCGCCGACAATCTCTCCGACGACGTTTTGCTGCTCGATGCCGCGACCGGTGCAATCGAAAACCGATTCGATCTCTCCGAGAGCGACGCCGTCCCCTCCACCTATCCCATTGCCCTGGCAGTTTCAAAGGATGGAGCGCGTGCGTTTGTTGCGCTCTGGAATTCTTCCGAGATAGTCGAACTCGACTTGGCGAAGAAGACTGTGGGCCGCAAACTGGCCCTGCTCAAGCCATCCAGCCCCATCGCTCCGGGAACGCATCCCTGCGCGTTCGAGTTCTCGCCCAACGGAAAGACCCTGTACGTAGCGCTCTCCAATCGCGATGCCGTAGCGGCCGTCAACGTCGGCGCAAGCCAGTTTTCCGTGATGGGCTACTTCGATACGCGTCTGCCGAAGCAGAGCTACTTCGGTGCCGAGCCGGCGTCGCTTGCCGTCAATGGCGATGGCAGCCGCCTCTACGTTGGGAACATGGCCAGCGATGCCGTTGCTGTCATCGACACCAGCAAACTCACCGCGAAAGTGTCGAAGCAGGGAATGGTTGAGCCCTTCGGATTCGTGCCCACGGAATGGATGCCCATTTCGATGGCCTTCATTTCTTCCCCATCCGGCGGAAAGCTTTACGTCGCCACCGACAAGGGCAAAGGCGCCGGGCCCAACAACTATCCCCAGCCCCAGGTCCCTTCAATGAAGAACAACGCTCCTCAGAGGAGCTACACATACATCGGCTCGCTGATGTATGGCTCGCTATCTGTCCTCGATGAAACGGAAATTGCCAACCACCTGCCGCAGTGGACGTCTACAGTAATCGAGTCCAACCGCATGAAGGCGGCGGCGGAAAAAATCACCTTTGCCGGCGGAACGCAAGGCCGCATCAAGCACGTGATTTACATCATTAAGGAGAATCGGACCTACGATCAGGTCTTCGGCGACCTCAGCCGGGATGGCAAGCAGGTGGGCAACGGCGACCCCAGCCTGACGATGTTTGGGAAGGCAATCACGCCCAACCTGCACAATCTCGCCCTACAGTTCGGCGTGCTCGATAACTTCTTTGACTCCGGCGAAGTGTCGGGCGACGGCCACGTCTGGTCGAATGCGGCCATCGGCACGGATTATCTTGAGAAGACCTGGCAGCAGTCTTATCGCGGTAGCCAGCGCAGCTACGACTACGAAGGTGTGGTGGCCGAGGGTTATCCGCTGCAACAGAAGATCCCTGACGTCAACGAACCGCGCAGCGGATATCTCTGGGGCGACATCGCTGCTCACGGCAAGACTTACTATCATTTTGCCGAGTACATCTCTTCAACCTTCTGCACTGATGCCAGGACTGCCAATCCGCAGCAGGGGCCCATGCTCGCAGGCGCAACCTGTGCGCGCAGGGCGGTTGCCCCCGGCGAGCCCATACCGGCCGAGTGGGGCGGCGGCGTCAACAAGTGGCCGTGGGCCATTCCGCTGATTGCTACCAACATCGCCACCAAGCCTGAACTGGTCGGCCACTTTGCCCCTGAATATCCTGACTTTAATCTCCATATCCCTGACCAGGTTAGGTTCGCAGTCTTCGAGAAACACTTGAAGGTTTGGATCGCGGAAAAAGAGCGCGGCAAAGACACCATGCCGGACTTCGTCATGCTCCGCTTCCCCAACGACCACACCGCCGGGACCACGGCCGGCGGACCCACTCCCAAATCCTCAGTCGCCGACAACGACCTTGCTGTCGGAAGAGCTGTGGAAGCAATCTCGCACTCCCCCTTCTGGGACGACACAGCTTTCTTCATCCTCGAAGACGATGCCCAGGCCGGCGCCGACCACGTCGATGCGCATCGCAGCCTGGGGCTAGTGATTAGCAAGTATTCCCCACATGGCCCCAACGGTGCGCCCTTCGTCGACAGCCGCTTCTACTCCACTGTCAGCACTCTGCGCACCATGGAGTCGCTGCTCGGTCTGCCGCCCATGAACAACAACGATGCCTTCAGCTCTCTCATATCAAGCTTGTTTACTGGCCCCGGCGATCAACCGGCCTATACGGCGGACTACTCCAATCGCGACAACGGGCTCATCTACACGGCCAACACCAAGAACGCCGTGGGTGCAGGTGAAAGCGCAAAGATGGACTTCCGTCACGCCGACCGCGCCCCCACCGAAAAGCTGAACGTCATTCTTTGGAAAGACGCCATGGGAAACAAGCCGGTGCCCGCCATGCTGAAAGCGCACGTGAAGAATTCCGGTAAGGATGACAACGATTGAGACACTTTCCTTCTGACTGCACTGCGGGTGCTCCATCCTTGCGCGTTATTTGCGCAAGGGTGGGTTGCGAGCCCTGATGCAATACCCGCATCTCCGCAAATATCAATAGCCCCGCCCGGTGCTACCATTGCCAGCGGAGTGTGTACGATGAGCGAAAAAGCCGTAAGCAGACTCTCAGCCCCAAAGCTGCAGTTGTGCTGTTTCCCCGGCCTCCTCGTGGCGGTTTTTGCTTTCCTTGGAATCTCCGCATCGCTTTATAGCCAGCAATCTCCTAAACTCACAATTAACTGGGACAAAACCACCGTGGTTTCCAAATCCACGCCCACGCTGCAAGTCGTGGTCAATCCGCCCCTGCGGCCGGGCGAGCCGCTCGGCGCGGTCGCCTACAAAGCCATCAAGGATCTGGGCGCAGACTACGTGCGCTATGTCCCGTGGCTGCCGTATCCCAAACTCGCCGTAGCCGAGCTTGAACCACCCACCCCGCAGAAGACCTCGTGGGACTTCAGCCTCATCGACCCCATGACAAAGGATTTCCTGGTTGCCACTGAAGGCCACCCCACCGTAATGAACTTCAGCACCAGCCCGGCATGGCTCTACAAGTCCGATAAGCCTGTTACCTATCCCGCAGATGCCAACAAGGTTGTCTGGGACTACACGCAGGGCACGGAGTTGCGCGACCCCACCGGCAAGGAACTCGGTGACTACTACGCGCGTCTCGTCAGCTGGTATGTCAATGGCGGTTTCAGCGACGAAAACGGTGTACGCCATGATTCCGGCTACCACTACAAATTCCCCGTCTGGGAAGTGCTCAACGAAGTGGAGTTCGAGCACAAAATGACCGCCGAGCAGTACACCGCCCGTTACGACGCCATCGTGAGCGCAATTCACCAGGTCTCGCCGGATACAAAGTTCATGGGCATGGCGCTCGCTGCCCCCAGCGACAATCCCCATTATTTCGAGTACTTTCTCAATCCCGCGAACCACAAAGCCGGCATCCCGCTCGACTACATCTCGTATCACTTTTACGCGTCACCATCCAAAGATCAGACCCTGGACAACTGGCAGTACACATTCTTCGACCAGGCGAACGGATTCTTGAACACGGTGCGGTTTGCCGAGACGATACGGAAGCGCCTTTCTCCCCAGACAAAAACGGATCTCGACGAGCTCGGCGTGATTCTGCCTACCGACAATAAGGCTGGCGACGACGTGCCGCCGCCGGATGCCTACTGGAATCTCTGCGGCTCCCTCTACGCCTATCTCTACATCGAGCTCTCGCGCATGCAGATCGATCTCATCGGCATGTCGCAAATGGTCGGCTATCCCACGCAGTTTCCCAGCGTCAGCATGATGGACTGGCGGACAAACCAGCCCAATGCGCGCTACTGGGTTCTCAAGCTAATCAAGGATTCTCTCCATTCAGGCGATCAGCTCGTAGAAACTTCCAGCAGTAGCAGCGACGTGGCCGCGCAAGCGTTTCTCACCCCCCGAGGGCGCAGGCTCCTGCTGGCCAACAAACGCAATCGGCCCGTCTCAGTCGAGCTTCCCGACGCGGACAAGGCAGCGGCGCGCACGGTAGACGGGCAAACCGGCGACGGTCCCGCGAAAATCGTCAAGCCGGCAGATGGCAAGATCGTCCTGGCGCCATTCGCTGTTACGGTGGTCAGCTGGTAAGCGCCGCCGAAAGGATTTTAATCGCGATGAGAAACGAAAGACCACTGCGTGTAGGCCTGTGCGGCATCGGCCTCGATGCTTATTGGGGCCAGTTTGCCGGGCTCGAACAGCGCTTGCGGGGCTATGTAGAGCAGGTCGGGGCGCGGCTCACGCGCCCCGGCGTCGAAGTCGTCAACCTGGGCCTGGTGGACACGCCTGCACGTTCCAGTGACGCCGGCCACCAGTGCCGACGCGAAGACATCGACGTGCTCTTTCTCTACGTCACCACCTACGCGCTTTCGAACACCGTACTTCCTTTAGTCCAGCGCGCCGGCGTGCCGGTCATCGTGCTCAACCTGCAACCTGAAGCCGCAATAGATTACAAATCCTTCAACCGGCTCGAAGATCGCACCGCCATGACCGGCGAGTGGCTTGCCCACTGTTCCGCCTGTCCCGTTCCCGAGATTGCCAACCTCCTCATGCGCGCGCAAATTTCTTTTCACCAGGTCACCGGCGTCCTCAATGATGAAGCCACCTGGGCTGAGATTGAGCAGTGGCTTGCGGCGGCGCGCGTCCGTTCCGCCCTCGCATCCGCGCGCCTCGGCCTCATGGGCCACTACTACAGCGGAATGCTGGACATCATGACTGACGTGACCCTCGTCTCCATCGCCTTCGGCACGCATGTGGAGCTGCTCGAAGTGGACGAGTTGAGCGCGCTCTGCGCCGAGGTCAGCGAGAACGATCTTGCCCGCCGCGTCAATGAGTTCCAAACCGCCTTCGACGTGCAGCCCGACTGCCCGCCCGAAGAGTTGCGTCGTGCCGCGCGCACATCCGTTGCTCTTGATGCCTTTGTCGCCCGCCACCAACTGGGCCTCATGGCCTACTACTACAAGGGCTCGGGCGTCGCCGCCAACGAAGACACCATGAGTTCCATCATCCTTGGCACCTCGCTTCTCACCGCCCGCCACATTCCCGTGGCCGGCGAGTACGAGGTAAAAAACGCAATGGCCATGAAGATCATGGATCTGCTCGGCACGGGCGGCTCGTTCACCGAGTACTACGCCATGGACTTCAACGACGACCTGGTGCTCATGGGCCACGACGGTCCCGGCCACATCGCCATCGCCCAGGGCAAAACCAAGGTCCGCCCGCTCAAGGTCTACCACGGCAAAGTGGGTCGCGGCCTCTCCGTCGAGATGAGCGTCAAATACGGCCCCGTCACGCTGCTCTCGGTCGTCGAAGACAGCGAGTCGCGCTTCAAGTTCGTCGTAGCCCAGGGCGAGTGCGTAGCCGGCGAAATTCTCGAGATTGGCAACACCAACAGCCGTTACCGCTTCCCGCTCGGTGCTCGCGGCTTCGTCAATGCCTGGAACCAGCAGGGCCCCGCCCACCACTGTTCGGTCGGCATAGGCCATGTAGCCGCCACCCTCGCCAAAACCGCCTCCCTCATGGGACTGGGCTTCCACCAAGTCTGCTGACGCGGCGTCGGCCGGGCGACGAATTCCGCCCGCACCCGCCGAATCATGCCTAAACACCGCAATCCCAGACTTCCGGAGTGAACTGTCCGGTGAATGGTCCACAAGGTGGGATGAACGGCGAAAATCTGAACCTGGACTGCGTCACCCGCACACTACTTCTTAGCCAAAACTGCCCCAAAACTGGTACGTTGAATAAGAAGGACCTTATTTCCAAGATGGCATCAAATCCTTACTTTTCCCTGGCGGTTTTATTCCTGGCTGCATTGGGTTTTGGGCTCGCCCCGCTTGCTTTGGCGTGGCTTTGGGCCAGGGCGTTTTCACCGGCTAAACCGAACGCGGTCAAAAACTCCATCTACGAGTGCGGACTGGTGTCCAAAGGCGACGCCTGGGTGCAGTTCCGCTCAGCCTACTACTTGTACGCCATCATCTTTCTTATCTTCGACGTGGAAGCAGTTTTTCTGCTGCCCTTTGCGGTAGCTTTTTCGGGATTGGGCGCGGCGGCCTGTGCCGCCATGCTTGTGTTTGTATTGATGCTCATCGAAGGTCTCGCCTGGGCCTGGGCCAAGGGCGTCCTGACGTGGGCGTAAAAAGTGGTTGTCAGTGATCAGGTGTCAGAGGTCAGTCTCCCGGCCTCAAAATCGAGCCATGGAGCACCGGACATAGCTGAAAACTGAAGACTGAAGACTGACAACAGTGATCTGAGAACTGACAACTGACAACTGTGAACTGTGAACTGGAGCAAAGCGACTCATGGTAGATGAAGGACTGAAGATCGAACTGGGCAAGCAGGGCGTCTTCGTTACGACC
>Ga0075522_10000503_pt1 | contig 28241 bp, 29 predicted proteins | sample NGEPerA_FD_74796 | JGI IMG/M metagenome (GOLD analysis project Ga0075522, IMG submission 74796) | Arctic peat soil microbial communities from the Barrow Environmental Observatory site, Barrow, Alaska, USA - NGEE PermafrostL2-A | ecosystem: Environmental > Terrestrial > Soil > Wetlands > Peat ...
CCGTAGAACAGCGACGCCCCGCGATGCGGGCAGTTCTCTTGCACGAGTCCGATCTCGCCGGAGGTGTCGCGAAAGGCAACGAGGTTCTCACCAAGGAGACGAACTCGCACCGGCGCGTCGCCGGGAGCTCCGAGCTCAGAGGCAAGGCACGCAGGAGTCCAGTACCGACGGAGCAACTCCCCCATCGGCGTCCCTGCGCCAACTCGCGTGAGCAGCTCGTTGTCTTCGTGCGTAAGCATGATCTCCCATCTCCACGCGACCACGCCAAAACGCGACAGATATTTAAATCTGCAGAACATTGTCTCAGAAACTTCTTGCAGCATGCAATCAAGTCTCGGTATTTCTGCGGACTGCAGCCCTTGATAGACCCCGGCATTCGCCCGGCCTTTAGGTTGTATCCGGTTGCAAACGTTTGTTGACATGTGCCCTGTTGGCTCGCAGCAACTTTCCTCGTGATCGATAAATGAGGAGGCATCGATCGTCTCAGTGGCATGAGACTCCTCCGCAGAGACCCCGAAGAACCGTCGGGTCAGAACTGAGCCTACATTTCCTCATGGGAGACCGGGCCTTGAGTTCGGCAGGGACGCTCGCGAGCGACGTCATCGGGCTAAGTGCTCCACGCACATTTCACCTCGCCCGGGCGACACTAAGCATGGAACCGAGCACTGCACCGCAATCGCTATTCCTGCTAGGCAATAGCGGGCTCGACCCGTCGAAAGTCAGCAATTGGCAAATGCTGCGTAAAATGACCGTTACCGATCGAATCGACGCGAGGGGGATCATGCTCACCGACGAGGACAACCAACTGCTGACAAGGGTAGGACCGGGGACTCCGATGGGTGAGCTCCTCCGGCGCTTCTGGCTGCCAGCCCTGCTCTCAGATGAGCTTCCCGAGCCGGACTGCGACCCGATCAGAACGCGTCACCTCGGCGAGGACCTGATCGCCTTTCGCGACACGAACGGCAGGGTCGGCATCGTCGACACACTTTGCCCGCACCGGTCGGCTCCGTTGTTCTTCGGTCGGAACGAAGAGTGCGGACTCCGTTGCGTCTACCACGGCTGGAAGTACGACGTAGACGGCAACTGCATCGATATCCCGAGTGAACCGCCCGATTCGGTGATGAAGGACCACATCTCGGTGAAGGCCTACCCGACCTACGAACTCGCTGGCGTCATCTGGCTCTACATGGGACCGCCGCACCTTCGTCCCGAGCGTCCACCGGAACTGCCCTTCACCTTGCTGAAAGATGAGCAGCGGACCGGCCTCAAGTTTCTCGTCGAGTCGAACTTCCTCCAGAACCTCGAAGGTGAGCTCGACACCGCGCACGTATCTTTCCTCCACGCCACGCTGAACGATGACAGTGCCGCGTTGAACACCCTCATTCGCGTCGAGGGCTACAACAACGACCGCCACCCTCGACTCTCGATCATCGACACGGACTACGGATTCCTCTACGGAGGGCGTCGCACGAAGCCGAACGGCGAGTACTACTGGCGCGTCACGCAGTATCTGCTTCCGATCTACGGCCTCATTCCACGCTCTGGTGGCTACCTCGGCGGCGCGACGATCTGGGTGCCGATCGACGACTACACGTGCTGGCGATTCCTCATCGGCGGCGTCGCCGAAATGCACGCTCCCGACGGACCGCAAGCGTCAGGACTGCCACCGATGTCGATCGAGCGGGGCACCTATACCTTCCGGGACGGCACCGTTATCGACACGAGGCTCTCGACCGACAACAAGTCGAACCTCTACGGCATGGATCGCCAAAAGCAGCGAACCGTCAATTACACCGGGATGACCGCAATTCCGACACAGGACCAGGCGATGAACGAGGGGATGGGAGCGATCGCCGATCGATCGCGCGAACACCTCGCTCCAACGGACGTCGCGATTATCAGAATGCGCGCACTGATGTTGAAACTGGTCACCGACCTCCAAAACGGTATCGAGCCGACCGCTCCGCATCGTCCAGAGCTGTACCGGGTTCGGTCGCTCGACGTCGACGCGGCCTTCGCTGAGTTGACCGAGCTCGTCGAGCACTTCTCCGACGACATGCGAATCGAAGAGGGCGAACCGGTCTTTTGAGGTAACTCCTCGGTCGGTACCACTGGTGGTCGTCGCGCTTCGGCCACGCCGACCGGTGATGGGCAGATTTCTCTACTTCCGGCAAACCGGCACGGATAGCCTTTACCCGATGCGGGGCCAGCACGCCTCGTCGGAAATGGGGGGCCATGACCGTCATCGACATCCACGCGCACGTGGTAGCCGGCCCAGAGGTCGGCGCGTACGCGAACAGCCTGGTCGCCGGACGCGGATTCCACGGCAAGGGCCACCTGAACATCAGCGAAGAGTCGATCCGCCGTCGCTGCGACGCGCACATAGCGAGCCTGCAAGAAGTCGGGACCGACATCCAACTGATCTCACCGCGGCCGTACACGATGATGCACTCCTTCGAGCCTGCCTCCATCGTGCAGTGGTACGCCGAGGAGGTGAACGACCTGATCGCTCGGCAGGTCGAGATGTACTCGAACAGCTATAGGGGTGTCTGCGGGCTTCCGCAGTCGCCGAGCGTCGAGCCGGTTCGGTGGCTCGACGAGCTCGAGCGCTGCATTCGTGAGCACAACTTCGTCGGCTGCCTCTTGAACCCGGACCCTACCGAGGGCCAAGGTGGCATGCCCTCGCTTGGTGATCCGATGTGGTACCCCGTCTACGAACGACTCTGCGAGCTCGATGTGCCGGCGCTCATCCACGGTGCAGGCTGCACCACCACCCGCGAGTCGTTTCACAATCACTTCATCACCGAAGAGAGCATCGCGGTCACTTCGCTGCTGCGCTCAGACGTATTTGAGCACTTCCCGGATCTGAAGCTCATCGTCGCGCACGGCGGCGGGTCGGTTCCGTACCAGATCGGTCGATGGCGGGCCCTCAATCGCTCCTTCAAAGACGGCACGGTCGACTACGACGAGCAGTTGCGGCAGCTGTACTTCGATACCGCGCTCTACAACGAGGAGTCGCTCGAGCTCGAGCTGAAGATCTGCGGGACCGATCGATGCATGTTCGGTACCGAGCGGCCAGGCGCCGGTTCGGCATTCGACAAAGACGGCCGCTCCTACGACGACGTGAAGCCGCTCATCGATGGAATCAGCTGGCTCACCGAGGCGGAGCGCCATGCGATCTACGAGGGAACGGCCACGGAGTTGTTCAAGCTGAAGTAATCCGGGTCGCTGCGGGTCCGAACTAGCAGAAGGCAGGTGACGAACGTGCAAAAGACATCGCTAAAGGTCAACGGGATCGACCATGTGGTCCTGAACGTGCGCGATCTCGAACGATCGAAGCCGTTCTACATCGAGATTCTGGGCTTCGGGTTTCGAACCGAGTTCGCCCGCCCGGACGCAAAGATGTGCTTTCTTAGCTGTGGCGCTCAGGGCCTCGATCTCGCCGAGTTGCGCGAGGGCGAGATTCACGGCGGCAGCGAGATGAACCACATGGCACTTCGGATCGCCGAGGGGACGATCGACGAGATCGTCGCGGAGCTCGCCACTGTCGGGCTGGCGCCAGTGGGCGTATCGCACGACCCGAACACCGTCTTCATCTTGGACCCCGACGGTCACCGGATCGAGCTCCTCTCGGTTCCCGCGCAGAACGCGATGGAAAAGACCAAGCGCGAGCGGGTCCCGGCCTAGATTCGCTGCGAGCGGGCGCACGCGATCCGCGATGCCCTACTCATCCCTCCAAAAGCCGAGTGCACCCGCAGAGTCAAGTCAAGAGGGAGGCCTCCATGCGACCAAGCACGCAGAAACTGCGCGCCGAGACGATCGGGAGCCTGCTGCAACCCGAGAAGCTGTTACGAGCGCGCCAGGCGGCGCAGTCCGGAGCGATCTCGTTCGCTGAGCTACGAGCCATTGAAGACATCGCGGTGGACGAAGCGATCTCTCTGCAAGAAGAAGCGGGCCTCGACGTGGTCACCGACGGCGAGATGCGCCGACCAACCTGGCACGACACGAGCCGCCATCTGCTCGGACTGGAGCCTCGCGGTGGCGAACGCTCGTACCCCTCGACAGCCAAGGGTGCCAACTCTCCTGGACCTGACGGACGCGCGATTCTCACCGTCGTCGACAGGATCTCTCCAAAGCACGACCACCCAGTCGGGGAGGAGTTCCCCTACCTCCGGGTCCGCGCCACCAAGCCGACCAAGTACACGATGGCAGCTCCGAGCTATCACCGACGCAACTGGGTAGATCACATCTCGACGACCGCCTACGACAGCTGCGAGGAGTTCCTCCAAGATGTTCGGGATTGGATGAATTCGGTTGCACACTGGCTGGCGGCGCAGGGTTGTGGGTACATCCAACTCGACGCGCCTAACTACGGCTCCCTTTGCGACCCTGCGACTCGTCAGTTCCACGCCGAGCACGGGCACGACCTCGAGAGCCAGATCGCCTTCGACGCCGAACTCGACAGTTCGGTCTTCGATGGCCTTGAAGGTGTCACGAGCGCGATTCACGTCTGCCGCGGCAACCTCCCAGGTGGTGCCTGGCACTCAGCTGGCGGCTATGGCGTGCTCGCCGACTCCCTATTTCGCAACCTCGACGTCGACGTCGTCCTGCTCGAGTACGACTCCGGACGAGCCGGCGACTTCAGCCCGATCAGCGCCATCGCCGCGGGCACCACCGTCGTGCTCGGACTGCTCACGACAAAAGACGCCGCGCTCGAGACCGAAAAGGAGATCGAAGCACGGATCGCCGAGGCTTCGAGCGTTCGACCACTCGATGATCTCGCGATCTCCACACAATGCGGGTTCGCATCGTTCACCAACGCGCCGATGAGCAACGACCAGCAGCGTGCCAAACTCGATCTCGTCGGGACTACGGCACGCCGCGTCTGGGGCTAGAAAATCGACATCGTGGTCGAACGCACAGGCCCGCTTCGCGGATCAGGCGACGGTACTAAGAGCCTTGCTCCAACGACGACCCCGCCTCAGGCGGAGTGTCGACCCCATGGCCGAATGTCGACGGGTCCAAAACGATCTGGCCGAGCACAAGCGCGGCCGCCACGTCGCTCAGGCGCTGATTCGACCCGCGGGCGAAGCGTCGAAGCTGCGCGAACGCGTCGGTCATCTCGAGGTGGAACCGCTCCGCGAGGATGCCCTTCGCCTGTTCGATCGCAATCCGGCTGTCGAGGGCCTGTTGGAGCTGTCCACTTAGGTTTTCGGCCTGCTGGACGGCTTGGTGTTGCAAGATCGCGATCGTCGCCACGTCAGCGAGCGCCTGGCAGATCTGAAGATCCTGGTCTCCAAGTTCGACCGGATCCGCCATGAAGATGTTCAAAGTCCCAATCACCTCATCGCGGAGTCGCAACGGGAAAGCTCCCACGCCGCGGTATCCCGCCGCCTCGGCCTCAGCCGTAAAGAGCGGCCAGCGCTCGACGGATCGCAGATCATGGACCGAGATCGGCGAGCCGGTTGAATAGCAGTCGAGACACGGACCTTGATCGTTTTGCAGCTGGAAGAGCTCGAGCAGACGCGCCCGCTCCGAGGAGGCAGCGACGACTTGCAGAGTTCCTCGCTGATCCGCGAGCAAGATGCCGGCGGCCCCGGCCTCGAACAACTCGACGCATCGGAGACTGAGCAACGTCAGCAATTCGATGAGGTCGAACTCGTCGACGAGCGAATCCGCGAGTTGGACGAACGTACGCGAGAGCAATGACTCTCTACTCGGCGTTCTCACTCATTCCTCCCGGACATCAATACGATCATTCTTCTCCGCTCCACTCAATCTGGTTGTCCGCGCCTCGCAAAAGCCGAGTTCGGCCAAGTACAACGTCGCGCGCAAGCTCTGCTATCGGTTTCTCGACCGCGTACGCTCGCCCGCGCAGCTGGACCAGTGCGTCGGCCACCGTGCAGCCGATCTGCGCTGAGAGCATGCCAGAGGCCTGATGGATCTCGGCTCGAAACAATCCGACATCTCGGAACGGAACCGGCTCCGCACTTGCCGGCGTCGAGCCTTGCGCGGCGAGAATGACATGAACGAGTGCGTCAGCAGCTATCAAGGCGTCATCGTGTTGTGCCGCCGACAAGCCGGTGATCGAGTTCACGAACAACGTGAGCACGCCGAGTCTCGCGGCTCCGACATTGAGCGGGAAGGCGAAGACGCCACCGAGGCCGGAGTCGGCTGCCGCGGCATCGAATGGCGGCCGCTTCTCTGACATCTCACCCGGCGGATGCTCGGGAGGACTCGGCTCGCCACTTGCGAGCGCGTCAAGAGCCGGACCTTCTCCGAGTGTGAACTCGAGCTCCTCGAAGGCCGAGATCGACGCATTGGTGGTGCACATGGACGCGAGGTCGAAGCTCGACGCGAGCGAGATCGAGACCCCGTCGACGCCGAGCAGATCGCGACAGCACGTACAAAACGTCTCATCGAGATCAGCCGACGCCGAAGCCGTCGAGAGTGCCTGAGCCATCTCGTACCAGCGATCACGATTCACGAGACGGCGCGTCCGTCTCGTGACCAGGTAGAAGACCCTGCATCTAACTGGCTACCCGTCGCAAGAGCGCTCGCTCCTCGGAGGATGTTCCGCCCCAGACGCCGTAGAGCTCGGGATTAGCCATGGCGTAGTTGAAACATGACCGACGCACGAGGCACCGGTCGCAGAGCTCTGTCGCAGCCGAGGAGTCCTCGCCTGGAGCCGGGAAGAAAAGATCCGTCGGGAAGCGAATGCATGCCGCAAGGGCGAACCATGCGTGGGTCGCGTTCAGCTTCATCGTCCTAGCGCCCCTGGAGTATTGCGACGAAGGAACGAAGTCTCATCCCGGGATTCGTTCGACTACCTGATCGCAATGTTTCGGCGATCACCGGAATCGTCTCGCCTTCAGAGGTATCGACCCCAGGGCGAGAACTTCGCAACCGGGCATACCGACGGACATGCCCCGAGAAGTCGCCCCCCATGGAATTATCAATTCTGCTTCGTAAATCAACGGCTGTCCTCACCGTGCCTCCAAGCACCTTCACACCGAATCGTGCTGAAGCTACCGGGGTCTAGGGTGGCAAACGGCGCACATTTCGCCGTCTCGCAGGACTCTATCCCGCAGAGTAGTCGGACGCAACGACAGCAAGAGCGTATGCAGGCGGAGCCGCGGCAACGTTCGCCCAACTAGTGGCCGGACCAAGCCGGCCTGGTCACTGTCAACTCCCGTTGGAGCAAGCCGCCCCGTCAACGCGCTGAGTCACAACCGCTCGACGCGCCAAAGGCTCCCTCCACGACCAGAAGGGTGCTAGTCGCAAGCCGTTCTACTGCGGCGGTTGCGGCCAGGAGGGCTCGACCGGACCTGATCGACCTCGGAGTGCCGGCCAGTCCGAGAACGCGAAGACGACGAACATCACCACGTTGGCGACTGGCACCAGCCCGATAAGTACCCACCAGCCGCTGTAGCCAGCCTTGGAGAGCACCTTCACCGTCGAGACGATCATCAAGATGGCGACGGCCACATAGATCAGAACTATCACCAGTGCAGCCGCGCCCGTAGCGCTACCGAATATGGCTCCGCTTATCATCGCATTCGTCCCCTCTACGCTGCCGCTTAGCAGATGGTCTAGCGCATCGAATACGCAGCAGGGCAGCTTTCTCCCCACCGGTTATCGCCGCTCTCGGCAGCGACAAAGCGCTCTGTGGCTCAGGCCGAGGGGCCGCCCGAGCCGAAACCGAGATCAGAGATGGTGCAGCGTCAGCGCCGCTTGGCACGAAGGACGTTCACGCATGCGAGGTCACTCACCGCGACGGCGTCGAGTGTCGTCACGAACTCTTGGCCGACAAGCAAAGTTGGGTCAACAGCAAGCTCGCTGACGGTCATCGACGCGAAGACCTCCCTGGCCGAGGCGGGAAGGCCACCGAGGTAGCGATCAAGAAACCAGGAAAGTGCGTGAATCGGCAGCCCGAACGGCGACGTCGTGATGTCGTCGATAGCGAACTGCTCCGAGAACAGCTCAGCAAGGCCGTCTCGGGTGGTGTTGAAGTAGTGCTTGGGGTACCCGTGGTACGGCTGCAGACCAGGCACCGCTGCGAAGACCCATCCTCCGGGCTTTAGCACTTTGGCGATCTCACGAACGCATCGGCTGGGATCGGGCACGTGCTCGAGCACGGCGACGGAGAGGACGCCGTCGAAGGTCGCCTCCGCGAACGGCAGCGCGGCCGCGCTTCCGAGCACGTCGGTGGTCGGGAACTCCGAGAGGTCGAGGTTCACGACGTCGTCGAAGTACTCATAGCGGAGCCCCGAGCCGTCGTCGAGCACGAGGCCGCCTGCACTCCCGGCAATTAGGGCTCGTTCGTCTGGGTCATAGGGCAACGACGAGAACGGCGGCTCGAGGGGGAACGTCACGTCACCAGGTCCGAGGAGGGAAAAACCTGACTCCGTCACCGCTCCGAGGAGGTGGCAGTTCTCACAGAAAAGTGCTCGGTCCTCCTGGTCAAGAATTGCGGCCCCACAACGTGGGCAGGCGAGAAATGGTCGGAGACGCCGGAGTTTGTCCTGCTTTAGTTTCGCGAAGACGGCCGCTTTCTCGGGCCCGTCGGCGATCTCGGGAAGCTCGAGCAACTCGATTTGGCCATCTGCTTCAAGCGTTAACGCGTAGGACGCATCGACCAGTGCCCTGACTGGAACCACGTCGTCGAACGCGATGACGCTCCCGCTCGAAAACGCGGCCTCGACATCTGGACGACGAACGAGATTGAGCGCCAGACCGTCTCGACCTCCGAGAAAGACGCCTCCGACCTCGACGCTCCGGTCACGAATAGCTATCCAGCCGCGGAGGTTGACGACGCTTGGTCCGTGGAGGTAGTCCTCAATTGCGGTGTCGATACACCACACCCCACCCAGATCGAGCACCTTTTGTCCGAACCCGAGATCGCTCATGTGGCGCAACTCTAGAGACGACCAACCAACAAATCCCACCTCGCCGGCTTCAAGCTCTCGAGCATCCTCTCAAAGGACGTGGATCCGACCACACTGCTCACAGTGCGAGACAGTCCCGTTCGGGGCGTGGCGCAGGTGGTCGAGCTCGGTCGCCGACAGTGCCAGATTGCACCCGGAGCACGCGCCACGAACCACTCGAGCCGCCCCGATACCTCCCAATCGGGCGCGCAGCCGCTCGTATTCGGCGAGGAGTTCCGGCGAGACTTCGGCGGCGAGCGTGTCGCGTCCAGCTGAGAGGACGCCGCGGTCGCGTTCGAGGTTGCCCGTCGCCGCGAGCAGTTCGTACTCGAGCGTTGAGCGCTCGAGGAGCAGTCCCGCATCCTCGGCGCCGATTCGCTCGAGGTCGAGATCGAGCGGCTCGAGCTCTTCCATGATGACGAGCTCTTCGTCTTCTAACTCAAGCTTTCGCTGACGGAGGGAGTCGATCTCTCCAGCCATCGCACTTTGGTCTCTAAAGGACCCAGACGCTGCAGTTCGAAGTCGCGCCTCGATCGCTTGCACGCGCAAGTCGCCGGCGCCGATCTCTGCTTCGAGCTGTAGCTGACGCTCACGAGCCGTTGCGGCCCCCCGCTCGACCTCGGCGACCTGTCTCGCGAGGAGCGTCCGACGCGCCTCGAGATCTCGGAGCCTGGAAGCAATCGGATGATGCTCGAGCTGATGCGTCAACCGGTCGAAGGCGAGGTCGGCGTCTTGTAGCGCGAGCAAGGCCGCGAATGGAGCCTGCGACGGCGCTTCGTTACCTTCGCTCATCAATCGAGGCTACCGCTATGCCTCGGCCCGACTTGCCTGGAACGCTGCGATCACTTCTTCAAGAAGCTCAGGTGTGGCTCCAGCAACTGGCCCGCGACGGTCCTCGTGTCCTCGGACGATGAGGTCACGTCCAGAGGTCTCGCCGACGTAGGCACCTGCCTCGAGGCAGACGAGCAGACCGCCGAGGTAGTCCCAGGCTCCGTGCGCGCCCCTACTGCAGTCGAGGTAGGCGTCGAAGGTTCCATCCGCGACACAGCACAGATCGAGCGCGGCCGCTCCGAGCGCCCGGAACTGGCTCCAACCGAGGTAGCGGCGAGGGAAGCCCGAGAGTCCGAGCACTGAGGCGCGAAGACTCGTCGACGCCGACGGATGGATCGGCTGCCCATCGCGAGTCGCGCCCCTACCTCTTACCGCCTCGTAGTTGGTTCCTACCGCCTGATTTCTGACGAGCGCGGCGAGAGGGCCATCGTCATCGAGCACGCAGATGCTCGTCGCGTACCAAGGGATCCTTCGAGAGGCGTTCGTCGATCCGTCGACGGGGTCGATGACCGCGAACAGCGCCCTGTCGCCGTGGTGTACACCGCTCTCCTCAGAGAGCACACCGAGCCCCGCGTTCGTGAGGATGTCGACCGCGACATCGTCAGCTGCCAGATCGGAGCGGTACTGGCCGGGTCTCGTTCCCGCCAAGCCCCAGTCCGTAAGTTCGACGAGCGCCTTGGCGATGGCATCGGCGGTCTGGTTGAGCAGCGGAAGAAGATCGTCGGTGGAAGGCATTGGCTCGGGCCAATCTACAAGGAACGACCACACGCTGGGGCGCCGTCATCCCCCGCGCTTGGACCGGGCCGTGACGAATGCTCGTCGACGGCACGTAGACTTCTGGAAATGGCTGTCATCGACGTCGCGGGATACGTAGCCGAGCTGAAGGACCACGCTGTCGATCATGGTTTTCACGTACATGACGAACGCCACTTCGTCGAGACGTACTCGCTTCGCCAGTTCTGGGAGGTCGACCTTCACCCCGAGGAGGGTTGCGGAGGCCCGATCGATCTGCACATCGCGCTCGAAGTCGACCCACGAACGCTCCTCGACTTCGAAGACGCCGTCGTCGCACTCCCCGACGACGCCGACCCAGAGGACAAGTGGTCCTTTCCCTTGACCTTCAACTGGGGCGTGCCGCCACTTCCAGAGGCCCCGGACCTGCTCCGCCTCGCAATCGACCTCGCCGGAATCGGCGGCATCGATTTGCCGCTCGAAATCTCGGCCACCGACTCGTTCGGATCGGTCACCGATCCTCCGGTGCGTCGCTTGAGCATCGTCGCAAAACGCGGCATCTCTCTCGCGCACGTACTGGCCGGCGAAGAGCTGCTCTGTGAGACCTTCGACCGGGCGCTCGCGGTGAGCCGCTTCCTCCTCGAGCGTGCACCTGCGTGGCTGGGCCAGTAGCCCAGCGCGCATGAGGTCCAAGCTGGCGACTGCTCTCCTCCTCGCGGCGATGGGCGGGGCACTGCTCAGCGCCTGTGGTGGCGGCGGCCAGGACAGCTCCGAGGGCCGCCAGGCCTGCGCCGACGTGACGAAGTCGATCTCGCTCTACAACGAGAGCCAGAACGCGGCGACGCCTGCGCGGACCATGGCGCTCGTAGCCGAAGCGACCGCAGAACTGCGGCTCGCGCTCCCCCTCGTTGCATCGGCAGACACCAACGACGGGACCTGGCAACCCCTCGAGGCCACCATCTCGGAGTCCAACCGCTTCGGCTCAGGTCCGGGCTCATTAAACGAGGGCCAGCTCACGACCGCGCTCAGCTCACAGTGCGCGGCCGACGTCGCCAGCTGAGCTAAGAGATCCTCACCGAGCCGACCTGACCAAAGCTAGCGCCGCGTCGGCTTCACTCACTCGGTACCGCCATACCTTCCCATAGTCGGATGCCACCAAGGATTCCGGCGACGTTGTCGACGACCTCGTAGGAGCTCGGAACGCGTCCCGTCAGATGCCGGGCGTTTCCGCCACCAACGAAGCAGCGGTCGAAGTTGACCAGGCACTCGAGCGTGTCGAGCGCGCTGAGCACTCGAGTGCGCCACCGCTTCACACCGATCCGGGCAAGTGCAGCCTCTCCGAGACGCTGGTTGTAGTTCTCGTCCTTGGCGAGCGGGTGATGCGCGAGCTCGAGGTGCGGCGCAAGCTCACCGTCTCGGAAGAGCGCGGTGCCAACGCCTGTTCCGAACGTCACGACCAACTCGATGCCGGTGCCCTTGATCACCGCCAGACCCTGAAGGTCGGCGTCGTTCGCGACCTTGGTCGGCACTCCGAGCGCCTTTTCGAGGCTCTCCTCGGCATCGAAGCCGCTCCACGCGTCGACGAGCTCCTTTAACACCTTGGTGTCGGGCCCGGCCTTGGTAATGAAGTGCGGAGCGGTGATGATGTGGCCGTGCCGGACGACGCCGGGAAATCCGACCGAGGCGCGGTCGGATTTCGGGAGTGGCTGGGTAAGTGTCGCAAGCGTCGAGACGAAGAGCTCCGGCGTCAGCGGATAGTGCGTGTCGACCCGTACCCTGTCAGCGACGATCTTGCCGGTCGCATCGAGCAGCGCGGCCTTGATGCCGGTGCCCCCCACGTCGATCGCCAGTGTGTAGGGGCGTTGCGGAGTTGTGGCAATTTGCTCATCGCTCATCAGAAAACCTTCACTCCCTTAGCTTTGCCGTGGATCTTGCCACCGAACGGCTCGTAGGTGTCGAGCAGCGCCAGCAAGGTCCGGACCCCGAAGCCGGTTCCTCCTTTTCGGATGTAGCCCCTGTTCTTGTCCGAGAACGCCGGCCCCGCGATGTCGAGATGCACCCATGGAACCTCGCCTACGAACTCCTGGAGCAACAGCGCCGCGGAGAGCGCGCCTGCTTGCCCCGCCGCACCGATGTTCTTCATGTCAGCGACGTCGGAGTCGATGTGGTCGTGGTAACCAGACGGAATCGGGAGCGGCCACAACGCCTCGCTCGCCCGCTCGCTCGCCTCTTCGACAGCCGAGATGAGCGCGTCGTCGTTGCCGAGGAGTCCTGCGATGTCCTTCCCGAGTGCTGCTACGCAGGCACCGGTCAGTGTCGCGAGGTCGATGATCGCATCGGGCGCCTCCTCGACCGCGAGGCTGAGCGCGTCCGCGAGCACAAGGCGGCCCTCGGCGTCGGTGTTCAACACCTCGATCGTCTTGCCGTTTCGAATCTTCAAGACGTCGCCTGGGCGGGTAGCGGAGCCCCCCGGCATGTTCTCGGTGAGCGGCATGAAGCCGAGTACGCGCGTCTTTACGCCGAGGCGTCCACATCCAGCCATGGTGGCAAGCACAGCAGCAGCACCGCTCATGTCGTCTTTCATCGTCATCATCGAGTTCGCTGGCTTGATCGAGAGCCCGCCGGAGTCGAAGGTGATTCCCTTACCGACAAGCACCACGGTGACGGGGTCGACGACCCCGTCTGGCTCATAGGAGAGACGCACGAAGCGCGGTGGCTCACTCGAGCCGGCGGCAACGCCCAAGAGCCCGCCGAGTCCCGCTGCGACGATCTGCTCCTTCTCGTAGATCTCGATTCCGAGGCCGGTGTTCGCGGCAACCCCGATCGCGACGTCCGCGAAGGCACTCGGCGAAAGATCACCTGCTGGAGTGTTGACGAGATCTCGACATAGCGAGACGACCTCGACAACTACTGCTGCCTGATCGGCACCAGCTGTTGCGCCTTCGGAAGTGCTTACCAACACGACTGTGTGAAGGTGGTTCCGCTTGGCGTCAGATTTGAACCGGTCGAAGCGATACGCAGCCAGTCCCACACCCTCGCCAACCGCTCGCGCTATGCCGGCGCCGTCCGCGCCTTCGACCTCGAGACCCGTCAGGTCGATCGCGATCGAGCCACACTTGTTGCCGGCAGCAGCGACCGCAGCCCCCATGCGACGGAGGTTCTCGAGCTCGAAGTCGCCACCAGCAGATCCGAGTCCGACTGCGATCAGCAGCCTGCCCGACTGCTCGCTCGCGAGCATCGTCTCGCCGGCACCGCCGGTAAAGCCCTGACTGGCCGCGATCTTGGCGTCGATCGATCTGGCACTCGGCACCACGAGGTCGGCGAATACCCCAAAGGCGATTGCGTCGATCTCGTCGGGAATCGCTTCAGCAACGCTGATGGCGAGGGGCATCGCTTCCTCCAAGGGCTCCTGGATACTCGTCACGGGTGGACTCGCTTCGAACGACGGTAGCTGGAGTTCGAGCAAACCGCCTCAGCCTCGAGATCGGCGCGCCCGCTGGTTGACTTGGTGTTCGCCCTCGACGCTTCGCGCGAGAACCCAGCAGAGGTCGGAGAGACGATTCAGATAGGCCCGTGCGACACTCGACTCGAGCGCGCCCGCAACCGCCAGCCGTTCGGCTCGGCGCACCACCGTGCGGGCAACATCGAGCGCCGCGGAGAGTCGATTCTCCCCAGGCACGGCGAATGCCGTAGGAAACCGCTCCTCAGCGAGATGACGATCGATAGCTCGTTCGAGCTCGTCGACCATCTCCTGGACGACTTCGGTCTCCTTAGGTACCAGCTTCGTCTCCGAAGACGACCCGGTCGTCACCTCCGCCATCAAGATCCAGAGGTCGCGTTCTAGCTCACCGAGCAAGTCGCGAAGCTCGGGGAAGGCCTCCGCCTCTGCTCGCGCCACTCCGAGGAAAGCCTGTGCCTCGTCGATCGTTCCGACGAGCTCGATCTTGGCATGGTCCTTAGAGACGCGCTCGCCTGTTCGAAGCGCGGTGGTCCCGTCATCGCCGCGCCTCGTATAGACGTTCACCTTGCGTCGCTCGAGAGTCGAAGCCTTTGCTCGGAGGCCGCAACAACCCACGTCGGAACGGCAGCGGACCTCGATCTCGACGCGAGCATGCTCGAAGCGTGGCACATGGGTATGCCCTCCGCCATCAAAAGAGCAGCACTTAGCAGGTGCCGAATCGCTCGACAGCTACCCCCGGTGAGACCCGTTTCAAATGTCAAGCTGATTTCGGGTTCATCGGACCTGGTAATCGCCGTAGCATAGAGAAGTGCGAGTTTCCACAAGAGGCGATTACGCAAGTCGGGCTCTTCTCTCATTGGCGCTGCGAGGCGGTGAGGATCACCCAACCTCGGTGCGTGACATAGCCGAGCGCACCGGCCTCCCGCAGCCCTACCTAGAGCAGATTCTCCTCGCGTTAAAAGGAGCTGGCCTCGTCCGATCCAAGCGCGGCGTCGGCGGCGGCTACGTGCTCGCGCGTCCCCCACGGGACATGACGCTCGGCGAGATCGTGGCCGCGGTCGATGGTCCGATCGTCGTAGGCGACTTCGGACCGCCACACGAAAACGGAGCCTGCGACCACGAGGGACAGTGCGCACTGCTCGACGTCTGGGCCGAGGTGGGCCAACACATGCGGACGCACCTCGACTCGTTCACGCTCGGCGACATGGTTTCGCGCGCCCAGGGCATGGCACCTGAGCTCGCACCTCTCGGCTGAGCCGGTCGCGCCAAGTGATTGGCGCGACTCAGGTATTCCAGCGTGAGACGACCCGATCCTCGCGCTCGTAGCCAAGGAGGCTCACCGAACAGGCACCGAGCGAGAAATGGCGCCCTGCGGTCGCGTCGAGTCCGAGCCATCGAGCGACGAGCACGCGGAGGCTGTGTGCATGCCCGAAGATGACGATTGGAGACACAAAACCCTCGAGCACTCGTGCCAGCACGTCGTCGGCACGTCGTCCGACGGCCGCCGCATCCTCACCGCCGGGGCAGCCGTCGACGAAGACGTTCCAGCCGGGTTGTTCCAGGCGAATCTCGGGAGTCGTCAATCCCTCGTAGTCGCCGTAGTCCCACTCCATAAGCGTCGGGTCGACTTCAGCTTGGGCGCTCAGGCCGGCGAGCTCGCAGGTCGCGACCGCCCGCAAAAGTGGACTTACGAGCACTCGGGAAGGGTGGAGGCCCGCAAGCCTCGTTTCCAGGGCTTTCGCGTCGCGGACGCCGTCTTCATCGAGCGGAATGTCGGTTCGACCGGTATGACGGCCACTTCTACTCCAGCTCGTCGCCGCGTGTCGGACAAGGACAATGCGCTGCTCGTCGCCGGTGTAGTCGTAGACGGACGGCTCGGCTTGGCTCACTGCTCCTCCATCTCGAACTTTTGGCCTCATAACGTCGGCAAAACGTGCCGATAAGGAATTTACGAAGAAACCGAACCCAATGAGGAATGTCCACGGGGCATAGGGTGTTAGTAAGGGTACAAAGTTAGAACCCCACAAAGTTACAAAGCAGTGAACGACAGTTGTTCACCACAACCCCTTGAGGAGGGAAGCCATCTCTACCACGACCTTTTCTGACGAAACCGTAGAGCGCCAAAGCGGTGGGCCGGACCTCATGCGCCTATTTCTCGACGACCTCGGTCGCCACCCGCTTCTCAGCTCGGACGAGCAGATCGCGCTCGCCAAAAAGGTAGAAGTCGGGGATGAAGACGCGCGCGCCGAGATGATCGCGGCAAATCTTCGCCTGGTCGTGCACTGGGCCCGCCGGTACCAAGGCAGAGGCATCGACCTCACGGATCTGATCCAAGAAGGCACATTCGGCCTGATGCGCGCCGTCGAGAAGTTCGACTGGCGCCGAGGCTTCAAGTTCTCGACGTATGCAACCTGGTGGATCCGCCAGTCACTGCAGCGCGCCGTGCAGTCCAAAGGACGCGCGATACGACTTCCAGAAGATGCTGTCGCCGCAGAGCAGGCCCAAGAGCGTGACGGCGAGTTCTCGAGCGAGCCGCATCTCCCCCGCGTCGTCGCAAGCCTCGACCAGACGCTTGGCAGCGATGCCAGTGCGACACTCGGTGACCTCTTCGCCGCGGACCAGACCCCCGTCGACGACGAAGCCGCAGAGCACGTCGACCTCGATCGGCTCACCAACGCGATCGAACGGCTCTCCGAGATGGAGCGTGACGTCGTCCGACTTCGTTTCGGCCTGCTCGGCCAGCCGCCTGCCTCCCTTGAGACCACCGCCAAGCAACTCGGCATCGGTGTCCGGCGAGTTCGCAGCATCGAGGCCTCCGCGCTTCGGTTCCTCGCCGATCAGCCAGAGGTCGGCTCGATGCACTCGGCCGCCTAACAGCTTCTCCTAGCAACCACGCCAAGACGGCCCGGGCAGGCGCTCGGGCCAAGGCGTAGGAGTAGTCGGGCTGCCTCGGCTGCTCCCGCGGTTCAGCGCGCGAACGACGACCAGTTCTCCTAGGAGCACCTCGCCAGCACGTCGGTGAGATCCGGCGGCAGCGGCGCGGTTATCTCGATATCCACACCCGTGTTTGGCTGCGTAAACGCGAGCCGCCAGGCGTGGAGGAACGGGCGACGAAGGCCGAGCCCCCCCAGCGAGCCGCCATATCGGGTGTCGCCGGCCACTGGATACCCGATCGCTTGCAGGTGGACCCTGATCTGATGCGTGCGACCGGTGTCGAGTTGCACCTCGAGATAGCTGAGCTCAACCGGGGAGGAGTAGCGCGCCAAGACGCTGTACCTGGTGCGAGCAGATCTTCCCGCCTGGCGCACCGCCATCTTCGTCGGGTCCCGAAGGCTGCGGCCGATCGGCGCCTCGATGACGCCCTCGTCGTTTGCGACCGTGCCACGCGCGAGCGCGAGATAGGTGCGGGCCATGTGTCGGTTGGCGAGCTGCTCGGCAAGCGCGAGGCGGACTGCCTCACTTCTCGCGACGACGAGTACCCCGGAGGTGTCCTTGTCGAGACGGTGCACGATCCCAGGCCGAAAGGTCTCGGCGCCAACGTCACTTGCCATGTCGGGATACGCGGCGAGCAGCCCGGACACAAGGGTGTCGTCCTGGTGGCCGGCCCCAGGGTGGACGACCACGCCAGGCGGCTTGTTGATGACGAGAAGATCCGCATCCTCGTAGAGGACCGCGAAGGGTACGTCGGAGTTCGGCAGCGGCGCCCGTTCGACATCTGGTACCGCTCCCTCGAGCGCCGCGGTGATCTCCTGACCGGTCTGGACGCGCCGGTGCCTCGACGTCACGACGACGCCGTCGAGACTCACCGCACCGTTCGCGATGATCGCCGCGACGTCACTTCGCGTGAGGCCCGTGAGCAGCGCGAGGCTTCGGTCGAGACGCTCGCCGTTGAGCGGCACCGAGACGGTAAAGGTCTCGCTCACGTCCGTGATCCGTCGGGGAGCCGCTTCTCGCTCGCCGCTCCCCCGTGACGCCAGACCGAGATCCCGAGCAGCAGCGCACCGATCACGATCGAGGCGTCCGCCACATTGAACGTCGGCCAGAAGCTCGTTGCGATGAAGTCGACCACTGCACCACCTTCACCACGGAAAAGTCGGTCGGAGAGGTTGCCACACGCTCCGCCGAGAACGAGGCCAACGGCGATGCTCCCGGTAATGCTCGGGAGACCACGAGTCGTCCAGATCACGATACCGACGACCGAGAGGACCACGAGCACGATCGGCAACCCGATCCCGCTCCCGATCGAGAACGCGACGCCGGTGTTGTAGCTCAGATCGAAGCTGAAGGGACCGATGACGTGCACCGGGCCGTTCGCGAGGTCGTGGACCGCGAGGTCCTTGGTCACCTGGTCCGCTGCGATCACTACCACCGCACACGCGAGCGTCAGGAGTGTTCTCTGCCGGCGCCACCGCCGGCTCACGAGAACGCCTGACGCCGAGCTCAACGCCGCGAGAGGCCTCCGCTCTTGCACGCGATGCAAAGGCGGGCGAACGGCATCGCCTCGAGTCGGGGCTTGCTGATCAGTTCGCCGCAGCCCTCACAGATCCCGTACCTGCCCCTCGTGAGCTTGCGAAGCGCGTCGTCGATGTCTTCGACCGCCAACTGCGCCTGCGCGGATAAGACGAGATCGCGCTCTCGATCGACCGTGAGCGTCCCGCCCTCGCCGGACTCCTCGTCGAACTGGATGTCACCTGGCTCCATCTCTTCGACGAGAGCCTCGGCTTCGGCCTTTAACAGCTCGGACTGTTGGCGATACGTCGCGCGCTCCTCTAAGAGCAGCTCTTTTTGATGGTCGAGGAACTTCTGGTCACCGACGTAGGTTGCACTCGGGCGAGCTGGTGCGACCTTCTTCGCCGGCACTGCCTTCTTCGCTGCCGGCGCAGCGACTGCCGCAACGACGACAGGCTCGGGCGCGGCCTTCTTCGCCGCTGCCGTTGACGGCGAAGCGGCCTTTGTCGGTGGGGCCTTCTTCGCCGCTGCCGCCTTGGCGACGGGGGCTACAGAGGTTTCGCGCTTTTTCGGAGCCGATGCCTTGACGGGTATGGCAGTCACTTCCTTGCTCTCGGCGGCACGCTTTGGGCGCGCTTTCGTCACCACTGGTGCGGACTTCTTCGCCGCGGCTGCCTTTGTCGGCGAAGCAGCCTTGGCCGGAGCGGCCTGCTTGGCAGGCACCGCCTTCTCAGCGGCTGCCTTCTTGACGATCGGTGCTGGTTTTGGACGGGGTGGCATCGTGGTCGCCATCTCCTCTCGCCACGGAAGTGCGCGACACTACCCGATCACTTCGGGTAGGTGGTGCTTGCCGGGGTGCCGTAGATTACCGGCCGCCTCGTCCTCCTCGTGCACCCCCGCGCCCGCGTGCCGCGCGGTCGATCTCGTCATCGAGCTGACGACGAAGCACTCTCGCCTCCACTCCCGTCGTCCGGAAGCGCTTCTCACGACTCTTTTCTCCGGAGACGAGTTCGACGCTTTCGGGCGAGACACTGAGCAGTTCGGCGAGGAAGCTTCGCGCCGCATCATTCGCCCTGGGATCGGCGGGAGGCGGCGCTACGCGCAGCACCAGTGCGTCACCTTGCCGCCCAAGGATGGCGGTCGGGCCCGAACCTGGCTTGAGGTGGACGCGAAGTATCAGGCCAGGCGCCTTGGCTTCTTGTCCATCGCTTTGCACATCGACTTCGAGATCAAACAGGTCAGCGGCCACGTCCGCATACTGTAGAGCCATGTCCGAGCAGCCCCCGCGGTCCTATCCGAGCGTCGACGTGGTCACGTCGCCCGCCAGCTATCCAGAACTCGAGCTCGAGACGCTCGGCTTCTGGGAGTCCGATGGGACCTTCGAAGCCTCGATTGAGCAGCGAAAAGACGCCGACGAGTACGTCTTTTACGACGGGCCACCGTTCGCCAACGGCCTCCCCCACTACGGGCACCTGCTCACCGGATTCGTAAAGGACGCGGTCCCCCGCTTCAAGACAATGCGTGGAATGCGGGTCGATCGCCGCTTTGGCTGGGACTGCCATGGTCTGCCTGCAGAGACCGAGGCTGAAAAAGAGCTCGGTGTCTCTGGTAGAGGGCCGATCACCGACTACGGCATCGACCGCTTCAACGAGTTCTGTCGAACCTCGGTGCTGCGCTACACCGAGGGCTGGAAGCGCTATGTCGGGCGACAGGCGCGCTGGGTCGACTTCGAGCACGGCTACAAGACGATGGACCCTGACTTCATGGAGAGCGTGATGTGGGCCTTCGCCGAGCTCAACCGTCGAGGCCTGATCTATGAGGGTTACCGCGTGCTCCCCTACTGCTGGGAGTGCGAGACGCCGCTGTCGAACTTCGAGACTCGCCAAGACGACGCCTATCGCGAGCGCATCGACCCGGCGGTGACCGTCGCCTTCACGCTCCGAGCAGATAGCGACGCCCCAGATCTCATAGCCGGCGAGGTCGCATTGCTCGTCTGGACGACGACACCTTGGACGCTCCCGTCCAACCTCGCGTTGGCAGTCGGCGAGGACCTGACATATGCCTGCTACCTACTAGAGGGCCGCACTGTGGTGCTCGCTGAGGCCAGAGCCGATGAGTACGCAGATGAGCTGGCTGGCGCGGAGCTGCTCGGCACGGTGCTCGGCTCGGCGCTCGTTGGACGCAGCTACGTTCCGCTCTTTCCCTATTTCGCCGATGCTCCCAACGCCTTTCAGGTGCTCGCTGCGGACTTCGTCACCATCGAGGACGGCACGGGCATCGTGCACATGGCACCTGGATTCGGCGAGGACGACCAGCGGGTCTGTGAGGCCGCGGGGATTGCCGTGATCTGCCCCGTCGACGACCGTGCCAACTTCGATGCCCGAGTCTCGGACTTCTCCGGCCTCCAGGTATTCGAGGCCAACGCGCCGATCTCCGCGTCGCTACGCGCGAGCGGCGTGATCGTGCGCGAGGAGCGCTACTCGCACAGCTACCCGCACTGCTGGAGAACCGACACGCCGTTGATCTACCGGGCGGTGTCGTCGTACTTCGTCGAGGTGTCGGCGATAAAAGAGCGGCTGTTAGCGAACAACCAGCAGATCAACTGGGTGCCGGAGTACATGAAAGACGGCGCCTTCGGAAAGTGGCTAGAAGGCGCGCGCGACTGGTCGATCTCGAGGAACCGCTTTTGGGGCGCGCCGATCCCGGTCTGGAAGAGCGACGACCCGGCGTACCCTCGCATCGACGTCTACGGTTCGATCGCCGAGCTGAGCGCGGATTTCGGCATCGAGGTGCCCGATCTGCACCGTCCCTTCATCGACAGCCTCGTCCGGCCTAATCCTGACGATCCCACCGGCAAGTCGATGATGCGCCGCGTGAGCGACGTCCTTGACTGCTGGTTCGAATCGGGTTCGATGCCGTTCGCGCAGCTGCACTACCCCTTTGAGAACAAGGAGTGGTTCGAGAGCCACTTCCCAGCGGACTTCATCTGCGAGTACGTCGGACAGACTCGCGGCTGGTTCTACACGCTGCACGTCTTGGCGACTGCGCTCTTTGACCGCCCCGCGTTCTCGAACTGCCTGGCACACGGGAACGTACTCGGCGACGACGGGCGAAAGCTCTCCAAGCGGCTTAGGAACTTCCCCGATCCCGAGGAGTTCTTCGGCCATGCAGGGGCCGACGCGATGCGCTGGTACATGCTCTCCTCCCCGGTGCTTCGGGGCCTCGACGTGGCGATGGAGTCCGACGCGATGGCCGATCCGATCCGGCGAGTGCTGAACCCGATCTGGAACAGCTGGTACTTCCTTTGCCTCTACGCGGGCTCGGACAAGACAATCGGCACGATACGCACCGATCAACGCGGCCTTCTCGACCGCTACGTGCTGGCAAAGACCGCAGCGCTTCGAGACGAGGTAACCGCGGCGTTGGAGGCCTACGACCTCTCCGGGGCTGCAGCGGCCATCACTGGCTACCTCGATGCGCTCACGAACTGGTACGTCCGGCGCAGCCGTGATCGCTTCTGGCGGCCCTTCGGCGAAGGCGAGGCAGCCGACGCCGACAAGCACGACGCCTACGACACCTTGCACACCGTTCTCGAAGTGCTCTGTCGCGTCGTCGCGCCGCTGCTGCCATTCCTCGCAGAGGAGGTCTGGCGCCCGCTCACCGGGGAGCGAAGCGTGCACCTCGCCGACTGGCCGAGCCCCGAGGAGCTCCCAGCCGACATAGAGCTTGTCGCATCGATGGACCTCGTCCGCGAGATCTGCTCAGCGGCGCACTCGATCCGCAAGGCCAACGGGCTTCGTGCCCGACTGCCGCTTCGCACCCTGACCTTCGCCGGACCCGGCGCGGATCGCCTGAGCGGGCTGAGCGGGCTGAGCGAGTTGATCAAAGACGAGGTGAACGTCAAAGAGGTCCGATTCTCCGACGACGTCGCCGCGGTCTCCAACGAACGCCTCAGCCTCATACCAGCAAAGCTCGGACCGCGCCTTGGCAGCCGCACCCAAGAGGCCATCAACGCCGTTCGAGCAGGCGAGTGGCAACGTGGCGATGACGGGTCGATCGTCGCTGGAGGCATCGAGCTCGTAGACGGTGAGTACGAGCTCCTCGCCGTCGCCGCCGACGAGCGGGGCGCCCGCGTGCTTTCGAACGCCGCGGGCGTGGTGCTGCTCGACCGTGAAGCAGACGAGGAGCTCGAAGCAGAAGGAACCGCTCGCGACATCGTCAGGTCAGTTCAAGAGGCGCGCAAGAAGGCGGGCCTGAATATCAGCGACAGGATCAAGTTGACGCTCGCCCTCCCCGACGAGGTCGCCGAGACGGTGGAGGGTCACCTTGAATGGATCGCTGCCCAGACGCTGGCGCTCGAGATCGAACTGATCCCGCTCGAGGGTGCTACGCCCACCCACGAGCTCTCCGACGCGACACCGATCGGCATCTACCTCAAGGCTGTCTGAGCAACGGCACGTCGAGCGCGGCGCCGGCGCGCCGACTCAGTCGAGCTAGCTAGTTGTTGCGACTCGAGTCGCCAGAGTCATCACCACCGACGACCTGATTCTCGCCGGTTCTCGCCCAGCGGTCCCAGAGCTCCTCGTCCGGGTCGAGTGGGTCGGCGAGACGGTCGCGAAACGAACTGTCGCCAACCGCGCGCGCCGAGTCCTCGGCGACCGGCCGTGGCGGGTCAGGGAGCGCAAAGTGGAGATCGAGCTCCTCTTCGTCTTCAGGCTCGAGATCCTCATCCGACTCCGCCAGCAGACCCCCGAGCGGCGAGACCGCTGCAGAAGAGACCGGCGAGACGGCCGCGGCCGACGTCTCGCCTTCGCTTGCTACGCCATCGCTTGGAGCAGCGACCTTTCGCGCCTCAGGGCTCGTGTTCAGATCCTCGATCTTCATCAACAGTGCCTTCAAGGAGTTCGTGAGACGAGTCTGCTCCGTGCCGACCAGCCCAACCAGTGAGGCGACCTCGGTTTCGAGACGAGCACGATCAGCACTTAGTCGGTCGACCACGTTGTGCAGATCCACTTCAGCCTGGGACTTCATCCGCTCAGCAGTCGCTCGCGCGTCGCTCATCGCAGCAGCCGCAGCATTGCGAGCGTCCTCGAGGATCTTTGCCGCTTCCTCCTTGGCCTCTCGCACAGCCATGTCGGCGGTGCGCTGTGCCAACACGAGCGTCCGCTTGATGCTGTCGTCGTCATCGATCGACGAAGCGGGCGCCGCAGGCGGTGCCTGGTGCTCCGCGCGGTCGGCGCGCGCGACTGCAGCGGCGAGCTCGGCGGACAGTTCGTCGAAGCCCACGGCCACGCGCTCTAGGAAGTCATCGACCTCGTCGGTGTCATAACCTCGGAGCCGATCGCGAAACTCCACTTCGCGCAGGATTTTTGCTGAAATATCCATAAGCGAATGTTACCCCTTCACTCTAGGAACACGTGGATACTGCATCACTTTACGAACACCTGGCTACCTTGCCAACATTAAAAGATCCGCAGCAGGATCAATAGCACCACAAAGATGATCATCGGGGAGAGATCAAGGGCCCCCGCACCGAAGCGAACTGGAGGGACGATTCGTCGGACTCTGCTGAGCAGCGGATCGGTCACCTTGCCGAGCGCCTGCTCAACGCGTGCCGCTGACGTCCCCGGCGTAATCGGGAACCAGGTGAACATGATCCGGACGAAGAGCACCACTAGGTAGAGCTCGATGAGGTCGCCGATTAGCCGCAGTGCCATGCAGGCGCCTCTTCCTCGTCATTTGCCGAACGTCACAATGCGCCGCCACTTCTAGCGTAGTGAACTCCGCCATGAGATCGGCGAACAGGGCCTGCTCGAGCCGCCAACAGCTCGATACACGCCGCGCTACTGCTGGAACAGGCCCCGCTCTTGGAGGCGAGAGCGCTCCTCGGCGGTTACCTCGACATTCGACGGCGTCAACAAGAACACGTGGTCGGCGACGCGCTCCATCGCGCCGCCGAGCGCGTACGTGAGGCCTGAGCAGAAGTCGATCATGCGTCGACCGAGTTCGTTGTCGGAGAGCTGAAGGTTCACGATCACTGGATTGCCCTGCTTGATCAGGTCGCCGATCTCTTGTGCCTCGACGAAGTGCTCCGGCGCGACGATGTGCACCTTGGCTGCGACTTGGCGTGGACCAGTTAGTGGCCGGACCGAGCTCGGTCGCGAGTTGCTGTCGTCTTGGGACGGCGGCTGGCCCTGCTGGGTTGGCGCGTGCGAAGGCGACTGCAGCGGACGGATGGTTCCGCCAAAGGAGCGCTGCTCGGGCTCGTCTGCGTCGCGGCGCGGGTAGACCGTCCGCCCGACGAGGGGAGGTGCGGCGACAGGTGGCGCGTCTTCGCCGTAGTCCTCGTAGTCGTCGTATTCGTACTCGTCCTCATCAAGGTCCTTCAAACCGAGATACGCGAGTGCCTTATTCATAAACGATGGCATCGATTCTCCTCCGTAACAGTCATTCTTGCACTCACCCCTTGGATGCGCGGGGACCAAAGAGCGAGGTACCGACTCGAATCTCGGTCGCGCCCGCCGCTACGGCCATCTCGAGGTCCTCGCTCATACCCATCGAGCACTCGGTGAGCCCGAGATCACGGGCCAGCTGTCCGACCAGGTGAAAGCAGTTCTCAGCGGCCACCCCGCCACCTGGAGGCGCAACGGTCATCAAACCGTCGACCACGATCGGCACCTCGTGCAGTGCCTCGACGAGCGCCGGCGCTTCGGTTAGCGAGACGCCGTTTCGCCCGGCAAGCCCGGTCGCGTCCACTTCGACGAAGACCGATGCGCCCGGCGCCCGGCGGGCGATGTCACGTCCCTCTTCGATCCGCGCCACTCCCTCGTAGCAAGCGACGAACGGAGCGAGGCGGGCGAGCTTGTTGCGCTGGATGGTGCCGATGAAACGCCACCTGATCGCCGGTTCGTCAGCGAGCTCGATCGCCTTTGCACAGAGCTCATCGGCGTAGTTCTCGCCGAACTCGACGATGCCTGCCGCGAGTGCGGCCCGGATCGCGTCCGGCGGGAAGGTCTTTGCCACCGCGACGATCCTGACCCGATCGACATCACCGGCGGCGAGCGCGATGCGGGTTTGCAGCGTCGTGAGGCGCTCTCGGATCACCTCGGGCGACCACGTCGGCGCGCCGACGCCGCGACCCTCGCCCGGCGAGCTCACGATCCCTCCCGCCAGCAGACGAGCCCGTGGCGCGCGACGCCGCGCCGAGCCCTCCAGGAGTACCACTCCCCCGTACAGGCGGTGCAGCCGCCAAGCGAGGTGACCACCTCGACTCCTGCTCGTCGAAGGGCCTCGCGCACACCAGACGGAAGGTCGAACGCGGCCTTGCCGTCGGTGGTCGTTCCACGCACCTCGTCCCCGAACACAGCCGCCGCGGCATCGAGATCACCAGGTGAGAACTCGTAGCACTCGGGATGGATCATGGGTGAGGTGGCTGCGTGGATCTCACCTGCACCAAGGGCGCGCAGCGCCTCGACCGTCGCGCCGATGACGTTTTCCGTGAGTCCCTTCCAGCCGGCGTGCGCGATGCCGACCGGTCCCTCGCGAGAGGCGAATGCGATCAACGCGCAGTCCGCGCCGAACATCGCAATCGGCGTATCGGCCGCGGCGGTGACGATGCCATCGGCCTCGAGAGCCGTCGGCCCCAGCGGGCGCCCGATCTCGATGACGTTCGAGCCGTGAACCTGCCTGGAACTGCTCCAGGGCGCGCCGGCCAGGCGTTCTTGGAGGGCAATGGCACCGAGCGCGACCGGCCGGACGTCGCCATCGGTCACGTTCGACATCTGCCAGCGCGCGCCAAAGGCTCCTCGGGTCGCGGACACCTCGTCCGCGGACATCGAGCTACCGGAGAAACGAGGGGACGTCGAAGCCGTCGTCGTCGTCGATGTCGAGCTCGCTTTCGCCGAGCTTGAAGACGTCGACCTGCTCGGTCGGAGCGTCCCTCGAGGGGTGCGCCACGTTCGGGCGCGCGACGCGGCCGTCGGTACGCGTCTCGTAGGTGTCGAACCCTGCGGCGATCACCGTGACGCGGACCGAGTCGCCCAGGCTGTCGTCGATGACGCTGCCGAAGATGATGTTCGCGTCCGGGTGCGCCACACCGTGGATGATCTCTGCTGCTTCGTTGACCTCGAGGAGTCCAAGGCTCCGGCCGCCGGCGATGTTCAACAGCACGCCGCGCGCGCCTTCGATCGAGGCCTCGAGCAGTGGCGAGGTAATCGCGTGGCGAGCGGCGTTGGCGGCCCTGCCCTCGCCGGTCGCGGTCCCGATTCCCATGATCGCCGAGCCGGCGTTATTCATCACCATCTTCACGTCGGCGAAGTCGGTGTTGATCAGTCCTGGGATGTTGATCAGGTCCGTGATCCCCTGCACACCTTGGAGCAGCACCTCATCGGCGATCTTGAACGCGTCGACCATGGTGGTGTTCGGGTCGGTCAAGCTGAGCAGCCGGTCGTTCGGAATGATGATGAGGGTGTCGACCTTCTCTTTCAGGCGCTGGATCCCCTGCTCTGCCTGATTGCTACGACGCTTGCCTTCGAAGGCGAACGGGCGGGTCACGATCCCGATCGTCAAGATGCCAAGGCTTTTCGCGACGTCCGCGATCACCGGCGCAGCTCCGGTTCCGGTGCCACCTCCCTTGCCGGCGGTGATGAAGACCATGTCGGCACCCTTTAGTACCTCTTGGATCTCTTCGAGGTGCTCCTCGGCGGACTCACGACCTACTTCCGGGTCGCTCCCGGCGCCTAAGCCACGCGTGCGCTGCCGGCCGATGTCGAGCTTGATGTCTGCTTCGCTCATGAGCAACGCCTGCGCATCGGTGTTCACGGCGATGAACTCGACGCCCGTCAGCCCCGCATCGATCATCCGATTTACTGCGTTGACCCCGGCTCCGCCGACTCCGACGACTTTGATAACGGCGATGAAGCTCTGCGCTGTGCCGTTCATTGTTGTGCCCCTTGCCTTCCTGGCGACCATCGGCGATGCGTCTGGTCGTTATGAACTTCGAGCCTAGGTCCACTTCAGCACCGCTCGTGAAGCGGGAAATACCGTGGTCATCAGTGGTGCACGGGCTCAAGGGCCCCACGTCGACTTCGGCATTGCGGTAACGGGAGGTTAGGGCCGGAGTATCTAGCGGTCAAGGCCGACACCCCTTGGCAGGCAGGCGTTTTCCTCGTATTCACGAGGACGTAACAACTGGCGCGTCGGGCACTCGGAGATCGATCGAACTGTGCGCGCCGAGCACGACCGAGGGGGTTGCGAGCATCGTCGCGAGTGCGGTCATCTTCGCGACGAGATCCGTTGCTTGACCAAGCTCGGCCTTGGCGCCCGACCGGAGCTGCACGACGACGCCGGTCGAGGTGCCCTCGACGGTCGCTATCGCGCGGAGTATCGACTCCGGCACCGCCGAGGCGACGAGCGCTAGTAGGGCATCGGCTCTTGGCAACGAGTGCCCCGGTGTGAGCGAGGTGAGCCCCGGGATGACGAGTGGCACGAGACCAGTCGGCGGCGCAGACGAGATCTCGAGTAGCCGGCCGGTCTCGTCGACGACGCCGAACAGGTGCGCGCTGACGCTAAAGGTCGCAACCGGGTTCCGCTCGGTGACTGTGATCAGGACCGAGTCAGGCCACTCCCGGTGGATCACCGCGGTATCGATGAACGGCAGGCGCTCGATCGAGGATTGCTCGCGGGCGACGTCGATGTTCAACAGCGCAGGATGCGCGAGCATCCCGCTCGCGTCGAGGATCTGCTGATCGGTCGTTGCCTGGTTGCCGACGATGGTCACGTGGCGCGCTGCGAACAACGAGGAGTGGAGCGCCACGTAGGCGATCACGACGACGCTGAGCAGC
>Ga0075522_10000505_pt1 | contig 28172 bp, 23 predicted proteins | sample NGEPerA_FD_74796 | JGI IMG/M metagenome (GOLD analysis project Ga0075522, IMG submission 74796) | Arctic peat soil microbial communities from the Barrow Environmental Observatory site, Barrow, Alaska, USA - NGEE PermafrostL2-A | ecosystem: Environmental > Terrestrial > Soil > Wetlands > Peat ...
TGGTCGTGCGGATGGCGATGCGACAGCTGCGATAGACGACGGCCGGTGCGTCGGCGGCTCGAGTTCGTGGCACGGCGGAGAGTGTTCCAGGGGGTTGTGACACAGCAACGCTTCCGGCGCGGCACTAACATCTCCTGGTGACACGAATCCTTGCCGCAGTTCTGGTCGGTCTTTTCACCTCGCAGATCGGTATCGTCTGCACGACGGTGTACCTGCATCGGACCGTCACCCACAAAGCGGTACGGATGGGGCCCTACGTCTCGTGGGTCTTTCGGCTTCTCATCTGGCTCTCTACGGGCATTAGCCCCCGTGAGTGGGCTGCGGTGCATCGTCGACACCACGCCTTCACCGACGTGGAAGGTGATCCCCACTCGCCGCTTCTTCTTGGTCTCTGGCGTGTTGAGCTCACCAACGCGTACCTCTACCGAAGAGTTGCCCGCGACAAGGCGACTGTCGAGCGCTACGCGCGAGATCTACCTGCGGATCGTTGGGACCGGGTCCTGTTCGACCATGACATCGTCGGCCTCTCGCTTGGCACTGCATTGCTGTTCGTGGTTCTTGGATGGCGCCTCGGACTGATCGCGGCAGCGGTACATGCCGTGACGTATCTGTTGTTGAACGGCTCGGTCAACTCCTTTTGTCACTGGCGCGGCAAGAAGACCTACGCCAACGCCGCGACCAACTTACAGTCGGTGGCGTTTCTCACCGCCGGCGAGGGCCTGCACAACAATCATCACGCCGCTCCGACGAGCGCTCGTCTCTCGCATCGTCGAGGCGAGGTCGACCTTGGTTGGTGGTTGATATCGGCGCTGTGCCATTTCGGTCTGGCAGAACTTCGCTTGCGCGACGTGAAATTGACACCAATAGCTGCTGGTTCAGCGCGGCCGGTGTAACCCGGCACTTGTCTAGAATCCATCTTGCTTGGCGTGCAGGCTGGCCTAGCTAGATGACGATGCTTGCCAACATGACAGTTAGGAGCACAAGGTGACCACGCTGCACGAAATGTTTTCAAGCGGTGGTCAAAGTCCTTGGATCGATGATCTAAAGCGCAGCTACGTGCGCGCCGGCGGTCTCGCTGATCTGGTGGCGAAAGGTATTCGCGGCCTCACGTCGAACCCGACGATCATGGCGCACGCGATCGAGGCTGGGACCGACTACGACGAGCAGTTCACCGAGCTCATCGGGTCCGGCCGGAGCGTCGACGATGCGTACTGGGATCTCGTCACCGACGACGTTGGTCGCGCGGCAACAATCCTGCACCCGCTGCACGACGCCTCTGGCGGCGAGGACGGCTTCGTCTCGATCGAAGTTGCACCGTCGCTCGCACAGGACTCGGATGGGACGATCAAAATGGCTCGCACGCTGCACGAGCGCCTGGCGCAGCCGAACGTATACGTAAAGATCCCCGGCACAGTTGCCTGCTTGCCGGCGATCGAGGAGATGATTGCTGAGGGGAAGTCGATCAACGTCACCTTGATCTTCTCGCTCGAGCGCTACGACGCGGTCATCGATGCTTACCTCCGGGGCCTCGAGCGCCTCGTCGAAGGTGGCGGCGACGCTTCGAAGGTCTCCTCGGTCGCCTCGTTCTTCGTCAGCCGGGTCGACACCGAAGTCGACAAACGGCTCGACGTGATCATCGCTGCCGGCGGTGCGCCAGCAGCGACGGCTAAGGGGATCCGGGGCCAGGCAGCTCTCGCGCAGGCTCGCCTCGCGTATGCGCTCTTTAAGGAGCGGTTCTCGGGCAGTCAGTTCGCCGAGCTGAAACAGGCGGGCGCGCGCGTTCAGCGACCGCTTTGGGCATCGACCTCGACGAAGGACCCGAGCTACCCAGATCTGCTTTACGTCGACGGTCTGATCGGCAACGACACGGTGAACACGATGCCAGCAGCGACGGTTGAGGCTTTTCTCGACCACGGTGTCGTGGCACCTACGCTCGACCAGGACCCGGTCGCGTCGCGTTCAGTACTCGACGCGCTTGGCAGTGTCGGCATCGACTTAACGGACGTCACCGACACGCTTGAGCGTGAGGGACTCGCCTCATTCGCGAAGTCCTTCGACGACTTGATCGAGAAGCTTCGCGAGAAGGCCGCAGTTCTCCAAAAGGCGTAGTTACGCACTCGAAAGGAACAAGCGTCCCGGTCGTGCCAATAACTCCCGAAGAGATGCTTGAACGCCTTATGCGCGGCTCCACCACGCTGTGGCCGATCGGAAGTGTCGCCGGTTCCCGTCTCGGCTGGCTCGAATCGCCAAAGGAGATGGAGAAGGAGGCGAACGATCTCCGACACTGGGCGGACTCGATCGACCAAGAGGTCGTGGTCCTCCTCGGCATGGGTGGTTCCTCCCTCGGGCCGGCGGTGCTCGCGGCGTTCGCTCAGTCCTTCGGAGCACTAAACGGGCGACGCCTCGTCGTCTGTGACACGACCGAGCCGTCAACTGTAGTCAACACTCCCTTCGAGGACGCATTCATCCTCGTCTCTTCGAAGTCCGGGACGACGCTCGAGTCGAGTGTGCTTTTCGACTACGCGGTGACGCGCCAACGAGACGTCCGGCGCTACGCGATCATCACCGATCCAGGTACCCCGCTCTCCCTCGACGGCAAGGCTAAGCGCGTGAACCGAGTGTTCGAGAACCGTTCCGACATCGGTGGCCGTTACTCGGTGCTTTCCTATTTCGGCATGGTTCCCGCCGCACTTTTGGGCTATGACGTCGCCGAGCTCGCCGGGCGTGCGCTAGAAGGCGACCACCACGAGGCGGTGGAGCTCGGCATCGAGCTTGCTCAAGGTGCCCTCGAGGGGCGTGACAAGGCGACGATCCTGGTCGAAGACAAGGCGAGTGCCTTCGGATTGTGGGTAGAACAGCTCCTCGCCGAGTCCACCGGCAAGCTCGGTCGTGGCATCGTTCCGGTGCCGACCGATGAGCTCGAAAGCGGTGAGGATCGTGAGCAGGTACATGTCGAGCTAACAGCGGCACATGAGGTAGGGGCTGCCTTTTACCGCTTCGAGATCGCCACGGCGATAGCTGGGCACGTGCTCGGTCTCGATCCGTTCGATGAGCCGAACGTCGCTGAGTCCAAGGCGAACACAAACCGAGTGCTCGCGGACCTGCCGCTTGTTGCACAGAGCTCTGAACAGCCGAGCGCGCTCGCACCCTTCCTGGCTGATGAACTGCGCCCAGGTGATTACGTGAGTATCCAGGCGTATCTTCCCTACGGCTCTGAGACTCAGCTAGAGCGGTTGCGGAAGAAGATCCGTGACGATCACGGCGGGATCGCCGTCACCGCAGGATATGGACCGCGCTTTTTGCACTCGACCGGACAGCTGCACAAAGGTGGTCCGAACTCGGTCGTCGCGGTGCAACTCGTAGCGAACTCTCCGCGAGAGCAGTTGGCCATTCCTGACAAGGATTATGACTTCGCGACGTTGATCGAGGCACAGGCGATCGGCGACCGCGAGAGCCTGCTCTCCCATGGCCGGCGAGTCGTTACGATCGCTATCGATGAATTGAGCGAGCTCCTCTGACGCATGTGCCGCGTCGGGTTCTGCGCACCTGCTGGCCGGCACGTAGCGCGGTGGGAGATGGAGCTCAGTTTGTCGTATCAACTGAGAGGATTCGACTACGACGCCGTTAGGAACCTTCGTGGAGTTGACCTCGCCCGAATTAGAACCGTCGGCGGCGAGGCATTCCAGTTTCGGTCCGCTCCCTTGTTCCGCACCGCCGGCCCGAACAGCAAAGGATTGACGTCATGACACAGGTCATCGATGACCTCGGCGTGGATCTCTCCACGCTCGACGGCGTGGGGACGCGCACACCGCACCCGCTCGTACTCGTCATCTTCGGCGCGTCGGGCGACCTCGCAGGTCGCAAGATCCTGCCGGCGCTCGCGCAGTTGGCCGAGCAACACTCGCTGCCGAAGGAGTTCGCGGTGGTCGGCGTCTCGCGCACCTACTTCTCCGACGAGGAGTACCAGAACACGTGCCGGCGCGAGGGGCCAGCCGACGCGCCGATATGGAGCCAGATCTGTGGGAACTTCCGCTACCTGGCCGGCGACTATACCGACGACGACCTCTTCGTCAGACTCGATTCGCTGCTCGCCGACATCGACGCCTCGGTCGGCACCGGTGGCAACCGGATCTACTATCTCGCCACGATCCCGACACTGTTCGCCAGAGTCGCCGAAGGCCTCGGCTCTGCCGGGTTGAACAAGCCAGCTGGAGATGGCACCTTCGCCCGACTGGTGGTGGAGAAGCCCTTCGGGACGGACCTTTCGAGCTCACGTGTGCTCGAAGGCCAGCTACACGAGTTCTTCAAGGAAGAGCAGATCTTCCGGATCGACCACTACATGGGCAAAGAGACGGTGCTGAACATCTTCGCCCTTCGCTTCGCGAACTCGATCTTCGAGCCCATTTGGAATCGCCGCTACGTCGACCATATCCAGGTGACCGTCGCCGAGAGCCTTGGCGTCGAGCACCGCGGCGCGTTCTATGAGAGTGCAGGGGCGCTTCGTGACATCGTGCAGAACCACGTCATGCAGGTGCTCGCCCTCACCTTGATGGAGCCGCCCGCCTCGATGGATGCGACTGCTATCCGGGATGAGAAGGTCAAGCTGTTGCGCTCGATGGTGATTCCTTCCTCGGACCAGGCGGCGAGTTTCGTGGTGCGCGGTCAATACGGTGCAGGAGCCATCGACGGCGAGTCGGTGATCGGCTATCGAGACGAGCCGGGCGTGTCGCCGGTCTCGGAGACGGAGACCTACGTCGCTGCGCGGCTCGGCGTCGACAACTGGCGTTGGGCAGGTGTGCCGATCTTCGTGCGTACCGGCAAGCGGCTCGCCAAGCGCTCGACGGAGTTCTCGATGTTCTTCCAGCGACCGCCGCACCTTCCCTTCGCCGGCTCGCTCTCGCGTGATCTGCGTCCCGATGCGCTGACGCTTCGCATCCAGCCAGACGAGGGAATCAGCCTCGCCTTTGGCGCGAAGGTCCCAGGCCCTGAGTTTCGGGTGCGCACCGTGGAGATGGAGTTCTCCTACTCAGATGCCTTCCCTGGTCCGACTGCTGACGCCTACGAGCGACTCCTCCTCGATGCGATGATTGGCGACGCGATGCTCTTTATCCGTGCCGACGAGGTGGATCAGGCGTGGCAGAACGTCGCGCCGATGCTCGAGAGCTTCGCGATCCTTCAGCCGCCGCTCGCTCGCTACGACGCCGGCTCTTGGGGTCCGGTCGAGGCCGACCAGTTGATCGAGTCGACCGGCCACCGCTGGCGAAATCCGTCCTGAGATGAACGGTGAGATCCGAATCATCGACGACGTGCCGGCTGCTTACGCGGCGCTGATCGAAGAGGCATTCGTGAAGAGTGCGCCGGCGCGCGGGCAACGACCCTTTCGCCTCGCCGCGTCGGGTGGAAACTCCGGCGCGGCGAGCTTTCGGGCGTTGATGAACTCCAGCGTCGTCGACTTCGCCGAGGTCGATCTCTACTTCGTCGACGAGCGGTGTGTGGACCTCTCCTCTGATGACTCGAACCAACATGCGATCGCAGAGCTTTTAGGCGACAAGCTAAGGACGCTCGCCGGCTTTCACCCGATGTCATGTGAGGACGGCGCGGAGGCCTACGACGAGCTGCTCCGCAAAGCCGGCACGCTCGACGCGGTCCAGCTTGGGCTCGGGCCGGACGGTCATACCGCGTCGATCTTTCCAGGGTCGTCGGCGCTCGACGTCGATGACTCGAGGCTCGTGGTGCAAAACGTGGATCCATCCGGAACCAATGTGCATGACCGATTGACGCTCACCTATGCCGGGATCCGCCTCGCGCCGCTCGTGATCTTCACGGTGATCGGAGCCGCCAGAGCCGACGTCGTCGCAAAGATCGCCGCAGGTGAGGATCTGCCGGCGAGCAGAGTCGTCGCGGACCGTGTGATTTGGCTGATCGAGACTGACGCCGGTTCGCTGTTGAACGGGGTGGGACATGAGTGAGATCGAGACAGGCGATGCGGTGCCCGCCTTCGTCGCCAGCCCACCTGCAGCCATTAACGCGATGGTCGAAGAGCTGCTCGACACGACAGGTGTCGATCGGAACCGTGACCTGCTTCGTGAGATCGTGCTTTCGACGCTTGGCTTCGCGACCGCGAATGCGAGCAGGCTGGATCTAAAGATCGCCCGCTCGGCGATCGCGGAGATGGCCGCGGCCTTCCGGGTCTTTGCTCCATACCGAGACGTCCGCAAGGTCACGATGTTTGGATCGGCGCGGACTGCGCCGTCCGACCCGCTGTACGCGCTCGCCAGAGAACTTGCCGCGGAGCTCTCCGAGGCCGGCTACATGGTCGTGACCGGTGCAGGGCCCGGGATCATGGCTGCTGGAAGCGAGGGTGCGGGGCGCAACATGACGCTCGGTGTCAATATCAAGCTGCCCTTTGAGACCACGGCGAATGCCTACATCGACCCTGACGACAAGCTCGTCGAGATGAAGTACTTCTTCACCAGGAAGTTGATGTTGATGAAGGAGTCGATCGGTTATCTCGTGATGCCTGGCGGATTCGGGACGCTCGACGAGTGCTTCGAGCTCCTCACGCTGATCCAGACCGGCAAGGCCGAGCCGGCGCCGGTTGTGCTGATCGACATCGAAGGACATCACTACTGGAACCATTGGGAGCGGTTCTTGAACGAGGAGGTCTACGCGCGCGGCTTCGCCGACACAATCGACTCCGCCCTCTACCGGATCGTCGACACTCCAAAGGCCGCGATCGACGAGCTGCTCGGCTTTCACCGCAACTACCAGTCGCGGCGCTTTGTCGGAAGGACGATGGTGATCCGGTTGATCCGCGCCCCCGACGACGAGACGATTACTCGACTTTCACATGACTACGCCGACATCTGCTCGGCAAAGGGCATCTGGAGAACCGAGCCGCTAGCTGCTGAGCGACAGGGCAACGACGAGCTCGGCTACGAGCGGATCGCGCTCGAATACAGCAGGGCACATCAAAATCGGCTGCGCCAGCTGATCGACGAACTGAACGCGATCCCCTTTTAGCGACACCTCGAGCGCCTCGTGGTCCAGCTGGTCTCACTCAACCGGTTCTTGCCTAGGTCTCAGCGATCTCCTCAGAGCCTGCTGCTCCTCGGAGCGCGATCGTCGCCCGCTCGATCGCGTGGCGTGCGCGAGTAGCTCGCCGTTCGATCTCTGGGCGCTTGCCGGCATTGGAACGCACGGCCTCGTGCAACAAGTCGAGGACGAGGTCGTCTAGCCGCTCCGCGATCCGGTCGAGGTCGCTGCAGATAGCCTCGATCCTCTCCTCGTGTGGCATCCCTAGGCGAGCGCGACCTGGCCTGGGACGATCGGCGCGGGGAGCTCGCTTGCTCCAGAGAGGAAGTGATCAACGGCGCGAGCCGCGCTGCGGCCCTCCGCGATCGCCCAGACAACCAGGCTCTGGCCCCGCGCGGCGTCGCCACAGGCGAAGACGCCAGGCACGCTCGTCATGAACGAGCGGTCGATCTCGAGGTTGCCGCGCGCGTTCAAGGTGCAGCCGAGGTCGCGAACGACGCCCTTTTGCTCAGGCCCCGTGAAGCCGAGCGCTAACAGCACCAGGTCGGCGCGGAGATCCATCTCCGACTCCGCCACTGCGAGAAAGGCACCACGAGGATCGCGCTCGACGGTCGCCACCCTTAGCGCTCGCACGTTGCCATCGGCGTCACCTAGGAACTGTGTCGTCGAGATCGAGTAGAGGCGCTCGCCTCCCTCTTCATGGGCGGCGGAGCTTCGAAGGATCAGCGGCCAGGTGGGCCAGGGATTGTTCCCAGCTCGCAGGTTCGGCGGCTCGGGCAGGATCTCGAGCTGCGCGACCGAGGCCGCGCCCTGGCGGTGCACGGTGCCCAGGCAGTCAGCGCCGGTGTCGCCACCGCCGATAATGACGACGTGCTTGTCCTTGGCGGTTATCGGGGTGTCGTCAGTGGTGCCTTCGACGAGGAGGTTGGAGTCTTTCAGGTAGTCCATCGCGAAGTGGATGCCGGCGAGGTCCCTGCCAGGTGCGACGAGGTCGCGCGGGCGCGTCGAGCCCACTGCGAGGACGATCGCGTCGAAGCGGCTGCGCAGCTGTTCTAGCTGCATGATCGTGGCGTCGGGCGCCGCAGCACCACTTACCTCGTGCCTGCTTCCAGCTCCCACTGCGACGCGGGTGTGAAAGACCGTGCCCTCGGCGACCATCTGTGCCAGCCGCCGGTCAATGACCCGCTTTTCGAGCTTGAACTCCGGGACGCCGTAGCGGAGCAGGCCACCGATGCGCTCGGCGCGCTCGAAGACTTCGACGTGGTAGCCGGCGCGGGTGAGTTGTTGTGCGACCGCTAGTCCTGCCGGACCGGAGCCGACGACCGCGACTCGCTGGTGACGGAGGAGATCAGGGAGCACCGGAGTGAGGCCCTCCCCCGCCGCCCACTCGGCGATCTCGACTTCCACCTGCTTGATCGCTACCGGCTCGGCGCTGATGCCAAGGACGCAGGAGCCCTCACACGGTGCGGGGCAGAGTCTCCCGGTGAACTCCGGAAAGTTGTTCGTGGCGTGCAGTCGCGCTGCTGCCTCGTCGAATCGACCGCGAAAGACGAGGTCGTTCCAGTCCGGGATGAGGTTCCCGAGTGGACAGCCCTCGTGGCAGAACGGGATACCGCAGTCCATGCAGCGAGCCGCCTGTTTGGTGAGATCTTCCCCTGGAAACGGGTTGTAGACCTCACGCCAGTCACGAAGGCGCACCTCGACCGGGCGGCGGACCGGTCCAGATCGCGGGTAGCGCATAAAACCTCGTGGATCAGCCATGCGCGACCGCCATCACGGCGACGTCGACGTCCTGGCCCGAGTCGATAGCGGCCTTCGTGGCTTCGAGCACCTGGCGGTAGTCACGGGGCATGATCTTTCGCATCGACGCCATCGTCGAGGCGACGTCTGCCAACAAGCGAGCGGCTAGCGGTGATCCCGTGAGGGTGACGTGGCGCTCGAGCAGTGACGCGACGAGTGCGACGTCGGCGTCGTCGAGCAGCTCGATCTCGACGAACTCGGTGTTCAAGCGGCGATCGAGGCGGAGATCGGGGTCGAAGAGATAGGCGACGCCACCCGACATGCCTGCGGCGACATTTCGACCCGTAGGCCCGAGGATCAGCGCCGTGCCACCAGTCATGTACTCGAGCGCATGGTCGCCGACTCCTTCGACGACTGCGGTCGCACCTGAGTTGCGGACACAAAAGCGCTCACCGACGAGGCCGGAGATGAAGAGCTCGCCAGAGGTCGCGCCATAGGCGCAGACATTTCCTGCAATCACGCTCTCTTCAGGGACGAACGACGCGTTCGCAGGCGGTCGGACCGCGATGCGGCCACCAGAGAGACCCTTCCCGAGGTAGTCGTTGGTGTCCCCGCTCAACAACAGCTCGATCCCGCGTGGCAAGAACGCACCGAGGCTTTGACCCGCTGAGCCGGTGAGCGCGATCTTGATGGTGCCATCAGGAAGCCCATCCGCGCCGTAGCGCCGCGTCACCTCTGCACCGAGCATCGTGCCTACGGTACGGTTCACGTTTCTGATCGGCATCTCGATCGCGACCGGCAGCGCATCGTCGAGCGCCGGTCGAGCGAGCTCGATCAGTTGGTTGTCGAGTGCCCGCTCGAGGCCGTGGTCCTGGGCGCGAACCTGGTGCAGCTCGGTCGAGCCGTGCACGGGATGGGCGAGCACTAAAAGCGGCGCGAGATCGAGGCCAGCGGCCTTCCAGTGCGAGATCGCGGTGCTGGTGTCGAGTGCCTCGACGTGGCCTACCGCGTCCTTTATCGAGTGGAAGCCAAGCAGCGCCAGGTACTCGCGGACCTCCTCGGCGATGTAGGTGAAGAACGTCTCGACGAACTCCGGCTTGCCGGTGAACTTCGCGCGCAACTCTGGGTTCTGCGTGGCGATGCCCACCGGGCAGGTGTCGAGGTGACAGACGCGCATCATCACACAGCCAGACACGACGAGCGGTGCCGTCGCGAAACCGAACTCCTCGGCGCCTAGGAGCGCACCGATGACGACGTCACGGCCAGTCTTTAGCTGCCCGTCGACCTGCACCACGATCCTGTCGCGAAGCGCGTTTCGGACCAGGGTCTGCTGGGTCTCGGCGAGGCCCACCTCCCACGGTGATCCAGCGTGCTTGAGCGACGTCAGTGGCGCGGCCCCCGTGCCGCCGTCGTGCCCGGAGATGAGCACGACATCGGCGTGTGCCTTGGCGACGCCTGCAGCGACCGTGCCGACTCCTGCCTCAGCTACCAGCTTGACGTGGATGCGCGCACGGTCGTTGGCGTTTTTCAGGTCATGGATGAGCTGGGCGAGGTCCTCGATCGAGTAGATGTCGTGGTGCGGTGGCGGCGAGATGAGGCCAACACCTGGCGTCGAGTACCGAGTTCGGGCGATCCAGGGCCACACCTTGCCGCCTGGGAGCTGTCCGCCCTCTCCTGGCTTTGCGCCCTGGGCCATTTTGATCTGGATGTCGTCGGCGTTGACGAGGTAGTTGCTCGTCACGCCGAATCTCCCCGACGCCACCTGCTTGATCGCGGAGCGTCGCGAGTCGCCGTTCTCGTCGGGGACAAATCGCTCGGGGTCCTCCCCGCCCTCACCGGTGTTCGATCTGCCACCTAGGCGGTTCATCGCTATCGCGAGCGTCTCATGTGCTTCGGCCGAGATCGAGCCGTACGACATCGCCCCGGTCGAGAAGCGCTTCACGATCGACTCGACGGACTCGACGTCTTCGATCGCGATCGGCGGCCTAGGTGCGCTCTCGCCGATCTTGAAGCGCAAAAGGCCCCGCAGCGTGGCGAGACGCTCGGACTGCTCGTCGACGAGGGTGGTGTACTCCTTGAAGATCTCGTAGCGCTTGGCCCGCGTTGAGTGCTGGAGCTTGAAGACGGTCTTCGGGTTGAAGAGGTGGTGCTCACCTTCTCGTCGCCACTGGTACTCGCCGCCGACGTCGATGTCGTGGTTGACCAGGTCCGCGCTGTTGGTCGTGCAGCTAAAGGTGTGCCGCATCTCGATCTCTTTCGCGATGACGTCGAGGCCGGCGCCGCCGAGGTGGCTCGTCACACCCGTGAAGTAGCGGTCGACGACCTCTCTTGAGAGCCCTACCGCTTCGAAAACCTGCGCGCCGGTGTAGGAGGCGATCGTTGAGATCCCCATCTTCGACATCACCTTCAAGACACCCTTGCCGGCTGCCTTCACGTAGTTGTGGACCGCCGCGTACTCACTCGTTTGGCCGAGCTCACCTCGCTTCGCCATCGCCGCTACGGTCTCGACCGCGAGGTACGGGTTCACCGCCGCGGCACCGAAGCCGACGAGAAGCGCCATGTGGTGTACCTCTCTCGCCTCGGCGGTCTCGACGATCAGACCGGTCCGCGACCTGAGCCGCTCCCGGACGAGGTGGTGATGGACCGCAGAGGTCAAGAGCAACGACGGGATCGGCGCGAGCTCGGCGTTTGAGTGGCGATCGGAGAGCACCACGATGTTCGCCCCGGCGAGGATTGCGTTCTCGACGTCGACGCAGAGCTTGTCGAGCGCGGCGCGAAGTGCTCGGCCGCCGCCGGCGACCTCGTAGAGGCCATCGATCGCGAAGGACTTGAATCCCGCTGTCTCACCGTTCTCGTTAACGTAGAGCAGCTTCGCCAGGTCGTGGTTCTCGATCACCGGGAAGTCGAGGGTAATCTGGCGACAGGCCTCGGCACTTGCTTCGAGCAAGTTGCGCGACGGTCCGATCGTGGCCTTGATCGAGGTCACGACCTCCTCTCGGATCGCGTCGAGCGGCGGGTTCGTCACCTGTGCGAAGAGCTGGGTGAAGTAGTCAAAGAGCAGCCGCGATCGCTCCGACAAGACGGCGAGTGGCGTGTCCGAGCCCATCGAGCCAGTCGGCTCGGCTCCAGCTGTCGCCATCGGCGCCAAGATGACGCGGAGCTCTTCGTGGGTATAGCCGAAGAGCCGGTGTTGGCTAACGAGCGAGCCGAATTGGGGAACGATGTGCTCTTTGATCGGCAGGTCGTTGATGTTCAACAGGTTTTCGTCGAGCCACTCTCCGTAGGGCTCAGCCGCGGCGAGCCCGGCCTTTACCTCCGCGTCGTCGATGATGCGGCCCGCTGTCGTGTCGCAGAGGAACATCCTGCCGGGCTGTAGCCGTCCTTTGCGCTCGATCCGCGACGGGTCCATGTCCAAGACGCCCACCTCTGAGGCCAGCACCACCAGCCCGTCGTCGCGGACCCAGTACCTGGCGGGGCGAAGCCCGTTTCGGTCGAGCACTGCGCCGATGACGTCGCCGTCGGTGAAGGCGACTGCCGCGGGGCCGTCCCATGGCTCCATCAGACAGCCGTGGTACTGGTAGAACGCTCGGCGAGCGTCGTCCATCTCGGTGTTGTTCTCCCAGGCTTCTGGGATCATCATCAAGATCGCGTGCGGGAGCGACCTGCCGCCTAGGTGCAAGAGCTCCACGACTTCGTCGAAGGACGCGGAGTCGCTCGCGCGCGACGTGATGATCGGGTTCAGTCGTCGAAGGTCGCCTGGAATGAGCGAACTCTTGAGCAGCGACTCGCGCGAACGCATCCAGTTCCGGTTGCCCTGGACCGTGTTGATCTCGCCGTTGTGGGCGATGACCCGGTACGGGTGGGCAAGCGGCCAGGACGGGAACGTGTTGGTCGAGAACCGAGAGTGCACCAGGGCGATCGCGCTCTCCACGCGCTCGTCACCGAGGTCGGGGAAGAAGTTGCGGAGCTGGTCGGTCGAGAGCATCCCCTTGTAGACGAAGGTTCGCGCCGAGAGCGACGGGAAGTAGGTGTCCCCTAGCTCGTGCTCGGCTCGCTTTCGAACGACGAAGGCGAGCCGGTCGAGATCGATGCCGATGGCATCTTTTGCGGCACCTGCTGGGTCCGCGGCCAAGAACAGCTGTTCGAACCGGGGCGCGACTTCCATCGCGGCTTTGCCTGCCTGGGTCAGGTCCGTCGGCACGACCCGCCAGCCGAGGACGAGCAGTCCCTCTTCGCTCGCGATCCGCGCTATTTCGGCGCGCGAACCAGCCGCGGCCGCGGCGTCGATCGGGAGGAATGCCATCCCAGAGACGTAATGTCCCCGTTCAGGAAGCGAGAACGGCACGACTGCCCGGAAGAACTTGTCGGGCATCTGGATCAGGATTCCGGCGCCGTCACCGGTTTCGGGATCAGCACCGAAGGCACCGCGGTGCGCGAGGTTCTCGAGCGCGGTCAGCCCGAGGTCGACGAGTTCGTGTGAGGGTGGCCGCTTCAAGTCTGCGAGGAACGCGACGCCACACGCGTCGTGTTCGAATCGCGGGTCGTAAAGGCCTGGCTCTATTTCGTACTCTTCCATGGCGTCCCTTGTTCGTGAGCCCGTCAGGCGACGGATCTCCACGTAGCTGCAGGTTTCGGGACGTCATTGGCCCGGGAAGGAAAGTTTACACGACCGATTCGACCCTGCCTTGCCGAATCCTTGCGCCGCGGATGCGCAGCCGTCGCCGCGATCAGAGCCATCGCGAGGAGTTAGCGCAGATCGCGCGTGCGTCAGTGTGTCGGAGACGTCTGGTCGATGAAGGCCGGGGCGCCAAAGGCGTGGAGGATCTCGGGCACGGCGACCTTCCCGCCCTCATCCTGGAAAGTCTCGAGCAGCGCGACGAGGAAGCGGGCGGTCATGGCGGTGCCGTTCAAGGTGTGGGGAGCCGCCAGTGCCGAGCCGTCTCGGTAGCGGATTCCAAGACGTCGGGCCTGGTAGTCGGTGGTGTTCGAGCACGACGTGATCTCGCGGTAGCGCCCTTCGCTCGGAAGCCATGCCTCGATATCGAATTTTTTCGCCGCCGAGGGGCCGAGATCTCCCGCCGCGGTGTTGATCACCCGGTACACGAGCCCGAGTCCGCCAACGATCGCCTCTTCGATGGCGAGGATCTCCTCGTGGTTCTCCTTCGAGCGGTCCGGAAGCGTGTAGAAGTACATCTCGACCTTGTCGAACTGGTGGAGCCGCATGATGCCCTTGGTGTCCCTGCCCGCGGCTCCAGCTTCGCGTCGGAAGTTCGTGGAGTAGCCCGCGTAGCGAAGCGGCATCTCGCTCGCGTCGAGGATCTCGCCCTGGTGGAGCCCGGCTAGGGCCACCTCGGAGGTGCCCGACAGATAGAGGCCGTCGGGCTCGACGTGGTAGAGGTTGCTCTCATCGGTCGGTAGGAAACCGGTCCCGTACAGCGCTTCTTCACGGACCACGACTGGCGGCAGCACGGGAGTGAACCCGAGCGCTACGAGGTGGTCGAGCGCGTAACGGTAAAGCGACAACTCGAGGAGCGCGGTCGCGCCCATCCGGTAGGCGAAGCGCGTCCCCGACAGCCGCGTGGCGCGCTCGGTATCGAATCCACCGAGCTCCATGTGGCTTCGCGGGGCGAACGCGAACGTCGGAGGCTCGCCTACTTTGCGGATCTCCTCGGCGTCCTCGTCGCTGTCACCGTCTGGTGCTGAGTCATCAGGAGGATTCGGGATGACCGCCAGCAGTTCGTCGCGCCGTGCGGCGAGCACATCGAGGGTGGCTTCGGCGACACGCAGATCGTCTTTTAGCTGCGCGAGCACCGCAATCTCGGCTTCGGAGGGCCTGCCTTTCGGCCTGGTGCGCGAGCGGAGTGATCCAACCTCGGCATCGGCGAGGCGCCACTCCTCATCAGCTGCCAGAAAGGCGTCAAAGGTCGCCGCACTGCCCTTTCGTTCGAGTGCTGTGCGAAATCGGTCTGGGTCGCTGCGGGCGGCCCTTACGTCAATCAGCGTCGACCACCACGTCGCCGGGCCTTTGACGGCGGGCGCTTCACAACCGGGGCCGCAGGGGTGTTCGCGGAACCGTTACTCGACGTCGACGAGGCGGCTTTGGCGGCACTTCCAGGTCGGACGCGTCTCGTTGTCTGGGGCGCGACGATCGTCGAGCGTGTACGCGAGGGGGAGTCCGCAACGAAGCCTCGCGCGACTTCGGCGGGGCTGAGCAGCCAGGCGGACGGCCCACGAAGCTCGATGCGCTCGCGGAGCTGTCGGTACTTCGGTTCGCGCTCTTTCATCACCGCTACGAGCGGCGAGGCGATGAAGATCGAGGAGTACGCACCCGTCGTCAAGCCGACGAGCAGCGCCAGGCCGAAGTACTGGAGCGTCGTTGCACCGAGGAGCTCGGCTCCAATGAGCAGGACCGAGAGTATAGGCATGATCGCGACGAGCGACGTGTTGATCGACCTCGCGGCGGTCTGGTTCATGGAGAGGTTCACGATGTCGGAGAAGGTCAGCCGATCTCGGACGGAGAGGTTCTTCACGTTGTCGCGGACGCGGTCGAACACCACGATCGTGTCGTAGAGGGAGTAACCGAGGATGGTCAAGAACGCGACCACGGTGTCCGGCGTGACGAGGAAACCGGAGATCGAGTAGATGCCGACCGTGACGAGGATGTCGTGGAGCACCGCCAGGATCGCAGCGAGCGCCATGCGCCACTCGAAGAAGATCGAGATATAGAGCGAGACGAGAATGAAGAAGACGATGAGTGCGATGACTGCCTTCTGGGTGATCTGCTCTCCCCACGAAGGTCCGACCGACTCGATCGAGACGTCGTTGATCGAGCTCTTGTGGGCGACCTTTTGCAGGGCCGCGGCGATCTTGTGTGCCTCGGTTGCTTGTGCCGCGGCGTCTTGACCCTTCGGGAGCTTGGCCTGAACCTGGATCGACTGGTTGCTGCCGAGGCCAAGCTGGACCGTGGTCTCCCCCGTGAGGCCGACCGCCGTTAGCGCTGCGGTCGCTTGTTGGACGGTAAGCGTTGGGGAGGAGACGGTCCAGGAGTTTCCACCGACGAACTCGATACTCATATTGAGACCCCGCACGCCGAGCGAGAGCACGCCGAGCAGGATCACGATTGTCGAGATCGTGAACCAGATCCGCTTTCTACGGACGAAGTCGAACGTGGTCTCGCCGTAGTAGAGGCGACGAAATGGCCCGTGCGGCCGCGACGGCGCCGCCTCGGCTGGCTCGAGAGGTAGCTCGGCCTCGTCTACCCCAAAAGCCACCGGCGCTTCGTCGAGCTCACTCGGCGCCGCTTGAGCCGCCGAAGGTGTTGGCGTTTCGACCTCGGGGAGATCACTTGCAAGTCGAGCATCAGGCGAGCTAATCGCAGCGTCGCTGTCCGGGGTTGTGGTCGAATCCTCCGCAGCGACCTCGGCCGCCTCCGGGGTCGGCTCGTCCGCGGCGTCAGATGACGCCGCACCTGGTCGGATCCGCCCGGGGCTCATGTCGCGCTCCTCGTCGCAAGACCTCGGGCGACGCCGAGGTGGCGTGCCTCGGTGAAGACCCGGTTCCTGCCGAGCAAGATGACGAACGGTCGGGTGAAGAAGAACGCGGTGATGACGTCGATCAACGTCGAGATCCCGAGCATGAACGCGAAGCCTCGTACGTCGCCAACTGACAAGACCCAAAGCACCAGGGCCCCGATCAGCGACACGGCGTCGGCGGACAGGATCGTTCGATACGCGCTCTTAAAGCCCCGGTCGACTGCCGCCCGAATCGAGCGACCAGCTCGGACCTCGTCTTTTAATCGCTCGAAGTACACGACATAGGAGTCCACCGTGATGCCGACCGAAACGATCAGACCCGTCACGCCCGACAGGTCAAGCGTCAGGTCCAGCGAGGACGCGCCGAGCACGGAGATCAGTCCGTAGATCAACGCACCGGTGGTGATCAGTCCGAGAAAGACGACGATGCCAAGCGCGCGGTAGTAAAAGACCGTATACAACAACACGAGCAAGAGACCGAGGAGCCCGGCAAATAGACCCGCCTGGAGCGACGACTTTCCGAGGCTCGCCGAGACCGTCTGTGCGGTCTGCGGGGTCAGCGACACGGGCAGCGCGCCATAGTTCAGCTCTAGTGCCAGTTGGTTGGCAGATGCGTGCGTGAAGTTCCCGCTCACTTGACCCGATCCTGGAAAACTCATCGCCTCGATGATCGGCGCCGAGATGACCTGTCCGTCCAGGTCATCTGCGACCAGCGTGCCGTAGTAGAGCTTCGCAACGGCGTTGAACAGATTGGTGCCCTGTCCGGTGAGCTCGAATACGACTTGCCACTGATTGTTCTGTGTGTCGAGCTGGGCGTACGCGCTCTTGATGATCGTGCCGGTAACCGTTTGCAACTTGCCGCCGTACTCGACCGTTGCAGGCCCGAGAACGTAGCGAGCAGACGGCACATTCCCATCGGCGTTGATCAAGATGGCATCGGCGGGATTGTCCACGGTGCTCGTGGGGTAGGCGGCGTAGTTGTTGTCGGTTGGCGGATAGTTGTAGTTAGACCCCGACGAGCCTTGGTAGTCGCTCGCGGTATAGAGGTACGGTGCCGCACAGGTAGGAACTGGTGTCTTGGTCGTCGGCGCATTGGCCGTCCCTTTTGCCGGAGCGACGTAGGCGGGTGCATTGCAGAGCACTGGACGGAAGAACAGCTGAGCCGTCGTACCGAGCAGCTTCAAGATGGCCTGGGGATCCTTCACGCCTGGAAGGTCGACCACGACATCGTTTCCCTGCGTGGAGATGTTCGGCGAGGAGACACCGAGTCCGTTCACACGAAGCGTCATGATGTTCGCGACGTCTTGGAGCGTCGAGGTCGAGACCGCCTTGTCCGGCTTGAACACGGCGGAGAGACCGCCTTCGAGGTCAAGCCCTAGTTTTGGCGACCACCCAAAGCCAAGTGCGAGTGCGAGCATCCCGAAACAGACCAAGCTGCTTGCGATGACGCTCACAAGGAGCCGTCGGTGCACCTACTTCGACCCCTCCGGTGCATCGTCGTCCTTCGAGGAACCTGGCCACCATCGATGCTGCTGCTGTTGGGGCGGTGTGTCCTCTGGTTCGTTGGCGTCCTCGTTGTAGCCGTCTGGCTGGTAGGCGTCGTGGTCGTGGTCGTGGTCGTGGTCATGATCGTGATCGTGATCGTGATCGTGATCATGGTCCTGAAGGTCCATTTGATCGTCCGCTGACTCCGGCACGATGGGATCGAGCCGACGCCCGAGCGCAGTTCTAAGGATCGTGATGTTCTGGCCAGGCGCGACTTCAAGCTCGGCTCGGTCGCCTTCGATGTTGACGACGCGGCCGATGATGCCCGACGCGGTCACGACGTCATCGCCAATCTCGGGGGCGCTTCGTTGGAGCTGTGTCGCGCGCAGCTTCCTGCGCTGTGGTCGAAGCCACAAGAAGTAGATGGCGAAGAGGAAGACGAGAAAGATGAGGAAGTCCGGGCTGGTCTTGCTTGTCGTCTTGGTTGCGGCAAATACCAGAGCGCCGTGGATCGAAAGCAATAGTGATGCAGAAGCCATGGTTTACCGATCTGTGGGCCTAATTGCGTTTAGCACTGTAGTCGGAGGAGGCCCAGGCGAGGTGCCAGCCGTGCTTTCGAACTACGGCGTCGGGAAGAGCGCAACCTCTTGGATCCCAGGTAGTCGGTCGTTCGTAGCGCGAAGCGGTGGACCGTCCATGCCGAGGTGGGCGTAGGCGGCGGCCGTGGCGACGCGACCGCGCGAGGTGCGCTGCAAGAGCCCGGCTTGCATAAGAAAAGGCTCTGCTACGTCTTCAATCGTCGCCGCGTCCTCGCTCACGCTCACTGCGAGCGTGGCGAGCCCAACTGGATGACCTGCAAAGCGTCGACAGAGGGTGTCGAGGATCTCTCGGTCGAGACGGTCGAGACCTAGGTTGTCGACGCCAAATATCGTGCAGCCTTCGCGCGCCGTCTCAGCAGTGATCGTGCCGGTGCCTCGAACTTCGACGAAGTCGCGGACGCGTCGCATGTTCCGGATAGCGAGCCGGGGTGTCCCCCGCGACCGTCGTGCGATCTCCACGGCACCATCTTCGGTGCAGGCCACGCCGAGCAGCTCACCGCTTCGTCTGACTATTTGGCACAGTTCATCGACTTGATAGTGCTCGAGGTGGGTGACGAAGCCGAACCGATCGCGCAGCGGCCCGGTTATCAGACCTGAGCGCGTCGTGGCTCCAACCAATGTGAATCTCGGTAGCGCCAGCCGGACGGATCTGGCGCTTGGACCCTTTCCGATGATGATGTCGATCGCGAAGTCCTCCATCGCTGGATAGAGGATCTCTTCAACGGCCCGGTTCAACCGATGTACCTCATCGATGAACAGCACGTCACCATGCTGGAGGCCGGTCAAGATGGCGGCAAGGTCGCCCCCGCGGGTCAGTGCGGGGCCAGACGTAATTTTCAGGCTTGTCCCCATCTCGGCGGCGACGATGCCGGCGAGTGTTGTCTTGCCGAGGCCAGGAGGGCCCGCGAACAACATGTGATCAACTGGCTGCTCTCTTCGTCTCGCAGCCTCGAGCACGATGGCGAGCTTCTCTTTCAGCTCGCTTTGGCCGACGAACTCCTCGAGACGTCTGGGGCGAATTGAAGCCTCGAGCCCAACCTCGACCTCGTCAGCCTCTGGTGAGACCGGCCGGTGCAACGCCGGGAGTCCATCTTCGCTGGGCGTCTCCTCGGTGACGACCTCGTGTCTCGGACTCATCGGGTCGGCGCCAGGGCATTTAGGGCCTCTCGAAGCAGCAACTCAGTGGAGAGTTGCTCGTCGAGATCCTTCGTGGCCCGATGGACCTCATCTGGTCCGTAGCCGAGCATTGCGAGCGCCTCATGCACGTCGCGAAGCGCATGTGACGGCTCATTTTCCTGAGCGCCGGTCTCGAACGCAGTCTCGAGCGCGAGGTGCTGACCAAGCTCGAGCTGAAGGCGCTGCGCAGTGCGCTTTCCCACCCCTGGAATAGCGGTAAGCGCGTCGAGGTCGCCAGTAGCAAGGGCCTGGAACAGAGCGTGCGGTGGAAGCGCTCCAAGGATCGCCATTGCCAAGGCGGGTCCGACGCCGTGTGCGGTGAGCAACAGCTCGAAGGCATTCCGCTCGCGTGAGTCAGGGAAGCCGTAGAGCTGAATGGCGCCTTCGCGGACGTGGGTGTGAATGGCAAGCACTGCTTCGCCCTTTATGGCCTTCAATTGGACCGCGTGCCTGGCCGAGACCGTCACGAGGTAGCCGACACCATGTACATCGACGATCAATTGCGCAGCATGATCACTGCTCGACTGCAGATCTACGACTTCGCCGCGGAGCGATCCGATCATAAGGCGGCCCCAGTTGTTTGCGGCGCGGCCATGAGCGGCTGCCCCATCCGTTTCAGTGCGGTGGCGAGGCGACCATGTGCCAGGTGACAAAGCGCCAGCGCCAACGCGTCGGCGGCATCTGGGGGCTTTGGAATCTCGCGTAGTGAGAGCAACGACGCCACCATCTCTTGGACTTGCCGCTTGGTGGCCGCACCGTAGCCTGCGACCGCGAGCTTTACTTCATTGGAGCTGTACTCGACTACCTCGAGACCCGCTTCCGCCGCGGACAGCAGTGCGATACCGCTCGCTTGACCTACCGACATCGCCGTTCTGGCGTTTGTCTGGAACAACACTCGCTCGACAACTACCACGTCAGGCTCGAACTCGCAGATGATCGCTTGCAGGTCCGCACGCAGGGTCGCGAGCCGGACCGGAATCGAATCGGCGACGTCGGTCGTGACGACGCCTGCCGCTACGGCCCGCTCGTGTCCTTCTGGGCCGGTCACGAGTCCGTAGCCACATCGCGTCAGACCAGGGTCGATTCCTAATACAAACATGTGTTCGATGCTACTCCGGGGTCGCGAGCGATCGGTGGCAAAGGGTTTGTGACGGTCGCTGTCGGTGTCGTGTCGCCGTCACGACTCCTCAGGCGAGTGCTGCCTCGAAGACATCGTCTGGGATGTCGAAGTTGGAGTAGACGTTCTGTACGTCATCGTGATCTTCGAAGAGCTCGAGCAAGCGAAGGATCTTCTTCGCCGCGCTCTCGGTCGTGATCGGCACCGTCTGGGTTGGGAGCATCTGTATCTCCGCTGAGTCGACGGAGATACCGGCCTCTTCGATCGCGCTTCGAAGCGGCTGCAGCGACGACGGATCTGAGACCAGCATCCACATCTCGCCCTCGTCGCGGAGGTCTTCGGCACCTGCGTCAAGCACGATGGCCATCAAGTCGTCCTCAGCGACACTTCGCGGAACCGTCACGACGCCTTTTCGCTCGAACTGCCAGGAGACCGCGCCTGGCTCGGCCATCGATCCGCCGTTATGCGAGAAGGCCGCCCGAATCTCGGCGCCGGTGCGGTTGCGGTTATCGGTAAGGCATTCGACGATGACCGCGACGCCAGAGGGTGCATAGCCTTCGTAGGCGACCGCCTCGTATCGCACGCCTTCGAGCTCGCCGGTCCCCCTCTTGATCGCGCGCTCGATCGTGTCGAGTGGCACTGAGGAGTCGCGTGCTTTTTGGAACATGGTTCGGAGCGTCGCGTTCGACTCCATGTCGCCGCCGCCCTCACGGGCGGCCACTTCGACCTGACGGATCAGCTTTGCGAAGAGCTTTCCGCGGGCCTTGTCCTTGACGCCCTTTTGATGTTTCGTAGTTGCCCATTTGGAGTGCCCCGACACGCTTCAAACCCCCTCAGGCTTCGGAACTTCTGCCGAAGATTTCGTTGACAGCCTTCTAGTTACAACTCGGCCAGCGCGGAGATCCGCAGGTCGAGATCGAGCTCGCCGGCTCGGATCTTTTTCGGCTTGCCGATATCGAGCGGGACGAGCCAATACGGCGCGCTCAGTCGCGCGACCGCTGTGGCGAGCCCGGACGGCTCCGTCGATCGGTCGGACACCACCTCCAGGGCTGACAGTAGCCCCGGTGGGAAGCAGGTCATGCGGCAAGCCTCCCGGTCGGTGCGGAACTGTCGAGCGGGATCCGTAAAATGCCACGCCAACGACGCGCCAACCGGCGAGACTGCTGCGATCGCGCCGAGTGCGCGAGCGACCACGGCCGCTCGTTTGACGTCGCCACGCTTTGCGCTGGCGAGGGTATCGGCGAGGACGGCCTCAAGCTCGATCCGATCGAGGCTGTCTAATAGGCCGCGTGTGCAAACGAGTACCAGTCCCCCGTCTTCGTCGGGTAGGAGCAGTGAGTTCGTGGCGTCATCGTCGAGGATTCGCACGCGAGGGATTGCAAGACCGTTCTCGACGCAGAGCCCCTCTAAGACGTTGAAGAGCCGGGGGTCTTCGGCAGCCGTGCTGTCCCGCCCGCCTAGCAGGCTGAGGAGGTGCGACGCCCTGCCGAGGGCGAAGTTCGCGACTGCGAGAAGAACTCCAAGGAGCGCGAGGATCGCGGCGATCGGAGTGAGGGCAAGGGCGAGCACGACGCCGAGCACGACCAGGATCACTGGCAGCGCGACTAGTAAAAGAAGACCAAGGCTGGGCTTTGCTGCACCCTCGAGGGGCACTGGTGGTGCTGGACGCCGTACCGGGCGCGACGAGGCGCTCGCGCGCTGCGAAGTACCGCGTTGCGGGCTCCTATTTCGTGCTCGTGTACGACTTGGGCCTGCCATCGGCAGCAGTCTAGGAGGTTGATCCGGCGTTCTCTCCGCACTGACGTCGGTCGTCGCGAGCTATCAACCCCTGCTCAGCGCTCGAGCAGAGCGTGGTAGATAGAGAGATAGCGATCTGCTAGGGCATGAAATGAGTGCCCACTTGCTCTGCTGGCGCCCTTGGCAACCAAGCTGGCCAGCAGCTCGGGCGTAGCCAGCAGCTCGCCAAGGGTGGTCCGAAGCGCAGTCACGTCTCCTGGCGGCACGAACTGCGCGGCGTCGCCCGCGGCGAGTTGGTACCCGGGAAGCGCCGAGGCGATAACGGCGGTTCGTGCCGCCATTGCCTCAAGTAACACGATGCCGAAGGATTCACCCGAGATCGAAGGGGCGACCAGTACCTGAGCGGCGCCGACGTGGGCAGCCATTGCCTGGTCGTCGATGGCGCCGAGAAAGTCGACGACACCTGGTCGATCGAAGCGGTCGAGTAGCTTCGCGTGCTCCGGCCCGTCGCCGATCACCTCGAGTCTGGCGCCGCCGACACCAGACCCGAACGCTTCGAGCAGCACCGACAGGCCTTTTCGCGTCTCGTGGCGACCGACAAAGACCACCACCGGTTGCCCTGATGATTCGACCTTCGACGCGTCTGCGAAGCGCTCGAGGTCGATCGCGTTCGCGACGACCTCGATCGACTGGGCGGTAGCGCCGAACACTTTGTACAAGGTGTCGAGCGCCTCCTTGGAGACCGCGACGCGTTCGTCGATCGCGTTGTACGCACCTCGAAGGAGTGGCGCGAGCAGCGGATAGACCCGGCCTGCTCCGCCGCGGTGGAACGTCGCAACCACCGGTGCGACATGACTGTGAAGCGTTGCCAGACCAACCATCGGCACGAATGGCTCGTGGACGTGGACGACGTCGGGACGAAGCGTACGGAGGACCTCGCTGGTGGTGCGCCAGGCCCTTGAGCCGAGCGCGATCGGAGCCCGGGAGCCATTCGCCGGAATCGATGAAACGCGTCCGACTCCTATCGTCTCAGCTCCGCTGATCTCGACCGATCTGCCTGGCGCGATCACCGTGACATCCTCGGTAGCCGAAAGCGCCACGGCGAGACCGCGCACCTGGTTTTGCACTCCGCCGTAGATCTCGAGGCTGTACGGACTAATGAGTGCGACCTTCACTAGAGCTGCACTCCTCGCTGTTGGTCGGTGTCGCCCCAGATCGGTTGGAACGCGTGCCACTGTTCGGGGCGCTTTTCGATGAACCCCTCGAATACCGAGATGAGTTCGCCGGTGATGCGCTCGACGTCGGCGCGAAGGTTCCCTTGTCGTTCGGGCGCGATCAGCGGGCCGAAGTGAGCTTCGTAGTGGGTGCCGTCTTGATACACGGTGCAGGGAATAATCGTCGCGCCAGTGCGAAGCGCAAGGACGGCCGGACCTGGCGGTACGCGCGTCGGAGCGCCGAAGAAGGGAATCAAGATCCCGTCACCGACGACATCTCGGTCTGCGACGAGCGCGACGGAACCGCCGGCTCGCAACTCGGAAAGTAGTTTGACCGAGGTGTCGGGCGCGAGGCGGAGGATCCGCATGCCGAGCTGCTCGCGGCGACCGATGAACCAGTTAGTGAGCCGCGACGACGCGGCATCCTCAACGACCGTTATGAACGGAAAGCCCTCCCGAGCTGCCCATACTCCCCCGATCTCCCAGGAGCCGAGGTGCGGCAGTGCAAATATGACGCCGCCTTTGGCCAGCGCCTCGTCGACGCACGCTCTTCCTGTGACGTGGTAGTAGTCGTCGAGTCGACGCGAATCCTTAGCCGAGAGCTTGGCGACGTCGGCCCAGTATCGCCCGTAGGAGGCGAACGAGGCCCTAACGAGATCGGTCAGCGCTGCTTCGTCGACGTGGCCGTCACGGAAGCTGAGGACGTGCCGCAGGTTCTCGGCGACGACTACTCGCTGCTTGGCCATAACGCGCGAGCCCACGTTGCCGAACGCCGCCGCAGCCGCGAGCGCGAAACGACGCGGCATCAGGTTCAAGATCAGATAGCCGCCGCGGTAGGCGTAGTAGGCGATCCGTCCTGGTTGGGCGGCTTTCGCACGCCCCATCAGTGGACTAGTAGTCCGTCTGAGGTCGGCGAAGGCTGGTGCGGCTTCGACGCTCTCGGCGTTGCGTACTACGGCGCGAACGCGGCGTCGGAGACTCTTCTGAGGTACGCAGCACGCCTCTTAGGCGCATCGCCAACGGCTGGAGATCGCCGGCCGGGATTCTCGGCGAACGGTGCAATCGAGTCGTTGTCCGCACGACGGCCGGGAGCGTGACAGGCGCTTCGACGATGACTTGAGCGGCAGGCTGTAGCGCTTCAGCTGAGGCCTGGAGCCAGACCTTTCGGAATCGGCCGATAGCGGTTGCAGTTGTAAGCGCAAGCAGCACGCCGAGAAGCGGCACCATCACGACGTGGAGGAGAAGCGCCAGCCCAAGAAAGATGAGTCGCTCCGCCCGCTCCATGAGCCCGCCGCGTGCGCTCAGTCCAAGCGACTCAGCTTTGGCTCGGGTGTAGGAGATCACGCTGGAAACCGCGAGGATCGCCACCGGCAGGATCGCTGCGCGCGGATCGCTTCGTTCAAGCAGGTACCACGCCACGCCACCGAATATGAAGGCGTCAGAGATGCGATCTGCCACTGAGTCGAAGAACGCGCCCCGCAGCGACGCCGCGCCTGCCGCTTTCGCGACGACACCGTCGAGCGCGTCCATGAGACCGCCGATGGTGAGAACGACAATACCTATGTAGAGATAGCCGAGACCGATGACGACCGAGGTCGCGATGGCGAAGAGAATGCCGACAACCGTGACCTCGTCAGCGGTAACGCCGTGCTTAACGAGGGTGGTCCCAAGGCGCGAGAACTGACGCACCACCCCGTCGAGTCCGAACGAGGGGCGCGACCTAACTGTTGGCGGCTCTCCGCGGCGACGGCGACCGTCGATCATCGTTCCTCCTCAGGCACACTTTTAGGCTATCAGAGGTGCTCTTCGAGACCCGAGAACTCACCTGGAAGCTGGTGCCAGGCCTCGACCACGGCCATCCGACCGGTTACTTGCAGCGGGCGGATCGTCGGGCGATTCCACGAGAAGCAAAAGATGTCCGACGCCGTCGCGACGACCGCCGCGTCCGCTGGAGCGCGCCCGGCTCGGACACGGAAACGGCCCCTCGAAGCGTCGATGCTCCAGGCCGCATCGGTATCGGAACAGATAAGGCAGATGCTCCCGCCGAGCTCGGGCACTTCGCCTTCGTCGCTGTGGTGTGCGAGCACGACGAAGAGGCGCTCGTCTACTCCGTCGACTGCAAGCTCGGAGTCGATCGTGGTCGCCGTGCCGCGCGCGACCTCGGCGTCTACTCGGTGGATCGCGCTCTCATGGGCCAGGCGCCGTGCGAGAAACCCGACGGAGAGGTCCTCACCAACGACGTTCCAGCATGGATCGGCGGGCTCGTGGTCGCGAAGAAGGGCGACGATCGTCAGTCGGCTCGTCTCGAAGCAGTCGAGCACCGAACCCGTCAATTCGGTCCGCTGTGCGACCTCAGCTGACTGGTCGGCGGCGCGAAGCTGTGCGACGGCCGCCTCGAAGGTAGTTGCCAGATGGAACAAGAGCGCCTCGAAGTCCCGGCCCGGCGTGCTTTTGATCGCAACTTTGACCCCGCGCTCGGCGAGCTCGCCGATTCGCTCCGCTTCTTGTTCGATCGCGTCGACGTGCACTTCGTAGGGAAGGCTCACGTGGGCCAGTTGGCCTTCAGTTTCGCGTAGGAGTCCGACAGTGCCTCAGGCATCACTCGGATCGAGGCGACCGACGTCATGAAGTTCGTGTCGCCGATCCAGCGTGGCAGCGCGTGCAAGTGGAGGTGACGAGGGATACCGGCACCAGCCGCGCGGCCGAGGTTCGCGCCGATGTTCATGCCTTCGGCGCCGTACGCGGCTTCGATCGCCTTCGCGCCCATCGTCGTCACACGCCAAAGGTCATCAGACTCCGCGGGCGTCAAGCCCGCGAGGTCGCTCACGTGGCGGCGCGGCATCGTAAGCAGGTGGCCGCTCGCGTAGGGAAACGCATTCAGCATCGCCACTGAAAGCTCGCTTTCAAAGACGATGTTTCTCGTCTCAAGCGGGGCGTCGGACGCGATCAGGCGGCAAAAGACACATGCGGCCTCGTCGTCGATCGCCGCTCGGTCGGGCGAGCGTCGCTCGGATCCCGAAGAATCTGGCGCCGAGACCGAGTTGACGTAGGCCGAGCGCCAACCTGCCCAAAGGTTCTCGAAGCTCATGACGAGTGGTCGGCTATGGGCCTCGAGATCTCGCCGGCGAAGCGCGCGCCGAACGCGGCCACCGAGACGCCACGTTCGGGCGCTTCGGCACCGCGCTCATTGACGCCAACCGTGTGGGCAGCCACGTCATCTTGGCCGACCACTAAGACGTAAGGGACCTTTTCGAGCTTTGCCTTTCGAATCCTGCTCCCGAGCGGCTCCCCCGCACCCTCGACCTCAACCCGTCCGCCGAGCGCGCGTAGCTTTTTGGCGACGCTCTCGGCGTAGTGAACGACGTCATCTCGGACCGGGAGCACCACGGCCTGAACCGGGGAGAGCCAGACCGGGAAGGCCCCGGCGTAGTGCTCGAGCAGCACGGCGAAGAAACGCTCAACCGAACCAAAGAGCGCCCGGTGAATCATCACCGGTCGGTGCCGGAGATTGTCCGAGCCGACGTACTCCATCTCGAAGCGCTGGGGAAGTTGAAAGTCCAACTGGATAGTCGACATCTGCCATGCCCGACCGATCGCGTCGCGGGCCTGCACGGAGATCTTCGGCCCGTAAAAGGCGCCACCACCTTCGTCGAGCACAAGCTCGAGATCCATGCTCGTCGCTGCGCGCCGAAGTGCGTCGGTCGCCTCCTCCCACTCCTCGTCGGTCCCGACCGACTTGAGCGCGGGCTTCGTCGAGAGTTCGAGGTAGAAGTCGGTGAGCCCGTAGTCGCGAAGCAACCCAAGGACGAACTCGAGAAGCGAGATCAGCTCCTCACCCATCTGCTCTTTCGTGCAGAAGATGTGGGCGTCGTCCTGGGTCATGCCGCGCACCCTAGTCAGGCCGTGGATCACACCGGACTTCTCGTAGCGATACACCGTTCCGAACTCGAAGAGCCGCATGGGAAGCTCACGGTAGGAGCGCTGTCGGCTCTTGAATATCAAGATATGGAACGGACAGTTCATCGGCTTTAGGTAGTACCGCTGGCCGTCGTCGAGCTCCATCGGCGGGAACATGCCGTCCGCGTACCAGTCCAGGTGGCCCGATACCTGAAACAGGTCCTCCTTCGTGATGTGCGGCGAGTAGACGAACTGGTAGTCGGCAGCCTCGTGTCGCTCGCGCGAGTAGTCCTCGAGGAGGCGCCGAATCAAGCCGCCCTTTGGATGGAAGACCGCGAGTCCTGAGCCGATCTCCTCGGGAAATGAGAACAGGTCGAGCTCGGCGCCGAGTCGTCGGTGGTCGCGCCGTTCGGCCTCTTCGAGCCGGAGTAGGTGCGCGGCCAATGCAGCGGCGGACTCCCACGCCGTCCCGTAGATCCGTTGCAGCTGTGGACGGTGCTCGTCGCCACGCCAGTAGGCACCGGCAACCCGCATCAACTTGAAGTAGCCAAGTCGATCGGTGGAAGGAACATGCGGGCCTCGACAAAGATCGAAGAAGGCCTCGGAGTTCCGATAGGTCGAGACGCCGCCTCCCCCGCCG
>Ga0075522_10000508_pt1 | contig 28139 bp, 21 predicted proteins | sample NGEPerA_FD_74796 | JGI IMG/M metagenome (GOLD analysis project Ga0075522, IMG submission 74796) | Arctic peat soil microbial communities from the Barrow Environmental Observatory site, Barrow, Alaska, USA - NGEE PermafrostL2-A | ecosystem: Environmental > Terrestrial > Soil > Wetlands > Peat ...
GGGCGAAACCAAACTCGAAACCGACCGGCGGCGGATTCACCAGCGCATTCAAGCCATCGAGCGGGGCCTGGAGCGGGTGCGCGGCGGCCGCACCACGCAGCGGCAGCAGAGGCGGGCCGTCCCGCTCGCGACACTGGCGCTGGTGGGCTACACCAATGCCGGCAAATCCACGTTGTTCAACCGCCTGACCGGCGCGGGCGTCCTGGCCGACGCCAAAATGTTCGCCACGCTCGATCCGACCGTCCGGCATATCGTTCTGCCTTCCAAGAGACACGTGCTGGTAAGCGATACGGTCGGGTTCATTCGTAATCTGCCGACCACGCTGATCCGGGCGTTCCGCGCCACGCTCGAAGAGGTAGTCGAATCCGAGCTGCTGCTGCATGTGGTGGACGCAAGTTCCGCATCGGCCGAGGAGCAGACAGCCCACGTTCTGGCCACTCTGAACGAAATTGGCGCGGGAGAGACGCCGCAGATTCTGGTGCTCAACAAGATCGATCTGGTTCCGGGCGATCCGGACTCGCAAGCGCTGGCGCGGCGTATTCTGGGCGATCCGGAGCATCAGCCGGCCGGAGCGGTGGCCATCTCGGCGGCGACCGGCCAAGGATTTGAAGAGCTGCTCCAGAAAATCGACCAGACGCTGTCGGTGGATCCGCTGGCCGAGTGCTCATTTCGCATCCCGGTGGGTGAAGGCGGGCCGTTGCACTTGTTGCATGAGCACGCCCGTGTCTTGGCAACGCGCTACGATAACCGGTATTGTTACGTGGACGCGGTGGCGCCGGCATCCCTCCGGCGAAAATTGAAGAGGTATGCGCTGGCCGTGCGCGAGAGGTTATGATCATTAGCATCGGATGAACCTGCCGAACTTATTGACGTTGCTGCGGATCTTTTTCGTGCCGCTGCTGGTAGCCGCGCTTCTCGCCCGGGGCTCCGTGGCTTGGCTGCAACTGGTTTCGGTATCGCGGGAGCTGTTCGCGCTGGGGATTTTTCTGACGGCGGCAGCCACCGATCTCATAGACGGCTATCTCGCGCGACGGTGGAAACAAGTGACCACCGTGGGCACGCTGCTGGATCCGATTGCGGATAAGCTGCTGATCTCGGCCGCCCTGATATCGCTGGTGGAGATCCGTCGCGTGCCGGCATGGATGGTGATTCTGATCATCGGCCGGGAATTCGCGGTAACCGGGCTGCGTTCGATCGCCGCATCCTCCGGTTACACCATTCGCGCCAGCGACCTGGGAAAAACCAAGATGGTGACGCAGGTGGCCGCGATCGCGCTGGTGATCGGCGGCATCCGCTGGCCGCAACTGGTGCAGTACGGGCAGATTGCGATGTGGGCCGTGGTGATCTTCGGGTTCGTATCCGCGGCGGCTTACTTCGGCAAGTTCTGGCACAAGGTGGACGAAGGCGTCAAGCTGCGGCGCCGGCGGGAGCTCCTGCGGTTCGAGCGGCAGCAGAAACGCGCGCAGGCCGCCATGGCCCGCAGTGGCGCGCCGGCCCAACAGTAATCCGCTTGAAGTCGCGCGGATCCTGGGTTCTTTGCCTGGTTGGCATCATCGCACGGGGAATCCTTTCCCGAACATGACCGTACTGGAGCTGTTTCAATTGAGCATGATTCCAGCCCGCATGCTCACGAGCGAGCACCCGATCGTAAGAATCTGTGCACGCCGGTTGGGGACCGCTCGCCTACAGCGTAGGCATCGCGTGCATTTATCTTGTGGATTCTTCCGATGCTTGAAGTCCCGGCGAGTAGCTTAGCTGGGAAGGTAATGGAGCAAGGTGGAATAGAAGGATTTCACGAAGTCCGTGGCGGTCGCCTGGGCTTGCGCTTCGTCGCGATTCACCACCGGAACCACCACCCGCACCAGCGCGGTGTCGGTACGATTCAGGCGAATGGCGTCCGCCATTACCCAGAACTTGGCCTTGTACTCATTGGCTACCGCCCGGTTGCGGGATTGATACCAATAGAGGACCAGCTCCCGCTGGCTCCCGTAAGCGATCATGTATCGATTGACAGTAATGGGGGCCGCGCGGCCCACGTCGATCGCGATCTCTCCGGAGGAAAGCGGCACCCATCCGGAACCCGGGAGGCAATTCTTGGGTGAGTGCGGTGTTTTGCCGTTACGTTGGGTGCGAAAGGCCGCCACGAACAGGTTCGCGGAACCCTGGCCGGTGTTGGCGCAATCCGGGTGGGCGGAATTGCAATAGACGCCGTTCAGAATATCGTCTGCCTTGAGAACATCCAGAACTTCTTTCTCGATGACGCCAGTCTGCACCAGCCGCCAGGATCCCAGCGTGGTGGGCATGGCGTCGAGCGGACGGCTGGGCGGAACGACTTCCGGCCGCACAGCGCTATAGAGCAGCGCTGCCTGGAGCACCAGGACAGCTGTGACGATACGGGCGGCTCGAGAATTCAAGAATTTAAACAAGACTTTGCTCCCTGGGCACGCTCGGGTCCGGGCGCCACCGGCGATACACCCAGTTCAGTGCCTGGTGCACCGCCACTAAGATCACGAGCGCCACGACGAAGATGACCCATCCCTCTGCCTCATGAAAGAATCCCTGTGCCAGCTCCGGATTGATTTCACTGAACACCCCGGTCAGGGTGACGCGGGCCGAATTCGCCACGATCGCAATGGGAATCGTGGCGATCAGCAAAACCCAACGCATCCATACCTTGCGGTCGAAAAAGTACGCGTAGACCAGGGAAAGGAATGAAAGTGAAAGCAGGCTGCGAATGCCGCTGCAGGCCTCGGCTACGTCGAGTTTCTGACTCGCCAGCTCCAGAATATTGCCATCCCGCAGCACCGGAATGTTCAATACGTCCAGGGATTTTTCCGCTACCGCGCTGGCGAATAACTGCAGCGGAAATGTGATCTGATTGTAGACCACGGTTGGAAGTGGAATCATGAAGGGCAGCAGCAGCAGCGGGAACGCCAGCTCCCGCACCAGCCCGGTTCCGCCCAGGATCAGGAGCATCGCCACCAACGAAATCAAGAAAGCCGTACGCTGGAGAAACAATTCCGCGCCCAGCATTCCCAGGTAAGCCTGCAAGCCCGCCCAGACCAGCAGGGCAATGCCCCACCAGGCGGGCTTCCATTCCATGCTGAGAAGCTTTTCCCGCCTTTGCCAGACGATATAGCCCGCCACCAGAGGGACAAAGAATCCGTGGCTTACGTCGTCATCCGTGCTCCATTGAACGACTAACTTGCTCAGAATCGGGAAATAGACCGCGATTAACAGGATGCCGAACCAGGCGATAGCAGGCCAGGATATGGTGCGAGCCTTTACAGGAGTCTGCTCAGGCAATTTATCGGCGAGAGTGGCCATGTCAGCTCAGTTACAGCATACCGCGTGGGATGCGGCGAAGAAACGTGCCCTCGGTACCAGTACGGGGATGACCGGTGAATAGCCCGCCCAGCGCCCTTCTGTCAGTGAATCGACGGAGGGGGAGTTTCGTTCTCGGCTTTGATCCGATTCACGGTGCGCGTCACCAGCCGGCGCGGGTCCAATAAATGCTGCGGACGGAAGCTGCGCTGAGACCAACGGCAGCCATCGTTGAATTCGATCCCCAGAAAATAGCCAATTTCGCGAAAAACACAGTACTTTACTTTTCCGGTCAATTCGCCGTTGGGATAGGAGATGTGCAGGGCCGTGCCCAGTGGCACGGGCCGGTCTACCTGCAAACAGGCTCCGGAAAGAGAAATGTCTTCGAGATTCGCAACGCCGCGGCGGCTTCGTCCATTCGGGTCTTTCCACTGAATGTCGACCAGATCCGCACACAGCATTCGGGGCTCAACTCGGCGATCCAACATAATCTACTGTTGCTATCGGACAGCCGACGGCGGTCGATTAGCTTTCCGGCCTGGAAAATTGCCCTAACACGCATTAAGGCGACTTCCTAAAGCCTTGTCGATTGGTACCATGTCTGGACGGGATTTGGCAAATGAAGGCGGAACTGGTGGACGAAGCTTCCAATCTGCGCACACGGCTGGGATTCCTCCGTTCAGGCTGGATTCGCGCGCTGCCGGTCTACGTGCTTGTGATCGCGATTTTTGGGTTATTCCTTCCGTGGCAGCGGGGTCGGGAGTTTCTGGATTCGGTGATACTTGGGGCATACGCCTGTCTGGGAGTAGTCTTCGCGGCTCCGGCGGCCGCACCGGAGTTCGACAAGTTCCCCACCATCCAGAGAGCTTGGGCGCGTGTCATGGTCTCCGTGCTTTACGGCGAGCTGGTCGCGGGCGTGATATTGACGCTCGGAATAACCACGGTCTACGTGTCGCATGGCGGCAGGATTGTCGTGGGGCCGGATTTGCAGTCGCTCGCGGAATGCGCGGCGTTGGGCTTGACGCTCTCCTGGGCTGTGAGCACGGCCACCGTATGGATTTCTCTGAGGACTTCGCCGCGCGCAGCCAAGACTGCGATCCGCCTGGTGTTCCTGGGCCTTCTCGTCGCCTTCTACCTCCGGTCCGGCTGGCTTCCCACGATCGCCCTGCGGGGCGCAGGAATCGCGCTGCTGGCCTCTATCCTGCTTTTCGTGGCGCTACGCACGACGTTAGCTTCCGGGAGGCGAAAAACATGAACGATGGGGCTCTGCCCGACAAGCAGGGGCTGATCCTTCGTGTAGGCCTGTACATCCTGCTGGCTTCGATGGGTCTGCTGGTCTTTCCCATGATGCTGCCCCTGGGCGGAATCCTGGTGACCTCGACTCTTTCCGCGTTCGCGGCAGCCGCGGTGGCCAATGCGGTGGTCGTTCGAGTTTATGAACGCGGCCGGCTGGCCGATGTCGGGCTGGCGTGGAGTCCCTCCTCCGGGCGCGAGATTCTAACCGGCGCGGGGGCGGGTGTGGCGGCGGCGCTCTGTGTGGTCTTGATTCCGGTGGCGCTGCGCGTGGCGAAGTTCGGCCGGGTGCCAGCCACCCTGGAGCATCCCTGGGCGTCGTTTGCCTTTGACAGTCTGGCAATCTTCTTCGGAGCGATGGGGGAAGAGTTGCTGTTTCGGGGGTACGCGTTCCAGTTGCTGGTGCGGGCGGTGGGGCCTTTTGCGACCATCCTCCCCACCAGCCTGATCTTCGGATTGATGCATTCCGGAAATCGGGACGTCAACACTCTGGCCATCGTCAATACGGTGGCGTGGGGAATTCTCTTAGGCTACGCGGTCTGGCGTACGGGAGCTCTCTGGCTTCCGATTGGCCTGCATTTCGGCTGGAATGTGGCTCTTCCTCTGCTCGGAAGTAACCTGAGCGGGTTTACAATGGGGGTTACCGGGTACACCCTGAAGTGGAACGTGGGCGTGCTCTGGAGCGGCGGCGGCTATGGTGTGGAAGGCGGTCTGTTCACCACGGGCATCGTGGTGGCTCTGTTTTTTGCGCTTCGCAGGCTGATTCCGCAATCGGACGTTTTCGAAGTGTAGCGGCGTTTTTGAAAGTAAACGTTGAGATGGCTGTTTCGCGCATATCTCCGCGGGTTTTAGCGGCTTTCCTGGTCGCGGCATTCCCGGTTGTAACCACCCTGCACGGCGACACCAGGAAACTCAGCCAGGACCAACGCGTGGAATTAATACGCGGACTCTCCTCGGAATACGCGACTGCCAAGATCATCCTGCCCAACTCCCGCAAAGCCTTGCCGTTTGAAGAGAACGGAACCTGGGACAGGAAAAAGTGGGAGGATGCGGTCCGCAGGGACGGTCCGGCCGCGCGCCCTGGCGACATGGTGAAAGTGACCAAGGTCGATGTCGGCGATGACGCCATCACCCTCCAGTTGAACGACGGCCTGCAGAAGAAAGGATCGTGGCGGGACAAGGTGCATATCGATATGGGCGGCGTGGCGACCGGCCCACAGTATCCGCAGGCCTCGAGCCAGCCCCACAGCGGCACGGCGATCGTGATCCGGTTCCAGGATTCCATTGGCGACATCACGTCCACTCAGTTAAAGAAATTGCTCGCGCCGGTGTTGGATTTCGAGAAGCACAGTGCCGCGGAGAACTATATCGACACGCTTCCGCCGGAGGTGCAGCAGGCCATTAAGGACAAGAAGGCGATTGTGGGGATGGATCAGGAGGCCGTTATCATGGCCCTGGGCCGGCCGCTGCGCAAGACCCGCGAGACCAAGGATGACGTCGAGCAAGAGACCTGGCAGTTCGGCGAGCCGCCGGGCCGTGTGACTTTCGTGACATTCGCCGGCTCAAAGGCGCTCCGCGTGCGCGATACCTACGCCCAAATGGGCGGCAGCGTAGCGCAGATTCCGGGTCCCGACCACTGAGTACAAGTACTTTCTAGGGGAATAACGCCCATACTTTGCCCAGCATTTGGCCCGTATCTGGTAAGATGGGCACCGCAACTCTATGAGCGCTCCGACCGCCGCTTCCACGCCCATCAGCATTGAACGAGACCTGCTGGGAGATTTTGTCCATGTGGTCGAGGCGGCCGCCATTGCCTCCACCCGCACCATGGGTCAGGGCGACGCGAAGGCAGCTGACCAGGCTGCCGTGCACGCCATGCGCAACGCCTTCGAGGCCATCCACATGGCGGGCAACATCGTGATCGGGGAGGGAGAGCGCGACAAAGCTCCCATGCTGTACATCGGCGAGCCGGTGGGCGCGAAGGCTCCCGACGGCATCGAGTTCCCGCGCGTGGACATTGCCGTGGATCCGCTGGAAGGTACCAATCTGTGCGCCATGGGCACGCCCAATTCGATGTGCGTGCTGGCTGCCTCCGAGCCGGGAGGGCTGCTGCATGCGCCCGATTGCTACATGCAGAAGATCATCGCCGGTCCGGCGTGCCGCGATGCGCTGGATATCGACGCCCCGGTGAAGTACAACCTGAAAGCCATCGCGCATTGCCTGGACCGCCAAGTCAAGGACCTGGTGATCATGGTGCTCGACCGTCCGCGCCATGAAGAACTGATCTCCCAGATCCGGGGTGCGGGCGCTCGGATTCGCCTGATTCCGGACGGCGATCTATCTGCTGGTATTGCCGCGGCCGTGCGCGGCGCGGGCGTCCACGCCGTTTTCGGCACGGGCGGCGCTCCGGAGGGCGTGCTGACGGCTGCGGCGCTGCGCTGCTTATCTGGCGAAATGGTGGCCCGGCTGGTGATCAATACCAAGGAACTCGAAGAGCGCGTGGAACGGATGGGAATCCGCGATCCCAAGCGCATCTACACAGCCCGCGACCTGGCCCCCGGCGATCAGATCATCTTCGCCGCGTGCGGCGTCACCGATGGGGCGTTGCTGCACGGCGTGCGGTTCTTCGGCGATGGCTGCCGGACCCATACGCTGGCCATGACCTACGCATCGCGCCAGGTGCGGTTCATCGATACCGTGCACATGTTCCGGGAGCCCGGAAACCGCGGCGTGAGATTGTACTAGCACTCGCGGCCCAAGGCTAACGGCACCGGTACCATGACCGGATACGCGCCCGTACAGTGTATCTTTCCTGACTGAACTCCCACACTTAGAATGTGATGGAGCGCGCGGACATCGGCCACTGGTCTGCCAGGGATGTCGCACGCCTGCTGGCGTTGCTGGAGGCCCAGCTCGGCTATTACCGCGAAATCGCGGCTGCCCTGCCTATTCCCCTGGCCGTCGTTTCAAAAGACCGGTCGGTTCTGTGGACCAACCGGGCGTTCCGGAAGCGCTTCGGAACAAGGGTGCCGGACCGCGGATTCACCGAAATTCCGGTGCGCGCCTGGCATGACGAGGACGAGACGGAAACCCTCCTGGTTCTGGAACCGCCGCAGGCTCTGGCGATGCAAGGCGGAGGAGTACCCAACGACCTTCCCGCGATCGTCTGGCAGGCCGACGCCGAGACGCTTGCGTTCCGGTCCGTCGAGGGCGGCGTTGAAGCGGTCTTCGGGCATCCGGCGTCGTACTGGCTCAGCCACCCGGAGTTTTTTGAAGAACGCATCCATCCCGATGACCGCGCGGCGACCATGGCGCTCTATCGCGGCGTGTTGCGCGCGGGAGGCGAGGCAAGTTCAGAATATCGGACGACTTCAGCGGCCGGCGGAGCGGCCGACAAGAATGTCTGGTGCCGGGAGACGATTCGCGTAACCGGCGCGGCCGTCACCGGGGTGATCACCAACATCACTTCGCGAAAGCAACTGGAACGGCAACTGCTCTCCGCCGGGCGCTTCGAGGCGCTGTACGGGTTCGCCGGGCGGCTGGCGCACGATCTGAACAATCCTCTGATGATCGTGACCGGATATGCAGAAGAATTGATGCAGGCGATGAAGCCCAGCGATCCTCTGCGTCAGGAAGCTGGCGAAATTCTGGGCGCCGCTCGCCGCATCGCTGGAATCGCGGCGCAGTTGACCGAATTCGCCCGGCGGCAAGGCAAACCGGCGTCCAGAGTGAACATCGGCGACTCGATCCTGAATTTGCGATCGAAAATCGCCGCAGCCGCCGGAGGGCGCGTCGTCGTGGAGCTGACGGCGAACCCCGAACCGGTGGTAGCCATGGCAGATCCGGGACAGCTCGGCGAGGTGCTGACTGCCGTGGTCGCCGGCGCGCGTAAGAGCACGCCGCGGGAACGGACGCGGATCGTCATCGCGTGGGATGTTGAGACCGTGGCGGAACGCCTGTCTCCCACCGCCCTGGCCGCCGGCAAATACGCTCGCATCGCGGTTCGCGACGACGGGCATGGATTGGACGCGGAGCAGGCCGCCGGCGTGTTCGATCCGGTGCTCAGTAAGACCGGCGATCCGGCGTCGGCAGCCGCCGCACTGGCTCTGGCCCGCGCCTATAGCCTGGTTCATGAGTGGGGAGGCGACATCGCGTTCGCCAGCGAGCCCGGCCAGGGTTCGACATTCTCGATCTATCTGCCGTATGTCGAGCCGGAGGGCGCGCCCGTAGTGCGTCCGGCCGCGCCGGCGGAGGCGCCACGCGCGGCGGAGGCCGCCACAATTCTAGTTGTCGAGGACGAAGCCGGGATTCGGGAGCTGATCCGCAAGATCCTGCAACGTGAGCGCCACCTCGTACTGGAAGCAGGGAGCGCGGAGGAGGCTTTAGCCCTCGCGCAAAAGATCACCGCGCAGGGGCAATCGATCGATCTGCTGATCACCGACGTGATGCTGCCGGGTATCCACGGGCCGGAGCTGGCGCGCCGGATGCAACAGGCTGCCCCCAAACTGAAGACGTTGTTCATTTCCGGGTATACCGGCGAAGAAAACGTTCCGGCGGGCGCGCGTTTCCTGGCGAAGCCGTTTACGCTTAGAGCGCTGCTTGAAAAAGTGAGGGGGGCATTGGAATAGCCCCGCCGCCTTACGGGTGCGGCTGGGCGATGGACTCGTAGATTTCGATCCACTGGCCGCCTCTGGTCCAACGCAACACAGGGACAAAGCCGAGCGTGGCGCGGATCTCGTCATCGGTCGCGTTGATATTCGGATCGAGGAATGAGCTGGCCAGCGACCGAAGCGGGTGGATGTCCAGCAGTCCGCCTTTCACCGGCCAGTCGGCCGAATACAGAACCAAGATGTCGAAATCCTTGGGATTTAGCTGCTCCAGATTGGTCAGACGCACTCCGCCCGCGACGGCCGTCAGGTTGAGGGGCTGGCGTACATATCCGAACTCGGGATGGAGGATGGCGTCGCTGAACGGCCAAGCCGTGGCGATGCGCTGAGCGGCCGCATGATCCTCCAGATACTCGGCCGCTGTCTGCTGAAGGCGGACGAAGTCCACCATGGCGAGATTGTTCTCATAGGGAAACGGCACCGGCGGGTTCCAGAACCATCCCACGACGAAGAGCGTCACCATGGACGCCTGCACGCACAAGCGCACCGGCCGCGCCCAGGCCGAGGCCGCCACTGCGAACGCCGCATACAGGATCGGCAACACCGGCAGCATGTAACGATCGAGCACCGCGCCGCCCAGCAGCGTCACCACCGCCGTCTGCGCCATCGCTACCAGACCCGCGATGGTCCATTCCTTGCCGTGCAGAAGACGCCATCCGGCGATCAGCGCCGCTGCCCCGAGGAAATGACCGTCACTTAGAAACAGAGCGTAGATACGGCGGCCAATGGCATACACGATGTGGCTGAATCCGAGGGACTGGTTTACGTTGAATCGGGCAAACTCGGCGTTGCCGAGCCAGTTGCCGGTCGCATGGTGCAGTTCCAGCAGCCACAGGCTGAGGGCCACAGCGGGCGCAAGGAAATAGAGCGCCTGGCGAAAGCGCTTTTCACGGAACCACAACCAAGCCGCAAACACCATGGGAGTGGTGATGGCGGTTTCCTTCACCAGGACCAGGGCCGTCGCGGCGAGGGCGCAAGCGGCGTAGCGTTCGTCCAAAAACAACAGCAGCGACAGAACCGTCAGCGTCATGGCGGGCATGTCGAGCAGGACCATCATCGACTGCGTGTAGATCAGCGGCGCGGCGATCAGGAACACCACCGCCGCGATAGCCGGCGCGTCGGGCGACTTGCGCGACAACCGGATCGCCAGCAAAAACGAGAGATACACCCCCACCGTCGCGATCGCCAGCATCGTGAGGCGCGAAGACAGGATCGAGAATCCGAATATTTTCCAGACCACGGCGAGAAGCAGCATTACGCCGGGCGGGTGAACGTTGGGAAGAGTCGAATGCGGGACCCATGCGCCATCGCGATAGAGGTCGAGCGCCGCCGGAACGAACTGCCCCATTTCGTCCCAATGGAAAGGCAGCGTCAGCAGCGGCCAGTGCATCGCCAGCAGCAGCAGCGCGAACGCGAAAAAAAAGATCAGATGGGATGCGCGACGGGAAACCACATCCCAGCCTACTGGACGGAGGACGCGTTCGGCTTGGGCTCCAGGCGGATTTCGCCGAAGGTGGCTTCATACTGGCTGACGTTTTGATTCAAAACGTTCGCCAGCGCTTTGGCCTGCTGCGGACTCAGGAAAATGCCCTGGAAATTGTGTATGGTGACGCTATCCGGCGTGTTCTGATTGATGGTGCCGAAGAGCAGGAAAAAGTCCCACAGGCTCACGCGCACCTGGACACTGTTGGCGTAGGCTTCCCTATAGTCGGGCGTGTTGGACAGATGGATCTTCGCAGGTGCGGGTTGTGGGTTCATGCGTTCTCAGCATACTACGCGCAACCCGTTCCCTTATTGCCGCGGCGCGGGCTTAATTTCCCGGGTGCCCTCGTCCAGACCGTAAATCTTGATCGTGCCCTTTGGATCGGCCGGCGCATCCGGCTTGGGCGCTGAGGATTTGAACGTGGGCAGCGCGTCGGACCCCAACGACGACCCGAAAATACCGGATAGCGGAGATTGCGCGCCACCATTGGCCATACCTTGCTGCACGGCCTGGACCAGCTGGTCCCCCGGCATCGCGAACCGGAAACGGGCCGTAGAGCCCTCCACTTCGCTTTGCAGCGCCGCGCCGAGACCCGGCTGCTGTGCCTGCGACCGGCGTGCCGAACTAACCAGGTCTTCCGCCATTTTTGCGCTATCCATGTCCAGGGCCACCTCGACGCGCAGATCGTTCTGCAAGCTGATCCCCAAGGCCAGCCCGCGCAGCGAATTCAGCATCGGAATAGACATCGCGGGAAGCTCGGGAAGCGTCCCCGCAAGCCAGAAATCGTGGTTCCCGACAGCCTTGCTGCGATCGAGAGCGCGCGCCTGGAGTCCGGTCGCGGGCTTGCTCAAGCGGGCGACGGCTTCTTCGAGCGACTGGCCTTCTCCCAGCAACAGCGTATTGGCGTCGATGCGGTGGACCGTGGTCTTTCCCTGCCCCTTTCCTTGTACAAGGGCGCTAGCCATCGCATCGTCCACCACGCCGGTCACCAGCGCCAGCACGTCCGGATTCTGGCCCTTCCCCATATCTAAGACGGAAAAGCGAATTTCCGTAACTCCCCCGATGGCCGACCGCATCATCCCGACCATGGCGCCGGCGGAAGGATCCTTGGCCGTCGCTTGCGTGATCAGAGTATTCACCAGCGGAGAATCGAGCACTGCCTTCACGCGAAAGCCGCCGACCAGCGTAGCGCCGGGGTGCGCGAAGCGCCAGTCCTGGCTTGGTTGAGCAGGAACCTGGGCAAAAGTCGCGGACCCGATCAGAAGACAGGAAACGAGTGCGAGTGAGCGCATGAATTCTCCTTCGAGTTAGGATCGGCGGCGTTCCAAATGGGCTTTACCTTAGGATCACCTACCTAAGGCTTCATTTCCAAACCCAGCGTGTGCAGGATAAACGCGTAGTTGAAGGCGATTTCCTTCCAACGCTCGTACCGGCCGGACGCTCCGAAATGCCCGCTGCCCATCTCGGTCTTCAGCAGCAGCAAACGATCATCCGATTTGAGCGCGCGCAGCTTCGCTACCCATTTCGCGGGCTCCCAATAAGATACGCGCGGGTCGTTCAACCCGGCCGTGACCAACATCTTTGGATAGACCTTAGGCTCGACATTCTCATAAGGGGCGTAGGACTTGATGTAGTCGTAGTACTGTTTCTCGGCAGGGTTCCCCCATTCTTCCCATTCGCCGACGGTCAAGGGGAGCGTGGCGTCAAGCTCGGTGTTCAGCGCATCTACAAACGGAACGTTGGCTACGATCACGTCAAAAAGATCGGGCCGTAGATTGGCGACCGCGCCCATCAGCAGGCCGCCGGCGCTGCCGCCCATGATCGCGAGGCGTTTGGGTGAAGTGTATTTTTCCGCGATCAGGTGCTCCGCCGCCGCGATGAAATCCGTGAATGTGTTCATTTTCACCAGCAAGCGGCCGTCTTCATGCCACGGCTTGCCAAGATCGGCGCCGCCGCGAATGTGGGCGATAGCGTACACCATTCCCCGATCGAGCAGGCTGAGCCGGTCCGAGCTGAATGCCGGATCGATGCTAATGCCATAAGAGCCATAGCCATAGAGCAGCATCGACGCGGAGCCGTCGCGCCGGAAGCCTCTTTTGTAGACGATGGAGATCGGAACTTCCGTACCGTCTGGAGACTTGGCGTACACGCGCTCGGATTGATATTGAGCAGGATCGTATCCGCCCAGCACTTCCTGCTGCTTCTTGAGCTCCCGCTGGCGCGTGCGCATGTCATAGTCGAACACACAGCCGGGCGTAACTAACGAGGTGTAGTGGAAACGCACAACCTGGGTGTCGAATTCCTCGTTCGATCCCAGGCCGGCCGAATAGACCGGCTCCGGAAACGCAATATTATGAACCTCGCCGGTGGGGAAATGATGAATCCGGATCTGGCTGAGTCCGCGGTCGCGCTCCTCAATCGCCAGGTGTTCGCGGAACGCATGCACGCTTTCCACGGTGATGCGGTCGCGCTTGGGCAAGAAATCCTGCCAGTTCGGCCGCGACGGATCGCTTACAGGCGCGCGAACCACGCGAAACGTCTTGGCGTTGTCGTTGGTGCGGATGTAGAACCAATCGCTGTCTTGTCCCACGTTTGGTCCAACGTGATGCGTAAGATCGTATTCCACCTCGTGGACGCGCGGCAGAACGGTCTGGAAGGGCTCATACGGCCGATCGCTGCTGACATAGCGAACCTCGGACGTGAGCGGGCTCTCGATGTTGATCAGAATGAAGGCACGGCTGGACGTCTTATCCACGGCAAGCGTGTAACGCTGGTCTTCTTCGTGATAGATCAGAGGATTTTCTTTTTCACCCAGCGTGTGCCGGTAAACCTGGTGCGGACGCTTGGCCGCGTCGAGCGTGGTGTAAAAGAACGTACGGTTGTCGTTGGCCCATTCGAGCGAGTAATACGTGTTGGGAATTTCATCGGAAAGAAGTGCGCCCGTGTCGAGATCCTTTACGAGGATGGTGTACGTTTCGTCGCCTTCAAAGTCGACCGAATAGGCCAGCAGCCGGTGGTTCGGGCTCACGGCGAAATTGCCGACGCGGAAGTATTTCTGGCCCTGGCCCAGGATGTTTCCATCCAGCAGAATCTCCTCCGCCGCTTCGAGAGACCCCTTCTTGCGGCAGTAAATCGCGTACTGCTTTCCTTCCTCGGTGCGCGTGTAGTAGAAAAATTCCTCGCGCTTCACTGGAACGCTCAGGTCGGTCTGCTTGATCCGGCCGAGCATTTCCGCGTAAAGCTTCGATTGCAGCTCCTCGGTCGATTTCATCATCGCCTTGGTGTAGGCGTTCTCGGCGTCCAGGTATTGGATCGTGTCGGGATCGTTGCGATTGCGCAGCCAGGCGTAGGGATCCGTGCGGGTATCGCCGAACAAGGTGATGGAAACGGGCACGACCTTGGCGATCGGAGGGCTATCCATCACTCTAGTGTTGACTACAATGATGGTCGTGTGGAGATTATTTTTCGTAATCGGCTTGCCGGCCGCCGCGCAGTCATGGACACCGGTCACCAGCGGCACCACGGTCAATTTGCGGGGCGTCAGCGGGAAGGGACAAACCGTCTGGGTCAGCGGCGACAAGGGTACGGTGCGCAAGACTACCGACGGCGGGATGACTTGGCGTGACGTAGCTCCGCGCGGCGTCGCGGATGTCGACTTCCGCGATATCGAAGTGATAGACGACCGAACCGTCTTCCTGATGAGTTCGGGCGAGGGCCCGGAATCGCGGATTTACAAGACCACCGACGGCGGCGCGACCTGGGCGCTGCTCACGACCAACCTGGACCCGAAGGGCTTCTGGGATTGCATGGGTTTCTGGGATTCGACGCACGGGATTATCGTCGGCGATCCCCCGGCCGGAGGTGACGGACGGTTCACGATCCTGACGACCAGCGACGGCGCCACCTGGCAGATGCTGAAGGGTCCGTCCGCGAACAAAGAGGAGGGCGCGTTCGCCGCGAGCGGCACGTGCGTATTCACGCGGGGTACTCGGGAGGCGTGGTTCGGGACGGGCGGTACCGGCGGCGGGCGGGTGTTTCACTCCGACGATAGCGGCAAGAGCTGGTCCGTGGCCAAGACTCCACTTCGCCACGATTCCGCGAACGCAGGGATTTTCTCGCTCGCATTTTCCGGCGCGCTGCAAGGGATCGCGGTGGGCGGCGATTACATGAAGCCGGATGAATCCACGGGAAACATCGCGATCACCGCGGATGGCGGCAAGAACTGGACCGCACCGGACGGCACACCGCCATCCGGCTACCGGTCGGCTGTCTGGTGCCGTGATTCGAGTCATTGCGTCGCCACGGGGACTTCGGGGTCCGATTTCTCTTCGGACGGCGGCCAGAACTGGAAGAAGTTCGGTGGCGAAGGCTACAACACAATCGGCGCGTTCGCGGTGGGAACCAACGGCCGCATCGCTACTTTAACGCTTCCCGCGCCGCGGTAGCGATTTCCGGGTCCCCATCCGACGCGAGCCGCGACAACGCCGCCTGCGCCGAAGCATTCTTGCTCGCGCGAAGATCGTACACCAGAGTCAGCCTCTCCGCATCCGTAAGCTCCCGTAGCGCTAGCAAGGGAGCTTGAGTCCAACGTGTCCGGTAGTATCCCGTTCCGCCCGAATTCAGATAAAACCACGCCGGGCACGCGGTTCCCGTGGGCAGCGCGATTTCGGTGGACGATCCCTCGAGCACGGTGCACGACGACGCCACGCGGTCGGCTCGCCAGCACACCGGGACCGAGCCGGGGCTCGATTTGGTCACTCGCAGCCGAGGGGCGGTATCGCGGACGCACAGCAGTTCACCGCGCAGCTCGGGAACGCCGGTCGTGTTCAGAAACGTGTTTAGCACGCGGCTCGTGTCTATTCCCGAGGCCGCATTCAGTTCGGCCGCTAAATCGCCGGTGGTCGCATTTCCGAAACGATGGTCGTTCAGGTACCTCTTCAGCCCATCGCGAAAGGTGTCCTCGCCCAGCCAGCCTTCGAGCATCAGCAGAACCGCCGCGCCCTTGTCGTAGACCACGCGATTGTACACGTCGCGCGCCGTTGCCCGGCTATTCACCGCGACCCGTACCGGCCGTGAACGCGCCGGGTTGTCGACGGCCATCATGCGTTCGCGCGCGATGATTTCCGCAAGGTGCACGCGCTCGGGCGGCTCCTCCTGGTCCATCATCTTGGCCGAGATCCAGGTGGCGAAGCCTTCACTGAGCCAGACATCCTCCCAGGAGGACTGGGTCACCAGGTTTCCGAACCACTGATGGCCGATCTCATGCGCCTGGAGTGCACGGAGGGCGCGCGTAAAGGTCGCCGTCTCCTGGGTCGGCAGCACCAGCAAGTTGCGCGTGCGATACGTGATCAATCCCGGATTCTCCACGGCTCCATAGGCTCCGGCAGGCAGCGCCAGATGATCCAGTTTCCCGAAGGCATAAGGAATTCCGGTGTACGCCTCAAGGCGCGGCAGGATCGCGGCGGTTGCCTGGGCCGCAGCGTGGCCTTCCGCCGCATGACCCTTTGCAGTAATCACGCGAATCGGAGTTCCGTGACCAGCGACTCCACCATCGTAGACATCGAACGGCCCGACCGCGAACGCGACCATCTCCGAAGGCAGCGGTTCGGTGGTCGCGAATTTCACCAGTTTCCAGCCCTTGGGTTCATCGGTTTCCGAAATCTCACGGCCGTTCGAAAAAGCCTTGTTCTCGCGCTTCACACGGATGGAAATGTCCCAGGGAGTCTTGAAACGCGGCTCGTCGAAACACGGAAACGCCCGGCGGGCTTCGATGGCAGCGAAGGTCGTGTAGGCGTACCACTCGCCCTCAACCTTTCGCCGATACGGCCCGCTCAAGGCCTTGTCGTCGAGCCTGCCTTGGTAAGTGATTCGGACCGTGGCAGGACCGACCAGAGACTGCCCGCCGTCAATTCCGATACGCTCGCCGGCGCCCGGAATAACTTTTGCCGGACGCACCATGTCGCCCTGTGCAATGAATGCCGAACTGACGGTCAGACTCTTCGCATTTAGCCAGATGATGGAAGCGGGAACCCGCAAGTCGACATCGATTGAAACCGAACCTTCGAAGGTCTCGCGGGATGGATCGATGGTGAGCTGGACAGTCTCTTTTCGCGGGAGGACTTCATCGGAGAGATAAAAAGACTGGCCAAACAGCGAGCCCGCTGCCAGCAGCATCCAGCACGCCGGCGCGCGCGACGCTGCTCCGGACATCACTGGACCCATTCATTTACTGCTCGAGGTACGTATAGCCGTTCAGGCCGTCCTCGTAGAACCGCAGCAGCGTGCCGGATTCCTCGTAGGTAATTTTGCCGTCGCGAACGGCGGATTCCACCGCGCGCCGGAACTGCTCGACCAGGGTCTTGGACTGGAATTGCACGTAATCCAGCACTTCCCTCACGGTATCGCCCTGAATCACGGCTTCGAGGACCACTTCGCCGTCCTGACCGAGCCCGACGTGCACCGCATTGGTATCGCCGAACAAGTTGTGCAGATCGCCCAGGATTTCCTGGTACGCGCCCACCAGAAACGACCCCAGAATGTAGGGCTCGCCGTTGAACGGATGCAGCAGCAGAGTCTTCTTCACATCCCGGCGATCGATGAACTGGTCCACCTTGCCGTCGGAGTCGCAGGAAATATCGCCCAGGATGCCGGGGCGGGACGGTTGCTCCTCCAGGCGATGGATCGGCATGATGGGGAACAACTGTTTCACCGCCCAGCTATCCGGCATGCTCTGGAACAGCGAAAAGTTGCAGAAGTAGGTATCCGAGAGCAGACCGTCCAGGCCTTCCAGTTCCTCGGGAAAGTACGGCAGCTCCTTGCCGAATTTCTGAATGCGGCGGCAGATCAGCCAATAGATGCTTTCGGCCCAGCTGCGCTGCTGCAGCGGCAGATAGCCCAGGCTGAACAGGTTCAGCGCCGAATCCAGAGCCTGCTGCGCGTCATGAAAGCTTTCGAGCAGGTTCTTGTTCGAAAGCCCGCGCAGTGTTTCCTTAAGATCGATCAGCGGCTGCTCGACATCTTCCGGGATTTCGGGCAAGGTATCGCTATCGCTGAACCCGGTGACGCCCAGGACGTTGAACAGCAGCACGCTGTGATACGCGACCACCGCGCGGCCGCTTTCCGAAACGATCACCGGGTGCGGCACCTCGGCTTCGTCGCAGATGCTCTGGATGTGATAGACCACGTCATTGGCGTATTCCTGCAGCGTGTAGTTGACGCTCGATTCGAAATCCGTCTGCGAGCCGTCGTAGTCGACGCCCAGACCGCCGCCGACGTCCATATAGTGCAGGCCGGCGCCGGCGCGGTGCAGCTCCACGAACACCCGAGCCGCCTCCATCACCGCCCCTTTAATCTGGCGGATGTTGGTGATCTGGCTGCCCAGGTGGAAATGCAGCAGCTCCAAACAGTCTTCCATGTGCAAGGCTTTGAGCTGGTCTAAAGCACGTAGCGCTTCCGTGACCGTCAGGCCGAACTTGGAGCGGTAGCCACCCGAGGATTTCCAGCGTCCCGAGCCGCGGCTGGCGAGTTTGACGCGCAGTCCGATTATCGGACGCACACCCACGCGCTGGGAATGCTTCAAAATCAGATCCAGCTCGGTGTATTTTTCGACCACCGGGATGATGTTGCGGCCGATTTTCTTGGCCAGCATGACCATCTCGATGTACTCGTCGTCCTTGAAGCCATTGCAGATGATGGGGGTCTGGTTGTCGGCGATGGCCAGCACCGCCAGCAATTCCGGTTTCGAACCGGCTTCCAGGCCGAACTTGTAGGGCCGCCCGTACTCGAAGACCTCTTCCACCACCTGGCGCTGCTGGTTGACCTTGATCGGGTAGACGCAGCAGTAGCTGTTCTTGTAACCGTGCTCGGCGATGGCATTCTGAAACGCCTGGTGCATCTCGCCCAGGCGGTGCTTCAGAATTCCCCCGAAGCGGATCAGAATGGGCAGCGAAATTCCCCGGAGCTGGAGATTGTCCACCAGTTCCTTCAGGTCGATGGCGCGGCTGGTATCCTTCTCAGGGTGGACCAGCAGGTTGCCGTTTTTGCCGACGGAGAAGTACCCCTTGCCCCAACTCGCTACGTCGTAGAGTTCTGCCGCCTCCGCGGTGGTCCATCGATCGGCGGGCTCGCGAACGGGGCTGTCCGTAAATCGGGGGGAGGAGGACATGAAACTTCAGTGTCCATCGATTTTGCCTTGGGAGCAAGCGAAAAATGGCCGCGCCGGATGATGGGCGGCATATACATTAACATTCGGTTAACGCCGTACCGGACGACGGCGCAGGCCGCGTCTTGCGACAATCTAGGAGATGACTGTGTCACGTTGTAGGTTTTACGGGTTCGCGAGCATGTTCCTGATGGGCGTGTGCTTCGGACCAGCGGTTGGTTTAGGACAGGTTCCGAAATTCACGATCAGCACGGTGGCCGGAAACGGTGTCGCCGGTTTTGCGGGAGACGGGGGGCCGGCGACGGCCGCGAATCTCGCCTTTCCCGCCGCGCTCACCTTTGACAGCGCCGGAAATATGTACATCGCGGATGCTTCCAACAGCCGCGTTCGCAAGGTGGATGCCAACGGCACCATCACCACGTTCGCGGGAACGGGCGATTTCGGAGACTTCGGGGACACGAACGTGGCCACCAAAGCCGGAATGAACCGTCCTTACGGCGTGGTGATGGACAAAGCCGGGAATCTTTACATCGCCGATACCTACAGCGACGCGATTCGGAAAGTGGCCGCCTCCACGGGCATCATGAGCACCTTCGCCGGCACCATGCAGGGCTTTGGCGGAGACGGAGGCGGGGCGACCGGAGCGCTGCTGGATACACCCACGGCTCTGGTTTTGGACGCCGCCGGCAATCTCTACATCGCCGATACGAACAACCATCGCATCCGGAAAGTGGGAACGGATGGAAACATCACCACGTTTGCCGGCAATGGGGACGCCGCTGACTTCGGCGACGGCGGTCCAGCCACCAGGGCTTCGTTGAACAGCCCGGAGGGACTCGCCATCGACAAAGCCGGGAATATTTATGTCGCGGACACGGCCAGCCACCGGGTTCGGAAAATCTCCCCGGACGGCACGATTACCACTGTCGCCGGAAACGGAAGCGGGGGTTTCCAGGGAGATGGCGGTCCGGCTACCGAGGCCAGCCTGTATTACCCCAAAGGCCTGGCGGTGGACGCTTCTTCCGGCAATCTGTATATCGCGGATTGGCTCAATAGCCGTATCCGCGTAGTGACTCCGGACGGCAACATTTACACCGTGGCCGGCAATGGCAGCTACGATTACTACGGCGACGGTGGGCCCGCGACCAGCGCCGCGCTGCGATTCCCCTGGGGACTGTCCGTCGACACCTCCGGGAATGTGTACGTGGCGGACGACGAAAACAGCACCATCCGTAAGCTCACGCCGGTGGCGCCTCTGATTTCGTCTTTACCCAGCGTGGCTCCCAAAATCGATGCCTCTGGCGTTGTGAGTGACTCCTCGTTCGGCGGATTTTCATCGGTTGCGCCCGGATCCTGGATTGAAATTCACGGCTCGAACCTGGCCAGCCGTGCGCGCTATTGGACCGTCGCGGATTTCCATGGCGCCCAGGCCCCCACCTCGCTCGACGGAACCGCAGTCTCCATCGGCGGCCACGCGGCCTTTATCTCGTATATCAGCCCGACTCAAATTAACGCGCAGATCCCGTCGGAGGTCGCGCTCGGTTCCCAGGACGTCCGCGTGACCACCGCCGCCGGAACCAGCGATCCCCATGCGATTGCCGTGAATCAAGTTCAACCGGGCTTGCTCGCTCCCGCTTCCTTGAATGTCGGCGGCAAACAATATACAGAGGCGCTTTTTACGGACGGAAGCACCTTCGCCCTCCCGGCCGGAGCGATGGCCAGCGGGATCGCCCGGCCTGCGCGTCCCGGCGAGACGATCGTTCTGTACGGTGTCGGGTTTGGCAGCGTGACTCCGGATCCCGGCGCCGGCAACATCGTCGCGAACGACAACAGCTTGACTCTGCCGTTCCAGGTATTCTTTGGAGGCATGCCGGCCACCGTGAGTTATGCCGGCCTGGCTCCCGGGATGATCGGGCTCTATCAGTTCAACGTGGTGGTGCCGGATACCGCTGCTGGCGATGCGGTTCCTTTGACCTTTTCGGTAGGTCCCAACACCGGACAGCAGGTTTTGTACACGGCGGTACAGCCATGACCTCGTGTTATCCTGAGCTGTAGATCCAGTGGGCGGCTAGCTCAGTTGGGAGAGCACCGCGTTCGCAATGCGGGGGTCGTGGGTTCAAGTCCCACGCCGTCCACCAGATTTTCCCCATTAGCTTCAGTTACTTGTTGGTTTGGATTCTTCGTGTGCGCCGCAAACGTGCCAGAAGATCAGTGATTCTCGCCTGTCTCAACCTGCTCCATTTGGCGTAGTGCTTCTGCACGATTTGAACGGAATCACCCAGAATGCCGGCGGCTTCCTCGAACGTCGAGCCTTTCAATCGCAAGCCGCTTGGATTCCGTTGACGGAGTACCGAAGGTGTGTCGGAGAGAGTGGAGGACGAAGTCTTCCGGGAAAGTCGGGTTGCTTCCAGTCGAGTCGTCTTTCGATATCAGAACAACCCCGTTGTGGGCACCGTGTCTGCGGCACAGATGACGGAACTGGCAGGGCGCGCGCAAGAGATCGCTTCCGGGGGCCGTAAGCCTGCCGAGATTCAATTGGGCATGGAGAGATTCCTGGCGCCTCCGTCGGCTTGTCGTCGCCAGACTCGCCTCTTGTCGCGCTGACAGTCTTGAAATCCTATGACGAGGCCACTGCATTCCTGAAGAGCCTGAATCGCTGGATTGTGGCGGTTGGCATCGCCGGAGTCTTGGCGGGAAGCGTGCTCGTATTCATCGTATCCACTAGTTTCACGGGGCCGCTGGCGCAATTGGTCGAAGGCGTTCACGCGCTCGAGCAAGGAAACTTCGCATACCCTCTCACCGCAGCGGGTAGCGATGAGATCTCCACTTTTGACTGACTTTGATTCGGCGCTACCGATGGCTGCCAGTCAGATAGAGGCCCGCTACGCCGATCACGATCAGCAGCATGGAGACCGCCCGCAGCACGGTCACTTGCTCCTTGAGCCACAGGACGCCCAACACGGCCACCATCAGCGTCCCCACGCCCGACCAGACCGCGTAGGCAGTGCCCACAGGAATTTTGGAAACCGCCGTGGAGAGACCGAACAGACTCACCAGGTAAAACGCGAACATCAGCACCGTGGGCCACAGCCGGGTCATGCCGTCGGTGAATTTGAGAGTCAGGGTGCCCGCCACCTCAAATACGATCGCGAAGAACAGGATGACCCAGCTCACTGGTTTCCGGCGGGGATCACGCCAGCGTCAGCGACGGCTCGAGATCGGTGCGCATCTGTTCGTAGATGCTGCTAGGCGAAGATTCCTCGCAGACCCGCATGTACTCCGTGAATCGCGGAGGAGCCGGGATGCCTTCTTTCAACAGGCGGCAATTGTCGAATACCAGGTCCAGCGAGCAGAACCGGTAGTACAGCTCCAGAGCGTGCAAAAGATGGCGCGGATGGCCGTCGCCGGCCGCCTGCATCACACGCTTGACCGTGAGCTGACGGATTCCGCCGACCTCATACCGGTCTTCAGACGTCCCGCCGCGCAGGCGAGCGTATTCCGCCGCCAGATCCTTCCAGCGGATGGAACTGCCTTTTCCCGCGGAGACGTGATAACGATTGTGCTTCAGGCGGGGCGCAAACAGCAGATGGCGCAGCGCCGAGGCGGCCCAGTCGACCGGGACCACGTCGATACGGTTTTCGAGGTCCCAGGTGATGAAACGCAGCGCTTCGACTGCGCGCAAGACCCAGAAGATGCTGCCGGAGGGCTTGCAGCCCAGCTCGGTATGGCCGACTACAATCGACGGCCGCGCAATCACCAGGGGAAGATCGGCAAACTGTTCGGCCAACTGCCGCTCGGCTTCCGCTTTGCTACGAGTGTAGGCGACCAGGTGAGTGGCACGGTCACTGGGATAGTCGTCTTCATGGACCACCGGTTTCGGAGAAGCGCCGCAGATCGCCGCGGTACCCGTGTAGACAAACCGTTCGAGCTTGCGCCCGCGCATGGCCTGGGCCACCGAGAGGGCGCCCCCGACGTTGGTGGTGCGGATCGCCCGGCTGTTGCCGAACGAGGTGCTGGCCGCCAGATGGAGGACATGCGTGACGCCATCCAGAAGCGGCGAGTCATGCCAGTCCTCGGAAAGAAGATCGCCGCGCAGGACCTTTACGTTCGCGGGGAGTAGATTGGATGCTCCGAATCGGCCCAAGGAGCGGCGAACGCGCTCTTCGGCGGTATCGTCGTCATCGGCCCGTACCAGGCAAACCACTTCTCCGTCGAACGAGGACTGGAGCAGATCGGATAGAAATGCGCCCCCCAGGAAACCCGTCACTCCCGTGAGGAGGACGGTCGGAGCGCTCCACGAGCTTTTACGCACAATTCCAGTTAACAAGCGGGTACACCCTGTGCCTATATTTTGCCATCGACCCTGTGGATTTCGAGCGTGGAAGGCCGTTAAAATCCCGTAATGAGGGGATTGCAAAGAGGCTAGCCCCGCGTGTTTCTAACGCAAGGCTACGGTCATTAAAAACAAGAATTATAAAAGTTCTTTAAGAATCCGTCCCGCGACCTCTTTACCCCGCTCGCCGACCTCGCCGATGGGGCCGACGCAACTCGGGCAGCCTGCTTCGCACGGGCACGCGGCCAGCAGCTTCGCAGCGCCGTCCAGGAGCCGGGGAGCCAGCTTGTAGAGCGCCGCGCTCTGCCCGATGCCGCCCGGATAGTTGTCGTAGAGGTAGAGATTCGGCTCGAAGGCGGTGAGGCTGCCGGCGATATCGGCACCTTCCGGTAGAGCTTCCGTAATCGACACGCCCAGGTCGCGCGGATCGCACATGACACATAGAGCTCCTACTGTACGTAGGAGCGCCGCAAGGGCAACCAGTCCGCCTTGGCGATCGGTGGGCGAGAGATCGGCGAAGCGCGCCAGGAATTCAGCCGGGAAATGCAGCCAGAACGCGGTGGTGTGCATCTCCTGCTCGGGCATCGACAAATTGCCCGCGCCGACGTTTTCCATGGTGTAGAACTTGATCTTCTTGAACCCCACGATCTGCCGGTTCAGGCGCACGTCGCCGTGGGCGATTTTGATGCCGCCGGCGGGCGAGGATTCCACTTCTTCGAGTTCCTTTACTTGCGTGTAGTCGATGGCGTCGGTGAAATAGTCGGAATCCACGCGGCGCACGTAGGCTTTGCGGCCTTCGTAATCGAAACGCTCCACCTGATACTGCCGCGCGTCGTGCAGATAAATCGCTTTCTCATGCAACGTCGTCAAAGCCGCGGTAAATGATACTTCGGCAATCACCTGATGATCGCCGGTCACATCCACCACCACGAAGTTGTCGCTCGAAACCGAACGCAGGCTGACGGCGTCGGCGGGGTAAGTGTCGGAGGTCCAGTGCCAGGCGCCTTTGGACTCGGGTCCGGAGTGGTGCAGGAGCTTCAGGTCGCGCAGAAAGCGGCACAAATCGCCCGTTTCGTGCTGGCCGAATTTCTCGCCGTCGCGGATGGGCAGCTCGAAGGCGGCGCACTTTAGGTGACTCAGAAGGATTTCGAGATTGTCCGGATTGATGTAGGCATGCTCCGGAGGCCGGTCGAAAAAGTACTCGGGATGCTCAATGATGTACTGATCGAGAGGCGCGCTGGAGGCTACCAGCACGGCCAGGGACGCCGTCTGCCGCCGCCCGGCGCGGCCCGCGCGCTGCCAGGTGGACGCGATGGTCCCCGGGTATCCGGCCATCACCACGGCATCCAGCGAGCCAATGTCGATGCCCAGCTCTAGCGCGTTGGTAGCGACCACAGCGCGAATGTCGCCGTCGCGCAACTGGCCTTCGATCTCGCGCCGCTCCTTGGGGAGATATCCGCCGCGATAGCCCCGAACGCATGAATTAACACCCGAATAGTCGTCCTTGAGATAGGTGAGCAGAATTTCCGTAGCCAGGCGGCTGTTGGCGAATACCAGCGTTTGCTGGCCCCGGTCGAGAAGCTCTTTGGCCATGCGACGGGTCTCGTTCAAGTAGCTGCGGCGGATCCCCAGCGCGCGATTCACCACCGGCGGATTGTAGAACACCACGTATTTATCGCCCGAAGGAGCCCCGTTGCGCTCCACCAGCTCGAAGGGGAGCCCGGTGAGCGCCTCGGCGAGTTCCTTGGGATTGGCGATGGTCGCCGAGCAGCAGATGAATTGCGGCGAGGATCCGTAAAACTCGCACACGCGCTTGAGCCGCCGCAGCAGATTCGCCAGATGGCTGCCGTAGACGCCGCGATAGTAGTGCAGCTCGTCGATCACTACGTAGCGCAGGTTTTCGAACGCCTTGGCCCACTTGGTGTGGTGCGGAAGAACGCCCGAGTGGAGCATATCCGGATTGGTGAAGACCACGTTGGCGCGCTCGCGGATGGCCCGGCGAGCATCTTGCGGCGTATCGCCATCGTACGTAAACGCGCGAAGGTCGGAGCCCATCGCGTCCACGGCTTTCTGAAATTCGACCAATTGGTCTCCTGCCAGGGCCTTGGTCGGGAACAGGTACATCGCGCGGGCGTTCGGATCCGCGAGCAGTCCGTTCAGCACCGGCAGGTTATAGCACAGCGTCTTGCCGCTGGCGGTGGGAGTCACGATCGCGACGTTGCGCCCAGCCGCTGCGTGTGAGAAGGCTTCGGCCTGGTGGGTATAGAGACGGTCGATTCCCCGAACGGCCAGGGCTTTCTGTAGAGAGGGCGCCAGCGCTTCCGGAAAATCGGCGAATTCGCCCGCCTTGGCGGCTTGGCGGCGGACTGCCCGAACCGGAGAATCCGGGTCCGTCATCCATTGCTCGAACCGCTCAATCGCTCCGGAAAGGCCGCTCTGGCGCGCCAGGATCTTTTCTTGGGCCGGCTCGGGGAAACTGAGGCTGAGGTTCATGCTTCGCCCTTTCTTCGCTAGTCTAGCGCAGGGCGAATGGAAAAACTAGGAGGACTCGCGCAGAAACTCGTAGCGCTCGAGAGTGGCAGCGAAAGCCGAACCGGAATCCTCGCGGAGGATCTTACCGACGCAGCGCAGGCGAACGTCTTTACGCGTGCCTGGTGTGCGCGGCAAGGTAATCAGGTATTCGATTGATTCGCCCAGCGGGAGCTCGCTTTCCGCAGTGAACAGCACACCCGCGGAACTCAAGTTCTTGGTCTCTCCGCTCACGGTCATCGGGGATCCGTTGCGGACCACTTCAAACGGAAGCCGGAGTTCGAAGCGCTGGTGCTTTCTCTGTTCGTTCATGATCTTCATCGACTGTAAGCCTTAGTGTGTCTAAGGTCAATAGGCGATTGAATCAAGTAGAAGGCCTTACGTATTAGTACTTCCGCCATTTAGGCCCATCGGAATCGACGGTCCTGGGTTCAAAAGCGAGTGTGGGAAAATGAAGATCCCTTGTTAAAAAGCATCACCGTGCACGGGGCGCGGCAGCACAACCTTAAGAACATCGACGTCGAAATTCCGCGAAATACCTTCACGGTGATCACGGGCTTGAGCGGCTCCGGCAAGTCATCGCTGGCCTTCGACACCATCTACGCGGAAGGTCAGCGGCGCTACGTGGAGACGCTGTCCCCTTACGCCCGCCAGTTCCTGGACCAGATGGAACGCCCCGAGGTGGACTCGATCGACGGTTTGAGCCCGGCCATCTCGATCGAACAGAAGACCACCAGCCGCAGCCCGCGGTCGACTGTGGGGACGATTACCGAGATATACGACTACCTGCGCGTCTTATATGCCGCCATCGGGATACCGCATTGTCCCAACTGCGGCATCGAAATCTCGCAGCAGTCCACCGACCAGATCCTGGAGCAAGTACTGGCTCTGGGGGCTCAAGAACGGGTGATGATCCTGGCGCCAATTGTCCGCGGGCGCAAAGGCGAGTACAAGAAGGAGCTGGATAAACTCGCGCGGCAAGGGTTTGTGCGGGCGCGCATCGATGGGGTTCTCCGCCAACTGGATGAGGAGATCACGCTGGACCGCCGCAAGAACCACACCATCGAGGTGGTGGTGGACCGGCTGTTGATCAAACCGGAAATCGAGAAGCGCCTGGAAGCGTCCATTGTGACCGCCACCAAGCTGGCGAGCGGGTTAGTACTGGTGGCGGTGGTAAACGGTCCGGAGCGGCTGTACTCAAGCAAGCTGGCCTGCCCGGATTGTGGGTCGAGCGTGCCGCAACTCGAACCGCGATCGTTTTCCTTCAACAGCCCGTTCGGCGCGTGCGAAACCTGCAACGGACTGGGGAATCGCTGGACCTTCGATCCGGTGAAGGTGATCGTGGATCCCTCGCGGCCGCTGCTCGATGGCGGACTTGGCCCCGGCGGCGGGCATAGCTACGTGATCCACGCGATCAACGCAATGGCTGCGCAGCAAAAGATCCCGATCCAAAAACCGTTCGAGGATCTTACAGTCAAGCAGCAAACCACGATGCTCGAAGGCGTGCCGGGAAAACCCGGCGTGCTCGGTATCCTCGACAAGTTCTACACGAAGGAAATTGCGAGCGAAACCTATCACGACTGGTTCATGGGCTACATGTCCCCGCACACCTGTGAGGATTGTGGCGGGCATCGCCTGAAATCGTCGAGCTTGGCGGTGAAGGTCAAGGATCGGACGATCGGCGAGCTGACGCGGATGTCTATCCGTCAGGCGCTCGAAACGGTGAAAACCTGGAACTTCACCGGGCGCGAGAAACAAATCGGCGGCAGACCGGCGGATGAAATCCGCGACCGGCTGGAATTCCTGATGGAAGTCGGCCTGGAATACCTGAGCCTGGAGCGTTCGGCGGCGACGCTCTCCGGCGGGGAGGCCCAGCGCATCCGGCTGGCCACGCAGATCGGCTCACGGCTGCGCGGAGTGCTGTACGTCCTGGACGAACCCTCCATCGGGCTTCATCCACGTGACAATGATCGGCTGCTGAACTCGCTGAGCAAGCTGCGCGATCTGGGCAATACGGTTCTGGTGGTGGAGCACGACGCCGACACCATCGAGCGCGCCGATTACGTGATCGATCTGGGACCGGGAGCGGGACGCCTGGGTGGCGAGCTGGTGGCGCAGGGCACGCCGGCCGAAATCGCCAGGAACCCGAATTCGCTCACCGGGCAGTATCTTACGGGAACTCGCGAAATCAGCACGCCCAAGAAGCGCCGCAAGAGCAGCGCCGGGAGTGTGATCATCCGGGGCGCGACGGAACACAATCTGCGAAATATCGACGTCGAGTTTCCGCTGGGTCTCCTCATTCTGGTGACGGGCGTCTCTGGAAGCGGCAAATCGACGCTGATTAACGAC
>Ga0075522_10000509_pt1 | contig 28126 bp, 22 predicted proteins | sample NGEPerA_FD_74796 | JGI IMG/M metagenome (GOLD analysis project Ga0075522, IMG submission 74796) | Arctic peat soil microbial communities from the Barrow Environmental Observatory site, Barrow, Alaska, USA - NGEE PermafrostL2-A | ecosystem: Environmental > Terrestrial > Soil > Wetlands > Peat ...
TTCGGCGCTGGTCCGGCTTCGCGCCCCGCAGGCCCCAGCCCAGCGACTTTCCAGCGCACGCTGCCGGAGATTGATGGCCCCGTCCCCCGCAAATGGACGGTTACACCCGCATTTCCGCCAAACACGTCTAATCTCATAGCGATGCTCAAGTTCCGCCCAACCCGCCTGCTTGCCCTTGCGATGTTGCTCGCCGCGACTGCGCAGGCGCAGATGCACCACGTCGAAGCGCCTGAAAATGTGACCCGCTCGGTGGGCGTGTATGAATGGACCGGAGACCTCGCCAAGCCGGTCGCGGCGCGGCTGATTCCGGTGTCTCTCTTTATCGACGGCGGCTTCGAGGACGGCGGCACCTACTATTCCCGGCCCGTTCCGCTGGCGCTGGATAGCGGCAACATTTACTTCCTCGAAAAGGCGGGCGTTCCGCAAGGCACCATCACGCTGGACTACGCTCGCCACCTGCAACCCCCCGGCGGCGGGATCGACGACAGCAGCGCGCTCGGCTGGTTCGGTTACGGCACTTTTGCCACCATGCCTGTGCCGCGCAAGACTCCGGCGCTGCACGCCTCGGTGAACCCTTACGCGATTGTTTCCAGCAAGGACGACGACCGTCCAACGTTCGTCCGCCGCGCCACGGACGATAGCAAGACCGCGGGCGCGCCGGATACGGACGACAACAAGAAGCCCAGCAAGACGACGGCCCCCGCAACGTCTGTCACGCCGCCGCCGGCTGTGGATGACGATCCGGACCGGCCGCATTTCTCAAAGCCTCCGGCGACCACCACACCGGCGCAGACGCCGGCAACGACCACGCCTTCCGGCACCTCAACCACCACCTCCGCGCCAGCCGGCGACAGTCAGGCAATCCCGCCCGCCCCCAAGGACCCTACCGACGACACGGACCGGCCTACGCTGCGGCATCGCGACCCGAAGCAAGCCGCGGCCGACCGCAAGGCGCGGGCGCACGGCAGCGTTTCGGCGATGCCGGGCTCGCTGAACGACGACCCCGACCGGCCCGATATGCGGCGCGGCAAGACAGCCGGTATCGGCGGCGATCCCGCGCCGCAAATGACCGGGATGCCGAAAGACCTGCACCAGATGATCGTGGTGTCCGACCCGACGAACCGCGAGCCGCATCCGTTTGCTCGCGAGTGGGCGACGCCCAGCGAACGTGCCGACGTGCTGACGAAACTGGAGGCGATCGCGGAGACTCAAATCGCGGCTTATGTGCGACGCAATTCCGCGCCGCCTCCAACGCCTGCCTCGGCGAAGACGAAGCCGAGAACAGCCGCCGCACGCACGCGCCACACCGCGCCCGTCAAGCCCACGCCCCCTGCCGCACCGCTTTCGGGCGAAGATCTGACGGGCTACACGCTCAGCTACGGCGGCCTTCCGACGTTCGTGTACACGGCCCTCAGCGCGCCGCCCGCCGCGGCCTCGGGCGTTGCCGGTGCGGAGCGGTACGTGACCCTGGTCGCGCAGCAACTGCCCAGCGGCGAGTTGCAGGTCGCGTTTTCTTCGGTGACCGACGCCGCGCACCTCGACCGCACGCCGTGGTTCCGGCTGGTCGACGCCGTCGACCCCGACGCCAGCCATCGCGCCAGCCTGTTGTTCGAACTGCGCGGCCACAGTTCGCGGCAGTTCGCGCTGTATCGGGTGGTCTCCGCGAAGGCCGACCAGATCTTCGTGACCAGCCCGACAGAATAGTGCTGCTTAACCCGCGACGCCTCCTACAATAGATATCTATGAGTGACGCCGCGAAGATCGCGCTGCTGTTTCCCGGCCAGGGATCGCAAACCGTGGGCATGGGCCGCAATCTGTACGACACGTACCCCGCCGCTCGCGCGGTCTTTGAAGAGGCCGACGACGCGCTGGGTTTTGCGCTTTCGAAGATTATTTTCGAAGGCCCCGAAGATCAACTCAAACTCACCGAGCATACTCAGCCGGCGATCCTCACTGTCTCGGTCGCCGCGTGGCGGGCGTTCGAACCGGAACTGAAATCGCGCGGACTTGCGCCGGCGCTGGCGGCCGGGCACTCGCTGGGCGAGTACACCGCGCATGTCGCCGCCGGCACGTTGAGCTTCGCAGATGCCGTTCGCACCGTTCGGCTCCGCGGGCAGTATATGCAGCAGGCCGTCCCGGCGGGCGAGGGTGCTATGGCCGCGATCCTCGGGCTCGATCCGGAGCGCATCAACGACATTTGCGCCAAGGTCTCGGACGAACTGACGCAGGCGCCGCCGCTGAACCCCAGCGACCCGGTCGAACAGACCGCAGCCGCTACCGAGGCAATCAGCGATCCTGCCAACTCGGCGACGACGCCCACCGAGGCCGCGTCGCGGGTCAGCGCCGTGGTTGCACCGGCGAATCTCAACTCGCCCGACCAGACCGTGATTTCAGGCTCCGCCGCCGCTGTCGCGCTGGCCGCCGAACGCTGCAAAGAGGCGGGCGCCAAACGCGCGGTCATGCTTGCGGTGAGCGCGCCGTTCCACTGCTCGCTGATGCAGCCGGCGCAGGACCTGCTCGCGAGCCAGTTGGAATCGATCTCATTCAATGACCCTGCATTCCCTATCGCCGCGAACGCCGATGCGCGACTGCTGACGCGCGGCACGGAAATCCGCGACGCGCTGATTCGGCAGGTTACGGGTGCTGTGAGGTGGGTAGAGTGCATCCGGCTGCTGCAACAGGACGGAGCGACGCATTACATCGAGGTAGGTCCGGGAAAGGTGCTCACGGGGTTGAACCGCCAGATCGACCGCGCGCTGGTAACGACCAACGTTGAAGATCAGGTGAGCCTTGAAAAGGCGCTGGCCTCGTTCGCGTAAGCTGGTGTTGCAAGGGTATTGTCTTTCGCTTTGAAGAGTGAGTATCTTTTCCTTTGAAGATCGAGTGGTCACTCGCTTGGAAGAGTGGGGAACTTTTTGAAGGGTACGGGCTTCAGCCCGTACATCAACGGGCCTCGTAGGAAGCGGGCTTTAGCCCCGGAGGGAACGATGCGCCCGAAGCGAGAACTTTTCCGCCAAGCCGGACAAACTTACTTCGTCACGTTCCAGACAATTCAACGCAAATCATTCTTCCGCAATGAACGTTGGGCTGTTGCGCTGTTGGATACCCTTCATCGCTACGCTGCAGAGTTTGATTTGCATGACTTCGTCATCATGCCCGATCACGTTCATTTAATTATCAGTCCCAAGAGGCCGCTGGAACGTTCGGTGCAACTGATAAAGGGCGGCTATTCTTTCCATGCCCGCCGCGCATTCAAATGGAGCGGAGAGATTTGGCAACCCGGTTTCACGGACCATCGTATTCGTGACGACCGTGACTACCTTGAACATCTTGCATATATAGGTCGCAATATCACCTCTCTGCGCCAGGAGGAATACCGCTTTTGCGGCAAACATTCGCACATCCCTTTGGCACCGTCCCCTCAGTGGCTAAAGCCACCTTTTGAAATTGACCCGTTATGTACGAGCTGAAGCTCGTACCCTTCAAAGCAAAACCTTTCATCATGGCAATGAGAGGACTTTTCACTAGAAAACAAGAGGCGCGGCCCACAAGCTCCGCCTCTTCATTGTTCCCGATCGGGACCCTTACTTCTTGCCCTTTTCCAGCGCCCCCTGACCGTCGCGGACCTCGATCGGCCCCACCTCTTCTTCCTTCGACTGCGGTGCGATTCTGGCGCGGCCGCTCACCACGAGGACCCTATCGGCGCGCTGCCGTTCGACTGGCTCGAGAACCGCATAGAATGGAAAAGATGTCGTTTTCCGAACAGTTCGATGTTTTGATCGTCGGAGCGGGCCATGCCGGGTGCGAGGCCGCGGTCGCGGTCGCGCGCATGGGCCTGCGCACGGCACTGTTTACGCTGAACCTCGACCTGATCGCGCAGATGTCCTGCAACCCGGCCATCGGCGGAGTCGCCAAGGGACATCTGGTGCGCGAGGTCGATGCGCTGGGCGGCATCATGGGCGAGGTCGCCGACGCCTGCGGCATCCAATTCCGGCTGCTGAATACGTCGCGCGGCCCGGCAGTGTGGTCGCCCCGCGCGCAGTGCGACAAGGCGCTCTATCGCGTGAAGATGCGCGAGAAGCTGGAGTCGATTGCGAACCTGTTTATCAAGCAGGCGGAAGTCGTTGACCTCGTCTTCGCAGATGGGGGTTCTGGGTTCTCGGTTGCAGGTTCAAATGACCCCTCTACCGCCCAATCACCGGCGGACTCCAATCTCCGCTCGTTTCCTGCCTCCGAAGCCTCGCCGAACCCACAACCGACAACCCACAACCCGACTTCACGCGCTACCTGCACGGGCGTCCTGCTCCGCGATGGCCGCACCATCGCCGCGCGCGCCGTCATCGTCACCACGGGAACGTTCCTCAACGGCCTCATCCATTGCGGCGAGCAGCAGTACACCGCGGGACGCTCGGGCGAACCGGCCAGCGTGCTTCTGGGCGAGTCGCTGAAGAAGCTCGGACTGCGCGAGTGCCGCCTCAAGACCGGGACGCCGCCACGTCTCGACGGCCGCACCATCGACTGGACAAAGTTTGAAGAGCAGCCGGGCGACACCGACCCCACCCCGTTCAGCTTCCGGTCGTCCACCGGGACAGATGGGGCGTGGACGCCGCCCTTGCGTCAGATATCCTGCCACATCGCGACGACGACCCCCGAGACGCTGGAGTTGATCCGCGCCAACGTCCATCGTTCGCCCATGTACACCGGTCAGATTGAAGGCATCGGCCCGCGCTACTGCCCGTCGATCGAGGACAAGATCGTCCGCTTCCCGGACAAGACTTCGCACCAGTTTTTCCTGGAGCCCGAAGGGTTGACCACACACGAGGTCTACATCAACGGCATGAGCACGTCGCTGCCGATGGAAATCCAGGCGGCGATGGTGCATTCCATCCCGGGCCTCGAAAACGCGGAGATGCTGCGGCCGGGCTACGCCATCGAGTACGACGCCATCGACCCGACCGAGCTCGACCGCGCGCTGCGCGTGAAAAAGTTCGACGGCCTGTATCTGGCCGGGCAGATCAACGGTACCTCCGGCTACGAGGAGGCCGCCTGCCAGGGCCTGATGGCCGGCATCAACGCCGCGCTTTCCGTTCGCGGAGAAGCGCCGTTCACTCTCGACCGCACCGAGGCCTACACCGGCATTCTGATCGACGACCTGATCTCCAAGGGCACGGACGAGCCGTACCGCATGTTCACCTCGCGCGCCGAGTTTCGGCTGCACCTGCGCATCGACAACGCCGACACTCGACTGACGTCGCATGGCCGCAGGCTGGGCCTCATCGACGACGCGGCGTGGGCCGTCTACGAATCCAAGCAAGCCCGCGCCGCCGCGTTCACGCACCTGCTCGAAACGGCGCGCGTCACCGATGCGGACCTCTCCGCTCTGAGCTCAATAGCTCAAAGCTCTGAGCTCGTTACGGACCGCTCTATTCCGCAGCCGAGCGACGCCCGCACCTCCACCGGCCCAGCTCCGCCCGCACCCGTCAAGGGCGATCTCTTCGCGCAGCTCCTGAAGCGGCCGACAATAACCATCGAGCAACTGGTCCCCGCGCTGCTCGACCGCATCCGCGCCGTTCCTGAACTAGCTCCCTGGGCGAGTGCGATCGACGCCCACCCCGGCAAACTCCCGGTGTGGGTGCGCAACGAAGTGAAGACGGTCGAAACTGGCATCAAGTTCGCCGGGTACCTGGCGCAGCAGCAGAAGTCGATGGAGCGCCTGCGCAAGGACGAGCAGCGCGCCATCCCCGACTGGTTCGACTACACCGCCTGTAGCGGCCTCTCGCGCGAGATGGTGCAACGGCTGTCGAAGGTCCGCCCCTCGACGCTCGGCCAGGCCAGCCGCATGGCCGGCGTGACGCCCGCGGCGGTGTCGCTGATCCAGTGCTTCCTCGAAATTCAGGCCCGCGGACGAACGGCATAGAGATCCGAAAGAAACGTCGCGACAGCACCTCAACAGTCCAGGCCGCATGAGTGACGACAGTTTCGAGGAATTCCAGACATCGACGGATTCCGCACGGTGGATGTAGGTTTATATTTGAGACATGGGAACTTCGGTCAAAATTACGACACCGATGCCGACTGCCGACGAGGTGGCCAGGAGCCTGGGCATCACTCCAGCACGTCAGAAGGAAATTCAGCAGATCGTGCAAGACGCTGCACGGCGCCTTGACGTGAAGAGGTCCAGGCATGCCGCTGCTCCGAAACGGCCCGGTGCAAGCCGCAAGGCGGCGTAGCTTGGCCACGGTCAGCTTAGCGCAGGACCGTGTCTTCCTCAATATCCCATACGACGACCGCTTCCAGAAACTCTATATCGCCTATATCGTCGGCGTCACGCAGCTCGGCCTTCAGCCGGCTGTCACGTTAGCGATTCCAGGCGGCGACGCGCGGCTTGACAGAATCTTCGACCTCATACGCTCGTGCCGTTTTTCGATCCACGATCTATCTCGCGTACAGCTCAGCCGTGCTTCACCTGCGACGCCGCGCTTCAATATGCCTTTTGAACTTGGATTGGCCGTGGCATGGTCCAAATTGCATCCGCTGCGCCACACGTACATTGCGTTCGAATCGGTCAATCGCCGAGCGCAAAAATCTCTGAGCGATATGGCCGGTTCCGATTTCAATATTCACGACGGGACGCCCCAAGGCATCATGCGCGAGCTGTGCAGCGCGTTTGTGCGCCAGAACAAGCGGCCGGAAGTTCCTGCAATGATGCGCCAGTACAAGGCCGTTCAGGCGGCCATCCCGGACATCATGAAGCAGACCGGCGCGAAGAGTATTTACGAAGCCAGAGTGTTTACAGACCTCGTTCTCGCAGCAAGCACCCCAACCGATGCGACTCCATAGCTGGACACAGGTTGAATACATCTCGCTGCTTCTCATCTCCGTCGTGCTCTGCGGCACGCCGATCTTCGCGCAGGAACAAGCTCCGTCCGCCACTTCCACCATCTCGGTCAACGTGAAGGTTGTCGCCCTCGACGCGCTCGTCCGCAACCCCGATGGCCAGCTCGTCCTCGACCTCGGCAAAGATGCCTTCACACTCAAGGTCGATGGCAAGCCAACCGCGGTCCGCTACTTCAACCGCGACAACGATCTACCGCTCACCATCGGCTTAATGATCGATACCAGCGGATCGCAGCGCGTCTACTTCGACGAGGAAGCGCTCAACAGCGAGACCTTCCTCAACAACATCCTCACCAACCCCAAAGACCGCGCGCTGATTGCCTGTTTCGACAGCCGCATCGACCTGCTGCAAAAGATGACCACGCGGCTCAACGAGCTGCATAACGCTCTCCGCCGGCTCGACTATCTCGCGCCCGAGACCGGCCCCGGGGCAACGCGGCTCTACGACTCCATCGCCGCCCTCAGCAAGTCCGTTACCAGCCCGGAGGCGGGCCGGCGAGCGCTCGTCATCCTCACCGACGGGGACGACAATGGCAGTCAAACCTCGCTACAGGACGCCATCCGCGAGGCGCAGCTTGCGGGCGTCGCCGTCTACGGCGTGCTCTATACGCACGATGTGATCGGCGGCGTGCCCTATCCATCCGCCGCCTCGCTGCGGCCGTCGGGCATCGCCGTGATGAAGCAAATATCCAAAGCCACTGGAGGCCGCGCCTTCGTCGTCGGCACAGGCACGCCGATTGCTGAGATTTTTGCTGAGATCGGACAAGACCTGCGCTCGCAATACCGCTTCGGATTCACGCCTCTGCCCTCGAAGCCGGGCAAGTTTCACTCCATCGAACTCCGCACCGGGGATAAACACCAGACGATCCAGGCGCGGAGCGGGTACATCACGCCGGAGTAGCGGGCGGACTAGCTGTTAGCTCTTAGCTTAGGCTCGCCTCGGCGATCTCCCGCATCGTGCATGGGATCCGTAGCGTCTAATAGCAGATGAACCCGCACGGTTGGCTGCAACCCATCTCGCTGATCTTCGTCGCGCTGATGCTTGTCGCCATTCTGATCGTTCGGCTCTGGAGGCGTATGGCACTCGGAAATTCGCGCAAAGAACCTATCCCCGCACCCATCCACGACATCGTCGCCCCGGCCTCCGGCTGGGAAGGCGGCGAGCAGCACACCGCGGTCTTCGCGGGCGGCTGTTTCTGGGGCTCGCAATCGGTCTTTCAGCGCGTCAAGGGAGTCGTCAAGACCACCGTCGGCTACTCGGGCGGCGAAAGCGCGACCGCCATCTATCGCGCTGTCTGTTCCATGGACACCGGCCACGCCGAGGCCATCGAAATCGTCTACGACCCGTCTCTGGTCAGCTTTGGAACGCTGCTGCGCATCTTTTTCTCCGTCATGCACGACCCGACGCAGCTCAATCGCCAGGGCGCGGACGTGGGCACGCAGTACCGCTCGCACATCTTCTACACGACGGAAGAACAGCGCGAAGTTTCCGAAGCCTATGTGAAGCAGCTCGACGATGCGCACGTTTTCTCCGGCCCCATCGTCACGCAGATCACGCCGCTCATCGAGTTCTTCCCGGGCGAGGACTATCACCAGGATTACGCGCTCAAGAACCCGCATAACCCCTACATCCAGGTCTGCGACATCCCCAAGATCGCTTCGCTCAAGCAGCAGTTTCCCGAGTTGTTCGAGGAGTACACACTCTAATTTGGCGGGCTGCATACAGTAGCGCCGCCGCGTCGCGCATCCAACCGGGGATAGATGTATTCGACCTCGGGTACGCGCTTCATGCACAGTTCATCCTCTCGTAATCTTGCGTTGGTTCTTTGCGCCGTTCTGGTTCTTTCGCCCATGGGCGCCGGGGCGCAAACTGCGGCGACTCCTGCGCAGACCCCTGCTCAAACCGCCGCCCAGCAACAAGCCCCGCAGACCAACGGCAAGGCCCCCGGCACCGGCGGGATGGGCGGAAAAGACGCTCCCACCGGAGGCCAGAAGACGGGCGCGGACTCCAAATCTTCCTCCAAGCCCGCCAGCGCCGGCGAGCACGCAGCCAGCACAACGAAGCTCAAGCTGGGTCCGCTCGATCCGTCGGTGCCTCCGCCGAATCTACCCAAAAACCGCCCGGTCATCGGTGTGGCGATGGGGGGCGGCGGCGCGCTGGCGATGTCCGAAATCGGTGTCCTTGCATGGTTCGAGCAACACCACATCCCGGTCGATGTCGTCGCCGGCACCAGCATGGGATCGATCCTTGCGGCGCTCTACTCGACCGGCAAGACGCCCGAGGAAATGACCCACATCATGACCGAGGAATCGGTCTCGCGCATCTTCCGCATCGAGTCGCAATACTCCTCCCGCAACTTCCGGCGCCGCGAAGACAGCCGCGACATTCCCAACGCCATCACCGTCGGCCTGAAGCATGGAGCTGCGCTGCGAAATTCCCTGCTAACCGATACGGGCCTCAACGAACTGCTCGACCGCGAGTTCCTCGCCTACAACGACCAGACCGACTTCAACAATCTTCCCATTCCCTTTCGCTGCCAGGCGACCGACCTCAATGCCGCCAAGACCGTCACTTTCAGCCGCGGGTCGCTACAGGATGCGGTGCGGGCCTCCGCCTCCATTCCCGGCGTCTTTCGCCCGTTTGAGCTCGACGGACACGAGTTTGTCGACGGCGCGATCCTCGAAAACCTGCCTACGTCCGACGTCAAAGCGATGAACGCCGACGTCGTTATCGCCATCAGCCTTCCGCTCCAGCCTGTCGGCAAGGGCGACCTCGACTCGATCGTCGGCGTGCTGCAACGCGCGTTCGCCGTCGGCATCGAGAACAATGAGGCCCACGACCGCAAACTCTCCAACATCCTCATCATGCCGGATATCAGTGGCTTCGGCGCGAACGATTACCTGAAGACTCGCCAGCTTGCCGACCGCGGCTACGACGCCGCCGAGCAGCACAAGGACGAGCTGCTGAAGTACGCCCTCGACGACGCCGACTGGCAGCAATACATCGACCAGCGCCGCTCCCGCGAGCGCGGCCCCGCCGGCACCATCATGATGGTGAAGATCAAGGCCCCGACCGCCTCCGCCAAGGAAGCGGCTACGCGTGCGTTCGCGCCGGTCGTCAACCAGCCGCTGGACACCAAAAAGATCGAGGCGCTGCTCGCCGACATCCGCAGCAATGGCGGATACGACGCCGACTATACAGTCGGGTACGACTCCAAAGACTCGTCGCGGCCCATCGTGCTGGTCACCGTCAGCGATAAGAAAACCGGGCCGCCCTTCCTCGATCTCGGCGTGAATATCGCCGCCCAGACCGGCGGCGTCACGCGCGCGACGGTCAATTCGATCCTGCTGTACCAAAACCTCGGCAGCTATGGTTCAGAATTCCGCGGCAAGCTCGATTTTGGCTGGCTCACCAATATCGAGGGCGAATACTATCGCCGCGTCGGCTGGAACGGCTTCTTTGTCGCGCCGCGCGCCAACATCACGCGCCAGCCCTTCTATATCTATAATGGCCAGACCCGGCTCTCCGAGCGGCAGAGGCAATTGGCGGGCGCCTCCGGCGACGTTGGCTACACCGACGGCCGCAAGCTCGAAGTGCGCGCGGGATACTCGTTCCAGAATGCCCAGTGGACCACCAGCACCGGGCAGGACGGTCTCCCCGATTACCACGGCAACTCCCAGACCGGCCGCGTTCGCGTCGTCTTCGACTCGCAGGACCGCGCGCTGGTCCCGCAATACGGCCTTCGCACTGTGAACAGCTTCGGCTACCTCTACGGCACGCCCGGAAGCCCAAGCGCACCGCAGCTTTCAAGCCAGATCGAATTCGCCCACACCTTCGCCAAGAAGCACATCGTTCTGCTCAACGCGGAAGGCGCGACGATGTTCAACCGCGATGTGGCCCAGCCGTTCCGCTATACCCTGGGCGGCCCGCTGCGCCTGAGCGCGTCGGCGATCGACGAACTGCGCGGCACGGACTACTTCCTGTTCACCCCGGGCTATCTGCGCCGCATCGCCAAGCTCCCCGCGCCACTGGGCCAGAGCATCTATGTCGGCGGTGCCTACGAAGCCGGCGAAATGCGCCGCCCCGACGGCCCCAACATCTTCCGCCAGGACGTCTACTTCGGTATCGTCGCGGAAACGCCGTTCGGCGTCATCACGGCGGCCCCCGCCATCGGCAACGATGGGCAGAGGAAGTTTATTTTTACACTTGGGAAGTTGTTCTGAATTAAAGCTTAGGTCGCGTGCATCGGTTCGGCGGTTTTACGCTCGATATCCTTGACGCGGTTGTCGAGGTTCAAGGTATAGATGAGCATGGCCTGATTGGCCTTCATTTCATTAAGGACATGCTCGAATTTCAGATTCATCTTCTCAGACAGCGCGTCAAATCTACTGTCAATTTTGGCAGACAAAGCTTCGTCACGAAGCTTGGACGCCTCATCGACACCTTTGATCGTCGCCTGGAGAGATTTCAGCTCCGGCGCGACGAGATCCTGGATTACTTTGCGAACGTCCTCAATTGCGCCCATCGCGATCTCCTGTCGAAAGTCTACTCCCGTATCGCCCAACGTTCGCCCGTCAAAAGTTCAACACGCGCATTTCGCTAAAAAAATGGGGCATCTCGTCAGCGTCCATCACTCAGCCGCGCCGCCAGTCTGTCCGGAAGCCCCGCCGCCCGGATCGCCGCCTGCGCCGCCCGTACATCGTACGGCACGCGGTAGAAGGTGACCTTCGCCGCCTCGTCGTCGTAGATCGCAAACCCCGCCCGCCAGTCGTGGTCGCGCGGCTGCCCCACCGAGCCTGGATTGATCAAATGCCGCGTGCCTTCGGCGATTTCCATCTCCACATGCTCTGGCTCGTCCTCCGTCGAATAGTGCGGACGGTTCTCGTGCCACTCTTCGTCGCGCTGCGAGAATCCGCCCTGGAGGTGGGTATGGCCGAAGAATGTCACCTCGGTCGCCATCTGTTGCAACGGGGCCCATGCATCGCGCATGGTGACGATGTACTGGTCTTCATGCAGCGGCGATCCGTGCGCGCACATCGCCCGTCCGGCGCCGGTCACCGGGCCTTGCGGCATTTCCTTGAGCCACTCCAGGTTCTCCGGCGTAAGGGTCCGCTGCGTCCACGCCGCCGCCGCCGCCGCTACCGGGTTGAACCCCTGCGAACTGGTCAGCCCACAACAGACGCGGTCGTGATTACCGCGGACATGCACCTTCGCCACCTCGCGGATGCGGTCGACGACTTCGTTCGGATTGGCCCCGTAGCCGACCACATCGCCCAGGTTCCACACCTCATCGACCGCGCCCGCGGCAGCGAGGACGGCTTCAAGGGCCTGAAGATTGCCATGAATATCGGAGAGAACGAGAACGCGCATCGCAGAGGGTCAGTCTACTCCAACAGGGCCCATCCCTGTTCCCACAGTAGTTGCAAGAAAACGCTCCGCTGGCCGCGGAGCGTTTTGCATTCCCGGGCCCGGGGCCCTATTTCTCTTCAAACGCCAGTGAAGCCGAGTTGATGCAGTAGCGCTGGCCGGTGGGCTCGGGGCCGTCGGGGAAGACGTGGCCGAGGTGGGCGCCGCAGGTGGCGCAGGTGGTTTCGACGCGGCGCATGCCGAAGGTGCGGTCCTCGTGCTCTTCGATGGCGTCCGGCGAGATGGCTTCATAAAAGCTGGGCCAGCCGCAGTGGGCGTCGAACTTGGTGTCCGACTTGAACAGCGGGGCGTCGCAGGCCGCGCAGTGATAGAGGCCGTCGGCGTGGTTGCTGGTCAGGGCGCCCGTGAAGGGGCGCTCGGTACCCTTCTCGCGCATGACGTGGTATTGCTCCGGCGTCAGCTGGGCGCGCCATTCGGCGTCGGTTTTGTGGACTTTCTGTTTGGGGGTCTTCTCGGCGACGTCGGCATCGCTCAACGGGCCAGCGGCGGGGATGGTAGGCATAGGGTGGGTAGCTCCTGCCGATTAGATGCGGCAAACCGTCGGATGGGTTACATACCGCGCACGACCGCATGGACCGCCAGCAGGGTTTCGAGCACACCCTGCAACTTATTCAGGTGCAAGGCGTTGGCGCCGTCGGATTTGGCCTCGGCGGGGTTGTCGTGGACTTCCAGGAAGATGCCGTCGATGCCCGCCGCAACCGCCGCGCGCGACAGCACCGGGATAAACTCCGGCTGGCCGCCCGACTTTCCGCCCGCGCCCGAGGGGGTTTGGACGGAGTGGGTGGCGTCGAAGACGACGGGGGCCATTGCGCGCATGATGGGCAGGCTGCGCATGTCGACGACCAGGTTGTTGTAGCCGAAGCTGGCGCCGCGCTCGGTGAGCGAGACGCGCGGGTTGCCGCTTTCGCGCACTTTTTCGACGGCGTGGCGCATGTCCCAGGGCGCGACGAACTGGCCCTTTTTTACGTTGATGGCGCGGCCGGTTTTGGCGGCGGCGATCAGCAGGTCGGTCTGGCGGCACAGGAACGCCGGGATTTGCAGCACGGCCTCGACATCGCCGAGGGCGTCCGAGAGCGCGGTGGCCTGCTCGGGGGTATGGATGTCGGTGAGGACGGGGAGGCCGTTGTCTTTGGCGATGCTGCGGAGGATGCGCGCGCCTTCCTCCAGGCCCGGCCCCCTAAAGCTGTGTATAGACGTGCGGTTGGCCTTGTCGTAGCTGGCCTTGAAGATGTACGGGACGCCGAGGTCGGCGGCGATGCGCTGAATGGCGTCGGCAAGGGTGCGGGCGTGGGTCTCGCTTTCGAGCACGCAGGGGCCGGCGATGAGGAAGAGGTCGGGGCCGCCTGCGGTGACCGGGCCGATGTCGAATGTATGGGTGTGGCTCACGGTTCTATTGGAGCATATTGGGCGGCTGGTGCGGTTGGGTTCCGCTCTATGCCTGTTTTGCGGCAGCATACGATCCCGGAGGCTCACGAAACGGTTCCACCGCAATGCGCTCGTAACGCACCTCCAGCACCGTCAGGAGTTCTTTGCCGCCCGGTGCTTCGAGAACAACGCTGTCCCCCTCACCCGACCGCATCAGCGCGCGCCCCACAGGCGACACCCAACTGACATGGTTGCGCTCCAGGTCGACCTCGTCGATGCCGACGATGCTCACCTCCCGCTCCACTCCCGCGGCATTGCTATAGAGCACCGTCGCACCGAAATACACCTTCGCCGCCCGCAGCCCCGATCTCGGAGCTTCCGGGTCCACCACTTCGGCAGCTTCCATCCGCTTGGAGAGATGGCGAATCCGCCCATCGATCTGCCGCAGTCGCCGTTTGGCGTACTGATAGTCGGCGTTTTCACTGCGATCGCCATTGCTGGCAGCCCACGCCACGACCTCCGCCACAGCCGGGCGGTCTTTGTTGAGCAGAAACCGGTGCTCCTCTTTCAGGCGCTCAAGCCCGCCGGGCGTGATGTAGTTCTTGACGTGTACTGCCGGCGAGTCGTCTTGCGGTCTTCTCGTAGAGCCTTTACGCATTCCGTATTATTCCATCGCAAAATCCAGCCGGTTCTCCCAAGGCCAACGGATGACGGCTGCTGTGAGACATAGTAAACGGGTACCCCCTCATGACACGGCATCATCGCGGCATGAGTGGATGGCGTTGCGGCCGCGAAGCGCTTTTGTCGGGAGAAATTAGCCGCTACTTTCGCCGCGCCATTTTGAACTACGAGCTTAGGCGAATAGGCGGCGAAAGCCGTGGTAAGCTGGAAAGAATTGTGATGGACGCGCGAGTCTAGTAAGATGACTTTACGTATCCCCTAAGCGAGGGCTTGCCGTGCGATTCTCAGTTCCGCATCCGATTCCATATCAGGGCAGCAAACGTCGTTTGGCGCTCGCGATTCTCAGTCATGTGGAAGACGATCACTACAGACGGCTGGTCGAGCCGTTCGCTGGGTCTGCTGCGGTGACGCTCGCGGCTGCGAAATACGGCAAAGCATCGTCATTCTTGATCGGTGATCGCTTGGAGCCGCTTGTTGAACTATGGCAACGGATTATCGAAGGGCCTGAATCGATAGCCGATGGATACGAAGCGCTTTGGTATCGGGAACGTGAAAGACCTATTGATGAGTATTACGCGATACGAAGTGAATTCAACACAGATCGCGATCCTGCGAAGCTGCTTTATCTTTTAGCGCGGTGCGTGAAAAATGCAGTGCGGTTCAACCCTTCAGGCGAATTCAACCAGTCGCCCGACAAACGGCGAAGGGGAACGCATCCTGACGCGATGCGAACGGAACTGAGGGCTGCGCATCGTTTGCTCGTGGGAAAAGCTGCAACCGTGTGCGGTGATTTCGTTGATGTGTTCAAAGCCGCAGAACCGGGCGATTTCTTCTACCTGGACCCTCCTTACCAAGGTACAAGCGAGGGACGGGATTCCCGGTACATAGGCGGGGTTAGCCGCGAACGAATGATCGAAGGGCTGGAGATCCTGAACGCTAAAGGTGTGCCGTTCGTCCTGAGTTACGACGGCTCTTGTGGAGAACGGACGTACGGAGATCGGCTACCAACTGAACTCGCATCGCGGATTTTGCTTGATGTTGGGCGCTCAAGCCAAGCCACGTTGAATGGTGAGGACCACGTCACCATTGAATCACTTTACATCTCCCACGATATTGCGCCCGCATGTGCCGATGATGGCCTGGTCACGCTTCGGGACTTCGATGGACAACTCTCTATGGCTTTGGTCTGAGCAGAGCCTTGATCTGGTCGGGGACTGATCTGCCGTTTTTTATGGCCTCGGCTTTCAGTGTGTCGAAGGCGTTGACCTCGCCTCCAATCCAAACAACATCGACGCGGCGCTCGGGGCGCATGGCAACGTGCGAATAGTTCTCGGGGTTCGCCCAATAGCATGTGAGACAGGTTTCAAAGTTCCTCAGTACGAGCCAATTCTCGCAATGCTCACACGCCCATGATTTCCTGCGGTTACAAGAGCCGTCGAGAATCTGATACGGGTCGGCTTCATCCTTTTGGGATTCACCCGCGACGACGAACGGAATACGGTGGTCAAGTTGAAGGTTCGTTTCGCAACCGCACATATTGCATCTCGCACCCTTAGCCACGATAAGCGCGTCTCGCTCCTTTTTAGCTATGAGGACGCGGCCAGTCTTGTTGGGGTCAAGCTCTCCTTCGTCAAACTCATAGGCGGCAATGGTTTGGCCGTCTTCGCGTTTAGCCTGGACGCTCTTTATGGCGAAACCTAAGTCCTTCGCATCCATCACTGCGCGTGGCGGATGATCGTATCCAGCGTTCTTGAGATCGATAGTCGAGACAATGCCGTTCTTCACAATTGAATCGAGAACGAAACGCGCTCGCTTATTTGTAACGAGCTTGATACGTTTCAAGAGCTTCGCAGGGATAGGGGGGCGCTTAGGCACTGAAAAGCTCCGCCACAGGTACGCCTAATGCAGCCGCAATGATGTGGATGTTTACGAGACTAATATTTCGCTCGCCGCGCTCAACGCTACCGATGTATGTGCGGTCAAGATCGCAATTATGAGCAAGGGCTTCTTGGGACAATCCCTTCGCCAGCCGAAGCGAGCGTAGGCGCTGGCCGAATTGGTTTTGGATATTCGAATCGCGAGCAGAAGGCATTACATGAATCGGAACATAGAGATGACAATGAGTCCACGGACTTTACGTACCATGACAAGGTGACTTCTTTTGCTGAAGAGTGCCGGGATCGAACCAAAACCATGGCGCGAATAACTTCACAATAGCGCGGCAGATTAGTAACCCGAAGCCGGCTTATCGTCTCCGGTCCAAAGTTGACCATAAGCGCACTTAGCGTAGTCACCGGTAGCAACTACCTCTATTGCGCTTCGCCTTATTTCAACGCGAGGGGATGTTCCGATTCGACTCCGCTGAACGTGCCAACCGGGAATCGGCAGCCGGGGTGTCTTTGCAGGTGTTCGATGTGGGCTCGGGCTCCGAGGCTCGATTCTTTGAGCGCCTGCACCGGGCCATGGCAATATTTGCAGCGCATGATCTGATCGCGTTCTGTGAGGGCTTCATAGATGCTGCATGGGAGCCAACGCCCACGCACCTTCACTTCGCACTCCGTCATCACCGGCGGTCTTTTCCTGGTAGCCACTGATGTATGTAGATGCCTCCCAAGCCGCCTCGATTGGACCAATCGCACAGCGTTCCGCAGCCTATCTCTTGACACACCCATTACAATTAAAGAGTAGGAAGATGTTCAGCCCGGCTACCCGCTGGGCTTTCGTATTCCGGCTGCGCAAGAGGCCGCCAGACCTCAAAAAGCCTAACCCCTTTGCCATCGAGAATTTAGCCCCTAAAGTACCCCCGGGGGAGGGGGGCCACCCCCATAGTGCTCCGGTCACTGAGTTGCGCTCTGCGTGGTAACCTGCCCGTCCGGCGCCAGCAGGAAGGTGGTGGCCCCCTGGCGATCGGTACGAAAAGTTTTAACGTGGGCTTCTTCGAGGCGTTGCAGGATTTCGGGGCGAGGATGCCCAAAGGTGTTGCGGCGGCCGGAGCTGATGACGGCTTCTTTCGGCGCTGCAGCCGAAAGAAATTCCGGGTTGGTAGACGTCTTGCTGCCGTGGTGGCCGACTTTCAGCAGCGTCACCGGAGCGACGCGGTTGTTGGCGAGCATGGTGTCCTCGCTGCGGCGCTCCGCGTCGCCTTCGAGCAGCGCGCTGGATTTGCCGAAGTCCAGGCGCACGACGAGCGAGTCGTCGTTGACCGGAGTGTAGGGATTGGCGTAAGCGGCTTCGGGTGCGAGAACGGTCGCCTGAACGCCGCCCCAGGCGAAGGCATCACCGGCGTGGAAGTGACGGACCCGAATGCCCAGCCCAGCAGCAAGCGCGAGCAGGCTGCGGTAGTCGGCGGAGTTGCCGGGGTCGACGCTGACCCACAGCTCGCGGGGGTGGAAGTCGCGCAGGATGGCGGGCATGCCGCCCATGTGGTCGCTGTGCGCGTGGGTGAGCAGCACGGCGTCGAGGTGGCGCAGTCGCCGCGACCAGAGATACGGCGCGACGACTTCCTCGCCGACATCCCAGCGAGCGCTGTTCGAGGAGGCCAACTCGGCTTGGCCGACGGGCCCACCGGCGTCGACCAGCAACGTGTGGCCGTCGGGCGAGACGACGAGCAGCGAATCGCCCTGTCCGACGTCGAGTGCGGTGATTTCGAGCGTGCCCTGATGCAGTAGCGGCTTCTCCGGCCATAGTGTCGCGAGGGGAACGAGTGCAAGCGCAATGATGCCGGTCGCAACTATCCAGCGGCTGCGTTTGCGCACGGCCCAGCAGGCGAAGGCGACTATCGCGATGACGCCGATGATCACCAGCGCAGCGGGGGCGGGGACGCGGGTGTCGGCGAAGCGCATGTTGCTGAGGCGGGCGATGGCCCATCCGACTCCGTGCAGCACCAGCGCAGTTGCGGCGGCGGGCAACGCGGCGAGCCAGGTGCTGATGAGCGAGGCGCAGAACGTCAACACCGCCAGTGGTGCGAGCAATCCGACAAGCGGAATCGCCAGCAGGTTCGCGGGCAGCGCGAAGGGTGTTGCGCGATGGAAGTAGACCGCCATCGGCAGCGCCATGCAGGCTTCGATGATGACGCTGACCAGCATCAACTCAGCCGCTCGCAGAATGACTCGGACTCCGAGCGCGGGAACGTATCGTGCTCGTCTGCCGAAGATGGCCGCGAGGGCGTTACCGAAGAGTCGTAGCATAACGCGCATCTGCGCGAGATGCGGCGGAAGGCGAGCGTCCAGCCATCCCGCGTCGAGATCGCGTGCGGCGCGCAGGCGGGGCATGATGGTTCGCTCCGTGATCGGCATCGCCAGACCGCCGACCGCGACCAGCACGAGGAACGTCATCTGAAAACTTGCTTCGGTGAGCGCGCGCGGGTCCCATGCGAGGACGGCGAGTGCGGCTGCTCCGAGTGCCTGCAGGACGCTGATGTTGCGCGTCAGCCAGCGCGATGCGAGGAAGACGGCGGTCATGAGGAGGGCGCGCTGTACGGGGACTCCGAAGCCGGTGAGCATGGCGTACGCGGCCGTGATTCCGATGGTGATGACGGTCGCGAGGCCGTGCGGCGCGCGTAGCTTTCGCAGCGCCCAGAACAGCATTCCGGCGAGCAGCGCGACGTGCATGCCGGAGACGACGAAGAGGTGGAAGGAGCCGGTGCGCTCGAAGCCGATGCGGAGGTCCTGCCGCAGGCCTGAGCGATCCCCGAACAACATCGCGTCGAGCATGGCGGTGTCGTCGGGCGTGAGGCGAGCGGCGCGGGGCAACATGCGGTTGGCGGGTGAAGCTGCGAGCGCGCTCATCCGCGCGGCCGCCCACGCCTGCGCCGCATAGGCTCGGCAGCGGAGGCTGCGGGTCGCGTCGCCGACCTTCTGAATACGTGCTGCTTTTACGCTGGCTTCGACCGCAATGCCTTCGCGTAGAAGCTCGTCGGTGTACGACCACGCGCCGGCGTCGCGGTAGCGCTCCGGCTCGCGCAGGCGGAGCGGCACTTCGAGGATGTCGCCGCATTGCAGAGCGGGTGTGCCGTCGAGGACGGTGATGCGAACGCCGCCGCTGACAGCGCGCATCGACGTAACATCGGGGGTGATGAACTCCACCTGCTGCACGTCGAGGTCGACAGACTCGGCGGGGGTTGTGCCTTCGCTTTCCCACGCACCGGGCTCGAAGCGGTCGGTGTCTCCGGCGCCGCGTGTTGCGGGAAGCATGCGCACGCGCACAACGCGTCCGCGAACCATGCGGCTGAGGCCGTCGGCGTTCTGGAGCAGCGCGGTTTGCGGCGCGGGCCAGGGCTGCATCTGCGCGCACCAGCAGCCGGCGACCGCCCAGAACGCGAGGATCGGCAACGGCGCTACACGCGGCGACTTGCGTATTGCGACGACAGAGAGCAGTAGCAACAACGCTAGCGCGACAACCAAAATTATGGTGAATTGCCACTGCCTCGCGAGGAGTTCACCTGTCGCGAGCGCCATCGCAGCGCCCAGCAAGGGCGCGCGGCGGAGACGGAGTGTCTCGACCGGCGCGGGGTCGTCCATCCAAAATTTGGCAGCACCAAAAGCCCGCATGTGGAGCGCTACCCGAACAGCAGAGTGTAGTGGTTAGAGTGTAGAGCGTAGAGAGGGCTTCGTGCGGGTGAGGATGGCGATGGTTTCGATGTGGAAGGTTTGCGGGAAGAGGTCGACGAGGTGAAGCTCGTCGATGCGGTAGGTGGATTGAAGCGCGGCGAGGTCGCGTGCGAGCGTGGTGGGGTCACAGGAGACGTAGACGATTTGCGGAGCGGCGATGCGACTGAGGAGCGCGCACGCTTCGAGTCCGGCGCCGGCGCGGGGTGGGTCGAGGACGATGAGGTCGGGGCGCTCGCGCCGAGTGATGGCTTTTTGCAGGAAGGCGAGTGTGGTCTCCGCAACGGCGCGATGTTGGGGACCAAGTCTTTTAAATGCTGCGGCGAGGTCGGCGGAGGCGATGGGGCTGGACTCGACCGCCGTGACCTGCGCGAAGTTGCGAGCGAGAATGCGGGAGAAGAGGCCGACCCCGGCGAAGAGGTCCCATGCGATGTTGCCGCTGCGGTTTTCGGTGACGAGCTTTACGAGCGTGTCGACGAGGAGGCGGTTGACCTGGAAGAAACCGCCGCGAGAGATCCAGTACGTCTGGTCACCCACTTTGTAGTTGAGGCCTGATGCTCCGTGCTCGGCGAGGATGCGGCCAGTGGGGCCGGTGCGTGGGTCGAAGGCCGCGGCTGCCGCTCCGACGACTTGCGGCGCGCGCTGCTGGAGTGCGTTCATCATGCGGGTGAAGCTGCCTTGCGGTGCCTTCGTCCTTGGAGCGACGAAGAGCGTGAGTTGGACGCGGGAGAGGTCGTCGTTGGTGAAGAGTTCGATCTCGGCGATGGCGTTGAGCCAGTACTCTGCGTCGCGATCCTCGGCGGCGAGCGCGAGTAAAGCTTCGACGGTGGGGATGAGATTCGGCGCGCTGATGGGGCAAGTGGTGATGGGGAGGAAGTCGGTAGTGGTGCGGATGTTGTAGCCGAAGCGGAACACGCCATCAATGCGATGGATGCGTAGACGGATACGGTTGCGGTAGCCATAGGGTTCGGCGGCATGGGCTTCGATGTAGTGGTCCTTCTCAACCCCGAGTTCAGCGAGCAGCGATTGTAAAATTCTTCGCTTTACATTTAGTTGCTCATAGGAAGAGATCATCTGGTATTGGCAGCCACCGCAAACTGTGAAGTGCGGGCAAGCTGGCTTCACCCGTTCAATTGCGGCTTCGACAACACGATATCCACCATCAGGGGTGGGCTCTATGAGTTCTTTGCGCAATACGAAGGGCAGACGAACGCTGCAATCCTCCGTGAGAAAATCACCACCGTATAACGGAAACACGACGCGAAAAGGCTGTGGCTCACCCGTACCGTAGAGAAGCTTTAGTGGTGGCAGATTGCTATCGTTCTCGCTCATGCGTGCCCCATATAGAACAGGCTGAGGCGCGGCAGGTTGCGGGATTGCATCAGGCGCTTGTGGAGGAATTGTTGCTGGATCTGGCGAAGTTGTACGGTGGACATTTTCGCGCGGTACGGCGCAAGTTCGCGGTCGGCTTGCGCGCGGAGGGAGACGAGTTCGTCTTCGGGCGTTGCGTTGAAGATAGCGGAGAAGAGTTTCTCTTCGAGGACGGTGAGGGTGCGATCGAGGTCGTCGAGGGGAATAGGATTTTCGCGCATCGCGGCAGAGAGTTCGCGGAGGCGCATGGCGGTCGTGGTGGCCGTGGAAACCCACATCTCAGAAGCGAGATGTGGGGCACCCGCATTTGTGGCGGCGTCGATTGCGGCAGCGTTTTGTTCGAGGAAGGCTGCGACGCGCTCGGCTTCGAAGCCGCTTTCCTGCGGCTCGCGCGCCTCGGCTCTTTGCATTCCCGTGGCCGCTTCCTGCATCTCTTCCGTGGCCTGCATCACGGCTTGGGCGCACCAGGCGAGGCCGTTCACTTTCCTCGTGCGGGTCTTTGACACGGCCAGCTTTGCGTCGTGTTTGTCGAAGGCGTCGTCGATGCCGCGTAGCACCGCTTCGAGCGGAATGCCCGCTTCGCGCCACGTTTCGATGAGTGCCCAGTCGAGTGTCGAGAGCATGAGGATCGAGCCGCGGCGCTTTTGGAAGCGCTCTTCGATCTCGGAGAAGTAGTGGAAGTAGTTCATGGAGGGCAGAGTGTAGAGAATAGAGCGTAGAGCGTAGAGAAAACGGGCCCGCCCTACGCTTTTGGTCTACTCTCTACACTCTATCCTCTACACACTGTTCTACCTTCTGCGGTGACGGTCGTGGTTGCGCTCCCAGATGAGGCGGAGGCCGTTGAGAGTCAGCATTTCGTCGACCGCGCCGATGTGTTTGCAGCCGCCGGCGATGAGCTTGGCGAGGCCCCCGGTGGCTATGGTCTTGGTGTCGGGACCGAGTTCGCCGATGAGGCGTTCCAATATCCCATCGACGAGGCCGATGTAGCCGTAGTAGAGGCCGATCTGGATGTTGTCGGTGGTGCTGGTGCCGATGATCTTGGTGGGCTTCTTGATCTCCACGCGGGTGAGGCGGGCGGCGCGGTTGAAGAGCGCGTCGGCGGAGATGCCGAGTCCCGGTGCGATCGCGCCGCCGAGGAACTCGCCCTTCTTTGAGACGACGTCGAAGGTGGTGGCGGTGCCCATGTCGACGACGATGGCCGGGCCGCCCAGGAGATCGAATGCGGCGACGCAGTTGACGACGCGGTCGGCGCCGACTTCGCTGGGGTTGTCGGTGAGGATGGGGAGGCCGGTCTTGACGCCGGGCTCGATGAAGAGGGGCTTGACCTTCAGGAACGTCTCGCAGATGCGGCGCAGGGTCGAATCGAGCGGCGGGACCACGGACGCTATGGCGACGCCGTCGACGGCCGAGAGCGACTGGCCGCGCATGGTGAAGAGGTTCTGGAGCTGGGAGGCGATCTCATCGGTGGTCTGTTTGTAGGGTGTGGTGATGCGCCAGTCGGCGAGCAGCGCGTGCGGTTCGCCTTCGGTCGCGGGCCGAAAGAGCCCGATGGAGGTGTTGGAATTGCCTACGTCGAGTGCCAGTAGCATATGCGCCTTCCTGCCTCGTCACTGCTTGTGTCACGCCTCGCGGACGCCGCCCGAGAGGACGGTATGACGGACGCCATCGTCATCTGTAACCTGGAGGAAACCGTGAGGATCGATGCCGTCCGTCACGCCAGTATATCCGCCCGCTTCGGCCACGTGGATACGTTTTCCACGTACCCAGCTTGAGGCCGCCGTGAAGCGGTCGAGGAGATCGTCTCCGCCCTCTTCGAGGCGGGTCAGTTCGAGGTCGAGAGCGCGCAGGAGATCGGTCAGGATCGCTGCGCGGCTGATCGTGTGCCCGGCTTCGATGCGGAGCGATGTGGCGATGTCCGCGATGTCGGGCGGCAACGCGGCGTGGTTGATGTTGATGCCGATGCCGATGACGGCGTAGCGCATCGTCTCGCCCTCGACGGCGGACTCGACGAGGATGCCTCCGCACTTTCTGGAGCCCACGAGGATGTCGTTCGGCCAGCGAATATCGGCGTCGATCGCCGCGACCTGGCGCATCGCGTGTTGCGCCGCGAGACCTGCTGCCAGCGACACTAACAACGCCTTCTGGAGCGGCAATGGCAGGCGGACCAGCGCGCTGACGTAGAGGCCGTCGCTGGCCGCGGAATGCCATTCGTGGCCGCCTCGGCCTCGGCCAGCGGTCTGCTCGTCGGCGACGTAAACCGTGCCTTCGGGAGCGCCTTCGGCGGCTGCGGCGAGCAGCAGCGTGTTGGTGGAACTGACAGACGCGAAGTGTTGCAGGTGGCGCGCGAAGCGGGTCCCGGTGAGCGCGCGGCGGATGGTTGTGAGGTCAAATTCGTCCGGGGCGCTCATTGGGTCATCCTATTTGCATCTGAAGGTTTGTGCCCACTGAGCTTTCCATCCCGTTGCTGCACCAGTTTGCCGTGTTGCTGCTGCTCGCGCTGCCGGTCGCCTGCATTTCCTGGACCGTGACTCACGAAGAAGTGTTTCGCGAGCCGCGAGAGTTCTGCAAACGGAAGGCGGACAAGGCCCGGGCCATCGTGAAGCGGAAATTTTTCTACCTGTTTACCTGTGAGTACTGCTTCTCGCACTATGTTGCCGCCCTGATGCTGCTGATGGCGCGGTATCAGCTTTTGTACCAGGGGTGGAGGGGGTACGTGGTGGCGTGGTTCGCCCTGGTGTGGGCGGCGAACCTGTATATGAGCGGGTTCAACCGGTTGCGGCTTGAGATCAAGCACGAGAACGTCGTGATCGCCGCCGAGGAACGGGCGGTTCCCGGCGGTAAGTAGATTGCGTGTGGTTTCGGGATATCCGTCTCCGGTAAGGCGATAAGTGCGACCTACCCAAAGAATAGGAACAAATTTTGCCAATCAGCCGATAATCGTTGACATACACAAGTCGCACCCGTAGCCTAAAGCGTCTAAGCAGCAGAAGGAATACAAATGTCACCCCAAAATGCAATTCGGTTGAATACGCTTCGTTCAGCCCCTCTCGATTCTTGGATTGCTCTGTCCGATGATGAGAGCCGGATCGTTGCGTTCGGAAGCAACTATAGCGAGGTATCCGAACGGGCCGACGCGACCGGCGAAGAAGACATTACGATTTTGAAGACTCCACCGGCCTGGGGACCGCTTTCCGTCTAAATTGCGTGTGACCGCCCCATATCGAGTATTTCCCGATCGACATGGGTCGTATTTATACTCTGCCGTTACAAATGTGCAGATGTCTCTGTGTGCGCCAAACTCTCCCAGAACCAGGAAATTCGAGGCCATCATCGACTCGGGAGCGACCCGCTGCGTCTTCAATGCCGACCTCGCAAAGTATCTCGGTTTGGTTCTTAAGGACGGGATTCGTGAGATGACTACGGGCATTAGCGGAAGCCAGGAAGTCTGGCTGCACGACGTAATGTTGCATGTTCACGGAGGGCCGGTGAAGATCAGGGCCGCTTTCCAAGAGGGCCTTCCCACGATCGGATTGCTTGGGATGAGCGGCTTCTTCGAGCACTTCACGATAACGTTTGAATTCGCCTCGAAGGAATGCACTCTTGAGCGTATCTACCACGCTTAGGATGTGGGTGGTAGCGAGGCTAGGGCGGCTTCGGCTTTCTCCTTGAGGGCGGTGGTTTCGGCGTACTGCTTTTTGAGGCCTTCGATGATGTGGGCCGGGGCCTTGGCGACGAAGCCCTCGTTGCCAAGCTGGCGCTCGGCGGCGGCTATGCCCTTGTCGAATTTGGCGATGTCCTTGAGCAGGCGCTCACGTTCGGCGGGGACGTCGATCTGGCGCTCATAGAGCACCGCAACGTCGAAGTTGGGAGTGGCGCGGGCGTTGTTGCCGGCGGGGGCTTCGCTTACCAGTTCGACGGCGCTGACGCGGGCCATGCGGGAGAGCATGTCGGAGTTTGCGTCGGCCAGCGCGGAGATGCGGTTGGAGGCGAAGAGCTGGACCGGAGCGGCTTCCTTTTCGGGTACGCCGAGGTCTTTGCGCAGACCGCGGACCGTGACGATGAGTTCCTGGAGGATGTTGATGGCGTCGACGCTGGCGGCGTCGGCGGGGAAGTCTCCGGCTTGGGGGAAGCGGGTGAGGGCGATGGACTTTGCGGGGATTTCGGTGCCGACGCTGGCGTAGAGCGCGTGCCACAGCTCTTCGGTGAGGAAGGGCATGAAGGGCGAGAGCAGGCGGAGGGCGGCTTCGAAGACGCTGACCAGCGCGCCGAGCGTAAGGGCGGAGACTTCGCTGTGGGGCTTGAAGTTGCCGGCTTCGTCGGGGAAGAAGTCCATACGCAGCTTGACGAGTTCGAGGTACCAGTCGCAGAACTCGCCCCAGAAGAACTGGTAGACGGCGTTGGCGGCTTCGTCGAAACGGTAGTCGGCGAGGGCGCGGGCTACTTCGGCGGAGACCGCAGAGAGGCGGGCGAAGATCCAGCGGGTTTCGAGGGGGGTGGTGTCGGGGAGTCGTGCCGGACCCACCTTAGCCGATGATGATGCCATCGGCGAAGATGGGTCACCCCCTAAAGTTGGCGCTGCGTTGAGCGTGACTTTGTACCCGGCTTCGCGGGCGCGGTCGATGTTCATCTGGATGAAGCGGGCAGCGTTCCAGATTTTGTTGGCGAAGGCGCGGTTGCCCTCGGTGCGAGCTTCGTTGAAGGCGATGTCGGTGCCGGGGCTGGCTTGTGAGGCGAGGGTGAAGCGCACGGCGTCGGTGCCGTACCTGGTGATGATCTCGATGGGGTCGACGACGTTGCCCTTGGTCTTGGACATCTTCTGGCGGTCGGCGGCGCGAATGAGGCCGTGGATGTATACCTCGCGGAAGGGAACGGTGTCGGCCAGGGAGCGAGGGGAGCCGTCGGGCATGGGAACGTCGGCCATAAGATGGCAGCCGAGCATGATCATCTTGGCCACCCAGAAGAAGAGGATGTCGAAGCCGGTGACGAGCAGGTCGGTGGGATAGAAGGCGGCGAGATCGGGGGTGAGCCGGTCGGTCCCGTCCCAGCCAAAGACGGTGAAGGGCAACAAACCGGAGGACACCCACATGTCAAGCACGTCGGTCTCCTGGCGAAGCCCGCTGCCGCCGCACCTGGTGCAGGTCGCCGGGGTATCGAGGGAGACGAGGATCTCCTGGCAGGCGTCGCAGTGCCACGCGGGGATGCGATGGCCCCACCAGAGCTGGCGCGAGATGCACCAGTCGTGGATGTTATTCATCCATTCGAAGTAGGTTTTGGTGTAGTTGTCGGGCGTAATGCGCACGTGCCCTTCGCGGACGGCCGCAATCGCCTTGGCGGCGAGCGACGGTCCTCCCTGCGCCGGTTGCTTATTGACGGCGATGAACCATTGGGTCGAGAGGCGCGGTTCGATGACGGCGCCGGTGCGCTGACTGACGGGCAGGGTGAGGGGATGATCTTCGATAGCGACGAGCTGACCGGCAGCTTCAAGGTCGGCAACGATGCGCTTGCGGGCCTCGAAGCGGTCGAGGCCGTGGAAGGGCGAGCCTTCGAGATGGATGCGGGCCTGCTCGTCCATGATGTTGAGCTGGGGCAGGTTGTGGCGCTGGCCGATGGCGAAGTCGTTGGGGTCGTGGGCGGGCGTGACCTTGACGGCTCCGGTGCCGAACTCGGGGTTGGCCCAGTCGTCGGCGAGGATGGGGATGTGACGGTCGGGCTGGCCGCCGGCGGCGCTGAGAGGGAGGATGAGCATTTTGCCGATGAGGTGCTGGTAGCGGGCGTCGCTGGGATTGACCGCGACGGCGGTGTCGCCGAGCATGGTTTCGGGGCGGGTGGTGGCGATGACGATGGAGCCGCTGCCGTCTTCGAGTTGATAGCGGATGTGGTAGAGATGGCCGGCGCGCTCTTCGCTTTCGACTTCGAGGTCGGAGACAGCGGTCTGGAGCTGGGGGTCCCAGTTGACGATGTAGGCGCCGCGGTAGATGAGGCCCTGATTGTAGAGGCGGACGAAGGCTTCTTTGACTGCCTTCGACAGGCGGTCGTCCATGGTGAAGTATTCGCGGGACCAGTCGACGGAGACGCCGAGGCGGCGCATCTGGTCGGTGATGGCGTTGCCGTACTGGTGTTTCCACTCCCACACACGCTCGGTAAAGGCTTCGCGGCCGAGCTGCTCGCGGGTCGTCGTTCCTTCGGCGGCGAGTTGGCGCTCGACCATCATCTGCGTGGCGATGCCGGCGTGGTCGGTGCCGGGGACCCAGACGGCGGTGTCGCCCAACATGCGGTGCCAGCGGGTGAGGATGTCCATCTCCGTCTGGTTGAGCATGTGTCCCATGTGCAGGCGGCCCGTGACGTTGGGCGGCGGGAGGAGCTGGACGAAGGGATTCGTAACGTCATCGGGAGACGCCGGTGTGGGGACGTCGAAGAGGTGCTCGGAGACCCAATAGTTTGCCCACTTTTCTTCGATGAGGGCGGGATCGTAGGCCTTGGGGAGTTCCTGGTTCATATAGATAGAGTGTAGAGGATAGAGTGTAGAGTGTAGAGAAAACGGGAGTGGTGGCTGGTCAAGCGGCGGGCGCAGCAAACAAAGCTGCGGGTCTCTCCACTGCGGCGGCAAGTGCGCCGCCTTCGGTCGAGATGACAAATTTGTGATGCCAAAGAGGACGGGAGCAGCCGAAGCCGCTCCCGTTTTTGTTTTCTCTACGCTCTACACTCTATCCTCTACCCACTAAAAAGGATTGATCTTATCCAGCCCCTTCTTCGGCTTCTTCTTGCTGGAGGACTCGTC
>Ga0075522_10000511_pt1 | contig 28076 bp, 28 predicted proteins | sample NGEPerA_FD_74796 | JGI IMG/M metagenome (GOLD analysis project Ga0075522, IMG submission 74796) | Arctic peat soil microbial communities from the Barrow Environmental Observatory site, Barrow, Alaska, USA - NGEE PermafrostL2-A | ecosystem: Environmental > Terrestrial > Soil > Wetlands > Peat ...
GGAAGTGGGGTTTCCTTATGGAAGAATTGTTCAGCTCTTGATACTCACTGGACAAAGACGTGGTGAGATTGCAGGGCTTCGCCGGAGTTGGATCGATGACGTGGCAATCATATTCCCCGCAGGCTTTGTCAAAAACAAGCGCGAGCACAAGTTACCAATTGCGCCGATCACGAAGCAGCTCGTCGAGGCGTTGCTGGGCGACACCGACATGCTGTTCCCCGCGCGCGGCAGGCCAGAGCAACCATTCAACGGTTGGTCGAAAGCAAAGCGGCAGTTTGATCATCAGCTCGATATTGCTCCATACACGCTGCACGATCTCAGGCGCACGTATAGTTCAAATTTGGCGAAGGCGGGCGTGCCAATCCACGTGACAGAGCGTCTGTTGAATCATGTTTCTGGAACAGTTTCTGGTGTTGCAGCGATATATAATCGCCATAGCTATGATAGTGAAATGCGTGAAGCGGTCTCTATTCATGAAATGTTTTTGAAGCACCAGTGCAAATTCTAAAAAGTCGCTGTTCATCCTTCACTTCGACGAATAATTCACAATACAAGGGCCAGAAGTTGGGTAGTGTATCAGTTTGAAATCCAGTCATCTTGACAGCCTATCGCATCCATCGCTGAGTTATTATATGCTTAGCGGAAAGCATCGGGAGTTTTCATGCCAAAGCCTTTCAAAGAAGTCGCAGCAAAAGAGATTGCTCATGCGCGCGAAGTTATTGAATCGATGGATTCTGGGGAATGGGACGAGAGCCCAGAACTGCGTCGCCACTATGTGGCCCTCATCGAAGAACTTGAGCTCCTATTGGGCAAAGATGGCGGGTCGTAATGCCTAAAGGCCACAAAGGCGAAAAACGCCCCGCTGACGTGATCGGCAATGCCGTCAAGGTCATGGGGATTACTGTAGGCGATGAGTCTGACTCGCCGATACTGTTTGGACTTGGGATATAATCGTGGATAAGATGGATGAAATCGCACCAAAGGCCGGTAGGCCTAAAACTTACAAAAAGCGCGACGGAGGGGAATCAGAATGAGGGAATTGACCGTATTAGGGCTTATCATCGGCGCTGCACTTATCATCTCAGCCGTGATTTCATCCGCAGCCCAAATTTACTTTTCGCCATACCAATCTTGCTTACGGACGCACGGGGCTGGCTACGCAGGTCAGGAAAATGGTGAACGAACTCTCGTGACCCAATGCATGATGCTCATGAACGGAAAGCTTTAATTTTAAAACTGAGACACTACCAGAAGTTGCCGAAGCTTGCATTCCCCAGCATTTGCAATAGATTGTATTGTAAACAGTACGGCCAACGGGATTCGGCATGGATTTGACGGAAGAAGAGAAGCAGGAAGTTCAGGCGCTGGTGGCCAAGGGTGGGGCGTTGCCGGAAAAATATCGTTGGAAGCTTTTTGCCCAACCGCGCCAAACAGAACTTATCTGGCCCGGCAAGACCAATGAAGTCACAAACGTTGTATTGCCGTTTCAAGTTATTGAAAATGTTGACGAGCCGCGCGAAGAGACCGTGGCTACGACCAAAGATATGTTTGCGTTGGATCAAAAAAGCGGGCGACAATCGGGCGGCTGGACCAACAAGCTGATCTGGGGCGACAATAAACTGGTGCTCTCGTCCCTCAAAAATGGCCCCTTGCGCCGCGAAATCGAAGCCGCAGGTGGCTTGAAGCTGGTCTATATTGATCCGCCTTTTGATGTGGGCGCGGATTTCTCATTCCAAATTGACGTGGGAGAAGGCGAAACACTTGAAAAGGAAGCGTCTGTAATTGAAGACATCGCCTATCGTGATACTTGGGGCAGAGGTGCAGATTCATATGCTTCAATGATTTTGGAGCGGCTGACCGCCATTCAAAATCTATTGGCGAGTGATGGCAGTATTTATGTTCATTGTGACTCTCGCGTGAGCGGGCAAATAAGAAACATTTTGGACGAAGTTTTTGGACCAGATAATTTTGTAAATGAGATTGCTTGGAAAAGAAGTGCAAACACTTCAAGCATCGGTCAAATTTGGAAACGAGCTCACGACACGATTTTTTTCTATTCAAGATCGGATGAATATACGTTTAACTTTCAAAGAAAACCCCTATCTGACACTTCAGTTGAAATCTATTCGTTGGAGGATGAGAAGGGAAAACACCGACTTGTTCCGTTGTTAGTAAGTGGAAAAAGGAACGGAAAGACAGGCCAACCTTGGCGAGGAGTTGACCCCAACAAACGCGGTCGTAACGGAATGCATTGGGTAACAATCCCAGAAAAGTTAGAAGAATATGATCGAAGCGGACTGATTGTTTGGCCGAAAAATGAAGACGGTGCGCCCAACTTAAAATATTATCTTGATGACAATCCGGGAGTCGTGGTTTCCGATCTTTGGGATGATATAAATTTGATTTCGTCGGGCGGAAATGAATCAGTTAACTATGCAACTCAAAAGCCAGAAGCCCTACTTGAAAGGGTCATATCGGCTTCGACAAATCCCGGTGATCTGATCGCCGACTTCTTCTGCGGTTCCGGCACCACACTTGCCGTCGCAGAAAAGCTCGGCCGCAAATGGATTGGCTGTGATCTTGGCCGCTTTGGCATTCACACTACGCGCAAGCGCATGATCGGTGTGCAGCGCGAGCTGAAAAAAGCCAACAAGCTCTATCGCAGTTTTGAAATTCTCAATCTCGGTAAATATGAACGGCAGTTTTTTGCAGGAATTGACCCCACCTTGCCGGAAGAACAACGCCGCGCTGAATCCAACCGCAAGCAAGCCGATTATTTAGCATTGATCCTTGGCGCTTACAAATGCGAACCGATGAACCAATCGCCACCATTTCATGGCCGCAAGGGTTCCACACTCGTTTGCGTTGGCCCGATTGATTCACCCGTCACCCGTTCGCTGGTTTCTGAATCGGTGGAAGCCGCACTGAAACTCGGCGTCAATTCGGTTGACATCATCGGCTTTGAATTTGAAATGGGCCTGACACCCCAGGCGGTTGAAGAAGCCCGCGACAGGGGTGTGCGCTTGGCGCTCCGCTATATCCCCAAGGACGTGTTTGACAAACGCGCCGTGGATAAAAACCAAGTGGTGTTTTACGATGTGGCCTATGTGCAAGTGGAAACCAAGACCAAGGCTTTGATCCTCACCGTCACGCTCGCCGATTTCGGCGTGTCTTACCGCCAAGAAGACTCCGACAAGATTGCAGGCGAGATGCGGCCCAAGGGCAGCAAGGTGACGGTGGACCAAGGCCAGGTTGTTAAAATCTCCAAAGATGCCGCAGGCCAAGTCACCCGCGAAGTGTTGACCAAGAAATGGACTGACTGGATTGATTATTGGTCAGTTGATTTTGACTATCACTCCAAACAGGAAATCATCACGGTCACGGCCCCCGACGCCACGGGCCGCATGGTGGACAGGCCACAGTGGACAGGCGGCTATGTGTTCGAAAACGAATGGCAATCCTTCCGCACAAGGCGTGACCGTAACTTGGAACTGACGAGCGCCTCCCACGCTTATCCCGCCAAAGGCAAGTATTACGTGGCTGTGAAAGTGATAGACATTTTCGGCAATGATACGACCAAGGTTGTGGAGGTGACGATATGAAGCGCGAACCAACACCGTTTGATGCAGCAATGTTCAACATTTATAGACGTGCCAAAGACGAAGCTGGTTACACCGCCAATATTTTTCTACAGATGCTTACGGATCGGGGCGGACTTGAAACTGCCAAATATTTGATAAATGCAACGCAACCTTCAGACGGCTACACAAATCTACACCAAAGAGGACGGCTTGATCTAACGGTAGAGGCCATGATTTTGGCCGAACCCAAATGGCATTCACTTTTCAGACCAGAAGAACTGGAACGAGCCAAGGCCAGGCTAAAGCAATACGACTACAAAGGTCTTTGAGACATGGCCGTTCACCCCGACTTTCCCAAAGACCCTTATGCCATTCTTGAACCCGTGCACCGCTGGTATCCGGGCGATGCTTTGTTGGGTGAAATGGGCCAAGAGAAATTGCTGGCCCCGCTGGTGCACAAAATTCGCCGCGAGGTGAAGGCTTGGCGTGACAGTGGCTATCATGGTGCTTCACGCACCACGCGGGCGCTTTTAAAATGGTGGTTCCAGCGCGAACATATTATTCCGCAAAGCGATGGTACAGCCACGCGCTTTCGCTGGTATTTCGCGCAACGCGAGGCGGTGGAAAGCGTGATCTGGCTTTATGAAGTGGCCAAGGCGCGTGACCCCTATGCGCTGATTAAATATGATTCTTCGGGTGTTGTTTCCAAGCAAATGTTTTTGGAGGATTGGACGCGCTATGTTTTGAAGCTCGCGACAGGTGCGGGCAAAACCAAGGTGATGTCACTTCTCATCACATGGTGTTACTTCCACAAGAAATATGAAACAGGCTCCGAACTTTCCACCAATTTTCTGTTAATCGCCCCGAACATTATTGTTTTGGATCGACTGAAAACTGATTTTGAAGGCTCAAAGATTTTCTTTGCTGATCCTTTGCTTCCCGACAATGGGCATGATGGGCAAAACTGGAATGATGACTTTCAGCTCACCGTTCACATTCAAGACCAGATTGGTCATGTGGGGAAAGAAGGAAACCTATTCCTGACCAACGTGCATCGCGTGTTTGGTGCCGATATGAAAATGCCTTCGCTTGATGACGAAAACACCACCGATTATTTCCTTGGCAAAAAGCCAGTCACCAAAACTACGGATTCCGTTGTGGACCTTGGGCAGATCGTGCGCGAAGTTGACGATCTTGTGGTGCTCAATGACGAAGCCCACCACTTGCATGAAAAGAACGCGTGGTTCACGGCGATTGAAGATATTGTTTTGAAATTGCGGGGCAAGGGCAAAGCGATTTCCGCACAATTCGATTTATCGGCAACGCCAAAGCACAACAATGGCGCGATCTTCGTTCAAACGGTTTCAGACTATCCACTGGTTGAAGCCATTCACCAAGGCGTGGTGAAGACGCCTGTTTTGCCGGATGCCGCTTCACGCGCCAAGCTAACTGAACATGACAGCGACGACTTCACCGAACTATATCGTGACTATTTGCATCTTGGCTACTTGGAATGGCGCAAGTCATTTGACGAGCTTTCCAAAGCTGGCAAAAAGTCCGTGCTTTTTGTCATGACGGACGACACCCGAAATTGCGACAAGGTGGCGGAGTATCTCTCAGGAAAATATCCTGAACTAAATGATGCCGTTTTGGTGATCCATACCAAAGCCAATGGCGAAATTTCTGAATCCTCTTCCGGCAAAAGCAAAGAGGAGCTGGACTATTTGCGCAAAGAGAGCCGCGAGATCGATTCGCTCGACAACAAGCACAAAGCGGTGGTTTCTGTCATGGTGCTTCGTGAAGGTTGGGACGTGCAAAACGTGACCGTGATTGTTGGCCTTCGCGCGTATTCGTCCGACGCTAAAATTCTGCCGGAACAAACTTTAGGCCGTGGCCTGCGCCGCATGTTTCGTGGGCAAGATGTGCAAGAAAAAGTAAGTGTGGTGGGTACCACCGCTTTCATGGATTTCGTTGAAGGCATTCGCAATGAAGGTGTGGAACTGGAAAGCAGGCCCATGGGCGAAGGCACCACGGGTTCAGGCCCCATTGTGGTGGAAGTTGACCACGACAATCCAGAAAAAGACATTGAAGCGCTAGACATCGAACTTCCAGTTTTAGCCAAGCGCATTGAGCGGGAATATAAAAACCTTGGTCAATTGCAGCCGAGCAAGATGGCTCATACGAAGCTCCCTCTAAAAATGTTCAATGCCGAACAGCAACGTGAAATTGTTTTCAAACATATCGACAGTGAAGAGGTGAGCCATACTACCGAAATGGGCGAAGGCTTCACGCCAACCCCGCAAAACGTTATTGGCTTTTTTGCCAACAATATTCGCCGTGACCTTAGGCTGGTCGGTGGCTTTGATATTCTGTTCGGCAAGTTGAAGGAATTTATGGGCCAATATTTGTTTGATGCTCCGGTGGATTTGAATGACCTCAACGTGCTGCGCAATCTTTCCGAGCCAGCGGTTTCGGGCGCAGTTTCGCGCGTGTTTAAGAAGGCAATCAATGACCTGACCGTGGTGGACCGTGGCACCACCCGCATTCAGGAGCGGATCAAGCTATCTCGGGCACGTCCTATCGTCGTTCAGCGACAGGCCGAGATGATCCCCAAAAAGAGCATTTTCAATCGGATTGTAGGTGACAGTGGGTTGGAGCTTAGTTTTGCAAAATTCCTAGACGGTTGCTCTGACGTTGTTTCGTTTGTCAAAAATGCCCAAAACACCGGATTCAGCATTGAGTATCGGGCAGCGGATGGTTCCATTGCGTCTTACTTCCCTGATTTCGTCGTGAAGAAGTCAGAAAAGGAAATTTGGATTGTCGAAACCAAAGGCCGTGAAGACTTCAACGACCCACCGAAATGGGATCGTCTCAAGCTCTGGTGCAAAGATGCCAGCGCGAGTGGCGACGTTGCTTATAGGGCCATGTTTGTGCGTGAAGAGGAGTTTGAGGTCAGCCAAGCAAAGTTAAAAGACTTCCATGCAGCGATTTCCGTTTTTGAGACCTGAAACCGCCTGCTAAAGGTTTTGCCAGTGCTTCTACCGCGGCTCGGATAGCACCACAGCATATAAATCTATCTGCTCGAATTTAAAAAGTGCTCACAGCATGCAACCCAATAGAGATTCCAGCTAACATCGCACTCGCACATAAAGGCGGCCGAAAACTATTTCAGGCAGCGTATTTTTGCAATCGACTAGGCAAGTTCTTTTGGCTCGCTAGTTTTTCGTCGCGCTTGGCAGTCGTTCCAATTTGTGAAAAAACTTTGACTTCCATTTTTGATCCCGTTGCCAAACTTGATTCTAGTCGCATTTTGGTAACTTTGATTGCATGTTCGGATTGATCTATGCCGATCCATTGGCGATTGAGTTCGTGAGAGGCCAGCAGAGTCGTCCCTGACCCTGCGAAACAATCCAAAACCAGGTCACCTTCGTTCGAGGAGGCTGCAATTATCATCTTCAACATCTCAAGGTTTTTCTCGGTGGGATAGTTCGGATATTGCGGGTCTTTGAATTCCCAAATGTCTTGGATTTTTTTGCCTGCCGATTCATCTAGGAACATGCGCTTGCGGGGGTTCCCGTTCTTGGACCATTCAATGAGACCTTGCTTGTCTAACGCCTCAAGTGTCTCTGGTGCACTTCGCCAGTGTCGTCCTGCTGGTGGCAGTATCCCGCGCCACGGTTGACCGGTCTTCCCATTCGTCTCGCCCGGAGCGTGCAAAGGGATGGTAGCGTAGTGTCGTCCTTTTTCATCAGTTTTGTTGAAGCGGTTTGTTAGGTCAGACCCGTCCAATGGCAGCCTGGGGTCATTCCAAACCGCGCGTTCTGTCTTGGTATAAAAGAGGATCATGTCTTTGACATTGCCGTAAGCCCTGCGGTCAAAGTTTTTTGGATTGCATTTGATCCGGCTAATGTCATTTCTGAAATTCACTCGTCCGAACACGTCATCCATAACGATCTTTACATAGTGGCCAATTTTTGAATCAATGTGCAGATAGATGGAGGCGTCATCTGCCATCAGCTCGCGGATCAATATCAAGCGTTCATAGAGAAAATCCAAAAAGGCATGATCGATAATTGCGTCGCTATAGGCGATGGGGTCGCTTTTGCTTCGGCTCATTGTGCTGGTACGACCAGCTCCGATACGAAACTCATTTTTTGTCGCGAATGGCGGATCAATATAGACGAGCGTCACCTTGCCTTTGATGTCGTCATGGTGTGCCAAAGCCCGGAGCGCTTTGGCATTGTCGCCCATGATCAAAAAGTTAGATTTGGCAGAGAACATTTCGTTCAAGAAAACTGCTCTGGGGCCGTTCACAATTTCTTCGACAGACCTTCTGTTGTTGTAATAATCGAGCAACATACAATTTAAATTTGGTACAGAAACTCGCGAAGAACGAGACTGCTCACAATGTTTTCTTCGGCGAGTTTGCCCGTCAGCGCTTCGTGCATTCCGCTACCGCCTTTGATATATAACACACCATCAAGAACAGCGACTTTGATGGCTTCCACTCCTGTTGCATTGAGAGTGGACAGTGCATCTTGGAATTGCGCGTTTTGGTGCCCACCAAAGTCAGTTAAAAACTTGGCTTCCCCAATGACATACTTGCCATTGAAGCGACCAACGAAATCAAGTCCCTTGTCGCGATTGTAGTTCAGCTTTTCGCGTGCAAAGCGCATGAGCTCAGCATCACCGGCATCGAGGATGGCATTGTCTTTTGTGGCGATGAATTCATCCACCTTCACTGGAGCAATGCCCAGTGCTTTCGAATTGATCCAGCGACGGAACAATGGGCCGATTTGCCTATTGGTTTCTTTTGGTTCCGAGCAGCGCTCGTAGAGTTTACTGAGTCCCATTTCATAGAGGCGTCCAGACAATCGAGCGACAGTTGCCGGGTTGCGCGCAATGGCCCCTCGATCACGCTTCAGATAGGCAACGTAGGAATCCTTGATTGGAAATAAATTGAACGCAAATAGAGTTTCGAGGAGTTCAACATTGTTGCGGGCGTTGAATGCGCTTTCGACCCTTTCCCAGGCTTGCGAATCCATATCGCGAATCCCCTCGGGGATTATTGGATAGACATGAAAGAGATCGTCCAGGTAGCTGCGCTGGTTTGCATATTCGACGCTCAAGTTGAGCCAGTGGTTCATACACTCCAAACCATAGCATTGTTCCAGCCGATCTATCGGCGGCATTGTCTGGATTTGGGGATATGACGGCGGCCACATCGGGTGCCGAAATTCAGTGTGCCCCGATGTGGGGATAACCCTGAATCCCAATCCCCTGTCGGGGTATGATTGAACCCATGGAAGACATGCCGCGACCTGTCGCGACCAACCCAGACAGCGACTTCTCCCTTTCGATTGATGAGGCTGTCGAACGCTATGCCCGCGCCGGTCACCCACGTACGCCACGCAGCGTGCAGCGTTATTGTGCCAAGGGCCATTTGGAAGCCCGGCTAATTGAAACCGGATTTGGCGAGAAGTATTTGATCACTCCGGCTTCCGTCGAAAAACACATTGCCTATATCGACGAAGTAAACCCAACGACCGGTCGAGACTTGTCGCGTCCTGTCGCGACCACTGTCGTTCAAAAAAATCAAGAGCGAACAACTGAAGCTGCGTCTCCGACAGAGCACGACCTGTCGCGACAAGTCGCGGCACCCACCCCTGACATGTCGCGCTATGTCGGGGCTCTCGAAAGGGAGACAGAGTTTTTGCGTGAGCAAATCGGGGTGAAGGATACGCAGATTGCAGCACTTCTTGAGCGAGACAAGGAAACCAACTTCTTGATCCGTGGACTGCAAACAATGCTTTCACCACTGCTTGGGGCAGGGGAGCGAAAATCAGAGCCCAACCGCCATGGCACTGACCTTTAGCACGCCAGTTTCGCAGCCTGGGAAGTGGGGATAACCAGGCGATATCGAAACGCCGTCAGGTATGATTGACCTATGGAACACATTGGCAATCGCCTCGTGCAAGTTGCCCGAAACATCGAAATCATCGGAGCTGATCCCATCACTCGCCACGGGTTCACCCAGGTGCCCAATTTTGTCTTGACCAAGAAAGAGCTCTCGGTGGGTGCCAAGCTGGCCTATGCCATGTTGCTCAAATACGCCTGGGGTGATCAAGCCTGCTTTCCAGGGCAAATGAAGCTGGCAGATGACATGGGGGCTGGGGAGCGCAGTGTCCGCACCTACCTCAAGGAACTTGAAACTGGCGGCCTTCTGGAAATCAAGCAACGCGGTCTTGGAATGACCAATCTCTACCGACTGCATCTGACCGTTCCGAAGCCTGGTAAGCGTCGCCAGCCCTGACCGGCAAATTTTGCCGGTCAACACCGGCAATGCAGGCCGGTCAAGAACGGCAAATTTGGCCGTTCCCTCTATATAAGAATATCCCTGTACCAATACTCATATAAAAAATACCCAGAGAAATTCATTTTTAAAAATGGGAACAGGGCTCAGAATTCAAAATGCAAATGCACTTGGAAGGGGAAGAGGCTTGACAGCACGCACCTTTCATTATGCCGTCAAAGTTAACTGCCCCCTTTTGTCAAAACTCGCCAATGGCCAGTGATTGTCATGTTTTCTGCCCAATTCTCGCGAATTTGCAAAAATTTCTTCCCTCAACGCTGCGCCACGTTCGTTCCCATTCCTCGTCAAGGCTGAATATAGCGCACGGTTACAAGCGAGAATCCGTGGCTTAGTTGGGTTCCCTCACATTTTAGGAGGGAACAATGACTATCAGTCAGATACTTTACACATCGAGATCAGAAGAATGGCCAACACCCACGTTATTTTTCGATCAATTGAATAAGGAATTTGGCTTCACGCTTGATCCTTGTGCGACGCCGCAGAATGCCAAGTGCCGCCACTACTTCACCAGCCGCGAAAATGGCCTCGATCAAGACTGGGGAAGTCATGTTGTCTTCTGCAATCCACCCTATGGCAAAGCCATGGCCCAGTGGGCGCGCAAATGCTTTGAGGCCTCGGCGCAAGGTGCCACCGTTGTGTTGTTGGCTCATGCGCGCACCGATACGCGATGGTTCCATGACTGGGTTTATGGGAAAGCTAGCGAGATACGTTTCGTGAAGGGAAGACTCAAATTTGGAGCAGCAGTGCACAGCGCACCATTCCCATCACTCGTCGCCGTCTATAAGCAAAATTGACCTCGCCGCTACACAGACCTGACTAATTTGAATGATGGACTTGGAGTGTCGCACATTATCTGTTTTGCGACATGAAATTCAACTCCTGTCAATGAGTTCACCGTCAGTGATATCCCCAGACACAGATTTGTGCGTCTAGCCGGGTGATATAATTGAAGGAATGAATCTATCTTTCCTGTCGGCAATAGTTGCCGCAATACTTTCGCTCTTTGGCGGCCACACCCTCTTCGCGATCAATCACTCTCGACTCACAGCTAGCGCCGTCGCGCCGGTCGCATCGGTCAAAGCCGTCCATCCAACTTTGTCATCAATACCATCAGCAGACACTTCATCGCAAAACACCACCATAGAGCCCGCGCCTGTGGCACATCTCGTTGACCTCACCGGATCGCAGGCTAACATTGGCGGAGTTTCGTCCTCAACGCTTGCAACGGCACTGGGCAATCTCCGTGCAGAATTCTATGCCCATCTCAATGTGGTCAGCAGCAGTACACCACTCTCGCAACAGGTCGCCGCAGGTGGCAACGTGGTTGCTTCATACTACGCTCCGGCATCCCAGCGCATCGACAACCTCTCCTACGTCACAATCACGAACTCTTCGATTGACAGCGCTTCAATTCCGGATCTTTCCGGAAAGTACCTTTCTATCGTTAGCACAACCAGTGCACGCTCGACACTCGGGTTGCAGTACGCAACTGCGGCTGATTTAACGACGATTGCAGTCTGGGGAGATAGTCTCACCTACGGATCGGGCGGGACGTCTTATCCATCGCAACTCGCAAACCTGTTGAGCACTCCTGTCTATAATGGCGGGGTCAATGCCCTAACCAGTGCCCAAATTGCAACTGCGATGTTGGCGGCGACGGATAAATATTCGTGGCCTACGGTTATTTGGGCAGGCCGAAACGATATCACCGGCACTCTCATCTCGGATGAACCAACAATACTCTCGAATATTGCCTCAATGGTCTCTGCGCTCCAGTCGGTTGGTAATACTCACTATCTCATCCTGAGTATCCTTAACAGCAACGGAGAGCCGTCAGGAAGTCCCAACTACAATGAGATAGTCCAAATAAATTCGGATATCGCATCAACATACGGTGCTCACTACTGGGATGTGCGCTCCTACCTCGTGTCACAATACGATCCCACCCAACCGCAGGATGTTATCGACAACGGCAACGATGTCCCGCCATCGTCGCTTCGTGCAGAGCCGCTACATCCGAATACAGTTGGCAATTTGAAGATTGCGCAATGGTTGCAAACACACAGTAATCTTCTTTTTACATCCCCGCCTAACCCTTCAGTTTTGACAACCCAAAACATGAACTTGTTACTTTCGAACCCATTTTCATTTTCTTCCCTCGATACCGTTTCCGGTTACAAGCAAGGGGGCAATGTCGTGCTTTCGTTGTTTCCAAACAACCAATCTTTTGCAGTAGGTGCTGCTAGTGCCGCAGCGTGGATGACTGCAACGTCATCCTATTTTTATGACACAGCTCTCGGAATTGGCGCTCTAAAGGCTGCACCAACGTCTGGAGCGGCAATTGACAACACTGCACTCGGAGCTAATACGCTCACTAATAACATCTCTGGCGCATATAATACCGCGAGCGGGGAGGGAGCTCTCGACAACAATACAAGTGGTTCGTTTAATACGGCAAATGGCGTGTTGGCGATGTTTTTCACTACAACCGGCAGCAACAATACAGCGTTCGGTGTTAATTCCCTCTACAGAAACACCACTGGCTCGACCAACACATCGGTTGGAGTTGGCGCACTAAGCGCAAACAGCACTGGTTCCTCTAATACTGGGATTGGGAATGGAGCTCTCATCAACGCAACCTCTACATCCAATAATACTGCGGTCGGCAATCAGGCAATGGGCGGCAGTACGACCGGTTCACTCACTATATCGGGCACCAGTAACACAGCGCTTGGCTTTCAGGCGTTACCCAAATTTATAGACGGTTCAAATAATATTGCGATCGGGTACCAGTCAATGACATGGGCAACTACATCCAAAAACAGTGTTGCTATAGGTTATTCTGCCGCGACGGGTGCTTCGAGCAACGACAATTATCAAGGACTTGTTGCGCTTGGATATCAGACCGGGCACGGCCTCTCCAACGGGTCTGACTTTAACACACTCGTGGGATACCAAGCGGGGTACGGCATCACGACCGGCTCCAACAACATTTGGATTGGTACGGCCACCTCATCAACTGGCATAGCAAACCTTACTACTGGCTCGCAGAATATCCTCATTGGCAACAATATCTCTTTGTCGAGTTCGACCGCCTCCGGCCAAATCAACATCGGCAACATCTTCTTTGGTACTGGCATCACTAGTACCGGCTCAAAACTTTCAACCGGTAACATCGCCATAGGAACTTCAACACCTTACGCCCGTTTAACTGTTTGGGGGCCTGACAGCGCAGCTTCCACAAGCGCGTTCTTAGTTTCCAACAACGCGTCAACTACAGAATTTGCAGTTCTCGACAATGGTAACGCCACACTTGCTGGCAATCTGATTCAGAACTCTGACCAACGCCTGAAATCAAATATCCAATCACTCGACGCCTCGACTTCTCTGTCTGCTATCAATGCCCTAAATCCCGTGACGTTCAATTGGATTGACCCGGATAAGGGTGGTTCGCTCCAGTTTGGCTTCATTGCACAGGACGTGCAGAAGGTCTTCCCGAGCCTTATATCCGTGACGGCACCAACGCCGCTCACCCCCGACGGCACACTCTCCCTCAACTATATCGACCTCATTTCTCCAATCGTGAAGGCGATACAAGCTCTGGGTCGAGACCTGACCTCGCTTGAAAATGTGGTTACCGGCTTTGCTGACAGTTTTGCTACAAAGGAGCTCACTTTCAAGCGAGCAACAGGCGAGCAACTCTGTCTTCAGGGATCGAGCGGTGTCACAACATGCTTGAGCGGAGATCAGCTTGCTGCGATTGTTGCGGCGGTTGGTCAATCCGGCGCATCTTCGCCATCGCCATCAACCGTCCCGACCCATACGCCGCCCATGATTCAGATTAACGGCGACGATCCGGCAACCATCCAGGTCGGATCGAGCTATACCGATCTTGGCGCAACAATCACCGGCCCACAGGCCGATCTCAATCTCGGTATCAAGACCTTCCTTAATGGTATGCTAGAAAGTAGCATTGTACTCGACACCAGTGCGGCCGCGACTGACACAATCGACTATGTGGTCACCGACAGCCAAGGCCTGATCAGCACATCAACCCGCACTCTGATCATCGTGCCTGCAAGTACGACCCTGCAATAGCTGGCACCACTCGTCCTCCCTGGACTTCGGCACATCATTTGGGTGTGCCGATGACAAGGAGGAACGAATGTCGAAGATTGATGAAGTCACGAAGGCCGAAGCCATCCGACGATTGAATGACGCGTTTCGGAGAAGCCTAGTTGGTGGGAGCGTCATGTTGACTCCTGGTGTTTCAGACCTTGAGCCCATTTCACTTGAACAGGCGTTGATTGCGGTCAAATCTTTTGATCGCTTCACCTCAGACAATGACCCCTATAGCGAGCACGATTTTGGGTCGTTCGACATCGCCGGGCAAAAGCTGTTCTTTAAAATCGATTATTACGATCCAAGCATGGAGTTTGGATCGGATGATCCCACCGACCCCTCAAAGACCACGCGTGTGCTGACGCTCATGCTGGCCGAGGAGTATTGAAGGCTTCAGCCAGCACCCGTTCGTCAGTGTTCAGCTATGTTGCTATGGCAGAGGTCACTAAATTCTGCTATATGCAACAGTGCCACCGGTGGTTTTCGGTGAGCATCGCGATGCTCCCTTTACAAAAAGGAGTGTTACGATGCAGATCGATAGAAGACTGGTTTCGAAGAAGGAATTGAAAACGCTCGGTATCCCCTACAGCTTCCAACATATCGCCCGCCTCGAAAAGGCAGGCCAGTTCCCCCAACGGGTACAGCTTGGCCTTTGTCGTGTGGCGTGGAGTTACGAGGAGGTCTGTCAGTGGATTGATGAGCGGATCGCCCGACGCAAGCCAACCTCTCAGGCTGATACAGACTCCTGACAGGGTGCACTTTCAGGGACTGCTGGCTTCGAAGCCGCAGTCCCCTTTTTTTGCCAGTTACCAATCGCGACAAACACGCTTCGATCATTCTGATTGGCATCAGCACAATCAGCAAAACATGTGCATTTGACACACTGCAAAGCCCATATCGGATGGCATATCCGGACACATATTCCGTATATGCCACCTCAGTTTTACAAAACCCATATAAATCAACACTTCCGTGCCAGTTCGCGTGCTCTATCGCGCCCGACCCAATAGGTTTTTGATCGTCATATCTGCCGCCACGCAGCCACCATCTCTGCCTAAGGGACAGAACTGGGGAAAACCTCTTGGGTCGGGCGCTCACGCAGAGCGCCACGACGAACTGGCACGGTACAATGAACACGGACAGTTCTTCGCAGGCAGGGGCAATACCCTTTGCGTGCAATGGCTGGCCCCCGGCACCGACCGAAGATCGTACAATGGCACGAACCCTCGTCACGGCACGGTGGCCAGCCCATGCCCGCTTACAACATCATGCAACAGTACCCCACAGTTCACCTCGGCACGCTCTCGACGGGCGAGAGCGTGCCGCTGTTGCAAACTGACAGACGACGGCACGTCGCCCTCTTCGGGCAGACCGGCACAGGCAAGACCGGCCTGCTGTTGAACCTCATGCATGCCGACCTTGTTGGCGGTGGCGGCTTTTGCTTCCTTGACCCCCATGGCGACGCCGCCCAGGACATTGCCGCCTTGACCCCAGAGTCTCGCAGCAATGACGTGATGTATTTTGATCCCTCTGACCCAGGCTACAGCTTCGCCTTCAATCCCCTCTCAGACGTGCCTCCAGAGGCCAGGGCGACAGCGGCGGCCAACATCGTGTCCGCCTTCAAGAACATTTGGGCTGACAGTTGGGGGCCAAGGCTGGAGTTCATCCTGTCGAACAGTCTCAGGTTGCTGTTGGATACCAAAGACCAAACATTGCTTGGTCTTCCGCTGCTGCTGACCAATGACACTTACAGACAGTTCCTGGCCAAGCGCTGCCTTGATCCCGTCGTCAAATCCTATTGGCTGAATGAGTATCCGGCTTTTGATCAGCGCCAGCGCAATGACATGATCTCCCCCATCCAGAACAAGATTGGCATCCTGCTGGCCAATCCCTTTATCCGCTCGATCCTGTGCCAGCCAGCTTCGACCCTGGATATCCAAAACATTATGGACAAAGGCCAAGTCCTGATCATCAACCTAGCCAAAGGTAATCTTGGCACCGACCCGGCACACTTGTTGGGTGCCATTCTGATCACCGCCTTTGCCCAGGCTGCCGAGGCGCGGCGGAAAGTTCCGGAAGTCCAGCGTCGTGACTTCACCCTCTATTGCGACGAGTTCCAAAACTTTGCCACCGAGTCCTTTGCCACCATCCTCTCGGAGGCACGCAAATTCCGCCTGTCACTGGTTGTCGCCAATCAGCATGTTTCGCAGCTTCCTGACACGCTGCGGGAAGCTGTCTTTGGCAACGTCGGCACCATGATCGCCTTTCGCGTTGGAGCTCTGGACGCTCCCCTTCTGGCGCGCGAGTTGGGCATTTCAAACCCGCGCGCACTTCAAGACACTCCCAACTTCAAATCCTGGATCAAGTTGATGCAGACCGGAACTCCGGCAGGGCCATTCCCTGTTTCCACTCCGTCCCCCATCTTGCCCGGAGCGAGGCTGGCAAAAGTTATCGCGCGAACGCAAGGACGACATATGCGGAGGAGGGGCGAAGTGGACGACCAAATTGGGAGTTTCCTACGCCAGCACACTCGCGCCCAGTTGGAGGGTTCACGTAAACGCCGACATCCGGATCGTTAGGTGATAGTTTTGGTGGACAACGGCTTTTTCCCGATCCTGACTTTCATTAGGCGCGGCCTTAGGAATTCTGGTTGCAGAAAAGCCCAAACCTGAAGAAATGCTTACAGAATTACTATTGGTTCCGGGGCAGGCCATTTGGCTGAACCAAATTGACAAGGAGGGCATTACGTACTCAATAGGGTGCCATGCCAATTCCAACTATACCCAGAAGCCTGCCAAGCTTGAAGAGATACCTATATTTTGCGTACTCAGATATTAATGATGTGGAACGACGGATTCGGCCGACATGGTGGGACGGTGAACTTTCTGACCTTGAGAAAGCAGTCATTCTGCTCGAGGACAGAAGATATAATTCACACTCAGGAATTGATTTTCGTTCAATCGCAAGAGAATTCTTGAAAAAAATCACCTTTAGACGGCATGGCGGCGCTTCGACAATCGAAATGCAGTTTATTCGGACTTGTACTGGCTACAAGGATGTGACGGCGAGGCGCAAAATCTATGAAATGTTTCTTGCCTGGGCACTTCTACATCGCGCTACGAAGTTGGAAATATTGAGATCATATTTGGAAATCGCCTATTTTGGCACGGGCATCCGGGGACATTCCAAAGCGGCAACAAAGATGTTTGGAAAACAGCCATTTGAACTTTCGCAGGATGAGTCGTTTCAATTGGCGTCCATGCTCGTCTACCCCCGTCCACGTGAACCGGATGAAAAATGGTGGAGCAAAATGCAACGGCGCGCCCAGTATGGGCAGAGATTGCTTGCTAAGTATGGCGATTTCTATTTGAGCTAAGCACTGCGCGAAACAATTGAGAAACAGATAGTTCGTTGAACTGGGCTTTTGACAGCATCCGACTAACTAATCGACCGCCATCAAGTCTTTCATCGGTGAGATAGTCGAGTTTGCCATAGATTTGGCGACCGACAGAGAAAACTGCCCGAGATATTGAGATCAGATTGGCATCAATTATTTCGCAATCGCGCGGGGAGATCAAAAGTCCCCCAACCTTGTTTTCTTTGCTTCGTGCTAGCCCACGTTCAAGCAATTGACCTGTAGCAACAAATGGTATTCTAATATTATCATCAATTTTGGATAGGATTTGGGTGCCAATATCTAAGTTTTTTACGAACCTCACCCGCCACGACAATTCGGCGTCGTTCCACTCATAGAGCACTTCTGTGTATGCTTGTTTTGCTTCATCAATCCGACTTTTATCCTTAGACTTAAGAGCCCAATACAAACGTTGGGTTCGAAAATGTCTCTTGCCAGCGATTTCGATGAAGTCGTCGAATAGCTTTTTTGTATCAGAATTGATTTTTTCTTGATCCGAAATTCGCTGCTGAGTGAGCCAATTACGCTGTTGCCAACTCCTTGCCGCTGCTGCGCCAATAAGGACTGTAAAGGTCGCCAGCAGACCGGCTTTTATGAGCGTCCAAGTTTCAAACGAAAAATTAGCGAAAAGGTTGGACAAATTCTTCTCTCACTTTGTCGGTCTCTGGATTGTTGTTACGTTGAATCACGCAATCTTGACGGATCCGCCCAGGACGGTCGGAGGCCGATTCATATAAGTTATGCCTCAATGGGGATATTGTCTATTGCGGCGTGGTTGTTCAGGTCAGACCTGCCAATCCCCGGACAGTTCAGAACGCTTGATCGCGGTGTTTGAATCCAGCATGTTGGTAATATGCGGATCAGGATTGACCGAGAACGCGAAGAACGGACTATCCCTAAAGGCTGGTTTGGGAGAACGTCCCTTGCAGCCTATTGCCTCTCGTTGATTGTAACCTTGTCTGAGGAAGAGAAATTCCTGCTCCGCCACTCAGGGATCGGCCACAACGTATTCTTTCGCGCTCCACTTCCCCCGGATGTGACTGACCCGGTCAAGATCAAGAAATTGAAAGCTGAGAACTTCGGGCTCTTCTTTGTAAACGATATTGGCCGGTTTGGCGTGAATACTTTGATTGGTGTTTGGCCTGACGTTATTGGTGCCGATGAAGCTGAAATGGCAATCAGGTTGAAGTTCGAAGAAATTGCCGCCCAGCTATCTCGTGCCGGGGAGACGACGGAATGTGTCGTCACTTATGAACTATGAACCTTTGGGAAACAGTCTGGGAACGGCTTCGACAGGAACGGCCAGAGCTGCCCACGCAGCCAAGGTCATGGGGTGGGTTCTTGGGTGCAGCCTTTGCCGGTTTGATTGTACTGATCATTTGGTTTCCGGTGCGGCTGATCCACGAGATCATCAAAGCTTTGCCGCTCACACAAAAGCCTGACCATCGCACTGAATCGGAAATTCTACTGCGGGAAGCACTCGAACTCAGCGCGGAATTGCCATCGCCGACGGCGTTTGCGGAATCAGTTTTGAAATTCGTTGAGCTTCCGCCGGCGCTTCAGCAATTCTTTGGGCCAGCAATTTGCGACCTCTATTCTAGCAATATGATGCTGAATGTCCCGCCGATGCCCCGTGAACTGGAAAGCCTTGAGGGTATCAGGTGGCGCGACAGATTGAGAAACGCTACGGCGCGGATGACCAATTCGAATTTGGTCGCGATGCGAAAGGCCTGCGTGGAAAGTGTGGATGCTGTCTTTGCCCAATTGCCAAAGATCACAGGGCACGGCGACGTGACTGCTCCCATCTCATCATTGACGCAAATGCCAGGGCGGTTGGTGGAGGCCTTAATCAAGCCATTCTCCCCCAGTCTGTTCCCGAACTTTGCGCAAACCTACAAGGCCAATGTCGAGAAAATTTCGGGAGTAACGGGCGGCAAATCACAAAAGCCGCAAAAGCTGGTTGAACCCCATCACCTGGACGATCCAACACCCTTCCTGGAGGGCACGCCCTTTGCGAACTTTCTCACCACTCCCCTACCGATCACCATCCCCGAACAGTTGCGCATGTCTCACCACTGGATTGTGGCGGGTACAGGTGCAGGCAAAACCAATGCCCTGCAATATCTCATCGCACAGGATTTGGAAAAGGCCATTAGGGGTGAATGTTCGATAGTTGTCCTCGACAGCCAACATCAACTGATCGAAAGACTGTCACGCCTTAAGCTCTTTGCCCCCTCTGAGCCTTTGGACGGCAAACTCGGTCTGCTCGATGCGGCGGATATCGAATACCCCATCGCCGTGAATCTGTTCGATATGAAGCTCGATCGCGTCGCAAAATTTTCTCCGTTAGAGCGGGAGAAGATTTTGAACTCCACCCTGGAGATGTATGACTTCATCATCGGTTCGCTGCTGCAGTCAGAGATGACCTCGCGACAATCGACACTGTTCCGTTTTGTGACCCGTGCCATGCTTGCCATTCCCGGTGCAACGATCCACACCTTCCATGACATCTTGCAGAATGGCATTTCCAAATATGAGAACGCGATCCAATCACTTGATCCAACTGCGCGACATTTCTTTGCAACGGATTTCAACTCCGCTCAGTTCAAGCAAACCAAAGAACAAGTTGTTGCGAGGCTGTGGGCGGTTCTGGGCAACACGACTTTTCTGCGGATGTTCTCAGCACCGCAATCGAAAGTCGATTTCTTTGCCGAGATCAATACGCCGGGGAAAGTTATTCTGATAAATGCCGAGAAGGGGCTCTTGAAAGAGGAGGGCACGGAACTCTTTGGCAGATTTTTTCTGGCCCTGATCAATCAGGCGGCGGCCCAGCGTTCAAGTCTCCCGGTGGCCAGCCGCCTACCCTGTTTTGTCTATGTCGATGAATGTCACAACTACATCAAGAATGATGCAAAAATTCAGGTCATCCTGGCTGAGGCAAGGCAGCAAAACATTGGGGTCATTTTGGCCCATCAATATTTGGCTCAGCTCGATCCGCCTGTGCTGCGTGCTCTCTCAGCCAATACCAGTATCAAGATGGCAGCGCGCATCGATGCCGGTGACCGGGCGGTTATGGCACGCGACATGAATACCATCCCCGATTTTATTCGTGATCAAAGGGTTGGATCGTTTGCCACCTACATGAGAGATCAAACGGCCTCAGCAATCTCACTGCACTTCCCTTTTAATCCGCTGAAGAACTATCCGTCGATGTCAAATGCGGACTGGATCACGGTGCGTGATCGCAATCGATCTACCTATGCCAGCAGCTTAAGCTCTGGCGATGGAGGCCCTAAGTCTAGCGAACGAAATCAGGACGAACCTAAAGGGCCACGTTCGCGCCGCGATCCCGACAAGCCCTGACAGCTCATGACCTATCTCGACAAAGCGCGACATGTCCCGACGCGGCGCGACTGCGTGTGCTAAAATTATTTTGTATGAACATCCACCTACAAGGCATCACGCACATTCAGTTTGCTGAACATACGGCACGTTTACGGACGTTTGTCCGATGACTAACTCGAACTATGGAATCGGAAACACTGAAACCAAAGCGGCGCTCTCATCTCAATCGCAGGGTGATGGAGAAGGGCGTGGTAATTACCGAGCGCGACATTCTCGACATCTTTGAACCGCTGTCGCGACATGCCCAACTCACGACAAGCCAGCTTGTTGCCTATGGCCGCCGCTACCCAACAATCACCAAGGCAAGGCTCGGTGAACTCTGGCATGTGACAAGTGGTGAGCGAACCCACTGGCTCCACCGCTTGAATGAAGACATCGTATTTGCGAACCACTTGGTTACTGAAGACTTTCACCGAATAGGTATTGAAGCGGAACTACTGATCCAGGTTCAAGGCATCGTCCCCAACGAGGATTGGGTCGCGGCCACAAGAATTGGAGGCAGAAGCACCGCGCCGTCACGGATCATCCGTCTGGCTCATGATCACACGGTGAGCGAGATCGTTCTCGACATTGAGATCGGTGCCCGCACGAAAGGTGCAAATTTCCGATCCCATCTTGATATTCTCCGGGATGCACCCGAAGCGACACGGGCAGCAAAGAGGCCGTTGCAAATTCCGCTCACACTCAATGGCGAGAGAACCTTTGTCGAACCCGACGCGCTCTTTGCAATCGACAAAGAAGTCTATGCCCTCGAAGTTGATCGAGGTACTGAAAGCATTCGCACCATCATCGCTCAGAAAATCATCGCCTATCGCGAGATTGTTGCCGCCTGCGTGATTGATGAATGGTTGGGCATAGATAAGCTCACAGTGCTGTTTGCCGTTCCCAACGAAGCTCGCATGAAAAACATGATGCATGAATTGGAGCAGATCGCCCAAAACGGCAAGAGTGCGATGTTTGGATTCCAGGTTGTCCAGGGGCTTGGCTCAAAATCAATCGATTTCTCAAGTGGTGAGAAGTTTATTTGGCGACCATGGCTGCGCCAGGGACTTGATCCGTTCACCATGTTGTAATGCTTGGTCATGAATCAAGGGGCCAAAAATGCATTTCGGTTGCCTATATGGGACTGATCCTAACCGGTAGGATCACGCAGTTTGAGGTGGAATTAGACAAAAAGATCGTCGTGACTAGCCTCAAATGGGTTGGCATCGGTGTCTTCAAGTAAACCACACCCAAGACTTTTCATGCCGAATAGGGATATTCTTAGACCCATCCAAGGATAGACTCAGGTCGAAGTTATGCCAGTTTGGCTCATTAATTCATTGAACAGCTTTGCTGCTCCACTAGAACCAGGCAAGTAGTTTTCCCTCGTAAAGGTACCGGCTTGAAGTGTAGTCTTATCAAACAGGCTTCTAAATTGCTCCGTTCGAACAATACTTGGTACGGTGGTGAATTCAAGATAAGCGGGACGCAAGAAACGGATAAGCCCATTAAAGCCAGTGGTTCGGGGAAGGATATTTCCTTCGCCGGTCGAGCTCCAGGCTTCCGGCCATTTATCTCGAACGGCAGAAAAGTAATTAATTATATTGGTGAGTATTTTGTCGTCTTGTCCAAGCCTAAAGAATTCAAAGAAGATACGCTTTGAAAGATCATCGCTAGAAATTGGATCCCAGAATCCAACCCTTTTGCCGGTATCCCGGTCTTGGAGTGCATCTTTCGTTATGTATGGCAAAATACCTCTTACGATGTTGGCTTGTGTCAACAACTCTCCGTATCTACCTTCCGTCGCTTCGCCTAGCCGCTTGATCCTCTGATGAAATGGGCTCGATTCAATTTTATCGAGGGCAACAGTGATCTCGTGCGCACTTTTCTCAGGGCTACGACTCTTAGCTACCGAAAATAGATCGTAGACCAAACTGCTATTGACCTTAGTCTGTTCCTTGTTGACAATAGAAAAAATCTCGGCCTCTTTGGCGTCGTCGATATCCACAAAAATTGCGACATTAAGCTGGAAATCTAAGTTTGGAACTTTTTCAAAAGCCTTTAATCGATGTTGACCATCGATAATTGTTGCGATGTCATGATATTCAATGCGCAACTCTGGTTTTTCTGCGTCGATGTACTCTTGCAGTGTTAGTAAAAGCCCGTCGTCTCCAGTTTTCAATTCGGCGCAGCGCGCATCAACAGAAATGATTATCGACGATGGAAAAGTAGCATCTACAGTTTTCAAATAAGCTGCAATCTTGTTGACTCGCTTGTCATCCAACTTGCGCTGGATACCCAAGAAATCCTTGTAGCCACCGCGTTCCTGAATTCTCCTGAAATCGAACTTGCAAATATCGAGCAAGCGGTATGCATCTACCGAGCCGATAAGGAAATCACCTATCGATTGCTTAATCTTGATGACCTTGAATTCTAGTAACTTTGTCATGAACGCTTACCCATGTTGAGCCTCATTGTATTTTTCCACTAATGCGTCCGACTCGGATTTAAGAGAGGCCCCAAAATCGATATCCGGTGGATGATTGATCACCAACAGAACAAGGTAAGTCACCAGCGCAATCAAGTAGGTGAAAACACTTGTGAGGAAGAGCGATTCGTTACCTCCTTTGAAACTCGGATCGAAACCACCGATGTTGGTGACAAAAATCGCAAGTATGATAATCAACAGTAGGATAGCTGACCGTGTTCTGACAAATCGATCCGGCTGCCAGAATGGGAGCGCCTGCCAGATTATGGTTCCTAGTATTGCGGCTGTAAAAACTACCAGTTGTCCCTTTGAGACATATGATAGAAGTGTCGGAATAAAGACAGGTTCGGTAGTATCCGCTTTGGTGGCCGATTGATTTGCGGACAAAATTGCTGGTACGAAACTAAACGCAGCCACGATGCCAACCTCAGCCAGTGCTTTGCCGATATTGATCAACCATGGTTGAACGACAGTCCGGATAAAGTTGATCATTGGATATGTACCAGCAATTCAGTGGTTGGCCTTCGGCCAATATTCTTTCCTGATATTTTTGCGTGACGGTGCAATCTAGATATTTCGCCTAAACCTTCATATAGATTCCTGACGGATTCATGGTCTGCATTGGTCAAGTAGACTTGTACACCGCGCCTAGCAGCTTCTACCAGGCAGTCCCTGAGCCTAATTTGATCATCCCAACTGAAAATTGTCTCGTTGTATTTGATGAAGCCATTGTTGTTGTGCAGTACAGTGTAGGGTGGGTCAGCGAAGACGAGATCACCACGCTTTGCTTTACCAATAGTGAATTCGAAGTCTGCACAGACTATTTCTGCGTCAGCTAAGCGTTCCGAAATCAATGCAAAATCTTCGTCCGCAAATAATATTGAATTTTTTGTGCCACGCGGTACGTTAAAAATTCCCCGTCTGTTCACGCGATAAAGTCCATTCCAGCAAGTTCGATTTAGATAAATGAACCTTGCTGCCCGCGCGAATGCACTTGCAGGCTGTGTATCACGCAATTGATAGTAGTATTCGTCTGAATGATTTCGTCGATGTTGGACTAAGTATCGACGTACCAAGTTAGGGCGGTGCTTTATCGCCTGATAGCAATTGACTAGTTCGTCATTGGAATCTGCCAGTATTGCCTTTTGGGGATTGGTTGAGAAAAAAACACTTCCGCTGCCTAGGAATGGTTCAACGTATTTTGCGTAGGGGGCAAATTTTGGCAACAGGTCACTCGAAGTTAGCCATCTCTTCCCCCCTGCCCATTTTAGAAATGGCTTCATTGCCCAACCGTCCTAAAAGCCGCGTCTACGCACACTACCTTCAGTCTATCGTTGCTATTTTACCGACTGTCAACGTCCCGACTTGGAACGATGGATAACCATCTCAGAAATGCGCGGAATTTTATTCGCTCGCCGTTTGGCTTCCTAACCCTTCGTCTCGCCCATTCGGAGACATTTATCTCAACCCCTTTACTGAACGCGTGACAGTGGGAGAAGATTTTCATAGTCCCAGCTTATTCACACCCTGGCCACTTTTATCCGCTCAGCGACCATCAGCGGAACCCGAAATGCCCCAGTCAGTCTAGGCTTTGCCGACTTGCAGTTCCTGGGAACCGTGGTGCAAACAAGTTGCGGTGATTTCAGAATGTATAATTCCTCCAGTGACAAAGAGGAGGATTTCATGTCAGAGACAGTAAACAAGATCAGCTTTGCCGAGCTGAAGAAGCGCGTATCCATGGAGCAAGTGATTGGCTTTTTGGACATCAAAGACCTGAAGCAAAAAAACCCACGCCAGTGGAAAGGAACTTGTCCTTTTTGCGGGACAAATGAAAGTTTCGTCATCAGCAATGATGGCGGACGCGACAAGACAGGTGCATTCAACTGCTTCAAGTGCCCCGCTGGCGGAGATCAGATCGAATTGGTCTCCATGATGCGCGGACACAGGCACAAGGATGCACAAGGTGCTTATGCTGCCGCCAAGGAACTCGCTGAGAAGTTCTTGGCAAACGGGACAACACAGGCAGCGAAGGAAGCGCCAGTTTCCCAGAATGCCAGCGAAGGCGGAAACAGGAAATCAGCAGGCTTCGATCCAGAGGCCTATGCCAAGAGCCTCGATCCAACCCATGAAGCTTTGGCTGCCTTAGGACTTGCTCCGGAAACCTTGCGAGAGTGGCGGGCGGGCTATGCCAGCACTGGTGTCAACAAGGGTCGCCTTGCGATGGCCGTTGTTGGCCAAGATGGCAAGATAGCCGGGTTCATCGGGCGGACGCTCAAGGTTGAATTTCCAACTTTGATTTTCCCTAGTGGCTTTGATCCCCAGGCCCATATCTACGGAGCCGACAGGATTGAAGCCGGGCCAGTTGTGCTGGTTCGAGACCCTATCGATGTTCTACGGGCCAACGAGTCTGGGTGCGAGAATGTTGTGTGTTTTCTATCTCAGGAGATCACGCAACAGCAGCTTCAAAACCTCAGCGCCCTGATGGTTAAACGAAAATGTGAGAGCCTGACTTTCTTTTGATCCATCTGAGACTTGAGCCCCACTTTGTGGGGTTCTTTTTTTGGGGCTCTTGACGCAAACACTTGGGAAGGCTTTTGTGCTTCACGTTAGGGAATGCTGGGTAGAGGGCGACATGACTCGATTTGTGACTTTAGGTGCCGGTTTGGCCTTTGCCTTTGCGATGGCTTTGCCGTCTTATTCGCAGGTGGCCAGCAACGGCAGCGCGCTCCTCGACCAGCTCATTCCGGATTCCTTTAAGCTGGAAGCCAATGCTACGGCAGCTCAGAACGGATTGATCGATTGGCGCACAGCGATCTCATATAGCATTACCAACAAATCCGGCATGAACCTTTGGATGGGTATTGCTCTGGACTCTGTCTCCATTGGCACATGTAGCAACGCCCAAATTTATCATGGTGGGTTAGCCCTGCTGCCAACACCAACAACGAATGCTTATTCGTTCAATCCAAGCCAAGGGCTACCACGCCCGGTCATGGTGCCTGCCGGGGGCAGAGTGGCGGGTATGATTGAGGTCTCAAACTGTGCGGCCCCAAATCCAGGTTTTGAGACAGCGCCGCTTTCTTTGTCACTCATGCTTGGGAAGACCAATGAGATAAAGAACATGGTCGAGTTCCCCATGTCAATTGACGCGCCCATCAGACAAATCGCACCACAGTGAATGTGATCAATGCGCGATCCCTATGACATTCTGGGTGTGTCGCGCGATGCAAGCTTCGAAGAGATCAGGCGTGCCTATCGCAAGAGAAGCAAGGAAGTCCATCCCGATCTGGGCGGATCGCATGAGGCCGCCGTTGAACTGAACACGGCTTATGCCTTCATCCTCAATGAGATCAAGAAGAAAGAGCAACAACGCGCAGGTGAGGAAGCGCGGTCGCAGCAAAGGTCAAATGAATACGGGAGTTCTTCCCAGGCCGATGGTGGATATTCTCATTCCAGGTCTTCGCAACAAGATGCAAACTGGAAGAACAAATTCAGAGACATCGATGAAGAGCTCGAAGCAATGCGAAGGGCTTCGGAGCAATATGAATCCCAGATGCGCGCCAAACAACGTGCCGCCTGGCAGGCCGGTGAACATGTCACTTGGGCCAAACTGACGTGGGATGATTTATTCGGGTTTTTCACCAGGACTGCCAGCAGTGGATTGAAGGGCATTGGCCTCCTTACCGTTGCATTGCTTGGCATCGGCAGTTGGTTGCTTGAACTGAATTTGGTGAGCGCCTTTATTCTCGCAGGCTCGCTCATTGGCTTTGCCCTTTCGGTCGCACTTAAGTCAGACAAGGGTGGCCTCATGTCAGCCGTGCTCGTCCTGTTGGGGCTTTTGACCGTTTGGATTCCGCCAACGCGGAGCCTGCTATTCTCAAATCCACTGGCCACAATCAGCGTGCTTGTTTGCCTCGCCCTGATTTTGAAATTTGCCAGGGAGGCAGGACGCGCCGGGCTTATGACAGGCGGTGTAGTTGCACTCTATCTCATCGCGACGATTATTTCTCAGGTGAACCCACAGGGCGGAAATAGTCATGGCGCTGTAACTCCTAAAGCGTCTGTGCCTGTCGTTGCGCAACCCACTGCGGCACCGCCGACTAGCGCAGCCGCTGAAAACAAACAGTCTTCTGCACCACAGCAACCGCAGGCCGTTGCTCCCCCACCAAAGCCACAAGTACCGCCGCCAGTGGAATCACGAGAACTGACTGCGGCCCTCGGCGTCAAACTCGTGTTCAATCCCGATGTTGCCTACCAGCTCAAAGTACGTTCAGGCATGACCACGACCATTCACGCTAGCGAGGGCACCGTTGCGTTTTATAGTGGCGACAAGCGTGACGGCGATTGCCAGGCATCGATAACTCTCACGGTACCGAGTTCGTCTTTGCCGTATTCGCCAATCAATTCTTTCATTCGCTCGTGTGGGAGCCGTGCGGTGTTCGAGGTAACGACCGTGAAATGATTGTCAGCCGATCATCGGACTGATTTGCAACATACCTTCAACTGACAAAACATTGCTGAGCGACCACAAAAGTGAGACTATGGCGAGACTAATGACAACGATGATTTTAGCTAAGCTATTGATTTTAATGGTGCCGCTTGCAAGACTCGAACTTGCGACCCCCTGATTACAAATCAGGTGCTCTACCAACTGAGCTAAAGCGGCATCACTTACCGATTAACCAAATCGCCGACTGATTTGGTCTTGGC
>Ga0075522_10000512_pt1 | contig 28009 bp, 35 predicted proteins | sample NGEPerA_FD_74796 | JGI IMG/M metagenome (GOLD analysis project Ga0075522, IMG submission 74796) | Arctic peat soil microbial communities from the Barrow Environmental Observatory site, Barrow, Alaska, USA - NGEE PermafrostL2-A | ecosystem: Environmental > Terrestrial > Soil > Wetlands > Peat ...
GACATCAGGGGCGTAGTAAACGATTACCGGGATTCACAGGAGCGCAACGCTGAGTATGCGGTGCGGGTGAACACACGGAAGAATAACGAGCGGGGGAAATGAAGTGATTATGTACGATGTTACAATTGAAGGCGATGGGGTTAAAGTAACCCGTCAGATAACACCTGAGCAGGCGGCGCGTGTTACTCGCGTTCTCTTGCTTGCCGAGCAGGAGCAAAATGAAATTGAAATGTGTCATACACCTGTTGTAACCAACACTAACTAGGAGGATTTTATGACTGAATGGGTAAAAGACAGCAGAGGCAATAAATGTTCTGTTGAATATTTCGGAAGCAAAGAAGTGGCCAAAAAAGCACTCGCAAGTCTTGTGAACTGCGATAATTGCACCAACTGCCAGAATTGTAAGGATTGCTCGGATTGCTCGGGTTGCTCGGATTGCTCGGATTGCTCGCGTTGCTCGGATTGCTCGGGTTGCTCGCGTTGCTCGGATTGCTCGCGTTGCTCGGATTGCTCGCGTTGCTCGGGTTGCTCGCGTTGCTCGCGTTGCTCGGATTGCTCGGATTGCTCGCGTTGCTCGGATTGCTCGGGTTGCTCGCGTTGCTCGGATTGCTCGCGTTGCTCGGATTGCTCGGGTTGCTCGCGTTGCTCGCGTTGCTCGCGTTGCTCGGATTGCTCGGATTGCTCGCGTTGCTCGGGTTGCTCGCGTTGCTCGCGTTGCTCGCGTTGCTCGGATTGCTTGGATTGCTCTTACATCGCAATGCTTATAAATAAGAAAAATCTCAAAGGCGATCCAGAATCCACATGGGAAGGGCCTCCACCGATTCCTGTTATCGAGAACATCCACAAAAAAGTTTACGAAGTGGCGTCAATACCGCCCGAGGCATTGGATATGTCAGCATGGCACACATGCGGTGCTACGCATTGCCGAGGCGGATGGGTAGTCCATCTGGCCGGTGAAGCCGGACATGCACTTGAACGCTTTCATAACACGCTTCTGGCCGCGCAGCTTATTTACAGCGCCAGCGGGTATGAAATTAACCCATGCCGTTTCTTTGATGACAACGGAGAAGCACTTGCAGATATGAAGCGACTGGCAGAAGCAGCATGAGGAAGGAATTTTATGGGAACTGATGCAAACGGCGTAGAGCAAAAATCTGGAGGTAAAATACCAGTTGAGCAACGCAACGCATATCACACCTATTCAGATAAGGAATGGCGCACGAATGCGGGCGTTCTGGTGGCTAATTATCCTGTAACTTCTTGCATAGAAAAAAATATATTCCCTGCACATAATGGGTTTGTGACTGCAAACCTAGACGTTGTTTATGTTTTAAATGACATACCCGTAATGACGCGAAAATGCCAAGTTATGTTATGTCCAGATAAAAGCGAGGCGACTGTACATACTTCTGAGCGGTTCTTTGCGGCCTCAGTTCTAGCGGGTCATAATTCTGAAATGACAACAATAACGCGAGAGCAATTTGAATTGCTCAAAGAAATATGGAGTTAGGGGTAATTATGAGATACACGGAAAATAGCCGATTTGCGGAGTACGTTACTAATATTGCCTTTCATCTTTCGCTATCGCGTAGTCAATGCTCATACTTGCTTGCCATATGCGCGGAATCGAAAATAAAGAACAATAAGAAGTTTGATCTCAGAGGAAGCACTCCGACAACCGGATGAAGACACTCCTGATAATTTGGAGAGGTAGCCTGATTGTAACGGACAGAGTTATACCTACGAAGACCTGATTCAGGCCGCCTCTTCTACTGCGGCCTCCTTCGCTATCCTGTAGACTGTCTTTGGCCTTCCTCTGCCTTCATCCACCAGTCTTTCTGTATCCAGCACCTCCTGTTCAATGAGGCTATTTATAATCTCGTCTAGGTCACGCTTCTTTAGCTTCCTGAACTTACGCATGATATCCCTGCGCCCCATACTCCCTCCTGCCTCTTTAATGGCATTTAGCACCTCGTTATTCCCCTCTTCCTGGGGTGTCTCACTCATATGCCCTTGGGCCAGGGTTGTCAGGTATTCTATGGAGGACTCAACAATCATCTGGCCTATATCAAAATCAAGGGGTTCAAACTCCGGCTGCTTTCTATTGCGTGCTATCGCAAAGATCATGGCTATCTTTACAGTGTTTTCAAACAGGCGATCCCAAAGATGCCTGAATGGGGAATTCTCTCCTACTTTGTCTACCTGCTTGCATTGGATGGCATAGCGGATCTCGTCACACTCTCCCCATTTTATAGTGACAGGATCCGGGGCCACCGTAGATGAGTTCACAATCTCGCCAATACTACTGCCGAATTTAGCAGAGAAGTTTCCCCATCTTTTTACCAAATCATCGTCTAGCTGGTATTCCGGCATTTCCTTGTTAGGATATTCTTTGTCATTGCGCGCCTTGATGACCACGAACCGGTTAAGCTCTCCGCTTTCTATGGCAGACTTTCGCAGCGCCTTGACGTAGGTTTCCTCCGTGCTGGTGCCGTAGATGCAGAGATTGGGAGCCTGGATGATTATCGGGGTTGTTCGTGCATCGGCATAATCTCCGTGATTGTAGACACTGTTGGAAGCGCTGTAGAGTTTAAGAAGTATCTTGGCCTGAGCGCGAATGTAATGCGGACTTTTCTCATTCGACAGACCCTGGAGAAAAAGGCCGAACTCATCAAGCATCATAAGCTGGCTGGAATTGTTCATCAGCCCGCGCAGCATTCCAGCGTCAGAGCGTATATCGTCTGCCCCTATGCGCTCATCTAAGCCTGCGGCATGCGCCAATTCTTTCATTGCCTTGCGGCTGGCGTCTTTTCCGGCCCCTGTTGAGGCAATACCAACCGTGTAGAGATTGGTGCGCGTGTTGAGAGGGGACGCATACCGGCGACCGAAGACAGCCCCGGCAAAGGCTAGTGTATTCAGCAGGGCAAGCTCTGGCTGCTTACGAATGGCATATTTGGCAATCCACCTCACCGTGTCACCAATCAGTCCCGGCACTTCCATCGCATTGAAACCAAGAAGTGGAATATGCTTCTTTATAGCCACTGGCCTTATGATAAGTTGCTGTGCCTTTTTCACCAGCGGTTGGATATTGGATATATCGACAGCTTCGCGTTCCTGTACCGCTGGCTTCCAGCCGTGGAGCTGGGCAGCATGAACAAGAGTCCCCATGGTGATCCCGTGATTGGGGTCAAACCCATGCCAGCGTTTTTCACAATCACCGTTCTGAAACTTACTTCCCGTTCTGCTCCATGCGTCCCAGATTGAAAGCGGGAAACCGCCCGAGTGAATGGCCATGCCAATCTCGACCCATTCCTGATAAGTTATATCGGGGTCAAGAACATCCAGCATCTTTTGCACATCTTCGCGCATCCATTCAGAGCGAGCGCCGGTTGAATGATCTGCTTTTAAAGGCTCTATCTCCTCCTTCTTTTTTGTCTGCACCATGTCCAGTAGCCATTGTGGAGCTGCTATAGTATTTTGTGCACTGGTTTCTGTTAGCTCGTAATAAGTGCCGGACACATGGCGGCTTGGCACAGCAACGACATATCCATTATTTCCGCGTATATCAATTCCTTGCATTAGGTTTGTGCGGTTGCCGATTTGTAGGCCAACCGGGTAAGCGAACCAGATATGGACTCCACCGCCTCCGGTCTTGACAATCACCGTCGGCTCAAATTCTCCGTATGTCTGGGATAATTTATCGAGTGATTCAAAGCCGCCCTTTTTTCCGTCAATATCGACGGCGAAAAAGCCGGAAATTTCTCCGGTGATTAAGCCCAAGTTGAGGTCTGAACGATAATTAAATAATCTAGCGATTTTCTCAATATCATTGCTCGCGTCTTTCAAGCCATGCTTGGTAAATGGATGTTTTCCCTGTGAACGGCAATCTGGGTTTCCGCACGTGCACTTTAAGTCTGCGGTGATGCCATGCAGCGGGATGACGTAGCTGGTCTTGGCATAGGCAGCCGCGTATCGCCCGATAGATGAGGCAAGCCACGCCGCTGAAAGCGCGTCATCCATAGGCACGCTCCCATGCTATTTAGAGTTTTTATTTTTCTGCTTTATTTCGAGAAGAAGTTCAGTCAGGATGCTGCTGGCAGATCGGCGCTTGACTTTAGCCAGTGAGTCAATCCACTTTACGAGGTCCGGCGCAAGGCAATAACACTTTGAAACAACTTTTCTCATGACTGCTTTTTCTCCTGATTAAAATAATTATTGACATTACATAACCGCTACATTATGGTATGCAGACTGATTAGTCAATAACATTCTTTAAACCAAGGAGCCACGCCATGACCAATACCGCACCAGACCTTACCAAGCTTAGTGATGCAGATATCATCGACCACCTATTAGCAGCAGAGGCAGATAAAACGGCTGCAGATTTAGCTTGCAAGAAGCTGAAAAACGAGATTCTCAATCGCAAGGCGGCTGAAATTCATGCTGCTTATACCGCAAAGCCGGAGCCGTTCGGCACCATTAACCTGCCAGTTGGCGGAAAGAACGTCAAGATAGACTCCCCGAAAAAAGTTGAGTGGTCGCAGGACATACTTGAAGCCCTGTGGAAGCAGATGGTGGCTGATGGTGCCGACCCCAAGCAGTACATCAAGATTGAATACAATGTCAGCGAAACGCTGTTTAAGTCGTGGGGCGACAATCTTAAAGCCTTCTTCATCCCTGCACGTACCGTGAAGGCCGGCAATCCGAGTGTGAAAATTGAGGAGGCGAAGGAATAGTTATGGAAATAATGGTAGATATTGAAACACTTGGCACAGACAATAATGCGGTTATTACTTCAATCGGGGCGGTGGCATTTGATCTGTCTGCGCTGGAAACTGTTGAGGAGATTCTTGGGCGACCGTACTTTCACATGCATCTTAACGCCCACATGCAACAAGCTGACGGAAGGCAAATTTCAGCCGCCACCTCTATGTGGTGGATGGAGCAGAATCCCGTCGCTATAAAAACATTGCTTGATGGACAAAAAGCTATTGCCAAGGGTATCTCTGTCGCAGCAGCGCTCGAAGCTTTCTCAATATGGTGCAGTAACAACAAGGCTGCGAATATCTGGGGTAACGGCAATACGTTTGACAACATGCTTCTGCGCGATATCTATGCACAATACAAAGTGAAGTACCCCGTATCGTTTAGAAACGACTTGGATTTTCGCACGCTTAAATATCTGGTGAAGACCATCGATCCCACATGGAAGGTGCCGTACCCAAAGTACGGCGAGTTCAAAGATACTGCTCATGTCGGGCATGTCGATGCGGCTTGCCAAGCCTACTCTGCCCAAAGAATATGGGCGAAACTTAACAATAAGGAAATAGTATAATGTCAATTTCACTCGCATCTATCCAAAAATCGCTTAATGTTTCCCCACCCAGACTGTTAATTTATGGGGTACAGGGTATAGGAAAAACTGAGTTTTGCTCCAATGCGCCAAATCCTGTTTTTGTTCTTACCGAGGACGGACTTGGAAAAAACGGAGTTGATGCATTTCCGCTTTCAAAAAATCTTGAAGATGTGATGAATTGTTTTAGTTCTTTGGCCGTAGAACAGCATAATTTCAAGACACTTGTGTTAGACAGCCTTGATTGGCTAGAGCCTTTTGTGCAAGCAAAGGTTTGCGAAACACAAAAAGTTAAAACAATAGAAAATATACCATACGGCAAGGGGTTTGTGATGGCCATGGATTTCTGGCGGGAATATATAGCTGCCATAAACTACCTCAGAGATGAGAAGGGAATGATGATAATACAGACAGCACACTCAGAAATTAAGCGCTTTGAGTCGCCTGAATCTGATAGTTATGATCGATACCAAATAAAACTTCACAAATCTGCCGCTGCTTTAATTCAAGAACATTCTGACTGTGTTTTATTTGCTAATTATCGAACATCAATCACAGAAGAAGACCTTGGATTTAAACAGACGAGAACAAGAGCTGTGGGTAGCGGTAACAGAGTTCTGTATACTCAAGAAATGCCAACTCATAGTGCCAAGAACCGCTACAGCCTGCCGCCGCAGATTGAAGTCAAAGACCCTAACTGGCAGGATGTCTGGGGTGTGCTTGCAAACAATATCCCGTGGTTCAAGCAGTTTTCAATTCCCGTGCCTACACCCGAACAAACCAAAAACATAGCAACCGCAATCAAAGGAGACTAAACATGGCTAATATCGGACTCGATACCACACAATACAATCGTACAGCACCAGCAGGCGGACCACTTCCTCCCGCCGTATACACTATGACCGTTGTTCGTTCTCAGTCCAAGGAGACAAACGACAAGCAGGGTGTGTACGTTGAGGTGGAGTTTGACGTAGCCGGAACCAACCGCAAGTTCTGGGACCGCTTTAATATCATCAATAAGAATCCGAAGGCACAGCAGATTGGCCGTGAAGGGGTTTCCGATTTGGCCAAGGCTGCCGGTATCAATGGCGTTCTGAACGATGACCAGGACCTGCTTGGCAAGACGGTACAAGGACGCCTCATTGTGAAGCCTTCCGATAATCCGCAGTATCCCGAGCCGAAGAACGAATGCCGGAAGTATTATCCGGTTGGTGTGGATGCCGAGGCTGAGGACAGGAAGGCGAAGGGCGGAACGCCTGCTCAGGCGTCCGCCGCACCGGCAAAGGCCAACTGGAACACGGCTGGCACTCCTGCCGCTGAACCTGTGGCCGCACCGGCTCCTGCGGGAACTGCGCCGTGGAAGCGGTAATTAGGAATCCTCGCAAGAGGTGAGGCTACGGGTTACTTAGACGCGGAGGGTTGCTATCGACATGTAGACAGCTTATCGGCGGCAGAGGCGGTCACTGCATTGTCACCCGTAGCCAATTTTTCAAAGGAAGTTTATGTCCATCCACTCCACTATCCAAGCCCTCTATGCCATCGCTTGCGAGGCCCAGAAAGAACCGTCCGATACCATGAAAACATTGCTTCGCACCATCTCCGACGGCGATGTGAGCAAGTCCGTTTCCGAGCTTGAATGGCTTATGGCAGAGCTGGCTGCAATAAATAGCAATCTCAAGGGAATGTATATACTCCATTACACAACCGGGACGGACAGGGATAACAAGCACGTGCTGTTTCAGACCGAAGTTGTGTTCGGAAATCAGACGATAAAATTCACCACGCAGTTTGACGAGAAGGCGACACAAAGCCTGATCGAGGCATTGGGCATGTCTCTGGCCATGGTGAAGGCCGGGGATAAGCTAAGCCAGAAAGAGGGGAATGCGTGATGAGAGCATTTAGCAGAGACGAGAAGATGAATATTCTTGAATTTTTTTGCCTCGTTTGTGACCATGACACGGTGGTAACTCTAGCGAGGAAAAGTGATGGCAGATTAGGCCCGACAGAAATAGGACCTACAACGAAGCGACTGATAAAGGAAATTTGGAAGGAGTTTGTAAAAAACCATGTTTCGCTTGATGATAACATCGCCATTACAAAAGAAGAAAAAGAGTGGATAGAAGGAGAAGGCGCGTGACAATTCTATCCTCTGTATTGGCTACAGATCCGACCTTAGCCGCATGCGATGCAGCCCTTGAGGCCAAGGCAGCGCAGGAGAAGCCGAGAGCATATTTAGGGATGTCGTCTATCGGGGAAAGCTGCGCACGCAAGACGTGGTACAGATTCCGGTTTGCCATGAGAGAGAAGTTTGATGTGGCTACACTCAAGAGGTTTGCAGACGGCCATCGCACGGAAGAGCTTGTTATCGAACGTCTGCGGCTATTGGATGGTATAACACTTGTCAGCCATAACAAGGATGGCAGTCAGATAGGTTACAAAGACCATGATGGACATTTCAGCGGACACCTTGATGGGGATATTCTTGGTATATTGCAAGCTCCGAAGACAAAACATGTCCTTGAGGTTAAGTGCTGTTCAGAAAAGAAGTTCAATGAGCTTAAAAAGGCCGTTGCTGAATTGGGCGAGAAGCAGGCGCTGAAGAAATGGAATCCGGTTTATTATACTCAAGCGCAATGCTATCTCGCATATCACAATTGTACGCGCCATTATCTTGTGGTGGCAACCCCCGGTGGGCGTGACTGGATGGGGGTGCGCACGGAGTATGATGCGGCTCATGCTATTCAGGCTGTGGCCAAGGCCAAACACATAATCCAAAGCAGCGAACCTTTGGACAAGATAAGCAACGACCCGTCCTATTTTGAATGCCGCTATTGCTCGTTTTCGCCGGTATGCCATGGCGGGGATATGCCTGACCGTTCCTGTCGGACTTGTACCCACAGTTCGCCGGTAGCTCAGGGAATGTGGCATTGTCAAAGATTTGGAAAGCAGCTTACGCTGGATGAGCAGATTGCAGGCTGTCCAGCTCACATCTTTTTAAAAACTCTGGTGCCGGGAGAGGTGATAGATGCTGACGAGTCTTCGATAACTTATAAATTGAAATCCGGTGCTATCTGGAAGGATAGCGAAGTGAAATGATGTGGAACCCTATGAATACAGCCCCAGCAGATGGAACCGTTGTTATTGGGAAATGCAAGGATTGTGAAATAGAAATCCTTTTCACTAATAATCATTGGGTGCATCCCTATGGACGAATTAATGGAATGATTGGTTTGGTTTTGAGTGAAGAGTATCAACCAAGCGGCTGGAGGAAACTAGATGATGCCTGATCTTCTCAGCCCAACTCCAGCCCGGAAAATTCTGCGAGACTATCAGTCCGATGCTGTCTCTTCGATATTCGCCTATTTCGGTAAGAAGAAGGGCAATCCGCTCGTAGTCATCCCGACTGCTGGCGGCAAGAGCCTTATTATTGCCGATTTCATTTCTCAGGCATACACCCTCTACCCGAACACCCGTGTAACCCTCGTTTCGCACGTCTCCGAGCTGATTGTCCAGAATGCTCAGGAACTCGCAGAATATTGTCCGCATCTGCGCATCAGCTTTTGCAGCGACAAACTCGGCAGCAAGGATCTGTCCGGCGATGTGGTTATGGGAACCATACAGAGCATGTATAAGCGTGCCTTCAAATATCAGAATGCGCCAGATATATTGCTTATCGACGAAGCGCATTTGCTGTCACCGACCGATGACACCATGTACCGTCGCTTCATTGAGGAGCTTAAAATCATCAATCCTCATTTGAAAGTGGTGGGATTCACTGCAACCCCATTTCGCACCAATCATGGCTATCTGCATAAGGGAAAGAACAGGCTGTTCACCGATATTTGCTATGAAATCGGCATCATTGACCTTATCAATCGCGGATACCTTGTCCCGCTTATCACCCCGACAGTCCAGACCCGCATGGATGTTCATGGTGTAAAGATGAGCGGTGGTGATTATGTTGCGGGAGAACTTGAGCGCGCAGTCGATGTCGATATGCTCACGCGCGCATGTGTACGTGAGATAATCGAGTTTGGGCAGGCACGCAAGAAGTGGCTTATTTTCACGGCGGGTATAAATCATTGCCTGCATGTGCGTGATGAAATCCGGAAGTACAATATCAACTGCGAGATGGTGACTGGCGAAACACCGACCGAAGAACGAAATTCCATTCTATCGCGCTTTAAGAGCGGCGATGTGCAGTGCGTGGTCAACGTGATGGTACTGACCACTGGTTTTAATAACCCATCAATAGATTTGATGGCCTTCATGCGTCCTACGCGCTCGCCTGTGTTGTATATACAAACTGCCGGACGTGGCATGCGGCTTGCGCCAGAAAAAAGCGATTGTTTGCTTTTGGATTTTGGTTTGGTCGTTGAGGCCCTCGGGCCGATCGACCATGTTCATGTTAAGGAGAAGAAACCCGGTAAGGGGCAGGCCCCCGTCAAATACTGCCCGGAGTGCGGGGCGGAATGCTTTGCAGGGGTGGCCGAATGCCCGGACTGTGGATATAAATGGCCGCCGCATGAGCTGGAAATTGAGAAGGAGGCGTCCAGCGCCGCCGTCCTCTCCACCCAGCTCCAGACCGAAACACACGATGTCCAGTCCGTGTTTTATTATCGCCACACCAAGGAAGGGCGTCCTGACTCCCTGCGTATAGAGTACCTTTGTGGTCCCACGAAGTCTTTCAGGCAGTGGAAGCTATTTGAGCACGCTGGCAGGCTCAGGGAAGACGCCTGTGCATGGTGGAGGGTGCATTCCAGCACTACACCACCAAACAACATTACAGAGGCCCTGGCACGCTCTGGCGAGCTTAAGAAGCCGCATAAGGTGGATGTCAGACGAGTGGGCAAGTATTTTAACATAGTGAGGGAGGAGTTGTGAGAAAATATAAGCCACGTGAAGGCATCGCTTTGCCGAAGAAAGCTCCAAAAACTTATTATATGAAATGGGATAAGGATAATTTTGGCCTTGCATGGCTACCAAACTCAGGCGGCGTATGTTTGGTGCTAAGAAGCGATGACGGCGATGAAATGTTTATGGAATTTAATGTGTCTCAAGTAGAGAAAATTATAGCCATGCTGTCAGATTCCCCATGGCGCGTGGAGATGAAAAAATGATCAACAAAGCCCTTTATTCCAGCGCTAAAGACGATTGGGAAACGCCCCAATGGTTATTCGATGAATATAGCGACCGATTTGATTTCACGGTTGATGTATGCGCCAGCAAGAAGAACGCGAAGGTGTCCCATTTCTTTAATAAGAAGCAGAACGGACTTAAACAGCCATGGGATGGGCATCGGGTGTGGTGCAACCCGCCTTATGGACGCAATTCAACCGGCCTGTGGGTTAAGAAAGCGCACCTCGAAGTGCAGGCCGGAGAATGCCAATTGGTTGCCATGCTTCTACCGGCCAGAACCGATACGAAGTGGTTTCACGACTATATTTACCGGCAACATAATATTGAGTTTTTACGTGGCCGCTTAAGATTTGTTGGCGCTCCTCACTCAGCACCATTTCCTAGTATGGTGGTGATATTCCGATGATCTCTCCCCATGACCGCTACTCGGCTATCGAGTACCTGAAAAAGGCCATAGAGGTGGTGAGCAGCTTGCCGACCACCACGCCTTGCCAGAACTGCCTGCACCTGTCCGCTGGCTATTGCAACCTCTGGAAATCAGTGGTTCCCAATGATATACTACCTAAAGGATGTGAAAAATGGGACTTCGATCGACTCAGCCCCGTGTCCTAGAATGGCAGCGTGAGAGGCTGTTTGTGAGGACATCATTTATTGTTCGCACCGACCACATTGCAATGGCCTGCGGCTGCTGGATGGGTGCCAAGCATAACACCGACAACCTGCGAGGAATGCTCGCAATCCGTGTTGGCTTTCTGGCGTCTACTATCAACGCGCTTTACGAGCTTCTAGGGGTGTGATCTCTATATACACCCCTTCGATATCATCCCATTCTACGATGTAATGGTGTATCCACGAGTCATCGGCTATGACACCCTCGTGGACCATGAGATCGTCGGGGGCTTTAATGAAATTACAGATGTCACGGATTCTGGCGTCAGGGCGTCCGAACCTGTAATGGGCCTGTAGCGGGATTTTCCCTAGCGGGGTGAATGGTTGGCTCCGCAACGCATTGCGAGCTTCAATCTCCCATCGCACGTATCGCTTGCTCTTGTAGCGCCTCCCCCTCCCGGCATATAAAACGTTTACTGACGGCGGGAAGGGGAGGACGATGATGGTCACGCCACGTCGCTTTTACGGGTTAAGGCGCGCAAGGCGTTGATGTCTGACTGTAATATGGCTACCTGCTGTTCAAGCTTCTTGAGCCTGTTCTCCGTTGTCGGAAGCTCGCTGAGAGTAGTTGATTTTTCGATTGGCTGCATAAATCCTCCTTGACTTATTATAAGATGACCGTATTCTTCTGGTTATGAACTGTCAATAAAAAAAGTGATGGCACGGAGGCCAAAGAAACCTCTAAAATACCCCGAAGACACGAGAGCCGAATGGCCCGTGATTGATTCCTACACCACCAAAGACGGCCTGTTTATCAAGGTATATCGGATTGGTTTTGCCTTGACAGGAATGCGCGGGTACACAGCAAAACCGACGACAAGGCCGCGCAATTTCAGCCCTTAAGTTCGCAGTGGTCCCAGTCCTTGAATCCACCGGTCCACGCCCCTCCCCACGATAACCCAAGACTCTCTGCAATACCTCCAAAATCTGCATAATACTGGTGCTGTCCATCGGCTATGTAATTACCGCCATCGGTAAAACACGCGAAGTCAAACGCGCGTGCTGCCGGTTTGCCGTCTATGGTGACGTTGTGCTTCCCCTCTCCGGGTTTGCACTTTGACAGCCCTGCGTCATAAGCCGCTTGCTGGTCGTCATTTGACCGCCACGTGACTATAATGGATGCCGGGTGGCGGTCCGGGTAGGTGGTTTTATAGGCGTCCAGACAGCTTTGCGCCAGGGGTTGGAGAGATGGATCGAGGTCAGCAAGAGAGCGATCTGCCATTTATTTCTTCACCCACCAGTCTATAGCGGCCACCAATATTCCGCCTATACCGCCCGCGACAAACTTACTAATGCCCAAAGCGCCTTCTTGTCTGTTACCAGTGTCCCACAGAGTTCCAACTTTATCATTGATTTCCTTCAGAACATTATTCTGCTTATCGAACTGATCCTTCATGAAATCAAAAGTTCGGGTAAACCGTTCGTCGTCATGTGTTTCGTGTTTATTCGACCACGCACTCATGCTGCTGACCTTCTCTTCGATTCGAGCTATCTTGAGGCTATCAGTATCACGTCCCATATAAAATCTCAGTGCTATTTATGCAAAAATGTTATTAAGGTACATATAATATAACCCACCGCGCTCCCTACTGTGCAGGCTCCGGCCATGAAAGCGACAAAGCGAATCTTGTTATTTTTCAGGTCGAGTATATCCTGCCGTGCGCCCCTTGCGCCTCCGACACCGTCCATCCAGTCGAGAATCCGTAACACTCCGTTATACATAAGTTCGCGCTTTTCCGGGTCTATGGCTTTGTCTGTGGTCTGCTGCTGCTTATCCAGTGCGGGCATGATAGCTGCGCTTTGTGCTGCTACCTGAAGGCTCAGAGCATCGAGTTTGCCGCTTATCCTTCCGATTTCCAGTAAAATTTCAGGCATGTCTTCCGCTCCTTGTCTTCCCAACCTTCTTATTCACCTGCTGTATCTGAGCGGGTGTGAGGATAGCACCACCGCGCTTGAAACTTCCGCGTATTCTTTTCTCCTCTGCGAGCTTTTCCTGTGCTGCTTGCCGTGCCTCAATGGCACTTTGTTTGGCGACAAAGGCCGGAGCGTCCGGATCAATATTTTGCAGCGACTTAATAGGATCTCCACCGATCATTTGCTTCAATTGCTGACCACCAGGGCCATCTATTGCACCTCCACCAGGGGGATTGATAGTCAGTTTTAATGGTCGTCGCGCTGCCCCCTGATAAACATTCCCAGCGACCTGCATGCGTTCAGCGGGGGTAAGTTGAGATGTCATCGAAGCGTCAATATTTTTTGGCATGGTGGTGTTCCCTGTGTCTTTAGGGAATGGCGGAGTACCACTGCCGATAGCACCAGTCTCTGCCACCGCTCCGGTGCTCGGCGGGGAATAAGATGCGCTGATAGGGGGTTGTACGACCCCAGACCGATTTACACGGACAGGTGGCGCGGGAAACAATTTCGGGGACGGCGTTGGTGAAAAGCCAGAATTTCCCGCACCTGCATTAGGACTTATTGGCTGTACGGGAACGCTCCGTTCTTCAAGGTTTTTAAGGAGTCCGTCAAATGCGCGTCTAACTATTGTGCCGCGCGCTACATTGGCTGCGGTGCCAGCAACAACCGGAACAGCTAATCCTGCGGCAGTAAGCGGATTGCCCATTGCCAAGGCTATTGCTGCTGTCCCCGCATCTCCCCATGCCGGGAGAGATTTGCTGCCCGCACCAAAGCCTACCTTTCCAATTTTCTCCAATACGTTATTTAAACTTTCTGGATGGGCTAATGTAGATATTATCTGTCTATCTGCAGGATCTGTGAAATTATAATATTCAGATTTATCATCAAACAGTTTTTTTAGCTTTGATTGTATGACGTTTGGATCGCCATTTGCCTGCCTTCCTATTTCCGTCAGGGTGTCGTGATTGCTTTCAAGGCCATGAGCAGTACGCGCTTCTTCAAGCGCTGTAATAGAATCAGGGCTACCACCGCCAATCAGACTGGGGTTTGCTTGAATGGTTTTGAGATATGAATCTATAGATTGTTTCGCCGCTTGTGCTTTACCAACATCATTTGGGTTGGCAGCGTTCCATGCGATTCGGCCTAATTGTTTCCGGTATTCATCTATATATGGCAACGTCAACCCGCTTTCAGCCTCATCATCAAAAGCGTCAAGAAGAGCCGAAGTCTGGGGAGACGCCTTGGGAACTAAAGTTCCAACATCACTTCGTACCTGCGTTGCCATAGCCTGAGCTTCATCTGGCCCCAATGTCAATCCAAGATCATGTGCCTTTTTATAGGCAGCGGTTGTATTGTCACCCAACGCATCATTCGCTGCCTGCACCTCGGTATAGGCTCGCACAGGGGGAAGCGCCATGCGTGCGCTGGTGTTATTTGCGAGGATGTTGCGTGACACATTCGGCGCTTGATTGGCTCCAATATCTGCAGCGGCTTTTATTCCTTTGCCAGTTAAGGCTGCGGCATCAGCTACTCCTTTTAATACCGGAATATTGCCAGCTAATTCTACATTTTGTCCAAAGGCAGACAAGTCCTTGGATAAATTGGGATCATAGGACTCTAAATCTTTCACATTATTAACGACAGGGGCAATAGCACCAGAAACAGCATTTTCCGCGCCCATCATTTTATCGCCAACCCATTGTCCGGCTCCGGTAGAATCAATGGCATTGGCCACGCCCTGTGCCGCAGGAGTTTCTGCCTGCCCTACACCACCCATAACTGTATTCACAGCGTTATTGATAGGCTTGGCCACCGCATTCATTGTGCCTTGATATGCAGAGCGGACAGGATCGGTTCCGATATTTGGCTGCAGATAGTTTTTTATTGCGCCATCAACTATGCTATCTGGGGTCCCGTCTGGGAACTCATGCATTACACCATCTGGGGTTTGTGCTTGGACGGTCATTGGACTCTATTCCCATTGGTATCGTATTTGATTATTGATGTCGGCGCTGCAGATGCTGTGGAAGACGATGTCGCGGCAGGTGTGGCCCCGGCCTTATCATCGGACGGATAGTATTTCTCAATCAAATTTCTGGCGGCAGGCGTCATAAACCTCTTGCGGTAGTCAGTCAATCCAGAGCCAGAAGTATATCTCTGCTCCAAGCCATAGGCTTGACCGGCCATATATTTTCCGGCCTCATTAAGCTGCCCTTCGGCCTGTGCGCGGCTACTTCCGGTATCCATATTTTTTGTGAATGCCTGCCGGTCGGCCAGACTGGAGTTGGAGCCTAATATTGCCTTTGCCATTTCGTCATAGACGATGGTTTTACCTAATTCAAAATTCGTCGGCACAGGACTGCCTGTCTGGCGCGCTATTCCCTGAGCCAGTGAATTAAAGAGCGGTACATTCCCATTATCAAGGGCTGAAACAGCATCCTGCAATGTACCGAAATGCTCCATCGTTACGTTCTGAGCCTGCACTGTCTTTGCTGTTTGCGCTCCCTTGGTAAAATCCTGAATCGTGGAGTATCTCTGCCCGGTCCATGTTGGGTCAGCTATACTTGCTGCCTGTTGTGCCGCCAATAAAACAGGCTTCGCAGCAAATCCGGTCGGAGGCGGAGCATCGCCCTTCACATAAAGTCTGGCCTGCGCTGCGATATTAGGCGGCAAAGTTTGAAGAAAGGCTTCACCGCGCAATGGTTTTCCATCTGCGCCAACAGGTGGATTATAGACATTGGCTGTAGATTGATTTCCGCTTCCGCTACCGCTGCTTCCGGAAGATACCGGGATAGGATGTGCCGGGTCCTTGGGGTTGGGAATGATAAATCCACCCCATCCATCGGGGATTGGTTTTTGGCGCTCCGCCACCTGATTGGCCTGATTGGCAGCATCCACCGTCTTCTCTTCCTTGAATTTATCTTGTGCCAACTGAGTATCATCCATCAGCTTCTGGGCATTCTGATGGAAACTACCCTCGTCATAGTTTTGCTTATTGGCCACCGCAGTCTGTTCTGCATAATTGTTCAGGCCAATCAGGCCGCCCTGCCCAATGTCCACCAATGGATTGCGTGAACGTCCGGCAAGCGTGCCGAGAACACCGGCGGCTACCGAGAGCCACGGATTAGGCTGATTGTCCTTCGGCATCTCGGCTTCATACGGCGATTTGGAATTTGCCGGATGATCCTGTGCATTCGTGGGTGGTGTGGGCGGGGGCATAGAAGAGGTATCACCAGCTCCCATCGCCGCCATCACTTTGCCCGGATATTGCTGAGTCTCTTGCGGCAGGTCGCTCACAGAGGAATCACCGCTTGCCACCTTATCCAGCCTTCCGGGGCCACCATTATAGGCCATAAGCGTTGTGTTCTCGTCGCCACCGAAGTGATTGAGCAGAGCATTGTGATAATCAGTGGCAAAACGCTTGGCATCGCCAGCACCTTGATAGGGAGTCACGCCATAACCCGGATCTGCTGCTGTAGCTGGCATGATGCCATACTCAGTGAATGCGCCTGCCGGGGACACCGCATCCGGATTATTTCCAGACTCCACCTGTGAGATACCGGACATAATATCGCCGCCGCCAGCATCGTAATGCTTTGGTACAATACCACCGCGCGACTTTCCCTTGCCATAAATCATATCCAGATCGGCTTGATTGTTTGCATTTATACCACTGACCTGAGGGGTCGATGAAGATGCGCTTGGGGCGGCAGATGGAGCGGCAATGCCCCCGCTATTAGGGTTTGATGCTGCAAACTGAGCGTAAGTTGGTGCCGTCTGGGCTGCAAAGACAGGGGGGCCTGACGAAGCGCCTGTAGAAGCAGTGGCCCCCGGTCCGCCGTATGTCATGCCATATACTGCATTTTGCGCATCTGTGGCAGCAGAGTCTACCGGGGCAGTATATACCAGCCCCCCCGCCCCCGTGGTGCCCGGTGCCAGCCATGTTTGATTGTAGTTATCCCATTCGGCAGGGCCGCTTGCCGTATTTTCGTAGAGGTTGCCCTGTGACCCAGCCAATCCCGATGTGGAAGCGTTAGCATCATAAACTCCGGGGACATTATCAGTCATTGGATTCCCGCTGGCAAAGGCAGGAAGAGAGACACCACCGGTCGCAAGGTGTGGCTTAACTATGCCACCGCGCGCGAGCTTGGAATAATCCACCTTGCGATAGCCACTCTTGTCCATGAATACAGCATCAGGATTCTTCTTCTCGACCTCTTGTGCGATAACACCGGAATGTCTCTGGTTGCTGCCCTTATACTCAAAGGTGTGCAGCGGATAGTCACCCTTGCTCCCGGCAAGGATTCCGGCATTGTGGATATTCTTCTTGAGCCGTCTGTCGCTGAATAACCCCTGCGAAGGCTGTGTGGTAGAGCTTGTGCTCTGACCACCTGTGTTGCTTCCGATACCTTCGGCAATGTTCCCGAGCCAACCGGTCGTCTGGAAGGGGTACGCCTGAGACTGAAGGAACTGTTCATACGGTACATTGAGGATGGACTGAGCCTGCTGTTGCTGTTGCTGGCCTGCACCAAGCTGGGCCTGCGCACCGGCAAGTGCATTGTTTTGGGCCGTGGTGCCAATCTGGTTTTGCGCAAGACCACCGCTTAGCTGAAGATTCTGGCTTGCCTCTTGCGCGCCGATACCAACCTGCTGCTGGGTATTGGCCTCCTGAAGCGCCTGTGAATACCCCTGATTGAGTATACCAGCGTTGGTGGCGTTATTTGCAAGCGCCTGCTGACCACCCAGAATGCCCTGTGCTACACCAGCCCTGTCGCCACCCCACGCACCACTGGAAATGGCGTTGCCCTGAAGCTGGGCCTGTTGCTGGGCATCCTGATTATTCTCAGCCGCCATTGTGCTGTTAAGTACATTCTGAGTGTATGGGCTTTCGTAATTCTGGATCTGCGATGCTGTGACGGTATTCGGATTGATATTCTGCGTTGCCTGACCGACCAGATTGCTCGCTGCGCCAGTGTACGGCGCAGAAATCCCCTGCATGTTGTTTATGGTATTATATGCACTTTGCTCGGTAGGAGTTGTGTCAGCAACAATCTGCCCCTGGTATTGATTGAGCGGAGCTGACGCGACTTGGTTCGCCTGATTGGTGACGTTTTGATACTCAGCTAGGACCTGTGGTGGGACCGTAGTGCTGGTATTACTTTGAGTAGTCCCACCGCCTCCGGAGGCTGTATATACATTTTTATATTCTGCCTTGTGAACGGCAACTATCTTGCGCGCTTTAACAATGGCCTCGGCAATTTTCTTTCTCAGTACAATATTTTCTTCGTTGCTCACTGCGCACCCCTCGTCACAGCAGGCCCACCTGCGAGATGCATATTGTACACGAACAACGCCCCAACCTGTGGCATCTTGCGGCGATAAAGCTCGATCTTTGGTGTAAGCCGCTCTGTGGTGTAGATTTGCATACCGAGCGGGCGACTCGTTGAATCCGAAACCCACTTGCCGAATTTAATCAGGTCCTGCGCGTATGTGGATTTGCGATAATCCTTATGCACATTATTCCAGAGTTCATAAAGTACCCAGTCATCGCTATACCATGGCTGCGTGTACTCCACAGCCAGACTAGCAGCTATGCGATTCTTATCGTCATGAGCGTCGATTATGCCAATCATCACAAGATGTACGCACCCACCTCTTTCGTCCTTCGGGGGATTAATACCATGGTCAATCACCTTGCGCACCTTCTCTTCGCTAAGGGTGAACATGGCGCTTTCGTCGTGGCCCGCACGCACAAATGAGAGAAGGCGCTCTCTGTCGCTTTCATTGCAGAATCGGATATGGGGTACGGGATTGGGGAAGGTCATTTCTTTAATCCGCTCCCCACCGGCACATCCAGTTTTTTCAAGTCTTTGATATGCTTCTCTCTCTGCAAAAGCACCCAATGATCGAGAATTTTATGTCCTTTTTTCAGGCTTCCAAACTTATTTATAATCTGTTTCGGGCTGATGACATGCTCCCCACCCGCCACGATCACGGGGGCTTTATCATCTGCCTTACCGCCCTTAGCATATGCTCCAGCGCTGTTGATAAAAGATGTATCAACTGATTGCGGCTCAAGAGAATTATTCTCATATGCGGAAGACGGGGGGGTAGGAATTTTCACTCCGCGCCCCTCTCTGATTGGACGCGCCTGAATCCCATGGGGCTGTGTGGAGAACATACGGTCTATGACTGCAGAGCCTGCGAGTGTGTTGCCCTCGCCCAACCCCGACACGACATCCGCAGGCACCACATAAGCGCCAGTCGGGACATTGGTGTTGATGGTATCTGTACGTCCCGGCCCAGCGCTATTAAGCAGCCCGCTGGGGTGGAAGGTTTCACCGGCCTCGCGCCGCATGAGCATGTTGGTGAGGCTATTTGCTTCGCCGCCATCGGCATATTCAGGAATCGCACCGCCATCTGCAAACATAGCAAATAAGGCGGGTAGCATGTCCATAATAGAACTGCCAAAGGCCGCTGCGCTCGTATCTGCAAGCCCAGCCATGCCTGCCGTAGCTCCGGCATCTGCAATCGCAGCAGGGGCAGCAGAGGCGGCAATGGAGGCTCCAAGATCAGCAGCGGCAGGAAGTGCAGTTGCAGTCCCTGCAGCGCTATCCACGGCTATGTTGGTTGCACCAGACCCAAGCGTATCGAGCGATGCACCGGGTGCAAAACTGTTAGAGCCAGCCATCCAATTTGCAGACTGCGCATTGGGGCCGCTTAATATCCCGCCGAAGCCGTTACCCTGCAGGCCGCTGCTTATACTTCCGAACATACTTGGATTGTTACCACTTCCACCAAGTATTCCGCTCGCCCCTTTATAGAGATTTGTCAGCCCGCTTGCTGCCTGCGTACCCTGTGCAACATCCTGTGCAGTGCTTGGCTGCTGCTGGGGTGTAGAATTCGCCTTGGCAACGCCAGGGCCAGCCCCGCTTGAGAGCTGCGGCGAGCTTATAAAGTTGATATCCGCGCTTGGAACATTGCCGCCGGGGGATATCGGTTGGAACATGTTCTGCAGGATACCACTCTGTTGAGGGATGCCACCTCCAGCCAGATGAGTTCTGGGTGTGGCAATCCCCAGCCGCGCGCCCATAATCTTGCCAATAGCGGCAGGATGCGGCACCATGCTCCCCAGTGTGCGCTTGACGTTTAACGGCCCATCTCCCGGTATTGCTACGCCCATTAACGGACTCTCCTTGCGCCGATTGTTCCCGCTCCAGTGCAGGTGCCTGTGCTAAAATTGCACTGCCCGACAAGATAGATGGTCGTGGTGGTTGATAACGAAAATCTGGCGGTGCCGGTTGGTATAACAGACTGAGTTCCAGAACTCGCCGGTGTCTCCAGCAAGGCTGTCCCAAGTGTGCCAAGGCCACCTGCCGTCCCGCTGGTTGAACTTACAGATCCTAGCCATGTAGTAATATTCCCTGTCGCTGCTCCCGAAAATATACCCCACACGTCCCAGTCTCCGGCGGTCAGGGATATGCTGGTTATATTTGCAGGTGTACTATTGGTTAGCGACACACCGCCTGCAGATCCGGTTATAAACTGCCCGACATTACCAGCAGATGCATTATCATTGGTTGAGGTGCCGGGAATTTGGCCCGGAAGGAAGGGGTAAGACACCTTTAAATAAATATTTCCATTGGCATCCGTAGAAAAATCTGCAAATGAACCCTGTGGCAATGTGTAGCTTGCTCCGGCAGCCAGAACCGTACCGCCAACAGTAATTACGTCTGCGGCATTTGGTGTTATCACAACCCCACCACCAACAGCCATGATTGAGCATGTAAAATAATAGGTAAGATTGGTAGTCTGCGTCACCGTTATAGTAAGTGCTGCAGTGCATACCTGTAATTGAAACCACTGAGCAAACGATAGGCCAAAATCGCTGGTCTGTACAGCGGGCACAGCAGCAAAAACAACGTTAAGTGCAATCCATACGCTTCCGTTATATTGTGCGATAACAGGAACTCCGTCAAACAAATCCCCGCTTTCAAGGTTGATAAGACCGACAGCTCCGAGTTTTTGAATTGTTACCGCTCCCGTCCCACCAACATTCAGGGTGGCCGAGCCTGTATTATTGTTTGACGGGGTGAAAGTTATGAAGGTTCCGTTGTTGAGCGAGAAATTTACCGGGAATGTCTGGGCTACAGTGAGGGCATTTGCCGTGCCGCCAACAGCGCCGGCTACAAAATTATATTGAGTTCCCGTAACCCCGATAACAAGACCAGTAGCATCAACATAGGTCACAACCTGAGTCCCTTGCGGCACAGGAACGCTGCCAGTGCATCCGGTTGCCTTCAACGTCAGAGTGAACGCCCCGCTTGTTTGATTGTTTACGAAATAGAAGCCGCCCTGCTGGGGAAAGGCAACATCAATATTACCAGTCAACGCTCCGGTAAGATTATAAATTAAATTCTGAGCTTGAGATGCGGTAAGCAGGACATCGGAACTTCCGGCGACACTTAAGGCCAGCGTGCCGCCAAGGTTGTTGTCAATTGTAGAGAAAGTGCTATTGGCAACCGTACCCCACGTACCGACATTTGTAGCCGTAACTTGCAGTGGATAGCCCTTATTCGGTGTGCTGGTCATGTATATACATCTCTATTTATACGCTGGTGTAGTAAGGCACTTTTACAGTTACGCCGGTGCTTGGAAGGGTCACATTAAGAAAGCCCGTATAGTTCAAAGGCACGATTGCACCTGACTGGATTCCGCTTGTTGATGTGCCTATAATCTGAGGAAAAACCTGATTTATAGTTTTTGTCTGCTGCGCGATCTGCAATGAAAGCTGGTTAAGGGCATTAACGATGCTCTGGGCCGGGTTTTGATTACCTTGATTTTGATCTGCCATATTACGGCCTGCGCCCCGATCCCGTTCCGATCCACAAAAATTCGCCTAGTCTCCAAAATGAACCAAGTCCACTGCTACTTATAGATATTTGGGCAAATCTCCCACGGCCACGCACAATAATATACTCGGTTGTTCCCGCTATCCATGTAAAAGTCTGCGAAAACAAAGGAGTATCGTCCGGATAGTTTACCATATTTACAGTTATCTGTATAGAGGCACCAGATGTCGCCACAAAATCAGGAATCATGCGCTCAAGGAAGATAATAACCAAGCCTTCGGCGAGCTTGAAAAAGCCAGTGGTAATAGACGAGAGCATGGGAACACCATCGGCGTTGTTGGTATTTTCATGTTGCTGAATCAATGCATTGCCGTCCACACCTATAGGATTGTTTGACAGCACATCGTTCTGGTCAAACCAGGCGGTGCGCACAAGAGTTCCTTTGTCCCACACATTATCCACGTCATTGAATTTTATGTAGCTGTCTACTTCGCCGGAACCCGAAATTGACACAAAGAAATAAAAGAATTCATTGAAATGACTGTCTGAGGCAAGAAGGAATTTATCCTGCTCAGTAAAATTTGCATTTTGGAAGAAGAAGTCCCACACCGTGCATGGCAATGACTGAACGGCAGCTCCGTTAAACCGGTAAAACTGATTTATAGAGCACCAATAGGCCACACCGCCGAGAACCCCGCACGACCTCATTGATATAAGTCCGCACCCCTGACCTATTTCGTTGAATCCGTAGACTAGCGGGAAGCCAATATACTGCTGAAGCCACACCCCGAGGTCTGTCCACAGCACCCCGTATTGCGGTCCTTGCAACCCACCGACAATCCTGCTGCCGCGCGAGAGCCGGAACGTACCAGCCTGATTCGTTGCCGAAGCTGTCCACACTGTAAGGTTCCCTACGTCGCACCATCCGATAAGCATCGGGTCCTGTGCACTGGTGTTGGGATCGGTTATGCCATAAGCAATGATCTGTTGCTGCTGCATGGCAATAAATATGCCGGTAGCTACCGTCGGGGAATTATTGACAACAGTCGCAGGATTTTCAAAGAATCCTGAAGACGGGTCCCATTCGTAGATAGCCCCACCAATCGGGCAGGCAATAAGGATTCTGCCAAATTGCCCCATGGTCCATTGCCGAAGCTGTGTCTGCGCTCCGGATGTCCCACCCATACCCCACGGGCCAAGACCCCATCCGCCCTCGCCCCAGCCCCAGCCTGCCGCAACAGAGCTCGACACCAGCCCTGTCTGCAATAAATACTGGATTCTTATGTATCCGCCGTTTTCATAAGCAGTTGTGGTGGTGTTCGCAGAACCCACTGCAGTTATGGTGAACGTATTTGCATCTAATACAGACTGGACAACGTAGTTTCCGAGCAACGTGAGAGAGGCTATCGCCGTCGAAACATAGACGGTATAAACAGAGGTGAGTGCCGTGAACCCGTGATTGGCAAGCGTCACAACGACGGTTGATTGGCCGCTATAAACATGGAATTGCGACATCAAACCGCCGCCGATTACATGAGAGGTCGCTGCAGATGCTGCCGTTATCGTATAGTGTGTGCCGTCGATAACGCTCTGGACCTGATAAAGTCCCTGCAGGATAATGCCGCCTACTGATACGTCAGAAGTAATATTTACCCAGTCACCGACAGCAGGGGCCGTTGTCGGGTCGTGCACAATGATGGTTGTCTGGCCGCTATAGGTGGAAAATGGGGGCGGATATCCGATATTATTGGTGGCATAAATAGGGGTGATGTCGTAAATAACCCCCTCATTATAAACCTCAAGACGTTGCTCTGTCCCCGCAGCTATATAGCCCACACCAGTTAGATCAGCCCATGCAAACAGGCCGCGACAAGTGCCAATAAGCGCCTGCGATGTGAGGCGAGACCATCCGCCCAATTTTTGAGCCAATCCCTGAAAAAATCGCATTAATTGCGAATTTGAGAAGCCCGACTCATTCAAGGTCTGCGACTTCTCGATGTTCACCCCCGGAATCATCTTTAAGGGTACTTGAGCCATATTTTACGGCCTCGACGGAGTTGATTCCGGTGTCGGAGAATATGAACTCCAGTTTGGCCCCTGACCCTTCTGGCGCTGAATCTCAGAAAGCACGGACGCCTTCGACTTCTGGTATTCATTTTCCCATTTCGTGACATCCGCACCAGGAGGAGCGCCTTGCGGTAAGTCGGCGTCCTTCTGATAAAGCATGCCGAACACCATACAGGCGTTCAGAAACAGATCGGGATAGGTCGTAGCAAGATAAGTGGTGGTGTTCGTGGCTGACATCGGGGCCGGACGAAACGTGCCGACAAACTGCACTATATAATTCTGGTCAGGAACGGGACCAACCTCCAGCGTGGTGTTATTCACCAATGCACCGTATTTCGGCACCCCCTGCTCGCTCAGGTCTGTGGGCCAGAGAATATCAAGCGCGTCCTTTGAAACTGGCTCTACGCGATTCTTAGTCCCACTCAGTGGATTGCCGAGATATTGGATAGCTATGACGTTGTTGTTCTCGAAAATCAGGTTTTCGGTATCAGAAGCGGGGGCCGGAAGATTAAAGGTGAATGTGGTTGCGGTCGGCGTGCTTGTGACCGTGTAATCCCCGGCAGTAATGTACGTCTTTGTTCCGAGCAGGGTGGTGACACCAACCGTTATGATGCTGCCTATGCTGAGGCCATGGTATTCGGCAGTCGTTGCCGTCACCTGAGCAGACCCAGACACCGTAGAATACCTGAACCCCGTATTTGCCCATGTGATAGTCCCGGTAGCATTGGCTGGGCCGGTCAGTGTGTAAATCAATGACACACCAGGGGTGTTCAGCGATATAGACGCTATCTGGAATGGCCCCTGAAGAACAGACTGAGGCAGATACCCGTTGGTGCCGACTGCAGTCAATATATTTACCCACTGGCCAACCGAAATGAACGGGGTATTCGCATTTGAATCTGTAATGCCGATTGTGTTGGTGTTTATGGACAGCGTGTAATTAATATTTCCGTTGGCCCCCGGCGAGGGTGTCTGGCTCAGAACATTCGGGTTCGTTATGATATTGGTGCCCTGCAAAACAATAGTAGTGGATGGCAAATCCACTACGCGCTGATTGGCTAAGGCGTTCGCTTCGTAAACCGTATCGCGTGTGTAGAGAAAGTCCAGCTCCCGGTAAATACGCTGCTCTCCGGAATCTATAATGCGCGGAAGGATATTATTGAAGTTCGTGTCATTGGAAGGCGTAGCGGAGGCTGCGTTGGTAATTACCACCACCATCAAATCGCCAAGAGCAGTTGTCAGGTCTGAATATTGCATCAGTTTGGCACCGATATAGAATTAAAGGGGCCAGAGCCTGCGTTCTCTTCTGTTGCAAAAGGTTCGACACGCGGGTCCAGAACTGGCACTGGATCTGGCGGCAGCTTCACAGGGCGATTTCCTTGATACGGAACATCCATACACGGAGGGCAAACACGAAAGCGTGTGTTAGTGAGGGTATCCCCACGAAAATCATACTGGTATTGAAGTTTCGATAATTCCCACTGCTGGTTGCACCTATCGCATTGCCCATGGGCAACCCCATGATACGGATCGGGAGCATAGGAACCATGATATCTCCAGCTCACATCATCCCCCTATATTCCAGTACGGGCTGAGATTCGGTGCTAAAAATATTTCCGCCCTCTCTCTGTTTTCCGAAATAGCGGCTTCCCACGCCTCTTTCGCCATCGGCACCAGTACTTCTAACATCTTCTTTGCATATTTCACCGCCAGTCTAACTGCCAAGCGCGCGCATAGAGCGTCCAGAAAAAGGAAATGCACATCCGGTATCTCATTCATACTGGGATTCGCATTCTGAATGCGGCGCATAAGATAAGTGCAAAGCATGTATGGGCCATTACCATCCGGCACCTGATAGAGCGTGACTGTCGGATTCACATTGCGCAGGAATAAGTATTGCGTGGGAATGGTCTGGGTGAACTTGTCGGGGAATTGAGCATAATCCGTGCGACCGATCGGCGTGAGAATACGATCAATCGGATCTACATTATAGGATTGTGCCTGAACGCGAAGCTGATTGTTATTTTCATATGCCTGTGCCGCACTGCTCGCAACCATATAGGTCTGGATGACAAAATTATTGAGGTCTATCACACTTGTGATTAGATATGTTCCGTAAAGCGATAGCCCATCAACGCTCGTAGATGCTGCAACATTAAATAGCTGACCAGCGGCATACCCATGGTTGTTTAAAGTTATTTGCACCAGAGAGCTGGCAGAATTGGTGATAAACAAAGCAAGGGTTCCGCCCGTTGTTCCTGTGGTCCCATTACCGGTGGCTGCAAAGGTGAAAGTCGATGTGTTGAGCGTGTCGATGACCTCGTAATACCCCTCAAGCACCAGCCCATCAATATACACCGGGGTCACAATCTGGAACCACTGTCCGGGCAATAGCCCTGTGTTGTTTATGACTGCGGTGATGATATTGCTTCCGGCAGTCGTGGTAAAAGAAGGCGTGACGTTGAACTGGTTGGGAAGCTGGAACGTGCGTATATACGTGTCCAGCATAGTCACGCAGTCGGTCGGAAGATTGTAGACTGATACTCCCTGCTGAAGGGGAATGAGGGTGGGTGTAGTATCTATCTTCCAAAGGAGGGGGACGAAATTGTTTAGTGATTGCAGCTCTAAATTGAGAGAGCGCCTTCCGCTGACCATATGCTCCCCTGTAATCGCAGGGGGGCGCAATTCGATGCGATCAAAACTTTCGAGGAGAACATCCCCACACGAGAGGAAGTAGTCTGATTCACCTGATGTCTGCCCTGAAGTAGTAACCATTGCGCTCTTTCAATATGCGGACCAGCGCCGCTGGCGCAACGCTGTTATTTTTTATGCCACTTGGCCGCATTAGCTGCGAAGTTAGCTTCCTTGCCCAATGTGCCACCAGAATCTTTTTTCTCTTTCGCGTACTCAGAAACAGTCTTACCGGCAGCTTTTGCCTTTGCAGTAAACTTGCCTTTGTTCTCCGGCTTTATATGAATACTGCCGCCTCTTGCCTTTTTATCCAGACGATGTTTAGGTTTTTCACCATGCACCTTGCCTCCGCGCTTCTTTTTCTTAGGAGCGGGAGGCATATCCGGGGCATCACCATCGGGTTCGCTATCGCCAATGTTATCAGGTTTAGAAGTATCGACAGCCATTCTAGTCGTCCGATTTACCAATTTTAGCTTTCTCACTAAAACCAGCGCGCTCTTTTGACGGAGCTGCACCAGACAGAGGGGATTTGGGTGTCATCACCTTGCCACCGCGCGCGCGCTTGTCCATACGCATCTTTGCAGCACCACCATGGGCGTGTGCCATCTTCTTTACCTTGCCGCCCTTCTTGAGGGGTTCGTCGGTACCTTCTTCAGCACCGCCTTTTGCTTTGCACGATTTCATCGGTATTCTCCTTGGGTTGGTTGATTAATAAGGTATTTTAACACTGTTTCGGCTGTTTTGCATCTGTTTATTTGGCATAGATAGATCCGCTCAATCCCTTTCGAGAGCTTAAGCCATGTCCCATAGAAAGTCCGGCAGGGGTAGCGCTGAGTCCCTTCCCGGCAGACACTCCGGTGCCTCCGCTGGAAGAAGAAGATCCATTAGATTTGAAACTTACTGTTGCGATGGCATTTATTGTGAATGGAGCGTGGTTAGATTTTAAAGCGCCTTTGGCGGAAAATACGGCGTTCGGACTAAAAATTGCATTGCCCTTAGCGGTAGACTTGCCAATGGAAGTGAACGAAGTACTTGCTGTCCACACCGCAGCTCCGTATGCAAAAGTAGGCGGGACAGTCGTGTAAGTTATCACAATCACGCCGTTCGCGCCGTTGCCACCGTTGCCGTAAGAAGTAGCAACAAGCGCGCCGCTTGCGCCACCGCCGCCGCCATAAAGGCCACCATTACCGCCAGTGCCGGAGGTCGATACGCTGGTGCCCCCGCTCCCGCCGCCGCCGCCGCCGCCAGAGCCCGCAGTCGCCCACGCGATGTCGGTCGAACCTGCACCGCCGTTATGCGCTGCAGCAACATTCCCGCCTGCACC